>JADEYI010000112.1_pt1 | contig 154949 bp, 228 predicted proteins | sample 8542331 | NCBI WGS metagenome assembly JADEYI01 (sample SAMN16510988, study PRJNA670497) | mine drainage metagenome | isolation source: biofilm near Copperflume 1 | place: Germany: Marsberg coppermine Kilianstollen | collected 2018-02 | reverse complement strand
ATATGGTCGAGCAGGGTCACTGGGAGCGGCCCGCTTAGAGCGCAAAGACGGGGTAGGGACGGGGCCAAAAGAAGAGCAATTTGCGTTCTGGTGCTGAATGACGTCATCGTTAGTAATTAAGCTCCAGTCAAGATCTCTTCCTCTTCCTCCTGCAATCGCAGCTGGTGTACTTCCACTTTAGTATGCTCACTACATCTGCTGAATGCGTTTGTTGAATCTGGTCCGATCGCAGTAATCACTGACAGTCGTTTGCAGCATGAATACAGCACACAGATCAATGCACGGCTGTCTTTCCACGTCATCTCAATTCTTGAATACTTTCGGGAGAACCAGGTGTTTTTCTAATGCTGCATCTTCTAGGAAGTGTTCAACAGCAGCGTTTGAACCGAGGAGGAGGGTGACTGGGGTCTTGCAGCGATCGGGACTTGTTCGTGCGTCTGGAGAATCTCCTGACGCATCTCCGGCAAGCAGCATGTCAATTGATGAGGCATATGACCTCCTGGGGGTGAAGGAAGAGGCTGGATTTGATGAGATCATGAGTGCCAAAAACAGGCTGACGAGTGCGAGTCAGGGAGACAAGGACAAAATTGTGCAGGTGAGGCAAGAAGCAGGAGAAATGGAAAAGCTTGTCAAAATAATCTCTGCTCATCCACAGCAAGTGTATTGGTGTGCTGTCTCTATCACTTCCTTGGCTGTGTCCTCTAAATATAATGTAGCGCAGGTTGAGACAGCATACGACATTTTATTGATGCAAAGCATGAAAAAGAGGCTTTCCGGAGAGGGAGTTGCACAAAATGTGCGCTTTGCGGATGTGGCAAGGCGGAAGACCGTAAAACAGGTGTGCCACACTGCTACACTCGTTTGGAGATGGCCAAGAAGTTGAGGCGCAGGTCTTTGTCACCCTTGTTGGTCTGATGCATGGCTGCGATCTTCTGCAGGCACCTACTGCGCTTCAAAGTTTGCCTGTCAGAGTAGAGGCGCTGCCGACGAACACTGCTCTTCCTGTCTCAGCACTCTTCATCGGCTTGTCTATATGGACACTGGCACAGGTACAGAACACTTGCCCGTGCATGCAAGACCTCCACTTGTGCCGGGGTCCGCAGATCCTTGATTCATGGCCTCGATTACACTGTCAGTCTTCAAATTTTCTGTTGACTGCTGGGCTTGCATGCAGGGGCTTGCAGATCCAGCAGGGAGGGTCTCCAATGATGCACCAGGGCTGCAGATCGCATTAGCACTGGGTGCATCTGTGTACCTGCTCACAGACAAGAAGAGGGTGGGCAGAGGTGAGGAGACGCCTTGTCAGCCCCCCAGACAGCTTTAACTATTATATTTAATAGTCACATTTTGGAGACCTGTTGGGGGCCACCTGAGGTCAATGCCACAGGCTCTGGGGAAGCTAATTACTTTGGGAGGGTACTTAGTGGTGAGGCAAGTGGAGCAATTGTTTCTGTGGTGTCACCTTGCAGGCCGGGCGGTTGGCATCACAGTGGCTGGCCTGCTGCTGGGCGTGCTCATTGGTGGTGGACTGCAGAGTTGGCTGCGCGTCGATATTGTACCCATTGGGGTAGGTCTATCTGAAGCTTGACCTCAAGGCGCTCCAGTGCTTCTTCTTTCACAACACGAAGCTTCCATGAGCTCGTCATTATATCAAAGCGCGTGGATGGCTGAACAGTTATACTGGCTTCCTGGCAGGGTCTTGCCTCTCCTGCAGCATTCGTCAGTGAGTTTGGCATCCTGGCACTCTGGGCCAGCGTCTCCCTGTTGGCTTGAACATGAAGAATTTGCGAGTGGAGTGAAGATGCCTTGAGAAGCATGGGCCTAAGAATATCATTCTTACTTGGAATTCAACTGGAATTGTGCATTCTTCTGAAATGTTAGAACAAGCAGGTCGTACAATGGAGTTTCATGAGTAACTTTTGACCTCACCAAATAGGGACCTCTGCCAGGGTTTAGAGGTGCTTGCAGGAAGTGTACATTACAAGCACTGTACAATATATGTCATTGATTAGCGGAAGCTAGCCATTTAAAGTGCTGAACCAACTTCCAAGCGAGTCAATTGAACATTAAAATACGCACCATGTCATATTCACCTTTGTTCTGGCCTTTCCACAGATACACAGCATGACGACGGTCAATCATTGCAAGACAAAAACACAATGCTGCAATCTTGTACACCTCGTCAGCACCTCTTGTGCAGCCTCTAAAGCCTCTTGTGCAACATGTTCATTTTGCCCTCATGATGGCGGCTGACCACGCAAAATCTCCTCAGACACAACGGAATACACGCATCTTTTTATATCCACACTGACTGGTCTCATTATTGGGCCTTGTGGAGGAACTCCTGGAGGTAGTCATATGCGAACCAGATGCCATCCAGGAGAAGCACTCCAGCTGCCTGCATTGCAGCACAATTTGGTTGTTCTCAAAGATTCCTATCCTAGCACAACAAGCTAATGAGGCTGAATAAAGGGGTGCACACTTGCTGTGAGGAGAACTATTCAGACCGGCATACAATACAATGGTGGTCCCTTGCACTGCGCTGAAAAACTCCCTCATGGAAGTCCTCTGGAAATGGTAAGTGGGATGCGCACCAGCTTGATGGGGCCAGAGGGGCCGCCAAGGGCGCCAGCATTCTTCTCACGCTGCACATCGTTCCAGCCGAGCAGCTCTGACAGGCCTCCAATGCCGCCATATCGCAGGTCGTCGGCACCCTTCACCGGCAGGTCTGGCTTCTTGGCTGTGTCAAGGCCGCCGTTCACCCATGCGATCGAGCTGTAGCCCGCGCGCGAGAGCTGCTCGGCAGCAGATAGTGACCTGCGCATGACAGCATCCAGAACCACGCTTGTTGCAATTCAAGTGTGCCAGGCCAACTCAGCGTTGACGAGACACTGTGTCTCGTAATGACATGTCAATGACGCTGGAGACGCAACAGATTTGTAGGCCTCTGCCCAAGCCGGGCTGCCTTTCACACATCCTTGGTATGGATGCTGTAGGTGCCCCATCTGGAGGTCATCTGACGAGAGGAATACACAGAGTTGAAGGGAGCGCACCGCAGACCCTTCTGGCAGGCGACGATGACCTTGGCATCCTTGGGGATCTTGGTCTGCACCTCGCGAAGGAACTGCTGGTTGGGAATCATGTGGCTGCCGCCCAGCCACCAGCCACCCAGCCCAAAGTTGGAGGCCTGCTTCAACAGATTCACAACGCTCCACTCTGTCTCAGGAATGTAGATGGGGACCTCGATGGACCCCTCAACTCCTGCCTGCACACATCCATCCTGTGATGGTCTTTTGTGCTGTTGGCTGCAATACGATAGCAGAAGCCTGCCACACTGTGCTGATTCGAAGGATGAAGGGATTGGCATTGTGAGGGCGTGACTGAGCAAGACCTTGGCGACTTCGGTGGGCGGCCGGACGTCCAAGAACACCCAGCCCTCCTGCACGCACACAGTGAACATGAGAGGCAATTGCCCTGATAGGTCTCGCAATTTGAAGACATGCATGTTCATGATCAGTTTTCTATTATTTCTCAAGCCCTTGCCGCATTGGTGTGGGCCAGGTATGTCTGTGGCGGAGGGCACACCTGCTTCAGCTCTCCAGCAGCCGCAGCACTGATGCTCTTCACACGGCCATCCCGGATCTGCAAGAAACCACAAGAGACATTGATTTCTTCCCAGACACGTGCTCTGCCAGGAATAGGAAAACTTATGCACCTGCTGAGAGCAGGACGCCTTGAAATACCGAACCCCTTACCTGGTCTTCCCATCGCTTTTCAGCATTCGCAAGCTCTGTTGTGTAGTCTCCACCAGAGGAGGGAGAAGTAGCAGCGCACAGCGGGCTCAGAACACGACGTTGAGCTTTCGCCACGGGCGCACGCTGTAAAGCATGGACCCTCCTTGGCTGAACACGTCCTGCGCTTTGTTACACTAGTGTACGTGAGTGGGTGACTTGTTGATCCAAAAGAAGCTTGATCATATACCAGATGCTCGGCACCTTGGAACACTGCCTGCAACTCACTGCCCACTGATAGGATCGTGTTCAAGATACAATGAAAAGAAAAGCTTTGCATTCCTTCGCTCGTGTACGTTCGTTGTGTCAGAAGAAGAAATTTGCCCACCCTGCGCGGGGCTCTGAGTTGTGATCCTCGCTTGAATGCTCGAGCTCAAAGTCTGCTGAGCCATGCTGACCTTTGAAGAATTTTCGCCTGCCTGCAGCAAGTATTCCGGCAATTTCAACACCAGAAAGTGCGATCGGGCGTCCTTCTTAAAGTCGAAATCTATCTATACACTCAGCTCTGATTGGACGCCGGGGAAATGAGATTGTGATCAGCACGTGCTGGCATGCTCCTGAGATCTTTCTGACCTGCTTGATTTTCCTACCTCAGCTAGGCCTCAAGGTGACTTAAAGGATTTGCCAAATCCGATTTGGGGCCATGTGAGGAGTCATTTCCCAGAAGTGCAATAAGAACTCCCCTCCGATGCACTGGCATGCACATGCAGCCCGGACACTGTGGGCCATATGTGATAGCTCATATGTGCTATCGCGGTGTTGCGTGCCGCAGGTAATTGTTCACAGCCTGCCAGGCTCACAGTGTGAGCGAATGGGGTGCACTGCAATTGGCAACGTCACCATGCATGACCATGCCATGATTATGCCATTTAGGTCACAATTCTGGGTCATTGATTGCAAAGGCAATGCACACTTTTTACTGTGACAGTGAAAACTACAATTGCAAGCTACTTCGAGTCGCAGAGTCAGAGCTGCAGCTGCCGCAGTATTTCCTGGTTGGCAATCAATCTGTTCACATGCTAGGGTGATGACTGAGATTTGACCCCCGTGTCTCTGAGACACCAGTTGCTGTTTACATACTATATACTGCTGTCCAGTCAGCTTGTGTCCATGGCCTCCTCTGGCTCTCCTGCTATTACAGCCACGTCCACGCCGATCTTGTACAGCTTCTCCTTGACAACAGCTGCGAGCACAGGATATCACTTGAAAGCCATCGTGTAGTCATCTTACACATGTGCTATAATTGTCAGGAACAACAATGTTCCTGAGCAATGCAGGATCACACAGAGCAAGCACATGCAAGGCAGGAAAAAGGCGCTTACGTGCTGTGCCTGCAGGGTACTTGACTGGGAACTTCCGCTCATATGTCTTGTCTTGCAAGCGCTGGTAGTTACGCAGGTACTCCACCTGCACCCACTCACAAGCATGTCATACTGCTGATGCACCAGACTTCTATTTCTGGTCTACGCACCGCAGCCAGGATAAAGCACAGGATGGCATCCTGTAATCAACCGTGTAGTTGACTTCAGCAAAGGACCATCGCAATCTAAAATCGATTTTGTATCAGTGTCTTGCGCCCTGAAATATCAGCACACTTGACAGAGGCATTGTGGGCACGCACCCCATCCTTGGTGATGATGCAGAGGTCAACATTGGACCCAGAGCCCAAGTCGTTGAAGATGCCGGAGCGGATGGCACGCGCAACAAGCTCCATGCCCTCCTCCTTGGTCAGGTCTTCCTTGTAGCCGTCCTCAAACACCGCCATCGCGTTCAGAGACCCCGAGCCCATGGTGCAGTATGGCAGGCTGTCTGTGGAGCCGTGGGGATACACCTGCAGAGCCATGCTCATGCCTCTCAGATCCTCTGAGCACACCGCCTTACAGCCTCAGAAGTATCAGAGGGCATGCTGCCCCATTGGTAAGTAATATCAAGCATGCACGCACTTCAATACGACACAAAGACCTTGAACGCACCGTGAACAGATGTGGCCCATTGAAGTCTACCCCGCCCAACACCAAAGCCGCACTGACATGGCCCTGGTACCTGTGGACACCAAAATCCCCTGATGGCAAGTTGGGATCCTGACAGGGTAAAAACATCAAATATGTCTCAAGTACATGCTTGCTGCAGAGACAATTCATGCAAGGAGCTTGCGCGCACTTGAACAGATGAGTTTTCAGCATCGTCAAGGCTGTGATCACTCTAGATCCTCTCCCAGTTGCATAGCGATGCAACTCCAGTGACGATGAGATCATCCCTGCCGCACAGGCATGATTGGATCAGCACACAAGCGGGTCTCATTCTACTTCTTGATGCATTGAGATGAGTAGAGGAGGTACACAGACCACGCATGGACATACTTACCAGTCACGTTCTCGGTGTCAGCAGCTGTGCCAGCACCGCAGCAGTAGATGTTTGGAGCTATGTAGTGAATCTTTTCACAGTTTTTGTCAGCCACTGTTGTGTCAGAGGTTGATCTAGTGTCAGCACCGAGCACAACTCCATCCTGCAAGGATCACACATACCAAAGTAACAGACATCGTATAGCGTGCAATTTGAAAAGCACGAGATCAAAGATGCACTATTTCAGGATTCGTTGAAGAATCAGAGTTTGCTTCATCGTACTCTCAACAGTTCCCAAACATCACGTGAGAAATTCTCATTCAGGAAGACAAAGAGCTACATGCCTTGAATATAAGACCAGCAATTGTAGTGCCTGTCTTGGTGAAGCGAGGCGGTTTGATGCCTCTGCCTTCGAGATAAGCGTTGCGACCACAAAGGTCAAATGCAAAGCCTCCCTGAGTCATAGAGGCACCAGGGAATCTGGAAGCTTGAATGTATATTTATTTCTCCTAATATGGGCCAGCGACAGATTGAACAAGGGCCACAAGAGAGTGATGATGAAGTCTCGATCACTTCAAAAGACGTGAAAAGCCCGTTCCAGTCCCTACGTCCTCCAAGGACAATTTTGTTTCGTAATATAACTGTTGCGATTTTGCCGTCAGTGCATTCTGGAGGGCACTTCAATGCTTCCTGCAGGTCCGGCATCTCAGCGTTGCCTTATCTGGCAACCTGTTTGGGCACACAGCTCATTCTCGCGCAAAGAACACAAATTCCCAAATTAAATCCTCCTGACAAATTTGCAATCCAGAGCGTGCTATTTTCTTGAAAGTTGGGCACACCATTCCAATTAGTCCATTTGTTCAGGGTGTTGCAGACTGATGAACCCACTCACTTGTCTCCGAGCGCCCCTGGCACCCTTCATTTTACCTTGAAAGCCTAGTTTCTCTGACAACATCGGTTTTAAAAGCGATAATTAGGCGCAAGGTTCAATGGCAGATATTGTGGACCCAACTGTTCCGGTGGTGAAAAACATGCTTTTGTTGGATTCTGAGGGGAAGCGTATAGCCGTTAAATACTATGGGAGCGACTGGTGAATGCAGCTTCTTCACTACAGTCATCGATACATCTGCTGATGTCGTTACTTTGAACATGCTTTATCTTCCTGAGAGGAGGCGGATATGTTGATGATTCTCTGCTTTTGCAGGCCTACCGTGAATGCGCAGGCCACGTACGAGAAGTCTGTCTTCGCAAAAACAAACAGAACCCTGGCGAGAGGTGAAGGTGGGTATAATTTGGCACTTTTCTTTTCTGGGCTAGGAAGCTGATGGTTGCTTGATGGACTGCAAATTGAAATCAATCTCATGTTCTGCAGCTGAGATCACCATGTTTGACGATGTGATCGTCGTCTACAAGTTCATTGGGGACCTCATGTTCTTCGTCACTGGATCACAAGACGAGAATGAGCTCATCCTGTGCCAAGTGCTCCAGGGATTTTATGAGTCCATATCACTGCTGCTCAGGTCCGTCCAAATCCCAGATTGTCATGTTATATCACAAATTATCACATGCAACATATGACAAGATCTTGGTATTGAGGCTGTCACCTTAATCCACTCAACTGAGCACCTCTGTTGCAGGAGCGCTGTGGAGAAGAAGACAGTTTTGGAGAACCTGGACTTGGTCCTCCTGGTAATGGATGAGACTGTGGATGGCGGGTGAGAGCTAAAGTCATCCAACAGCTTAAATTGCAGAACAGTCTGATTTGCTGTCAACAGACAAGCCTGATATGATAGGCCCCGACATTTGCATTTTTCAGTGCTGCTATTGCTGTTCTAGGCTCATCCTGGAGACTGACCCTGCTACCATTGCCAGCCGAGTAGCAATGCGGGGTCCGGACGACAATCTATCCCTCACAGAGCAGGTGAACGTGTTGTCCACTTGCATTTCAGTGGTTCTTGCTGATAGCCATGCCTGAACATCTCTAAAATGCATGTGAAGCATCTCTAAACTCTGTGTTTTCGCTGCTGTTGCAGACTTTCTCCAGGGCCCTTGCAACAGCGAAGGAACAGCTGGCACGGTCCTTGTTGAAGTGACTTTGGCTGCCATTCGCGGGCCAATGGCATGGTTACATAGCTTGATTGTGCTTGCAAAGCTGCTCAATTGGTCAGGCTGTTATGGTGACGGGAACTCATTGCAATGTCTTTACCGCAACATGTCTGTACAGCAAAGTATATCACAGATTGTGATCAGCTCAATTTGAGCTTTTTGTGAGGCTGGGCAGTCTGCAACTCGCCAAATCTGCCATTTATGGCCTAGTTGGCCCAAGGGGCAGGAAGAGTTTGGAAATTATTCCTGTCGTTGAAAGTAGTTAGCAGATATATGCAATGAGCACTGGATGCTTTTACTGCGTTGGTGTTCCTGATGCCGCATCCTCTGATATTTCCAGGAAACAGAGATTAATCTCTCTGCAGTGTGTAGTGTGCACACAGCTGCGGATGCTCCGCACATGCCTCTTGCACATGCACATGTGACTGACGATGATTTCATCAGATCTCGCCCAAAACAAATTCCCTCGTATGAGTGTGCCCTCTACAAGCACCTTCTGATGATATTCACCTTCCTATAAGGCCCGGTATGTTGCATTCATCTAATGTGCACGTCATGCTGCGGCTGAAATGCACAATGCAGCTCTTCAGCAACGCTCAACACAGCAGCTCAAAAACAGGTACAGCTCGCTCATTGTGACTTCAGTACTTGGGTGTCTTCAGAACTGCACCAGTGGCCCTGATAAGGGCATCCAAGGTCTGCAGGGCGCGCAGGTCTGCCTCTGGGAATCGCACGCTGCTGATCTTTGCGCTCTCTGGCAATTCTCTGAGCTTTCCCACCCAAGAGCTGAACAGCGGTCTCCTGCTGTCCTCATCGTCCGCCGGCTCCATTTGATACACAAACTGAAAAGCTTTCCTGCACACCGCACATGCCACGCACTTGTGGAAGATGTTAAGCATCTCTTCTGTCATGATGTCCTCCTGACACATGGCCTGTGCAACAGGCACGCATGGCAGCATGCACCACTGATTATTGAGGGGGAATGATGTCCATTCCTGGTGCTGGGTCCTCACCTGAGATCTGCAGGAGTGGCCTCCACGGGTGAATTGAAGTGGGCAGAGATTATCCTCCTGAAGTCCCACTGAGCCATTTGTTCCACCCACTCCCTGGTCGCCCTGGGGATCTTGGTGAAGACCAGCACTTGGGTGACCGGCGAGCAGATGAGTTTGTTGGCCACCGCTGCAAAGTTCTGGGGGTCTCGCAGGTGGTCCGGCGAGAAGTACAGAACCAGCAGAGACATTCGCCACCACCCTGTCACGGCAAACCTCTCAGGAGTCTATCTCAGCACCATTTCACTGAGACCAACCTGTGAAATGTGGTGCAGCAGTGTAGCTCATTGCATGGAAGGTTCACTTCTGGGAATGTAGCAAGAAGCCTGGACCTTACCCAGTCTTTCTTGCTCCTCCATGCTTTGCAGGTTCCTTGGTGCATCCTTCCCGTACAACAAGCGCACAAAAAGGTTATCCTTCCCCGCGCGCTGCAATTTGGCTCTGTTGATCACCTGAGTGACAGCAGGATTGCTTTGGCACACAGGTCGCAATTGCCCAACATTCAGAACTTGCACCAGGGATTAAAAATGGCATATGCACAATAATCATGGCATGACACCCACCTCCGGAGGATCCTCAGACACATACACCACTGCATCGGTGACCAAGAGCGTCCGGGATGCCTTGTGGAAGAAAGCTGTCTGCAGATGAGAAAGAAAGGCATTTCAGCCCTTTTGCATCTTGATGCATCACGTCATGCAACATCTGCCAAGCTAACTTCTCTATTTCCCTTGTTTGCCCAAAACGATATAGGTAACTGTTCTGTCCTTGGGAAGTCAAGTTCTACCTCGCTGTATGGTGCAATGCCGATGCTCTCAGAAAGGGAGACATGCTCGAGCTCATCAGCCCATGGCAGATCTGTTGCATCGTTGTGCAGCGTTTTTGCACCAAAGATGCCCAGAAGCGGCAGCGGAAAATTGATTGGCCATGACCATTGCCTGTGATCACCCAAACAAAACTCTAGACATGCCAGGAACCTTCCGCGAATGTCACACCAACCAGTGGATACAGGATAATTCCTGGCAATGAATTGCTGAGGGCAAGACCAAGTGTGTGGCCACTTACTCAGGAGAGACATAGACTTGTGCCCTGGGGAACTTCCGTTGAAATGCTGGCACAAAAACTTTGTGCTCGTATGCATGTGACGGCAGCACAATGTACTCAACAGGGGCCTCCAGCTCACGCAACAAGCCCAAACACTCACTGAAGGCACAGACACAAACTTGCTTAGAATCTGACCAGCTGCTTTGAGGTCAAGCAATAAACAATCAACTAACAAGCAAAGAAACAGATCATACCTGGTTGGCGCAATAGGTGCATATACCCAGAGCCCTCCAGAACTCAATTTGATCACTGTCATTCTCACAACTGTTGCAACATTTGTTAATGCGAACGTCTGCTCTTGCTCAAATGTCCAGATAACACCTGGCTCTACCTGATATAGTGGCACAGAAAGCGCATCAGGTCCCAAGATCCATCATGCATGTTATTGCATCAAGCGTCTTTCACAATGGCCGTAAAACCAACACAGGAGGCACTGGTAGCAAACCTCGTTCCGGATTGTCTGTCGGGACAGTAAAGGGCCCAGAGGAAATGGGAAGCCTGTCACAAGGGAGAAAAATCTCCCATTGTTGGGTCCTGGGCCATGTCCTGTGTCCCCTTGCTCAACCCTGCCATCGCTGTCTGGCTTTTGGCCTGTCAATGACTTAGCTGCTTGCTCCAGCTGAGACGGAGATCTGCAACACTGACATACGACTTTAAGTACGAAAGGGCATATTATTCTCCTTGATAGTGGTACAAGTGCAGCTATTTGCAGGAGGAAGTTGCTGGAGGCCAGCTTTGTACTTGTTCAATTGTGATCGCGTTATCAGTCGGCTCTGTCGGTGGCTCTTGAAGCGCATGTGTGGGAGTATTGGACATGCATGGAGAAATCCAGGGACATGGTGATCTAGAAGCACTGGCTTTAGGGATGCTTTCATCGATGATGACTCTTGGAGTCTGACGTAAATATCTGCACGATATCAATACACCAGATCAGAACGAGCTATTCTCCCACGAATCAAGGGGTGGCGCTTATCCGACACAAGCATCTCTACAGATTCAGTAAGTATTCTGCATTGGTACGCAGCCTTGGATAGAACTCTTCCCAAACGAAGATGTACGTCTTAAGTTAGTCTGCAAAGCAATCACAATCCGAAAGACGCGAGTGACTGCTCTCCAAAGTGCCACAATCGGTGAAGGGCTTTCGTGCGTTCTAGATTTGCTGCTTCCCTCGAGGCAGCTGCTCTGCGCAGGGAAGCTGCAGAGGTCCTGCTTTCAGAGTTAGACATTCTTGTCAACTCATAAAAACCTGCTTGTGATCATCTCTGGTACGTAAACTTGATAACATGAAGGGGCCGATCCCTATCATTGAGTCGCTGCAGGGGAAGAGAGTGCTTGTGACAGGCGCGCTGCTTGCCCGATCTGCGGAATTTTGCTGCATGGAGGTGATGATACGTCATAAGATGTTGTGTGTGAATTATGCTCTATGGTAATGACAGGTGGTTCGGCTGGCATCGGTAGAGCATCGGCCCTACAGTTTGACGCCAATGGATGCACTGTGGCCGTGCTGGGGAGGAGGTTGGAGCGGCTCCAAGCAGTGGTAAGCTGAGTGAAATCCTGTAGACGTTATTCTGCATTTGAGAGCTCACACGCAGTCATAAACAAGAGGGACAAACGCAATTCTCAGACCTACCAACAATCCATGGAAATGTGAGAGCTTTGCTATATACCTCCTCTCTGCCTTCGAAGGTTGAGGAGATGAAGGATGGTCACGCTATTGTGGCAGACCTCACGAAGGAGGCAGACATGAAGCGCGCCATTGAGGAGGCCATCACCAAAATGGGTGGACTAGATATCCTTGTGAACAGGTGGCGTCATTGCCCAATGGAGTTTGTTGCTTGCATCATTGCCATGCAAATTTCATTAAAATATTTTAGATCTGCGGTGGAACCAAAACTCTGCAATTGTGTGTGAACAGCGGTGGCGCCATGAACGATGAGATGCAAGGTCAGAGCGAGGATGCCATCCTAGCTGCCATCAAGCTGCACGTGACAGGCAACCTCACCCTCATATGAGCAGCTGAAGAGGAGCTGGTGAAAAACAAGGTGCCCACTTTGAAGTTATGCTTCATGCTTGGGAAATCATCACGGGCGATTCATGTGATTCGATGCCAGCTAGCCTCAGATCTCAAGTAGTGCTGGGTTGCAACAGGGGGCAGTCGTGAACGTCTCATCAGTCGCTGCGATTATACCATTCCCCAGCATGAACCCCTATTGCGTAGCCAAGGCGGCCCAGGACACACTCACGCGGAACCTTGCCCTGGAATTTGCAACCAAGGGTGTGCGCATCAACTCGGTCCTGCCAGGTCAGTGCCCGGCAGCACCATCAACACTTCAGTAATGATTAGCCTGGTTTCTTGTAATAACAGTACCCTGGCCATCAACTGGACACAAGAATGAGCTGAGAATAATGTGTGCCTGCATTTTGAATGCTGTAGCGTTGAATTAGTACAGTTTGTTCTGCCTGAGGCAAGCGTTCTTCAGTTTGCACAATTAAGAAGAGCAACTGAGATAGGTGGGACAGTCATGTTATGGCCTGCCCCAAGTTTAGATCGAGCTGCAAAAACATTGGCTGGGTAGCTAGAAACAACGTTGCTGGAATTCAAAGCTAGATGATTAGTAGAGCATAGGATTTTTCCAAGGAAGTGCCTTCGTGCGGACCACTCTGGTTGCAGTTAATCTGATGCTCAATAGCTGGGCCCGTTGTGCAGGTGCGATCAGGACAGAGGTGTTTGAGCAAATGGCGGAGAAGAACGGCATCACAGCTCAGCAGGTGGCAGATGAGCTGGCAGTCCGCCACGGCATGCAGCGTGTTGCAGAGCCAGAGGAGGTTGCAGCCCCCATAGTCTTTCTCGCCTCGGATGCCGCCTCCTTCATCACTGGCATCAATCTGCCTGTCGATGGAGCTGCAACGCTGGGCTTCTGGTTCAACGCCACCAAATTTCCAGGATAGCAGAAGTAGTAAAGCAGCACTCGTGCTGACAAAATAAAGAGACCCGGACACTTGACTCGATCAGCTGATTTTGGAGATCTCAGCTTTGACAACCTCTCAGCACTGCTAAATTACATGTACAGCGATCCCAAATAAACTGCAGACCAATTTTTTTGTGGCGGTTTTTACATGCAAAGCAAGTATCCTGCAAGATGCTGCTGCCCAGGCAAAGTTTGTATTTTGCGCAATAACACGCACATAGATTAATCTTTGCACACACTGGGGTTTATTGAGTTGTTTATTTTAAACTTGAACAAATTTGAAGGTTGTACCCTCGTCTCACATACCTGCACCTCTCAGGGCCAAGCTTGCTAGGAGTCAATTATTGACATGATATCCTGAGCAAGTGAGATCTTCCAAGCTTATTTACGATTTCCAAAGCACATCCAATGAAGTGCTTTACTATAGCGTTGCTCTGCAGAGCAATGTCGGGCAGCTGCCAGACTGCACTGGTGGCGAGGCGCTTTGTAAGAGTTCAATCACCCTTGCATCTTGCCTCTGCACCGCATGCAGATGGTGTGTTTGCACATGATCTTGAAACGGCCACTGTTGCTTACTGCACATCAATCTTGCGCTCGCGTGCTTTCTCCTCCTGCAAGACACATCACCATTGTCCCTGAAATTCGATAAAACCTCTACTGCTTCAGAACTGACATGCAGACATCATGCTCATGCAAGTGAGCAGGCGAGCACTTTGCCACTTTGAGCACATCATGCATCATGTGGATGCCCCACAACCTTTGGGATGATGATGAGGAGTGAGCCATCGATGAACTCTGCCTTGGCCTTCTGCAGATTTGCAGAGGGTGGTAATCGGACCGAGCGCGGCTCGTAATTCTGGGAACGCTCCTTCCTGCAGCAGTGATTGCAGACAGTCAATTTCTGCACTGGATGAAGATGTGCACAGGTACTGGTGCGAGTCAAATTTATTGCATTTGTGGCTTGAGGCATGCAGCAGTAATTTGTTTGATATGCAGCAATGCATGCGCAAAGCAACACACCTGAGCATCCGTTCCTGGTCCTTCTCCTGCTGATTGCCCTCATCCAGCACTGACTTGTCCACAGCGATGGCCAGGAGGCCATTGTCAATATTCACCTGCCATGAAGTGATGTTAAACCCAAGTGCATGCATCTCAATGGGGCAGACTGACCACGACAAGCAGATGTCCGCACCGTGACCTTGTCCTTTGGGATTCCAGGTATGTCAGCAGCCACAATAAAGGTCTTCTGAGTCTGCACCAGCACATGAACTCTAATGAAGGACGCATTCTAGAAGGTGCACCAGCCATGCGTTGCCATTTGCAGCGTCATTGCCGAATATTGATGTCTATTGTTGGCCACGCTTCGCCTGTAAATTTGGATCAGAAGCAAGAAAAGTACCTCCTTAACATCAATTGGTATTGTTCGGGACCTGTCGCCACGCGCTTCTCCTCCACCTGCCTGTTGCGCCATTGCTAGGATTCGGTCGGGAAGCAGCTTCTCACAACTGACCAGCAACTGGCCCTTTAACAGTATGCGATGATCGCAGGCTATCCTTTCGCAAATGTATCCACCGCGAAACGTGCTATTGACAGGAACTTTCTCCTCGGACAATTTATGAGACGGTCGCTGTTTTTGGAAGCCCTGATCAAAACCCTTAAGGCTCGGCAAGCTCAGGGTTTCGGCATGAGATCGACAGTCATGAGATCTACAGATCGAAGTGTGGGACAAAGCCATGTGCTCTCCCTTTACTTGTAGACTATCTAATTCTGATGCAGACTACAGGCATGAGTTTTCTCGAACTTTAGCACGTTTGGGACACACGCACGCTCTACACTAGAAATTTTCAACACACGCTTCATCGATCCTGAGGTTTGTCAGGAGAGATCAGCTCCAAACTATAATTTGGGAAATTATAGATTGTCAATGTTGAAGTCTCTGGCGTCAAGACAGCTGTCTGCCGCAGCACTGTTAGGAAAGACATGCTCGCTATCGTCGAGACACTGGCACAGACAAACGCGTATATTCGCAGGAGCAGCGCCCCCTGCTGCCACAGAACAGGTGTATATTAACCTCCAGTCGCTTTGCTGACCAGGGCACAGGCAGAGTATACATATGGCAGAGAATATGGACCATCCCTCAGTCTCCACTGTACTAGGTGTTGCATGTGCCCTTAAAAACGATCATATGCTGCAGCCTGGGGCGCTAGATCGCAAAGTGGGGGTCAGTAGATCCCAGGAGAGCAAAGGGCTCATCGATGTGCAGCCAGTCAGAGGTATGCAATCAAGTCTTGCGCTCGGACCTGGCTTTTGCGGTCCTATGAGTCTGCTGCCGCATGTCAGTAGCCTGCAAGTCGATGACATAGAGAATGGACTGTACTAAACAGGCACCCGGGACTTTGGCCCAGAGGAGTACCGACTGCGCCAGTGGCTGTTCAACGAGTTCGAGGCTGTCTCGCGGTTGTTTGGCTTTGAGCAATTTGAGACACCGGTCCTGGAGAGCGAGGACCTGTTTGTGCGGAAGGCAGGGGAGGAAATCACGCAGCAGCTGTACAATTTTGAGGTGGGCGCCTTGGCACTTTTGTTCAGCATCTGTGGCTTCTTCTGGAAGAAAAGACCTGCAGAAAATACTCACTAATACCATCGGTCTTTTCACAGGACAAAGGTGGCCGACGTGTGGCTCTGCGGCCAGAGTTGACACCGTCACTAGCGCGGCTAGTGCTGGCCCAGGGCGGGAAGTTGACGCTGCCGGCAAAGTGGTTCTCCATTGGGCAATGCTGGAGGTAGTTTGGCCTTTTCCAATGCTACATTGGCCAACAATGACCCTCAATTGTGCACAACGCAGTTCTCTAAGCATATGTGTGGTGTGCAGATATGAACGCACAACGAGGGGCAGGAAGCGAGAGCATTTCCAATGGTATGCTGCTCACAGAGCCTTGAGATCTTGCTCATCATACATCTGTGTCTGGGATGCTCAGTGTAAAGTAAAAAAATGTGAGGCGCAAAGTGATGCTTTCATGTGCGGCAGGAACATGGACATTATTGGGGTGCCAGGCATAGCAGCAGAGGCGGAGCTGCTGGCAGCCATCGTGCTGTTTCTGGAGAGGGTGAATCTGTCCAGCGAGGACATTGTGATCAAGGTGTCCAGCCGCAAGGTGCTTCAAGCCATTCTGGAGCGATATAATGTGCCGGAAGACAGCGTTGGGCCTGTGTCTGTGGTGGTGGACAAGATGGAGAAGATCCCCCTTGAAAAGGTGGTCCCTCTTTCAATTGTTGATAACATGCAAGCACCTAGAAGACACCTGACACTGTGGCAAAATTGTGGACAATGGCATGTAAATGCATCAGTATCTTGAAACATGATAGAAAGTCTTTAATGCATGCATGCATGACTGACATGCAACATGCAAGCGCATTAGGAGCTGGCATGAGCTTACTTGGCAAAGTGCCTAAAAGAGCACTACTTGTTTCCTTTGTCACTCTGCCAGGTGATATTGCACGCATGCAGTACATGTCCGATATGCACGCAACAGTAGCGGGCATGGCCACCTTTGGCACACTTACTCAGAGCACTATGAATGACACCTGTCCCCTTTGTCGCTGTGCTGCCAGGTGGAGGAGGAGCTGTCTGCGCTGGGGTTGTCACCGGAGGCGAGCTCGGGGATTATAGCAGCGACGAGGGTGGGCAGCCTGGCAGAGCTGGAGCAGCTGCTGGGCGCAGGCAACGAGGCCGTGCGCGAGCTGCAGCAGCTCTTCAGCCTGGCCCAGGGCTATGGCTATGTTGACTACCTGCAGCTCGACACCAGCTGCGTGCGCGGCCTCGCCTACTACACAGGTGCGCTGCGGCCGCTGTGATTCTGCGGGCATCCCACTCTGTCTGTCCATCGAGGCATGATTGCTGTTGCGTACCATGACATGGCAATGCATGAAAAACCTTGTGCCATCATAAGTCTAGGGTGTGCGAGCAACACTTCTGCGGCACTGGGTGCAAGAGGTGACTCCAGCATGTAATGAAAGATGAATTGTGTTGATGTGCGGGTGTGGGATTCTGTCAGGGGTGGTTTTCGAGGGGCGGGATCGGGCGGGCCAGCTGCGCGCGATATTTGGCGGCGGCCGGTATGACCGGCTGCTGTCCACCTTTGGGGGCGAGCAGCGGCCCTGCGCCGGCTTTGGCTTTGGGGACTGCGTCATCGTTGAGCTGCTGAGGGACAAGGGCCTCTTGCCCTCTCCTGCCCATGAGGTGGGACTGTCTGTCACCCTTTCATACGATCACTAACCAATCATCAGCTAGTGAGGTTTGAAATATCTGCCTGCATGTTGGGTTCTGTACTTTTTGGTTTTTTCCACATCCAAAGAATGCAAGGGCTGGCTTTGCAGGTGGATGACCTGGTTGTGGTGATGGAGGAGGGCCTGCGAGAGCATGCAGCAGGGATTGCACAGCAGCTGCGAAAAGCAGGCAGAAGAGTTGACCTGGTGTTGGAATCAAAGAAGATGAAGTGGATCTTTAAGGTCAGCCACGCAATTTCCTTGCTTGCAGCATTGAGTGCCCTATTTATGCATGTGGTGGAATTGGCTGAGCATCTAGTGTTTGTATGCAGAAATATAATGCGGTAAATCGCGCTGTACCCTTTCTTATATGAACAGCATTGCATGCTCTGTTTATGGGCGTTGTGAAAAGTGGCAGGGCTCAAAGCTGGTGGATTGTGCATTGTGCAGCAAGCGGAGAGGTGTGGAGCGAAGCGAATGGTCCTAGTGGCTCCTGATGAGTGGAAGCAGGGCCTGGTGAGAGTGAAGAATCAGGCAACTCGAGAGGAGAGCAATGTCCCTGTTGCAGAGCTTCTGAATTTCTGAGCCCGCAAGGTTATCTGAGGTGCTCTTCTTAGACACATTTGTCTTTCTTAGCCAGTGGTTCATAAGAGCGCTCAAACTCAGCCACGCTGTTACGATCACTTTTCTACAATCACTTCTTCTTGTAATATCATAGCACCGCTTCTACACGAACATTTACAGACTGGTCAATGTGGCACGCACGCACATGCAGCCAGAGCTCGCAAGCAGGGGTTCCTTTCATGCATGATTCTTCTTTGTGATTTTTACGTACAGCATAAGATGCACACGTTTCTTCAGCATGACCTCCAGCTCCTTGCGTGCGCTGGCACCAATCTCCCCAATAGCAGCGCCCTTCTTCCCCACTACAATGCGCCGAACCTGCGAACATCCAGATACGGATCAGACAGACCGCGCTTCAATCGCAGGCCGCGCAATTGCGAATCGTCTGGTTGTCTTTCCAGGACATGGCCCACAATTGCATATTTGCATGCATACAGAGTTGCAGTTATTTGTTCACAACGATTTGCGTATTGGTTTCTCACCAAAGCAGTACAGATTTGTACATGCAAGGCACTTACCTGATCGCTGCGGACCATCAGGTTCTTCTCAATGCGGAGTGAGCCATCCATGAGCGTCTTGAAGGAGACATCCTCAATCTGCACCTCGTAGGGAATCTCCTTGTACAGCCGCCGAAACACCTTCTCCTTCAACACCTGGCAACCCAGAGCCTCGTCTTTGAGCCATAAGTATCAGCTTCAATTATGCATACCATAGATCAAGGGATGCAGGCCACTTGCAAATGATCCCTGCCGAAGAGCAATAACTTTCAGTATTTCCTCGACGTCTTACGCCAAAGGGATGATCTCACCTCGCGCGCAATGTCATTGAGTGTCATGTCTGTACTCTCCCCAGCCTCCAGGGCCCATTTTCCAGGTGAACTCCTGCACACAAACATTCTTTCAAGGCCCAGCTCTGACGCACTGAAATATTCTTGAGCAGAATTCCCATCAATGCATTTTGCTGGTCTCACAAAAAGAATTCACTCACCTTGACAGCAGGTACTGGCGCAGTGCCGTCATGCCCACGCCATGCTTGGCGGATATGCTGAAGGTGTCCTGGAATGGGTAGATGTTGTTCAGATGCTCGCCAAGCCGACCCAGATGGGGCCTGTCCTCCTTGGAGAGACGGTCAATCTGCGCATGCACAATTTTTGCCCACAGTCATGCCCTTCTTATGCTCTGAAATCGTCTTATCAGTGCTTCATGATCAAGAGTTCTGCTGCTCTCCAGGAGCACGCACCTGTTTTGTTGGTGCTCAGAAGCCCCCTCATGAAAGCTCCATAATGAGAATTCTGCTTTTCTGCACAACAGGCGTAACCAGCGCACCTTGTTCAGAAGCAGCAGGGCAGGCGGGGGGTCCCAGGATGGCAGGGGCCCTGCTGCCAGCTCCTCCACCAGTTGCAGCACCCGCTCATCCGGCTCTGTGATCTGCATGCACCCCACATGCCAAACACGCTACACGACACCATTGTCCAATGCAATTTTCAAGCAGCGTCCGCTCGAAGGTTCTCCAAGCACATCCTGCACGCCTGCAGCCTGTGTTCCCGGCGCGGTCTCATAGTGCATGGCCTGCAGATTGGAGCCCAGTGAAGGAATGGTTCTATCCTACAAATGACAAAATACCATTAGGAAGTGGCCTACCTGGCGATGCGCGTCGACAATGAAGAGCAGCATCTCACAGTCTGAGGCGGTGCCCCAGGCTGAGCGCACGCGCTTGGCATGCTGGTTGCCGCGCAGAAATCGCGTAGACACGACACCCGGCGTGTCATACAGCGCCACCTGTGCAGGCCCCTCCGTGAAGGCCCCCAGCCTGGTCGCGTCCGTGGTGTTTGTCTTGCTGGAGACCGCCGACACCTGCACGCATGTCAGACCTGATGTCAGCGGATCAGAGGAAACCCTGCTCTCCAAAACTCTTAATGTACTGTCAATATGGCAAAGATTCAGGATGTTGTCCTCCTTGCGACCATGCAAATGAGCTTCAGGGGGGAGAGGTGCAGAAAGAGCCCTGAGGAGGGTATATGGAAAAACATAGGCTTTGGTTGTGTTACCTTGTGGCCGACGAGTGCGTTCGTGAGGGTGGACTTGCCAGAGTTGGGCACGCCCACAATGCCTGCCTGGAGCAGCCTCTGATCACTAATCGGCACTGTCTCCGCCCTTGCATCTTCATCTGCAGCCTCGAACTGATCTGCTTGGAGCATGTCATCCAGGGGCTCTATGTCCTCTGTGCTTTTAGTGCTGACATCATGTGACCGCACGCGGGTCTGCTGCACCTGCCATTCGATGTCTGCGGCTGCATCAGGGATGTCAGTGTCCTGGGAGGCCACATGCCGCCGCCCTGCTGCCTCATCTGCCGCTGCCTGATGCTGCCCAAGCCCCCAACTACTATCCACCCGTGCATTGCTGAGATCCCTGGCCCCTTCTTCAACTACCCCATTCTGTGGCAATCCCTCTTCTTCGCCGTCCCTGTCCCACGATGCAGCAGAGGCATTCTCCTTTCCAGCATTCTCACCATCTGCGTGGCTTGCTGCAATGTCTGTCTGTCGCAGTTCCGCGCCCGGACGCCCGAAGTTGGAGCTTCTGACTTCTGTCTCGGACGCAGTTTCCCGGTCCTCCGACCCTTGCAGTGAATCCCACAGGAGAGGCTCTCTGGCAGGTGTAGGCTCGGCTTCGGAAAAGCCATCCTGAGGTGCAGGCGCAGGCAGCCGCACCGGTGCACACAGGATGGACAGCAGCCTGCGCGCCTCTGCGGAGTCCCCAAGCTCACTCGCATCAAAGTGGCTCGGGTCTGGAACTTCCTCCTCTTCTGCATCCTCTTCAGCTGCCTCAAACTCCTCTAGCTCTGCAGCGGCGCTATATAGTTGCCGAGGAGCCGCCCAGAAATCTTGCTCGGAAGCGGGTGCATATGGGCCTGCTTCAGGTGAAGCTGACTGGGTGCCACTTCCTGTTGCATCTGCACTCTGATGTTGGCTCACAGCATCCGCGTGTGCCCGCTCAAAGGCACTGAGTCTCTCTCGAAGGCCACTGAGGAGTCTGGAGACATCGCTGCTGCTCGACATCTCTTCGCCGGCATTTTCTGTCTGTTCGGATTTATCACCGTTTGGACTATGCGAGATTGCCGATGTATGCTCCGCAGCTGCTCTTTCCGGTGGAAGCAGCCGCAGGATGGGCCCAAATCTACATTGGAACGAGAAGGCTCAGCTGGATTAAGCGGCATATAAATTGACTGGATGATCATCATTATCAAGCTTAGCATGCAAAGTGAATGAATCGGCGCTGCAGCCTCACACCTTAGTGCAGACCTGTTTGACAAGTGCCTCAACAAGGCGGAGTACCGAGACATTATTGAACAATCAGAGAAAATGAAGTGTTTCCAGATGATACATAACGATGAGCTCACAGATGGGTATCCTTTATCTCTCTTTAAAACTTTCGGAAAATTTCCGAAAGGCGTCCCGGAACCTCCCAAACCCTAGGCCTAGGCCTACTAGCTAGGGCTAAGAAATGCATGCTGCGGGCTCTCCTTCCTTCCAGGATATCTAGAGCAAGAACTGAAATATAAGTACATAATACTTTAGATTTCGTAACATTTGTTGGATGGATCGCTCACAGTATGCTAGCTCTGAAGAAAATGAGTTGCCAACATCCGGATGCGTTCGTCCTCACTTGCAGTATTGTAGTGTGATCCAGAGAGTGTGCTGATATCACTATACATTACATTGCGTTGCAGCGATCGAACTGCCGATTGGGTTGCAAATCGGCACAGGCATGAATGCCGTTTCAAACTGCAGCAGTGCCCTCAGCGTTGCTGACTGGCTGAAACTTCTAAAGGAGCCAGGCGATCACATTCACCAGGAATTCCTCAAAAGCAATGTTCGCAGCATGCTGCAGAGTGGGGTCAGTGTCCTTCACGGGGCGCCGAGTGTGGCAGAGTAAGCAGTTCCTGCTGTGTTGACTCAGCTAGCGGCACGCACAGCATGGCTTTGTGGAACACGAATTCCACTTGAGTGTTGAGCAGAATCATTCACACTGTGACAGGTGTCACATGGCTCTTGAGCTGTTGGGATCCATATTGCTTGAGGAGTCCTACCTGCAGCTCTGCAGTGGTGGGTACCTCGTGGGATCTGGATCTTAAATCGACAGCAGTGATCATGAAGCCCTAAACTCGAAGGTGTCCTTGTAATGCTGAGCTGCATGCTTGGTGGAGAGAATGGAGACAACGGGGATGTTTGGCTTCGCAGAGAGGGACGAGGAGACCGCATTTCTGGCACTGCTTAATGCTCTTGACGCAGCTCCTGACAAGGTTTGATTCAACACCGCAACCAGTACAAATGCATGCCACCTTCATGTGAACTCACACCACCCATTTGTGGTTTCCTGCAGCGAAGGGCAAAGCTGGCTCTATGGGGACTTTCGCGGATACAGATCCCGCCTGCTTTGATCCAGCCACATCTCATGAGAGTTCTCGAGCTCCTTGTTCCATACCTTACACTGGCAAGCATCCCCAGCAGGCACGTTTAGAAGTAAAGAGGCCCTGTGCACTAGTCTGCAATATGCGCAATGTCCATCTTTCCCTCTTGCTGACCCATGGCGATGTGGTGCAGGAGTTCTATATGCTCGTTGTATGCTGTCCTCATTGTGGAGAACTTGTCATCAAGCCTGAAAGATGGTATGAGGGAACATGCAGACATGTGGGCCCCGCATCTGTGGAGGTTGATGCTGGCTGAGCCGGAGGAAGCTGAGTACTGGGTAAGGGGCCCTGACTCAGGCCACATACTGTCATGCACATGCCTCAGGGGAAAATACATAATTTGAAGGAGACAACAAGGCAGATTGAGCGCCAGGGAGTAAGGGAGAAGGGCTTACTTGTGCGTGGCATCTCTGTGTGTGGTATATGCAGGCAGGAAAAGATCTCTATCATTGATGTGGAATATGTTGTTGGAGCATGCGAGGGCATTTGCAGATGACAGGCTTCTCACTTACACATGCGACTTCTTGTGTGCAGGTGGAGAAGCGGCAGAGGGAGTTTGAGAGGCTGCGAGCAGCAGCTCTAGATTGCATGAAGCAGATGCTGGACTTGCTCATGCGCAGAGACGGAGTGCTGGCAGCTGTGACGCCCTTGCAGAAACTCTTGGTTGATGACATGAAGGGATCTAGTGCTGGCAGCCTCTGTCCCGGCCAGGCTGCATCTCCTGTCACCCCTGCGCACAGTGCCCCAAGCACTCCGAGAGGGAAAACTCCAGTCACCCATCAGGTGACTACTAATGACTTCATTTTCGCCAATGTCAGTTACTACTGTGCACGGAGACACAGTCAGTGACCTCCCTTTGTGCCTTATCAGGTCTGCCACGCGCAACCTGCTGCCTCTGCAGCGTCTGGTGGCGCAGCTTGGCAAGGAAAAGGTCTTGTGAACGTCTTGAGCGGAATGTTTGCTGGGGACGCACCGCATGAGGCAATTGCAGCGCAAGAGGATGCAGCACACGCTGATGGCAGACAACATGTGCCACCGGCTGGGTGGGCTTCACACTCAGTGAGCTTGCAGAAAGCAAACTCATGCATTGACTGAGATTAGCACTGAAACTATATTGTATTAAGAAATCTGCTTCTGAGCAATAATATATGGTGCTTCTTTGGAGCGCAGGCTACCTGGAAACGTAATTGAGGGGAGGAAGAGAGCAGCTCTGGCCACGATCCCAGTGTTTCTTAGATTGCTAGGAGGCTTGGGGATCGTTACAAAAGGGGTGCACGGACCCGCCTGCAAGGTGAACACAATGATGACCTGTCAGAACGGCAACCTCAACAACAATCCTTTTTTATTTGGACCGATGTGACTGTGGATGTGCAGGTTCTCACTGCAGCCTTGCAAAGCAACGATGAAGAGTTCATTGGCGCTGCGTTTGAGAGCTTGCAGGTCCTAGCAGAAGCTCTGATATCGAGCAAGCTTGTAGCTGGCTCAGAGCCCAGGAAAATTGCCTTGAGCAATCCCATCCTAGTCATGCTGCGCAAGAAGGACCTGTCAGTGAAGAAGGTGCTCCACCTGGCCTTCCACGCTTGCAGCACTGGTGCTTGCACTTTGCAATATCTTTTTTTAATTCTTCAAATACCCGAATAGCTTATGCAACTTGATTGCAACTGGCGTGCGCAGATGGCGCTTGATACTTGGGGACGTCTGCTGCTAGTGTCCTTTCCTGAGATTGAGAGGTGCAGCTGGGAGGCTTCTGATGAGGACAAGGAGCTCTTTGAGGCTTTTGTGGTCCCAGTGCTGTCTCTCTTGTCAACGTGGAATACCCGAAACCAGCTGCCAAGTTTAGCTGGAAGCTCAGAAGTTCTCTTGCAGGTATCACCGCGCCTCCACCTTTTAGCTGTGGCCTATCTACAGTCAATGTGCATATTGCGCATGATACTCAAGTTTTTGCATGGATTCATATTACTTGTGCAGGTAGCAGAATGCCTGTGTCAGCTGAGACGACCAGACATTGTTCTACTCGTGGCTGAGGCACTTGCTGGAGAGCCATTCTTGGGCAGGCTAGGGTCAATGCTTGCCCAGCATCCAGAACAGACGACCAACTGTCTACAAGCCTGCCTTCCTGGCATGTCAACATTTTTCACCCATGCCATCACAGTCGTGACGACAGCTGTGCCTACACTTGGACATGACCCTCACTGGAGCAAGGCATGACCCGCATGCTGAGATGCATGCAAACAAAGTGTGAACGTGACTTTGAGAAGTGAACTTGATAGACGCAGGTATTAACATGCAATGAGACTTACAGTGGAGTGCACCAATTTGGTGGTCAATATGTGTCCAAACAATGGACTGGTTTCTGGCAGGTGCTGATGCTCTACTGTACCAAGATATTGGAGATTCCTGGCATTTTCACGAATGCCGAATGCCAACAGACGAGCGTCAGCGCAGTCCTGCATGTGTTTGCCCAGTCTGCCATGACAACAGCAAGCCATCATCCCCAAGGTTTGCATAGCTTGAGCATTCCAAATATCTTCATCGTCTTTAAGGCTATTTTGCTTCGTTCTGCAATAATCGCATTGCCATGATCTTGGTCTGATGCTTATGTATTTAAAATGTCCCAATATCTGACAAGCATGTTTTGCAGATGCTGACATGACGGAAGTGTGTCACGCCTTGGACATCCTGAAAGCCGGCCTGACACCGGCTATGCTCTCATGTCCAGTACCAAGCTTGCCTAGCACAGTCCAACACATTTCAACTAGTAAGTTCTTTCTCTTCTCAGGAATACATTACCATGCCATCCCTTGGTTGTCTGCCTTATTATAGCTGCTAAGTCCCCTACTTCCCTTCTCAGGCAGTAATTCTGGAGTGATTGAGGAGGCAACGCCGGCCAATGTGTACCTGTTGAGTTGCTGGGTCTACGTTATTCTTGTTGCTCCGTCACAACACAGAGCCACTTGTGTGGAGAAGATGCAAGACATGCTCGCAGCGCTCGGTCAGTTGCTTCCTTCCACCCAACACAAAAGTAAAGAATCTGAGCCTAGGGGCCCTACTGTGTTGCTTCTGAATTTTTGGGCAAAGCTCTTGAGATGTATCTGACCCTGAACAGAGGTTTTGTTTTTGTGCGCAGACAAGAGTCCCGTGCCAGTGATGCATCTGCAGGCCTTGCTGAAGAGCCTGAAACACCACTTTCGAGCCACTGCGGATCTGGCATTCAGCAGGCAGAGCATGAAGGGAGATCAGGGCAGTGCAGGTGTCAGACAGCAGGGCAGCGCTGCCACAGTCACATTCTCTCTGGTAGCGCACAGCCTCGGCTACCACCTAGCAAACACAGAAGAGTTTGAGGATAGCCCCGATGCAGCAGGCTCTGCTCTGCAGGACGCATGCGGCGCCCTGCTGCTGCCCATCAGCCACTGGGCAGGCCTGGCCAGCAGGGTGGCTTCTGAGGCCACTGCCGCTGTGCAGAACACCTCCTGCACTGGCAACAAGGACGCCAACTCTGTCCTAGCAGGAGACTCCGAGGAGGGAATCTGCAATCTCACCGGCTCGCCGCCCCGCGCAGAGGCAGCCGCAGATGCAGCCGTCACACCTGAGAACAGCCGTCCCTCGGGCGGCGGCGGCGCTGAGAGAAGTCCTGGGAGCGAGGCTGGAGGAGCGCTGCTGGAGAGTGAGGCGGCTGGCTTTGAGCAGGCATGGCAGGCGCTGCTCGATGGCATGCTGGCTGTGGCCGCGCGGAAGCGCTCCTTCAAGAAGGAGTACTGCGGCGACACTGCCCGGCGCATCACGGGCATCGCCGACAGGCTGCCAGTCAACGACGCCGCTCTTGCCTGCCTGCAGCTGGGTTCCTGTGCTGCCCACGCACTCACCCGCCAGGTGGGGGGCCGTATGACAGCACGATGAATCAAGAGTGTTACATGCGCATCGACCGCATCAAATTGAAAAGTCAAACGGTGGTGACAGTGCGCGCTGAGGGGTTGAGGGAATCGCAGGTGCAGAAGTCGCTTCCTGGGAAGCACGCCGTGGATTCTGCACAGCTCCGGCGGGAGCGGCTTGATGTGCTGAGGATGCTGGGTAGGATCCATGCTGCTGTTCTGCACTCTATATTACCAGCAAGGATCTGCATGTCCTGGGTTGTGCCGCTATTGCCTACTTTTTCAAGAGCTCAAAGGTCTGCTAAAGTGACAGTCCATTTGTGCTGTGCAGGGGTGTTGCTGCAGCAGCTGCTAAAACACATAGAGCGGGACGCATCTCTGGCAGCTGCATGCGCGGCGCAGGTGATCAAAGCCCTTGCAGGGCTGCTCCGCCACGCATGGGAGGACTTCAAGGTCCTGGACATGTTAAAGCTGCTCGACCCCTTGGGCGCTTGGCTGAAGGAGACCGGATCCTCAACAGCTGCCGACCTCGGTGAGCTGACTAAAAGTATGTGTGACAGCAGGAAACAATTTAGTTTGATTTACACCCCGAAAATGCCCGCATGCTCTGCTTTGTGTTTCCTGAAGCTGATGGCTTTTGGAAAGAGACAGACAGATTACATTGTTGTAGCCACACAGGGCTGATCATATGTCTTTGAATTGAAGCACTGTTGAAGCTGATGGCCTTTGAGAGCGAGAGAGAGACAACAATGTTCCAGCCACACAGGGCTCATTATATGTCTTTTCATTAAGGTGTGTTTGTGACATGCAGGCGGAGCACTTCGCAGCTGCTGGGTTGAGATGCTGTCGGCAGTGGCAGTTCAAGAGCAGCCCCAGAAGTCTCTCGCGGTGGCGCTGGCGCACCGGCCAGCCTACGCGAAGGACATGCTGCGGCCGCTGTGCAACGGCTTCACACATGATTGCGCGCAGATCCGAGCAGCCAGCCTGGAGCTCTGGCAGAACCCCAAGATCCAGTGCGCCCTTGGCAAACACCTTGCAGGTGACACCCTCCGCTGACCCTTGCCTTGTATTGACTAACTTCTCAAGTAATGACAGTACAGTAAAGGAAGTCTGAATGACGGATCACCATTGTCTGTGAACACTGCTGCTCTTGCCTTGTATGGGTATCTGCATGACAGGCTAAACATCAACAAGACTTTAAAGAATACATAGACAATGGCGGCCACTCATCTCCTCTTAGTTGTGGGCGTTGCTGATGCCTATACTGGACCTTGCCACTAGGACACTGAAAAAAGCCACTCAAATCCAATTGTCTGTGTGCAGGCTTGCCGCCTTTTGTGAATGAGTCGCTGGCGCGCGCCCAAGAGCTGGGCTTTGCGTCGCAGCCCAGTCAGCCAGCAGCGAAGCAGCAGCCCCACAAGGCTCCCCGGACGCTCCTCAGACAGGCAGAGCCTCCAACCGTTGCTGCGCCTCAGGCCAAAGACCCGCAGCAGGTACCCGGCGCTTCACAAGAACCGGCACCTGTGCAGGAGCCTCCTACCACTCTTGCGCCTCCTGCTGAGGACCCGCAGCAGGGGCCCGACGCACCGGACGCGCCTGCACCTGTGGCGGAGCCCAAGAAGAGGCCTTCTAATCGCCTGTTCCAGGACACCCAGACGGAGTATGTGCGCATAGAGAGCGCCGGCAAGCGCCACCGCAAGAACCTGCTTACTGACCACCAGAGGGAGGTTGCTGCCCGCCACCGCTTAGGTAATTCCCTGGCATCTGCTCATCATATAGAAGACCGTGGAACACCAATGTAGAATTTATGCTGAAGCTCTCCCGTTTGCTGTCCACTGGACAGCAGTCACGACACAAATGGTGTTTGCAAAATGCTCAAAATAGTCAATTTGATGAAGTCCGCTGGTGTTTGCAGGCGTTGGGCGGGAGGGGGTGACCACATTCACCCGGCTGGACATCTCTCAGGACGCCTTCTCTCTGATCAACAACTCCAACACCCTGGACTCTGTGGGGAACACCTGCTCCGCGGCAGCTGATGGTGACAAGGTGCGAAGCTACATGCATGCATTAAGAGCTTCCAGGAAATCTTGATTCACTAACTCATGTGCACCTGAACTTGTACGGGCTGCTGAATTGATGCTGCCTGTGTTCAGGGAGGGCCCACCGTTGGTCACTATCATGGTCCCGAGGAAGCTGCAAATGTCATCGATAGCAGTGTCATGGAGCCTGTCAGCGGGCACGCAGAGACTTCCGAAGCGCAGCTGCAAGCCAGCGAAGGCGCAGCGCAACCATCAGGTGCAGCTGACCAGGCTGGCCTGAGGGCTTCGTCTGCGCAAGCACCCATGGATATGGAAGTGCAGGAAGAAGCAGCCAAGCAGGATGCCACTTTCAATCAGCGAGGCAGCAAGTCTCTGCAGGAAGCCCCAGTCGCCGGCCGGGACATTACACAGAGCAGCAGCCAGCAGGAGCGCGTGCAGTCGCCAGGCACCGCCGCAGCAGTCTCCCCACGAGGCGCGCAGGCAACAGGCATCAGTCAGCAGCAGGGCCAGAGCCCTGTCCAGAGCACTCCACAGGCGAGTGTGGCGGTTGCGGAGAGCGAGCGCGGCACGGATACGTCGCAGAAGCTGTCCAAGGGCAAGGAGAACAGCGGGAGGGCGCGCCGCCTGCCGCATGACCAGCGGCAGCAGCAGCAGTGGAGGAAGAGGAGAAAGGCGGCCCAGCCAGTAGACCAGGCCCTGCCGGCAGCAACGGAGCCGCCAGGGATGCACACCTCTGCTGCTGCGGAGACGCTCCAGGAAGATGTGTCCCCAGATGCGCAGCAGCCAGGGAGCGATGCTGCGGTCCCTGCAGCAGCGGCGGGTAGCAGTGTGGAGCATGTGGCGGCACCTGCGCAGCCTGTGTCACAGCCAGGGACACAGCAGGAGCAGCAGCAGCAGCAGCCGGGAAGCAGCGCGGCGCAGATGCAGTGCTCAGACAGCGCTCAACATGGACCCGACAGTGCAAATTGCATGGGAGCCGGCGATGGCATCTCACGAGTGCCAGCAGAGGCGCAGACGAATTATGATGCGGCCTGTGCGGATGACATGATGCAGAGCACAGTGCCAGACTCCGACCATGCGATTGCCCAGCCATGTTGCGTGGTGATGCAGCACAGATTGGCCGACGAGGCCGAGACTGCACCAGAAATGGGCAGTGTACCGCAGACCCTGGTGCAGACAGCAGTAGCGGGTGCTGGCATGCCCGACGGCTGCACAGCTGTCCCTGCCACAGCCGCCGACCCTGCAAGCTGGGCTTTGCCTGCCTCGGCGCTGCAGGGAGGTGCAGAGCCAGAAGCAGGCCCTGCCGGGGCGCCCCCGGTGGAAGAGACTCCCGCCGCGCCTCTACCCATGTCAGAGGCTGATGTGCAGGTCCGGCCTTCTAACATATTTATGAGCCCCAAAGATATGCTCTTCTCTTCTCTTCTGTGGTCCCTTATTTTATAAGATCTGGGGGAATTCCTCGTCGACACTTCTTGGCTGAAGGATGGCGGTGGGTGTGCGCACAGGAGCTGCAGCTGACAGGGTTGACGCAGCAGCTGGGTCAAACGGCCAAGCTGGACAAGTGGACAGCGAAGCACACGTTACACCGGATGGAGCGTATGCTAGCTGAGTCACTCAAGGACCTTGAGAGCACCGTGCAATCTGTCATGCCAGATATCAAGTCCGTCGAGGTCCGTCCAGGCTCTTAACCTTTGCATAAGTGCAGCCTAGCGCCAATGTACTTCAAGAAAGAAACTCTCTTTGACTGAAGTCATCTGGTGCAATATTGCACCCTTAATGCCCTACTTGGTACATGAGGTGTGATAGGTGTCTGATGTGCATTGTGATCATTATGCAGGCCGGGGAGCGGATTGGCTTGCTACAGCAGCTTGATAAGCTGCAGCAGGCACTCATCAAAGGAGCTGGAAAACTTGGGGACGTGCGAAGTCAGCTCTACACTGACTGAGTTGTGCTGGAATGTAAAATCTCATGAATATCTGAATGCTGCACGACGCTCTTGCCTGCAATGAACCAATTGAACCGACAATTTTGAAAACAATGATCTTGGTGAATGATAAGACGGATGAACGCTGCAAGAACTCGGGAGTTTACGTGCATATGTGACGTGAATTGCCATCCTGGATTGAGTCGAATATTCTTGCATGCATGCTTTCACTTGAGCAGTCAGACATGCTACCATCACTGATTGCAACACAGAAATTAAAGCATTGCAATACAAAGACTGAGACTTCTGAGGTGCTCAGCACATTTATATAATGATGTGCCAGCATTTAATGTAAGCTGAACTTACTAAGCTCTAATCTACGGATTGAAAATTCCAAACAAGACACCCTCCCATTTCAGGCAGTTCCAACTTTGTTCATCGGCTGTCCTACCAGATGCAAGTTCCCTGTAGGTTTCTACCGGTGACTTTAATTTGCAGGATACAAGCATTCATTGTGTGTCGCTCTCGCAGGACAGTACCCTATAGCTCATCGTCGGAAAAGTCACTCTCCTCATCATCTGCAAGCTCATCTGGCAGCCGGTCCACCTTTCTTCCTGCTCCTTTTTGCCGCAAGTTCTGCAGTTTAATCGTCAACGCCTGCACGGCCACACACCATTCCAATTGCCTGCGCATGCAACAAGTGCTACCTCATGCAAGCTTCCTCCCAACAAGCAGATTACTCACCTGCTGCCTGCTGAACAGATCCGCTTGCTCTGCGGCTGAGAGAGGCTCCACTCGAGGCTGCCCCCGCCTCCTCCTTCTTCGGCGCCCTGGCGAAACCTTCCGCAATTCCTGCAAAGCACAGCAGACCTTATACTCTTTTTCACAAGTGATCCAAGACGGCCCAGGTGCATGCATGAAGTGTATCGCCTGCTGCACATGCTGGGCCGGAAGCACAACCCACAGGCCAATGTGAAAATCAAGATGCGCTGTGGTGTGCAGGAGCCCCACCTTGACCCGCTGAGAGATTTTCTCCAGCTCCCGCAATACCCGTGTTTCTTCATCTCCCCTCCCTCTGAAAATACGGAGTCCCAACAAGCCTGCGCACCAATTTCTATCAGTCAGTAGACTGAATGCAGCTGCTTGCGCCAAGACACAGGCCTCTGCTCCACTGTGAACTGTATTTGACATCAGGTCTGATCAACATCCTCTCACCCGCAGCAAGTACACCCACTCCAGCTCCCACAAGCTTTGCGATCTTATGCCAAGACGGCCTCTCGCTCCTTGTCTCAAGCCTTGCTCCTGCGCAACAAAAAAAGTGTCAAGACGTCGGCGACATAGACAAGACTGCCCTCAACAAGCACAGGATACCGTGGCATAATAAGGGTAGATTTGAAGGATCACTGGCACCTGCATGCCTCTGAATTCTCTCCAGGACCACCATGGGAGCTCCACCATTTGCGATCTGCATACCAGCGCAAAGACAGTCTCAAAATCTGGACACTGAGGATACAGGCATGGCGGGCGTGGTGAGATAGGCCATATCAAGGGAGGCACTTCTTAACTTACATCCACACACTTCCCATCCTTCCAGAACTGCACTGTGGGCAGAGCTGCGATGTCCTCTGCCTCTGCAATACCCTGATGCATGCAGAGGAGGTAATCGATGCTTTGGTAGGTCTGCAAAATTGTGGCGGTCATTGTTTGGTCAGAAAGTAGTAAGAAGAGATTCATAATGTCAACTTAGCCATCCTCTTCACCTTGATGGCATCATTGTCCACGTCTAGCTCAGCAAAGACCACGTGCGTGTAGGCAGGTCTTGAAGAGATGTCGTTGAGGAACGATCTCATTTGTTTGCATGGAGAGCTCCATGACTGCACAATGCAAGCAATCACGTGAGACAGCAGTCTGAATGGCTTTCGATCTTCAAGCAGATCAGACCAGCGATCCAAAGCTAGCATAGAATATCAAACGTCATTAGGGGCGTACAGCGAAGAAGTGAGCTACTAACAACTTGTCTCCGAGTTTGTTGAGCAATTTCTGCCACTGTGCGAGGTCCTTGATGCTCACAACACGTCCCCGCAATTTCTTCACAGCTTGACTTTTTCTTAATCTACTCCTCTGCATTTTAGCGCCAGCTAAAAGTGCTCCTTTATCCGGAAGTTATCTGTAATTTGATACTTTCTAATTTTCTTGACTTTGCTGCTTTATCGCCAACGATTGCAATTGAATGGGAGTCATGCGACTGGATGGATGAGGATGTAGGGCAGCCAAAATGCGACAGCGACCCTGGATTGGAGGGGATTGGATATAACACTCAAAACCCTAAGCCCCAGTATCTCAACACGACGCCCTCAAAATTCGACATGATGCGGTTGGTGAACATTGGATTGCCGGCCATGGAAGGTGAAAGCTGGCTCTGTCATTGTCCATGCCTATGACGGGGCTCAGCATTGCTGTTTGCCCAACTGCTCAACCCTAAGCTCCGCGAGACACATCCGGTGAACGAATCAATTCGGCTGCACGCGGCAGTCTGATCATCATTGCTGGTGAAATTTTCTCTCAATATTTTTCAGCCTGTCAAGGTTTGCTCACCATTCCTGTGTTGCGTTCGAGGTTTACTGAGCCTCCTGCCTGCTCATGATAGGGCTGTTCTGGAGAGGCTATCAGGCCAATCAGTGTAAAAAGCACGTTGAGAGTCCTTGTATAACGAGAGGAATACATCGACCAAAGGTCTCCGAAAGTCTGCTCCTCAGAGATGGGCTTGTCCGTTGACAAGGAAGGAGTTCCAGCAATATATGGCGTCATACTGGCTGGTGTGCCCAACTTGCATTTGCATCTCTAGATTGTCCCTGAAAAGTAGCCGTAGTAGTGCATATTTCCAGCTGCATGCTGTCAGGTCTACTGACTTGTTCTTGCACAATGACCGTTGTTTGTGAGTCCTTACATGAGCATCTACTGTATGCAAATGGGAGATTCTCCAGTGCCTTGATTCAAAACTGCTTACTGCCAGCCTCAAGATACAACGCTGTGCCTCCCCTGCAGGGCTTGGATTTGTGGCATTTGAATTCTTCCTGACATATGGACCTCCTCATTCGTGGCTGAAGCTAGGATTCAAGGCCAACCCGAAGCTGCGTGTTGACCAGATAGACGAATGTATTAGGCAGGCCAAGAGCCGCTTGGTCGGGGCCCTGCACCTGCTCATCCAGGTGTGCTGCCTCTCAGTGCCTCTCAGAGGCTTGCCATACACGGATGGGATGCTTGTGACACGCAACTCGCATTTGGCAGCTCGCAACAGTCAACTTATGTAAGGAGTTCAGCCATTGCTCGACAAGGTATCTGGTATTGCTGCAGATTCCTCTGGCCCTGTGGGTGATGGGCACACCGGAGGTCAATGCAAACAGGCTGCTGGCCAAGACGCCTGCCTCCATGCTGATGCTCTGCATTTCGGCCGGCTACTTCCTGTACGACGCCGCTGTGAGCATCCTGCGCTACGAGGGCATTGCCTACCTCATGCATGGCGTGGTGGCCTGCATCCTGTACACCTACGGGGCTCTCACAGGCTTCTTGAGCTACTACGGTCCGGCTGCAAGCACTGCTGCTGCGCTGTGCTGTGCTGAGGCTGTCCAAAGAATTGGACCGTTGCTGAGACAACCCTCAGCTCGTGTTGACCACTTTGCTGTGAGCCGTGCCCTTTGCGACACGAGTCAAGGGTGATTCTAGCGCAGGGAATGGGAGCACCGTGCCAGAATAAAAGATGTGCTTGTGCTTGCAGGGGCTGCATTCCTGATGTGGGAGGTCAGCACGCCCTTTGTGTACATGAGGTGGTTCCTCTTCACTCTGGGCAAGTCCCAGTCAAAGGCATACATCGTCAATGGGCTCCTCATGGTCGCCACCTTCTTCATCTTCAGGAACATCATGGGCGTAGGTCAGCCACCTCCCTCACTTTCGCTTACTCTTTCTTATGTTGCACCCAGATTCCTCCTCCTCAATACAGGTCTTCCTGTGGGTCAACAGGATGTTCTTATCAAACTAGCTGCATAGATGTTCAGATAAGTAAGATTGAGTCATGTGCTGGGTGCACTGTGGGTCAGCTGAACTGTTTTTTCTTTTGAATAGTGTCATTTACTCTGAAGCCTCTCAATAGTGAGGTTGAGTCATTTGCTGGGGTGTGTGCAGCAATGTCCATAAATTTCTGGCATGTGAGCGGCAAGGAGCTGGCGCACCCGACCTCGGACCTGCTGCCGGCCGTGCTGTGGATGTACAGGCTCTCCTGCGTCTCCCTCAACTGCCTCAACGCCATGTGGTTCTACAAGATGTTTAAGGGCGCCGTCAAGGTGCTGTCCGGGCCCAAGAGCGCCGCTGACAATGTGCAGGGGGACACTGTGGTCGCAGTTGTCCACACAGACGCGCCAACCAAGAAGACCAGCTGATTACGGCCTCCCATTGCAGGGTGCTCAGTGTCCCTATAAGCAGATAAAGTGCAGTGCAATGAGCTGGGCGTCTGCGTGAGCTCGAGCAGATTATAGGGATGGTGTAGCAGCATGCTGCAGCTTCCAGAGAGCAGGCGGCCTGGGGTCTGTGTCTTAGTTGTGTCCTGTGGGGAGAGGCCTTTCTTGGCAGGTCGCACTTCAAATGATGTGCTGCTATGTGAAGCAATGAGAGTGAGAGACGCATTGAGAGACGAGTGAACTTGTTGTGATGATTGTACGCATGCAATTGGTCTGACATATAATCTGCTTTTGAGTTTTTGCTTGTCATGCCGAGCACATTGAATGCAGGTGCAGGACACATAGTTGGGCTTCCGAGCTCCTGGAGTCTATGGTCTGGGCATTCTTTACATGCATGTTTTGTGTTCAAGGCGTCTTCTTTGGCAAATGCACAAGTCGCAGAAAATCTGGCTGAATAGGTGCAAGGTGTTTTTCACTTCAAGATGCAACCTTGCATCTGTGTATCATGGGTGCTGGCAAATGTAACAAGAATCTGAAGATGCTGGCCAGTGCGTACAGAACCGAGGTTCACAAAGCAATAATTTCAAAACGACCTTGCATATTAGGTCAACCATCTTGCAAAATCCTTTGCATTAATGTCCCACTCTATTTCAATTGCAACACAACGCGTTATTGTTGCTTCTGCTATTGCTTCATGTCTGCCTTCTCTCTCACGAGTGTGTGTGTGTGTGTGTCGATAATCATAATTGCACGTGCACTGGAAAATAAATGAGCATCAGGATGTTGAAGCAGGCTTCTGCATGTACAAACGCAGTGTCGGAGGCACAGCAGATCTATGCTAAGCTGAGCAGCTTCTTCACGGCAGCCTCTGGATTGCCCTCCTTAACGAGAGACTCCCCCACCAAGATTGCACCGCACCCAGTGCTCTGCACAAATGCCACATGCTCCGGAGTGAAGATGCCACTCTCCCCAGCCATCAAGAACCCTCGCTCTATCACCTGCACCATCCAGTATTCCACATGAGTACATTCTCACATGGGCATGATGTTGTGTGCCCCAATGGTGATATTTTCAAGTACGTTACAATTTAACAGTCATGTTTTCATGTACTGTTTCAGATGTTTGGTAAAAGCAGCCAGGTTTCATCCTGAAGCATGTCTGACCTGCTGTCCAGCGCTGCTCTCCATGATCCTCCTGTTGTTCTCGATGTCGACCTCGAAGGTCTGCAGGTCGCGGTTGTTGATGCCCAGCATGACGTGGCTGCTGTCCAAGTCAAGCTTCAGCACCCGCTCCAGCTCTGCACACCAGCCACACAGCATGTCAACCATCTTGAAAACCCCCTCCTGCAGAGCCATGTATCCCCCACTTCTCCTGCAAACCCTTGACGCTTCAGGCCGAGCAGTCATTCGTCCTAAATGTTGCAGGAAACACTCACAAAATGACACGATTCGTTACTGATCCTGTAAATACGAGGAGGTGTTAGTAAATACCCTGTAAATACGAGGAGGTGTTAGTAAATACCTTCCTGTGCCGCCATGATTCACAATCCGCAGGAACAAGTAGAAAAGAAGGATGCACTGTTTGGGGGCATCTGGCACTCACCTGCAATGGTGTGCACCTCCACAAGGACCTGCAGCCCGCACTTGCCGGCGGCCTTGGTCAGGTAGGCCAGGTCAGCGTTGGGCAGCACTGCTGCGATCAGCAGCACCGCATCGGCCCCGCTTGCGCGCGCCTTGAACAGCTGGTACGCCTCCACGATGAACTCCTTGCACAGGAGCGGGGTGGACACTCCCGCCGCGCGGATCTGCTTCAAGTAGTCAAAGCTGCCCTGGAAGTACTTGGCGTCCGTGAGCACCGACAGGCACGCCGCGCCGCCCGACTCATATGCCTTTGCTATCTGCGCACACACCCAACCAGGCTTGAATGTGATATCCAAAGCAGACGTTCAAGGGCATTATGTGCCTCCACAGCTGTGCAATTGTGTTTTGGCAGCTTGGACGCTGGTGTGGAAAAGAGAGAAGCACTGAGGTGAAAGCAGGGCGAGCGCCAGTGCAAGGGGAAACGGCTGCCTTGCAGTGTCATGCGCACAGCATTGTAGATGAACTCAGTGTGGGAGTATTGGCAAAATATGTTTGAAGATGTGGTTGAATGGATGATCACCCTGACAGGGTCAAAGTCTGGCTGGATCACGCCGCGGCTGGGAGAGGCCTTCTTCACTTCGGCAATGAGGCCCGGCTTGCCTATCCGCTCGTTGGCTGCCCGCAGCGCTCCAATAAAGTCCCGCGAGGGAGCTGCGACCTTGATTTGCATTGACAACCTCGCCAGCGGTTCCTTCTCCTTCATCCGCACCATTTCCTGTGCCTTCCACCTGATGGTCCAACGCACACACCATGTCTCATTGCAGTGACAAACAACGTAGAGGGCCACATCCTGCATGCCCAATATGTGTAATGCTTGATTGAAAGATAGGCAAAGGGAGCTCACCAGATAATCTCTTCCAAGATGTTCCGTGGCTTGTTGTCCTCCGTTTGAGGGACCTCAAATTTCATAGCGCCGCATCTGCAACAAGAACAGTAAATGAATCAACACTGCAGCACGCTTGAAGAACTTGCACCCAAAAGGATACACATGAAAGCAGCACACTGTTCAGTGGGTACGCTCTTCAGTACATAGGCAACGTAAGGAGAAGAGACTGCTCACGGTTGCTGGGGAATGCCATCAGGAGCCCTCCGTCTTATCATTACTTCCTGATCTGATGGCGTCTGCCGGCAACACCAATCACACAACGTTTCAGATATAAGTAGTACACAGCTCTGCAGTACACTTTCAGTACTGAGATCTAAGTCCCTACCTCTACAGGTTGTGGAGCTTCAACAGCTTGGCAGCAAGTCCTCTGCCTGGAACCAACCGATCGTTGAGCCTGTCTCCTACAGCCAGCTGTGCTAAAGGCAGCAGGCTGCCGCTGCGGTATGATCGGTGTGCTGCGCCCCGCAAAGCAGCTAGTCTGGCGCATTGTTCGACAAAGATTTTGTGTACAGAAGAGACTTTACAAGGGGCCGATGATCTCTTTTGAATATCCAATAAACTAGACCAGACGTAGCATGAGTTTCGTGAAGCGTGTCTGCTCAAGACGGCAGCGTGTGCATCAACCCTGCACTATAGATTCGTCTTAAACTGGATCTAGAAGGTTGATATTTGTGCATTGACTTCCTATTCCTGGTCTGCTGCTCGCAGTGCCAGCCACTGCTGTAGTGAGTCACCCCTCTGACTCATCTCCTCATCATTGCTGGGCGTTTCCTGGGAACTTGCTTCCGGATTGACATCAAATCATCTCATCACATTCATGATCTTATGAATTGTATTCTGAAGAAATAGAACTAAGCACGATCAGCAGTTGCAATCCAAGGGTATGGGCTGGTGGTGAGGATCCTTCCAGAAGAGGTGAGGCAGCCAAACCCAGATATGGAGGCACCTGCTTCCGCAGCAGAAGAAGCTGCAAATAGTTCGCAACCAGAGTTCATCAAGATCAAAGTGAAGACTCTGGGACAGGCGTCTTACGATCTGGAAGTCGAGTCAGATGTGAGTATTGTTCCTCCCTTGGAAACCTTGAGATCGTATGATAGGCGTCAACACAGCAAATGTGCCTTTTTGGGAAGTTCACGGTGACATACAATACAATTGCCCTATGATCGGACTGATCATGGCTCAGTCTTTGATCTCATCAACAAGGCAGTGCCGTTTCAATCAATCAATCAAGTGCATATTGACGCCTCGATTCATAAAATCATGGTCCCCTGTACTCATGTACACCTTGTGTAGCTATCTCAACTCTTCATACTACCTTCCCCTGTTGTGTCCTTATCCTGCTTGGATTCCTTGTCCTGCTGGGCACTTTGCAGATGTCATGCTTGATGCCTTGTCATTCTATTGCAGGCTCTGATCAAGGATGTCAAGTCTCAGCTGACACAAGTCTCAAACATATCCGCAAGCCACCAGCGGCTTGTCTTCCGCGGCCGTGTCTTGAAGGACAACCAGCGCCTTTCCACTTACAGTGCGCCTCTCTGATATCCGCCATTGTCTTTATAAACATCCGTGTATGGTGCTCCCACTGGCGTGATCCCAGTTCTCAGAGCTATTCCTTTCAAGGCAGGCGAGCTATGCACAAGAATTGCATCCAGACCTAACATGCTGCATGGTGTTGACAGATGTGGTGGACGCCAGCGTTGTGCATCTGGTCACACGCCCGGTTGATACCTCCCAGCAGCCGCCACAGCCGAGCCAGCGGGACCGGCTGCCCAACGGAGGCGCTGGGCAGTTCACTGCAAACATGATGGGAGCGCAGGGAATGGGTGTCCCCATGGACATGAACGACTTCGGCTCAGTAAGCTCCACCTTTTCAGCATCAACTTTCAGATGCACTCCAGATTGCTCAAGTATCAGTAGTGTTGAGTTTAGGTGGAAGTATTTTGTCATACGTTGACCTTGTTGGCTGTGTGCAGTTCATTGCGAGCATGTTGCACACCATGGGGATCCAAGGGGCAGTCCACGTCACCCACACCACTGTGCCAAGCGATGCAGCAGGCAAGCCGCTCTGAAGACCCATGAAATTTTCGTGCCCATCATGCACACTCCGCAGCTTTCTTTTTTCTTTCTGACATCTTAACGGGGATGCATGCTTGTGCTTTCTATTTTCCTAATTCACAAGTCACAGCAAATAATCACAAAGGGAATACTTGAATGAACATGTGTATGGCTTGGCAGGGACTGCATCCCCAGAGCAAGTGGCCCAGGCAGTGGCAGAGCAGATCTCACAGCAGGCCCGCCAGCAGAATGCAGAGGCAGGTGGGGAGGCCCCTGTCCCACTTCTGTCGGCCCTGCGCACCTACATGCAGCGCCTGAATGCCATGTACGAGGGTGATGCGTCTGCGAGGTTCCTCAACCTGCCGCCCATTGCAACAGGTATGCCTCCATGCATGCATGTTGGTTCTTTACGCTTATTGGAAGGCTGTGATAGACGATTAAACCTCATCAGATACATTGTCAGCATGCTGTCCTAAGATAATGGACACAATGGCATGACATGAGGGGGTGATGAGTCTCACTGGATTCATTTGCCTCTGTAGGCGGCACGACGGTGTTCAATGTGCATCAGTACGCAGCTGCTGCCCGCGAGTTCATTGGCGAATGGGAGGGCCCTGATGAGGTCCGGCAGTTCATAGCCTCCTCAGCAGAGCCTAGCTTCAGCCACTGGCAGACTCAAGCCGACCCCAGTGCTGAAGCCCAACAGACACCAACAGCACCAGCTGCCGCCCAGGTAAAATGTGCTCTGTTCCCTTCGTCGTGTCTGATCTCGTAGAAAGTGAATGAAGCAACCTTGGATTCTGCTGCACTGGTAAGTGAATGTGCGCTCACACAACAGTATCCTGCAAACATGCAGGGTGAGGCCACAGAGGGGCAGGACGGCGGAAGCAGCCAGCCGGCCGCAAGTGCTGCACAGCCCACTCCTGCACCAGCAGCGGTAACTTTGACTGCCTCATTCTATCCTGCCCTCGACATAACCTTTGCACCATCTCTGATTTCTGATAAGCCCAGATCATCTGCCAAGAGTGCCTGGCGGTTAGATGCGTGCTGCATGTGCCTCTAGGAAAGGCCATCGCGGCTAGCTGAGGCGGCGCAGGCAGCTGAGGGGGCAGCGCGGGCAAGTGAGACAGCTGCACGCGCTATGCAGGACGTCGCAGCGCAGGCAGCAGCTATGGCAGCGCAGCGCGATCCCCGCCGCAACGGCATGGACAACCCCTTTGGCGATTCCGATCCCCTGCACCCCAGCCTTGCTCGCCTCACTGGTGAGCTCCCCTTGACCGTACTCAATTTGCTGTACTGCCTGTGGAGCACAGGGCAAGCACTGTATTTTCTTGCAAGGAAATATGCAATGTGCACTTCTTTGCGTACCTGCAGCACTCCCTCTATATGAGCGTCACAGCAACTTGCAGCTATCACTTTTCAGTTGTAAGTGCTGAGTTTGTGGTTGACTTTGGTGCATTGCAGAGATAGCCATGCACCAGCTGATGCGGGAGACTGCCAGGCACCTGCAGGCACAGGCGATCCCCAGGATCATCCAGAACAGGGTAGACCTGCAGGGACCCCTGCAGCAGGAGAGGCTCTTCACCAATGTGCGCACCCACCCTCTCGCTTCCCTCGAGCTCTATCCCCATAGTGCTCATGCTTGTTCACTTGCTCCACAATCTGGTCACTGGTTCTGACACAAGGCAACCCCGTGTTTCTTCCCTTGCTGGTGCTTCCTCGAGCACTGAAAGAGTAGCAGCGGGTAGAACATATTTGATTAATATTTCTTATTGGTAGAAAAGGGACTCTTCCTGGAAAGTACTCTTTCTGAAAGCTGGTCGAGAATCCTGCAGCTGTATTGGCTCAAAGGTTCTGTCCTGGCTGACAGAAGGTGTGGGGTGCTCAGTTCCAGGCACTCGTGGACCGTGATCTTGGCCGTGGTTCGGCATAAAGGCAGAAGTTTTCTGTTAGAGAGTGTTGACAGATTTTGTGTGGCGCACAGGAGGAGCTGGAAGGCTTGGCACAGGCGCTGCATGCGGAGGGAACGCTGCTGCTGGAGACAGCGCGCGCGGTTTCAGCGTACCTGCTGGCCCAGCGCAATAACTCCCCGGCGCCGCTCCTGTCTGCGACGGCGTACCACCTGCGCCCGGACGGCAGCGCTCCGGCCAACACGGTGCCCGCGGCGCTCAGTAACCGGCGGCTGACGCAGGACCGCCGCAATGCAATCTTCCTCAACGGCCGACCGGCAGACGCCGCCAGCAATGCCGCGGCGGCCGGTCAGGTGAGCACTGTGCCGACATGTAGATGCAGTCCTCTTGCCTGAAAGTTTTCCTATGCCAAGCCATGTTGAGTATGTCTCTGTGTTTCAAATTTTATATCTGTAAGATTTAATCAATTGACTAAACAATGACAGACATGCTTCTGGCAGCATGTTCTTGAAGTCAATTCGGCAACACATCTGTGACAAGAAAGACTCCCACATTAAAGATTGATGGGGTGCAGCATTGTGTACAATGCTTGCTGTTATGACTTTGTGACCCTGCGTTGCAGGCGGCTGGAGTGGGCGGCAGGCCACCACGCACGGGCACAACCGCACGCCGAGGCGCATTCAGAGGCCAGGTCGGAGGGCGCGGGACAGCCAACGCTGGACGCGGGGCTGGCAACGCGCAGCAGGCTCCCTTTGTTCTGTCACGGGGCTCGATGGCCTTGCCATTCCAGGCAATCCAAGCAATGATGGGTGGCTCTGCGCAGATCCCCATCGGCGGCCGCATGCTCCGCATCAATGAGCAGACAGAAGATCAGGTCTGTGTCTGCTCTCTGATTGTATAGTCTGTGTGTACAGCAATGATGCTCTAATTTTGCCATGTTTCAGCACCTCCTGTGTAGTGAGAGCATGGAGACCGTATCTTGGTGTGACTTTAGGTGCATCCGCGCAGGGGAATACGATGTCCATCCAGATCGATGAGGGAGATGCGGTCACTGTCAGTCTGGAGCCTCTGGTCCAGGCCTTCGAGAACGTGTTCTCCCATATTCCTGGCATCGAACAGCTGCTCGGACCCCTTGGTCCTGGAGCCGCCAATGCTCCGCCAACAGCTGCCTCTCCTCAGGGTGTGCCATCTGGCACAAACATTTTTGAAGAAATGCATGCGTTTATTACGTACATTGCGAAGTCTTAGGCGAGGTTGACGCAGTGGCAGATCGAGGCACCTGCCTTCGGAAGGCTTGCAAGCCATGCAAGTGCTGCAGATGCTGCAGATGCTGCAAGTGCAGCAAGCAATGCTTGCTCATATATTCATGACTCGTAGAAAGAATTGAAGGTGGAATGCTTCCTGGGTACATTTCTTGACATGTATTGTCTGTGCAGGGGCCACAAGTACCGGGGCTGCCCCAAGCGGCTCGGCCGCTCCTGCGGCTGCCGGCTCCACAGCTGCTGGCGGCGTTGCAGCTGCCACATCAACGCCTGCAGCAACCTCTGCCACTCCTGAGCAGCAGGGCAGGGACCAGAGCTTCTCTGCCCATCTGCCTGGGATCATGCAGCAGGTACTGTACTACCTCTCACACAATGCTACTGCAATGCTCCCTTTCTGTTCCCCCCATGGTGCATGCGCAGCTTCACGTGGGTGATCTTGTGTTGTGGCATGTGTGCAGGTCATTCCCATGTTTCTGAGCATGATGGCGGCAACAGGGCAGGGGGGCACGCCTGGCACCGCAGGGCAGGCTGCAGGGGCCGCCCCCAATGCGCAGAGGGGCGCCCAAGACGGCACCCAGCGGTTCACGCTGCCTCCCTTCATCATGGGCCCTGACAACGAGGTGCACTCTTGCCCAATGCACGTTGGACTGGTCTGCATGCAGCACGCCGTCAAGAATTTCATGATCCTGGCTTTGCATGTCTGAGAACGCATCCTGGACATGTCTGCAAGTGCCGGTAGTCACATGATCCTTTGCACGATTTGAAGGATGTGTCGTTATTCCGGCAGGTGCTGGTGGATATTCAGGCGATAATGCAGGGCGGCAGTGCAGCAGCCCAGGAGGCGATGGGACCAATATTGGACGGGCTTATGTTCAGCATGGGCCAGGCCGGCTTCCCCATGGCCCCAGCGCCCGGCGGCCCACAGGGAGACCGCGGCGCACCGAATGACATGCCACCGCAGCATCCTCTGCAGCCGGAGAGCCGGCGCGCCCAGTCAGCTGCTGCTGACAGGGCCCAAGGCGGCAGGTGGGCACACCCCTGATACCCAGCTTGTTCTGTATGTTGCAAAAGCGGTGTGTTTTTAGCCATTCTTTTTACATGTGCAATTTCCACACAAGGTGCATTGCCGCACCTTGACACGCAAGCATGAAGCTGTTTCATGACAACAACACCCTACTTGGCGCTTGCACCGCCTAGTATGTTTTGCACTCTTTATTTGTTTAGTGAGGGTGATAATTGCTATGAGCAGGCGGCGTCCGGGGGAGCACCCACTGGCAGAAGAGTCTGATGATGACGACGATGATGACGACGACATCCCAGGCCTCATGCGCGACTCAGACGCGGAGCTGAACCTGAACGGCGACTCGGACGAGCACAGCAGCCAGGCAGAGTCTGAGCCTTACTCAGATTATGAGGAGGATGACGAAGATGATGATGATGATGAGGCGGATGACTCAGACGGTGACTCAGACGTGCCGGGCCTGGTGGATGACGAGGAGTCATCGGATGGGGAAGACGGTGATCGCAGCGAGGGGTGGCAGACTGCAGAGGAGGAGAGCGAGGATGAGGTCGAGAGGCGCGGTGGCAGCGACCATGGCCGCCGCGTCAGGAGCCGCCGGGTGGGTCTTGCTGTTTGTGACTTGCAATGAATTGCCTTGAGTTGCTTTGACAGTTGCCATTGGACAAGGGCTTTTCGTTGAGCTTTTTGCGCATGTCTCATATTGAGATGGCCTACTCTTGCAGGATTCGCCGTCCCCCAAGGAGGACATGGCTGCCCAAGAAGAGCGCCCAGATGAGGTCACAAAGGTGCAGGTGAGCAGGCCTTCTGCTAGCTGGCTCACAATCATCTGTGACTGGTCCTCAGTCACGCCCTCATTTGGACTCACAAGGGTGCTCTGCATGCTTTCCAGGAGAAGCAAGCGGCTACCACGGCCACTGCAGCTCCCAGCGCTCCGCCGGCGCCCTCCAACAGCATTCCTGTGCCGGCCCCGCACGCCAGGGCCGGCCCCCAGTCTTGGCCGCTGAGCGCCGAGAACTTTGATGACTCTGTGTCCCCGGCCGCATCGCCATCCCTGTCTGCGCCGATTGGCCTGCTTCCGCTGCCGCAGCGCCCCGGCCCCCCTCCTGCTGTCCTGGGCACCGGCCTAGCACTTCCCCAGCGCGGTACAATCCCCCCCTGCATGCCCCTTCTGCAAGGGACCTTTAATTTAATGAAGGTCAACTGAGTGCTTTAGAGTCCCTTGCTAACTGGGGATGCTTGCAAAGGAACAGATGCATTTTTAGCTTTCGAGGAGTGCCAATGCCACTTCATCGCAGAGGCTTTGATCAGCGTTTCTGCATTTGTGTGATGGCCACCTGCAGCGTTTGTGGCTCATGCATGTGTGATACTCGCGCTTAACTTTGGAGTTGGCTTGCTCTTGCGATGAGCCAGATGGGAGACGTAGTGTTGACTGTGTGTTCTTACCACAGGTGTGCGCGGCCGCGGACGTGGCCGTGGCGGCCGCTCAACCACCGCTGGACGCGGCTCGTCCATGCCTGGGCAGACAGCATCTGCAGCCGCTGGCACTGCCTCAACAGCACCACCTGTGTCCTCGGCGCCGCTGGACACCAACCGCCCAGCAGGTTGCACAGCCGTTATTGTGCTCACAATTGACTTCTACACTTCATTTTCACCCTGCACCCAAGTGATCTGGCATTGAATGTTCAAGATATGGCAAGTGTGCAGATTGTTGCACAATGGGATGAACTTGGTGACACCTGCCCTGATGAATGCTGTTCTATTTGCGCAGGCGTGGAGGAGATTTCTCGCCAGGCTGGCAGCCGCACAGGACCAGGCTTCCCGCCAGAGATCGACAGCCTGATGAGCGAACTGTTCGGCGGTGGGGCAGGCCGCGGAGCCCCCGCAGGAGGTGCACCGCGCTCTGCTCGCGGCCCCGGAGCTGGCGGCTTGATGGATATCCTCCAGTCGCCCGCGTTGCAGCAGATGTTCGGCGGAGGCCCTGGTCTGTCCCCAGCCTGTTGCAGTCCCATGCGTCCTGCACTTGCATCCTTCCTTTCATTGTCTGCATCCTTTCATTGTCTGCAGACCTTCTCATGGATGGGATGGGCACATCTGGAATTGGCGACAGCTTGTTGCTGCTGTATTAAGTTGCTTTGGATGTGGCAGTGAGATCGACGTCGTGGTGCGCTAATAAATATCTGCATGGCTGTAGGTGCGCCAGTCTCTGCAGCGCCTGTCAGCGGAGCGCCGTCCGCGGAGGCTGCCGGCATGGGCCCGGGAGGGCTGATGGGCATGGTGAGCCAGCTGGCGCAGTCTCCGGCCATGCAGCAGATGGCGGAGCAGCTGGCCGGCCGCATGGCTGCCGGCGGCGACCAGAGCGCGCAATCTCTCGGCGGCCGCAGCCCTGGCGCTCGAGGCGAGGCTGCAACGCCAGACTTTGGGTCCTTCCTGCAGCAGATGCTCCCCATGGTGGGCCAGGCAAGTTGCACAATCCCTGTGAAGAATAAATGCATGTGTAACTTAGGCGTAATCCTGGCCTGTGTCGCATATTTGATATCCAGAAACCAGAACAAGTCTTGCATGATCCCTTCATGTAAAGCAGGACGTGCACAAGCCTTTGCTGTGGAAGGGTCCTCAAGTCAGCACTTGGCATAAGACTTAAGAACGGGGTGTATTTGGGTGTGCAGATGTTGGGTGGGGCACCTGAGGCACCCTCAAGCGTGAGTACTGGACGGGCGCTGAGCGGGCAGGCCACCGACAGTGGCGATGAATTTGCGGCCCTCAATGCACTACCCCCTGCTGAGGCCAGTCACTGGCGCGAGACCATACTGTGAGCCCCTGTTCCTCCAGCAGAAGACAATCAAGGATCCTCATTGCCTTGATGAGAGGTTTTATGGATGAGAGATGTCACAGGTAAAAATATGTTTCTAATTTTGCCATTTTGGGCTGTTGAACAGGGCAGACCGGAGAGCCCAGGCTGATCGCCCAGCAGCTGCTCTGAGCTCCACCTACTTGGCAGGCTCTCGCAGTGCACGCTCTGCTGAGGGATGAAGGAAAAAATTTGATGTGCTCGAAGTGAAGGCCATCAGACATTTGCCTATGAAAACCAACTATGGGAACCTCGGTGCATGAACTGTAAGATGTTAGGTATCGGTAAAAATAACTTGAAGAGAATGGTATGGTCTATCTAATTTGCAATGTGAGTGTGTAAACGAGAGTTAGTATGAGCAAAGATGGAAATTTCCATGGGGGATGCCGAGGTTCGGTGGCTGGCCGTGTGTGAATGTGCTAAAATTGGAAGGCCCGAATGTGTGCATGTGCATGTAAACTATCCTGTGATCTGTGTCATGTAACATTGTGAGTGTTGCGTTCTTACAGAGGCATATGCCACATGTGCACATGAGCAAACAATATGATGATCTGACATGTGATCAATCTGACTTCAACTGTCAGGCTATAGTTGACTTCAACAGATTGCATCTCAAATAGGAAGGTTGTAAGAGCAAACAAGTTCCCAGCAGATGAATTTTCTTTTCTGCGGCGGCAAAGAATACTTTAATCCTTGTTAAGTGCGTTTATGAGGACTCTCTCCTCAGAGCGCTGGAGTGTGGCCATGGTACTCTGCTTATTCTGTCTCATCCTGCAAAACATCCACACACTGACCCTTTTGCCCACCTGAAATTTTTATGCAACAGCTTATCTGCATGAGATGTCAATGAGGCGTCTTGTTGTCCTACAAACTCACCTGCTGGTGTATTCCCCATCAAATTGTTTCTGCACAACATGCTGCGCTTTCTTCCTGGACATCCCATCCTTCATGAGCCGCATCTGCCGCCAAGCGAACACACGGGCTGGGTGTGGCTGGAATGAGTTCAACTGCACAGGATAATGCTTTGCCTGCACCACATACAAACGTTGCTTCACAAACGCTACTTGATACAGCTGCAGCAAGATGGAAAGCCGTGAGACAGAGGGATGTGACATGCACACAATGCGCCAGAGCTGCAGGGTGCACAGGGAGGCTCACGTCTGGATTTCTGGCGTAGAAAGACTCTACAAGCCTGTCTTCAGGAAACTCAATAGGCTTCACTCTCTTTGTCCTCTCCCCTCTATGGTGCGTGAATTTCACATTGCCTGGTAACTGGACTGCGTCCAAACTGAACCAAAAAAATTATTGCAATCAGATCAAGTTTACATACCCTACGTGGGTTGCAAGCTTGTGAAGGGGAGTCCAACTGAAGCTGCAGTGATGGGGACCAGTTAAGAAACTTACTTTTCCCAAGCGGTGAGCCACGCCGGCATCGGATGTCCTCCCAGTTGGCACAAGCGGCGCATGTACTCGACAGTGTCCAGTGTGCTCTTAAATCGCCCCATGCCGACTTTGATCTATTTTGCAGTAGAGTATCAGCAAAAGCAGGTTTTCTTAAGATTTGGCGAGCAAGGACTACTACCTTTTCAGCAACAATGCAAGTGAGAAGATGAAGAGTTACAAAGTTTGTAATACAAACAATCCTGCACTTGAAGTAAAGATCCAGCCACAGTCGGCAGATCATAACACGCGTGGTTCCGGAAGATCATTTCGAAGTTTCCGACATGCATTCCTATCCAATTTGAAGCACCTTTCGCTTGAAGATGTGCAGAACTTCTTCTTCTAAGCTACCATGATGTCCTGGACCTGTCTGAGAGGATCTCACTTTGTGTCGATACCGCCGATCCTGTTAGAGCAGGCACATCTTAAGTGGCTGTCCTGTCATGCTGCACTGCCTGCCCCTCTCTGGAGAGGCCAATCAATCCGTAATACTCTATGTGCAAGATCTAGAGCGACTGGTGCAGTATCTGCCTTTACATGCGCCCCCTCAGAGTGAGCACCTTGCTGAGCAGAGCACCCTGCCATCACAAAGTTGTAAATGAAATCTCCATGGTGTGTATAGGTACGACAGCAGATAACGTTTTCGGTGTCAGTGAGCCGGAGCTAGGCGAAGAATTGCATGCATCACCCTCAGCACCCAAGGTACGTGGTAGCGGTCACCAGTCTAGGCAGCCCTTTCACTGTTGCAGACGGTTGCCTTGAAACAGAGACTTCTTGACCTGACAGCACAAAATAGATCTCATAGCGTGGTACATATCACCGCAGCAAGGAACTTGGCAGATCAGCACATTCTGGTGGCATGCAGAACCCCAAGAAGAGAAGACTGGACGAGGTCTGCTTGGAGCAGTACCCAGAACACAGCCGCAGCGTTATCCAGTCCTGGATAGCGCAGGGCAAGGTGGCCATCAATGGAAGAGTCATCACAAAGGCTGGCACGCCAGTGGCCTCCACGTCCACTGTTGCCATCACTGCCGTGGCCCCCAAATTTGTGTGCAGGTGAGGTGGCACCCCGGGCTTATACTCATACCCTTCTGCTTCATATTGCAAGCTCCCCAAGATTCTATCACTCAGCAACCAATCATAAAACAACATGTTTTGATGGGTGCAGGGCAGGGCTGAAGCTGGAAGGGGCGCTGGATCATTTTGGGCTGGATGTGTCGGGGATGAGGGTGCTGGACGCCGGTCTGTCCACCGGAGGCTTCACAGACTGCCTGCTGCAGAGGGGCGCGTCACATGTCATTGGGGTGGACGTGGGATATGGACAGGTCAACAAATACTGCCCTCTTGCCCCATGCTTCTCGGCTCGCAGCCATCACAGGCTCCAGCTTCCTCGCTGCTCAGTATTACACATTCAATTTAAATAGCCAGTGTGTTTCACCCCCAGATGCCACGAACTTGAGGCTGCACATCCAAGGTCCCCATGATCTGGGTGAGAGAAGGTTGTTTGGTGGCAGCCAAAGCCATGCAAGGGCAAGAAGACACACATGCGCAGGAATGGTGGCAGGACACAATCAGGCAATTTGAAGGAGGTATACTGAAATGCAGCTTATCTGCAGACGCGCCTTGCCCCAAGAAAAGCGTGTAATGATAATAATGATGATAATACTGACATCCATGTGGCGGTGCCAGGTGGCGGAGAGGGTGCGGACGGACGCGCGAGTGACGGTGATGGAGCGCACGAATCTGCGCTACGTGCAGCTGGAAGATCTGCCTGAGGCGCTGCCGGTGGATTTGGCGACGCTGGACCTGTCATTCATATCGCTGCTCAAGGTTCTGCCGGCCGTTGTGGCGCTGCTGCAGCCGCGCGCGCACCTGCTTGCCCTCATCAAGCCCCAGTTCGAGGCCGGCCGCGACGAGGTGTGCCAAAAGGCTCGAGTCTAAGGTGCAGATGGAGCTGGTGTCGACAGAAGGAAGGAATGCTAGAGCATGCATGTTACTAGTGCGGCAAAATAGCGAGGTCGTTGCGTTGATCTTTGCAGCCAAGCGCTGCTGCTGCTGCATGTTACCGCGATGTGATTGAGAGTCAGGTCCCTCACCTGACTGCGCCTATCTGTGTCCCTCAGATGTTATCTCATTGTCCACATGCTGTATTACACCGACAATGGCAACCCGGCAGAACGGCTGTCCCTAGAATCATGTCAACTCATCGCCCACGCCCGTGGGAAAACCAACAATGATTTCCCGGCAGGAAGGCTGTTGGGGCCACGTTGGTGAACGTCTAGTGATGCGCATCTGAGGTATCAGAGTGGACTTGCGACGGGCTCTGATGGACTCACGTTGAGATAGGCTCGCCGGTTGCTGTGCCTTTGAGGCAGGAAGATAGCCTTTCTGTGTACCCCTGTTCAGGGCTGCGCATGTCATGCATCATGCTGTTCCGTGCAAATGCCCTGACAGCGGCATTTTAGCAAATGGGCATGTGGTGGTGAGTGCTGGTGTGGGTGCAGGTGGGGAAGGGCGGCATTGTGAAGGATGCGAGCATACACAGAAAGGTGATCGAGAAGGTCACAGCGGGCATTGAAGAGGCGGGTTTTGTGTCCAAGGGTTGCATTGAGTCTCCGCTGAAAGGCGCAGTGGGAGGCAATACAGAGTTTCTGGCCCTGTTTGAGAGGACTTCAGCACAATCTGGCAATGATTGACACAGATGTATTTGGATATAACAGCATGATGGTGCATGTGTTGCAAGGCATCTCTGTGTTCGTGTGACTGAACAGAATTTGAACGATTCTTGGAATCAAAGCTTCTGATTACACGAGGGGACCATTGTCACATCTTAGTGTAATAGTAAGTGGCAATCCGCATTGTTCAGCACAAGTTCATTCGCAAAACCAGAGGCACTTCAAGGAATTACACATACTACTTATGGCACTGGTGGCTTGCTTGCCACATGCAATGCTGTTCAATCATACAAAAAGGTCTGTCTAGACGCTACATAAGGAACAAACCAGAGTTGTTTGCATATATTTCACCTATCAGATCTACACACCCTGAACTTGACCGAGCTGCTCAGAGCGTTGCTATTAACAACGGCGCTGTCTTCCGGCCTGCTGACCTTCTGTAGCTGATCTGATCCCCTCTGAACACACTCTGCTGCAGCCCTGAGATGCTGCATCTACTCCACTGTGATGCTGTGCTGGCGGACCTTCGCCTCGACCTTGGGAATGTCCAGGCGCAAGACGCCATTCTCCATCTTGGCAGTGATCTTGGCAAGGTCTGCAGACTCCGGCAGCCTCACACGGCGCTGCACAAACTGCGAGCTGCGCTCCATCCTGCACACCCATGCATGATCGTCAGTACCTTGCTAGCCATCACAGCATCATGCAATTTTACGTGATGGCAAACAGTGAAAGGAGCAGACATCTGCATGCAACTCAGCACCCCTACGTCTAGCAGCAGAAGGCCTTATATCATCTAGCTAGTGTCAAGCCAAGTTTCACAGGAGAGGAGAACCCAGAGTTCGTGACATTAGGCAGGTTGCTGCTAGGCACAGCTTCCACTCACCTGTGGTACTTGACACCTTCTTCCTCCTTCTCTTCGTTCTTGGAGGCGTTCTGCTCGACCGAAAGGCTCAGCACGTCTCCATCGATGTTCACCTTCACGTCCTTCTTCGACACGCCCGGCAAGTCGGCCTTGACTTCGAATGCCTTCGGTGTCTACAAACACAAGCAATAATTCAAGATCAACATTGGAAGCAAGGAAGGAAGTCTTTGTTGCCTGCACAGACTTAAAATGCCACGCAACATGTCCACTACAGTTAAAAAGTCCAGTTCCTTCCAGAAGACATGCCGGAGACACAGACAAAGCAAAGCAAAGGACTCGGAAAAATAGTATAGAACTTCGCTGCAGCAGAAGAAATTCCCTAAGAAGAGTACCCACACGCTTGATGCTGCTTTGTATAGCAGACATTACTTTTCAAACGTCTTGGAGATTGTGTTCTCCTGATCGGGACAGCACCGTACCTCCTTGACGTCGATAGAAATGCCTCGATTGTATGAGCTGCCAGTATCAGGAGTCAAGCTTCCCTTGAGGCCCAGAGGGAGGCCAAAGTGGGCGAAGAAGTCGTTCTCGTCGAAGTTGCGCATCGCCAGCGACATCTTTCTTGTTGTCAGTGATTGGTCTCGAAGGTGCAAGGTATAGAATGTGCGCACGGATGCTTGGAGCAGCAGACTATTGTTCAGCAAAAATTTATGTTTTCGATCCAACTCTGCAGTGCTTCTCCATTTATAGCTGTGAAATCGGGATTCTGGAAGCATCTGACGCCAGCTTCCGGAACCTTCTCGAAATTTCGAGAAGGACCGTGGAAGCTTCTACGGCGACAGCAGCGGACCTAGGGGGTCCCTCATTCCTTCGTGTGCATGCACTGGTAAAACCTTGTATAGTGACATGTCCACTGCAGCCTGCATTGGAGATCCCACTGATAAGATGTCCATGCTGCTCTTAAGGTCTGGGCAATTGCCGTGCCGCAGCGCTAGCGGTTGTGAGATCTCCAGAGCTTGCTGCCTTGGAGGGCCGAGCGATGATCAGGAGTCATCGCTGCATTATGTCTATGATCTAGGATTGCCAAGCCAGCAGTGCATCATGCTCAATGCCCCAGTGCATTGCAGTGCAGGCACCATGGTGCAACAGCAGGTGCATGTCCCAATGACTGCAAGAAAACAGATGTCTTGTCTGCAGTGCTACGCTCGCCGGGCGAGGCACCGCTCTGTGACAGTGTCGTGTGCCCTACTGGAATTTCTTGAATGCAGGATGAGAAGCACACATGAAGATTTTTTGAGAAGCAGCACTTTGTGGCTTCCATTTCTACAACGCGGATGGCCTGCGCTACACTTCCAAAAACCAGACATACTCAGCTGGAACTGACAACTGCAATTTGGCTCTTAATGCATGACATAGTGCTTCACAGCACATAAATTGCACAAATGCCTCAGCCAGTGCGGAGACATGCTTCCCACATCCATTGAGCTGCAGTGTAGGACTCACGTTCATGCAGATCACGAAAATAGTGAACTTCCATGTAGCCTCTGATAGGTGCCAACTGCCTCATGATATTTCGGATCAGGCTTGACTGCAAGCCATGTAGGTCAATTCCTGAGCCTGCTTCTCAATGATCTAGGCTCTCAATCTCTCAAGCTTTCCAATGATCCAGCACATGCACTGCAGATCATTCATGTTGCAAGCAACTGGCATGCAAGGAGCATGGATTCTGTGCGGCTTCTTGTGGTGGTACCGGTGTTGCCTCTTGCTCAGGTCACGTTGATCTGCTGCTGCTGTGCTGCACCCTCGCGCTTGGGAACTGTGACCTTCAGGACCCCTGCACACACCCCCCCAACAAATTAGACACCTCCAGATATCCACAAAACAAGCCATGCATCAAAGCTGGCAAAATCAAAGCTGATTAAAGATCAGCAGAGCCGTGCCACTGCTCTCACCGTTGTCATAGGCAGCTGAGATCTTGCTGGGGTCAGCGCTGTCAGGCAGGCGGATCTGCAAGGCAATGCATCATTCACATCATCAGCCTATTGAATTCAGGTTAAATCATGCACCATTTAGTATGTGTGAGATCAATCAGATGGGTTGCTGGAATGCAAGCATGCTCTGCTCAGCGTGAGGGAGAGCATGTAGTTGGTTTGCTGGGATCCAAGCATGCGCTGTTCAGCATATAGGAGATCCTGCAGACAGGTTGCTGAGATGGGTGACTCACCCGGCGCTCCACAAAGCGGCGAGTGCGCTCCACCCTGCACCCACAGCAAGTCAGACTCGGTTCCTGACTACCAGCCCCTGTCATGCATCTCTTTTCACACCGTTCATCCCACAGCAGCATGCATGGCAGACACCATACTGTCTTGTTGAAGGTAACAGATGTGTCAGATTACATCATTGCAAACTGTGACATGCCTGTGGTACCGGACACCGGGCTCCTCCTTGACCTGCAGCCGGTTGAACATTCGAGTGAGAAAAGTGATTCTTTGCAGCACATGTTGAACTGTAGCAGCAGCCATGGACGATAGAGCAGAAGAAACAGTGGTCCTGATTGCAAGACATGTGGAAGTGATGTAGGGTGCGGTTGGGGCCCACCTCCTCCTGGTTGACTGCAATCCTCAGCACATCCCCATCCACAGTCAAGACAACGTCCCCCTTGTCGACCCCTGCACGCACAGTCTTGCATTTTATGTCCAAGGGGAAGCTCAGGAGTACAACACAGGCAAGCTCACAGCCCCAGCAGGCAGACTCATCAGCAGCATGTGGCACCGCAAGATCAAATAGGTAGAAGGATCTGCCTTGATCAAAGCACCCAGGCTTAATGTTATCGGAAAGGGACCAGGATGAAGTTTGACAAGAGACATGCGGCGATTGGTACCTGGAATGTCCGCAGTGATTTCGAAGCTCTTGTCGGTCTGCCAAGCACAAGGAACGCCTTGAGCGCAAGACCTTCAGTAGAAGGTGTCAACAGGGGCCCAAATTCGTTCAAGAGGCATTAAATAATTCTTTTGATATGCTTTCATATCTATTCCCTTGAATTTCAGGTGTAGGGACACCAGATGCTCGGCAATGAATCATGACGCACGCGCAACACGCCGTGACAAGGAAACATTACTTTGGTATTGGAGGACACTCGATCACATCAAAGAAATTTGTACCTCCGTGACATTGATCGGGATCGGGCGGAGGTTTGCGAGATCGCGGTCAGAGGTCAGTCTGTCGAGGATTCCCCCGAAAGGGCTGAGCGCGCTGAAGAAGTCGCTGTCGTTGGGTGCGATCAACGTTGACAGAGCCATCTTGACTATTTGTACTGAGAGAGAGTGTGTCGATATCGAGGTTGCAATCGCACTCCGCAATTTGTGGGTGTCTTGAGCAAGTCGGGCTAAAAATAGCAGCAGCAGGAGCATTGTCACAGCACAATCATGCAGATCTTTGGCCAATATTGGCTAGAATGATCTTGTAGATCGCACGTGCTGCAATTAAATATAATGACACCTCCAGAGTGTCTGTTGATGGCCTACACAACTAAGTCACCTGTTTTGCATCATCTGTGCATGCAACCAAGCCCTGATCAGCAAAGCTTGTGAGGCCGTTGCACACGGAGCTGGCTGCAGCTGGCTGCAAATCTGCATGTTTTCCGGGCGACATCAAGTACTTCAATTCAGCGACACTCAATTCACGCTGCATGAGAGCACCTCACCGCACATGTACATGCAGGAGCGGCTGGCAAGCACATCATGCTCTCACACTCATCTCAGCTAGACAGGAGCTTTCCCTGCCTGTAAGCCCGCAAGTATGCTGCAAAGGAGCCGACAGTGGTCAATGCCGTCAGGCCACCAAGCGCCCACAGCAGGTCCTCGGGCGGCCACCCATACCAGGAATGTCCAATGCACCCCGCTATAAGACACAACTGAAACACGGTGTTCACTTTGCTGATATACAATGGCTGCACAAAGGCTGCAGGGGCCACCGCAGGCACTGGACTGTCTCCTGAACCAGCAGATTCATTTTGCATTTTCTGGGGACCATTGTTGCTGTTGGCCATTGCCTGCGCACTCACATCGCCAGAAGATGCTACACCAGGGCCTAGCCGGAAAAATTCGGCCCATCCCACACCCTTCCTGCCCACCTGCATCACCATGCAGAACATTTTTCAATGCATTAAAACTTCAAATCTCAAACACATGCACAGCTTTCTGGTGTGTTCACCCAGTGCCCAAGACAGCCAAGAGAAAGACCATCGCACATGTGAAATAAACCAGCGTGCTGACACACCTTTCTGACTCTATCCACAAATGCCCCAGTCACCAGCAGCATGTCCCTGCCAATGATGATGCCCGCCAGTGCCACTGGCAGAGAGCCCTGCGAAGAAATCAGACAGGAAATCCCAACTCCATGCATGGAGCAATGCACATGAGCTTGATGCATGCATGCCTTTTTTTGTGCATGCGGCAATACTGCTTTGCTGGCGGGCAATATGGACCAGGCTGATTACCTGCTGAGCGAGTGCCCCCACAGTGCAGCACACCAGCACCTTGTCAGCCAGGGGGTCCAGGTAGGAGCCCAGCACAGAGCTCTGCCCGTAGTGCTTTGCTGCATACCCATCCGCCCAATCGCTGGCGCCCGCCACCCCCAGTAAGCCCAGAGCAGCTGCCCACTGCTCCTGCAGGATGAAGTAGGTCACAAAGGGGCCGCTGATCAGCCGCGCCATTGAGATGGCATTGGGGATATTCATCACAGCCTCGCGCGTCCACCCGGCTTCATGGAATGCCTGCAGCACAAATTCTCAGTTCATGCATGCATGCAAGGTCATATGAGTTCTTTCCTTGCATAGCAGAGAGGAGCAAAGGAGCAGGTGGTGCATACCTGCATGCCTGTTTTGACGGAGTCATTGGTCGTCCTGGACTGCTGTGCATGCTTCGGGCCGGTCTCATCATCTGCCTTTGGTGTAGTTGCCAGACCTGCGCCAGGACATGCACTGTTCTGCAAGGGTAACGCCAACCCAAAATGCTCTTTTACAAGACGACAAAGGATTCAATGGTTCCGAGCGAGTTGTTGAAGCCCACCAACTTGCTGGGAGAGGCTGTGCTGGACCAGCCGTGGAAAGATCCCTTGGCCATTCACAGGCCGACCCTCATCAGCTGCAAATCTGCTGGGTTTACTGGTGCTTGACCAGCTAGGAAGCCAGTTCTTCTGTGGCACAAGGCTGACAATCGGCTGCACAAGCTGTAGAGTGGAGCTGGTGCCAGTGAGCCTGGTGAGTATGGAGGATTGCGATTGTAAGTGACAGTCGATACCCTGAGCGATGCTGCGTAATAGTAACGTCTGGCATCTTCTCTGTGCTGCTGACATTATCTCGATCTGGAGTATCTCAGGCGGATCCAAATGCCAGTGCCTCGAACGCAATTATGCATCAATGGTCACTATGCAATTAAGAGAGCTTGCGTCTTGGGCAAGACGAAAGCACTGAGAGATCCGACCGCATTCAGCGCTATCAATTTGCCAGGTCAGCTGTCCGTAACGCTAGCGCTCCCGTAATTGTCCAAGAGCGGCAAGAGCTGCTGCTGTGTCAGATTCTGAATCAGCAACACGTCCTCAACAGACTAGATGATCTTATTTCTCCCTTCTTTTACTGCTGAGGATATCCTCATTTCGTGCAAGCGAGTTTTGCATTGCTACTGCCCTGCTCACGAGAATCCGAAACTACCTGAGTTGTGACAGACTTCACGTAACACCCGTGGGAACGATCCGTCACTCTAAAAAAAATTGGGTGGTCGTATACTCAAGATAGATATCATAGACACACCGGACCGGGATCTTCTCGTTGTGGGTCCCTGCTTGGTTAATCCAATATGTGGCGTAGTTCTGGCTTGCGCCTGCAAGAAGAAATTGTGAGACAATGCTGTGCTCATGTCAAAGACAATGCAATTGGATCATTCTGTCGTTCGCTGACATCGGTGAGTTTCAATAATATCCCTGCTGCATCGAGATGTCCTGCCCTTGCCATGCCTGTCCTGGATGCATGCAAGAAGCTTGTACTAAACATATTGCGTGCCAAGACAATCGATCTTGGTGCCGAATCCCGAAGTGCATTGCTTTAAATTCTCTCATTGCCGTTTTGTGGTGTGTTTTGCAGGCTTCAAGCAGCACTTTCCGTCACGCAGATATCCAGAAGAGCATTGTGCCCTTCGAAGAGCCATCAGTCAACTTAGAGGTGCAACGTACCTGTTGCTGGCCTTGCATCTCCAGTCTCATGACTTACACATGCCTCGCTCATTAAGCTCATGTGCCCCAAAGTCTGTAGTGCTGGCTGCCGCAGGAACTGAAATTCGGTCAGGTCTTTACAGATCATCTCTTCATTGTCGAGCATGCGGAGGGTGCAGGATGGGGGCGGCCTCAGATTAGGCCCTTCTCCCAGGGCATCACGGTGCACCCCGCCGCCCAAGTCCTGCACTATGGCATGTGCTGCTTTGAGGGCATGAAGGCCTACCTTGGTGTTGACGGCCGAGGCCGCCTCTTCAGGTGGGAAAAATTCCCTCTGCACTCCATGAGCAGCTTTTCACCATGCACCCTTTCCACATGGCTGACATTGTAAGGAATCAAAGGGGTCAATTGCGCCTTGTGTGCCTGCAGGCCGGACCTCAACATGCAGCGCATGTACCGGTCCTCACGGCGCCTCATGCTGGCAGACTACGACCCAGGCGAGTGCAACATGTAGTGTGATGTTGTTGGCACTCACAATGAAACTCTCTCCAGTGTGCTCAGAAGGACTCTGTTCACGCCAGGGCCAGAGTGTCCTTACCTCATAAGACTAGAGCGGTCCACACGTAGGCACTTGCTTGAACACATTCTGGTCTCTCATCTTCATCTACCTGTAGATTTGCAATTGTTTCGAGCTCCCCAGCATCGAGAGCTCCGTCTTTGCAGCTCGATTTACATTAAGGAGGTTGACTCCATGTTCTCAGGTGCTCCTCTAGATTGTGCGGACTAACTATTTTGTCTGTAGATGCCATGTGATTGTCTCATTTGTGTCATGAAGGCATTGGGGGATTGGTGGTGCAGGCGAGCTGCTGGAGTGCCTGAAGGAGCTGCTGCGAGTGGACCACCAGTGGCTGCCGGAGAGGGAGGGCTACTCGCTCTACGTGCGCCCCTTCATGTTCAGCAGCGCTCACACGCTGGGCGTGGGGCGCCCCACCCGCTCCACCATCGCCATCACACTCTCCCCTGTGGGCCCCTACTTTGCTACAGGTGCGCCAACGTTCTCAGCATTAATTGTCAAATGAATGTTGCATGGTCAAAATTTATTAGATTTCTTTTCAGAATCACAATCTTAGAACTACAATGGATCATATTGGTTGTTTGTAGGAGCATCAGACATGCACGCACGCATGCCACGCTGCCACTGCTTGGCAACTGACACTGTGCACTGTTTCTGTCACCCACTTCATTGTTTTGGTTTTTCTGTTCCAAGAATATCGCTCAAATATTTGATTGGCGTGTGCAGGTCTGACCCCCATCCAGCTGTTTCTAAGTGAGGAGCATGTGCGCGCCTGGCCCGGGGGTGTGGGCGACTGCAAGGTGTGTGCTGACATGACACCTCTCATATTGCTTGTAAGAGTAAGCCTGTCTACAGAGAATCTGTAACAATTTTTTCCTTCATGAGGAATCCAAACTTGGTGTGAGGTGTGAGCAGTGCATCTGCAAATTCTTCTCTTTTTTTGTGCGCAGGTTGGCAGCAACTACGCGCCCACAATCCTGCCGCAAGCAGAGGCACAGAGGAAGCATGGGACGCCCCAGGTCCTGTACACGCTGCCAAGCATTGACGGCAGCGATCCAGAAAGCGCAGTCATTTCAGAGTCCGGTGCCATGAACTGCTTCTTCCTTCTTGATAAGGTGAACACCATACTGCCGCTGTGCTTTTGTTGTCTGCCTCCTTTTTACACTGTGCAATAGTGACCGGGCAAGCGCTCGTGGTATATGCCCTTACCATTTCCTGCTGTGAACAGGCTGATGGCAGTGGGCTTGAGCTCACCACACCGCCGCTGGATGGGACTATTCTGCCAGGGGTCACGCGGGACTCCATTCTGGCTCTGGCGCGCGCTTGGAATGATATTGAGGTGGCAGAGAGGTACCTGACCATCAGGGAAATCAAGCAGGTAATGTTCCTTTTGACAAAATGTGAGCAGTATACTGCCTGATGCTTTGTGGGTGGGAGCTGCCGTATCATGTGGGCTGAAGCATGGGGCCTGACAATTGTCTGAGACCAATGCAACAGGCTTCAGAGGAGGGGCGGCTGAGAGAGATTTTTGGCTGTGGCACTGCCTGCATAGTGCAGCCAGTCAATGCTCTGATACGGGCCAATGGGGACGTCATTGCAGCGCCTTTCGATGCCAGCAGCACCTCTAGCATGACTGCCCGCATGACACACGCCCTCACTGACATTCAGTATGCCAGGCACGTCCGCCACAATTGTGCCTTGCAGCCAGCGGGAAGCTTGTTGGCATCTTCATCTTGAACTCGTGGTGATTGCAGCCATGCATGGAGGTTTTTTGGATTCACCTTGGAGCTCGTTGCACGCTAGATTGAGCTTGATCACATTGCTGGTTGCAGGGTTCCCAGTGACTGGAGTGTGCCATTTGATGATGCAAAGATCGCGGACAAGGAGCTGTTCAGAGCTGAGGCATGAGTGAGCATTTGTATCTTGGTTGTACATGTATATGCTTGTACTTCAGCTAGAGGATGTGTACGATAAGACAGTTGCATGCGCACTGATAGGGACGCACTGAAATTGGAATGATTTTTAGAGCTGTGAGCTGATGTTCATCCTTGAACACGTTGACATGTCCACGTAGCTTGTGTCATTGCAGGTTTGATTGCAGCGGCCTCAGGGCTTACATCAAATGTCTGTATCTCTTTGGATGTCAGGGACTCTACGTACCTCTATTTGCATGTATAGGGCATGTTTGAAGGAAAACACTTGTGGCTTTGTTGACAAGCACAATGCTCTCCACAAGAGAAAATTCTCACAGCAATCTCACTTGTTCACTTATGGTACATTGCATCCTCACACATCTAGAGCAACAAACGGACGTTCTATGCCCAAGTGTCTCCTTGCACTGCGCTGGCGCCCCCTCCTGTTCTTCCGGGCCACCTTCCATTTTTTCTTCAGCTGCTTGTCAACCACCTTCTCCCTCTCAATCCGCGCAGCTCGTTTCTCCGCCCAGGTCCAGCGCCGCTTCTCATCTGGCCAATCAAGCTGTTGTGGCACCGGCTGATGCCAATTGACTGCAGGGGTTTCATGGCAAATGCTGGCAGGTGTGGCTGAGGATGCATGCCCACTGTCCTCTGAACAATCTGGCCTGTCGCCGGACCTCTCTGTCATCTCAACACTCACTTCACTGGCATGGCCCCCAGAGTTCCCCTGATTATGGCACCCAGTCACAGCACCAGGGCTGCTTTCGGCTGCAGTGCTGCACTCCCGAGCCAGCAACCCCAACGGCTGCCGTGAGCAGCAGACACCAGATAAACTGCCGGTTCCAGTAGAAAATCGCCTGCTCTGCGCCATGCTTGACAGCGACACTGTGCTGAAATGTCGGGCATGCGAGGGAGTGCTCATGCTGCTTTCTGTTTGGGTGCCATGTGCTGCACTACGGCCGCTGCGGAACAGGACATTCAGCACCCTCTGCATGTGCTGGCTCGGGGACGCGGCAACATCTACACACCGGTTGCCTGAACAACGGATGACAATCTGCACACCACCAGAATATATCTATTTCAATGCCACATCTGCCTTCAGTCATCCAGGTAATGCGAGCAACCGGAACTTGCTGTTATTGCTACATCTTCGCAAAGTCAAACAGGTGGTGCACCCTGCGCACGACTCATGATGCAGCAAAGGCTTCCACAAGCAGGCTTTAGGGGACAGCACTCTCAGCTGCACATACACGTGTGCACACCCGGGCCAGTGGCACCATCACGCAAGAGGGATGGGCACTCATCACGTTCTCAGATGATCTTGGATTGCTTGGTAGTCTGCCAACACACTCATGCGCACCCGGCAGCAGTGCAGAAGGAGGTGCGAGTCGCAGCGCAGCAGGCGATCCAGCTCTGCCTCGTCAGCGTCCTGTTCAGGCGCGGGTGCATCTTTCAGAAGCTGCCGCAGGCGCAGCTGCGCAGGGGACCGTAAGCGCCCGTAACGGCCGTCCCCAACCACCGGCGCCCCCAGCTCCGCGCAGTGCTTCCGCAGCTGGTGCTTGCGCCCTGCGCATCAGCAGGAACACGACATCTGATAACACCGCAGTTTAAGAGCCATGTCCTTTACGCTGCTCTCACATCTAACATTTTGCCTGCCTGTATCTTGTTAGGTCCAGTAACATGTGTAACATGACCTGCCTCTGTTGTGGCGCAGGCATGTGGCAGGGGATACGAGGAAGCACAAGCGCTCCTCAATTCTATTTTGGAATATGTGTTACTGCCTGTGTCAGGGGACTGGACGGAGCAGCAACGGCAAACTCCAGGGGCATCAGCCAGAAGCATGCCTGTGACGGGCTGCAGAGCGAGCCAGGCAAAGCCCTCCGCAGAGCGGCCCAGCACCTTGTACTTGGTCACGGCGCGCTGGCCCGCGTCCCTGCCGCCTGGCCCCGGCAACCGGCCGCCGATGAAGCCGCGGTCCTCCTGCAGACCGGGGCCGTCCTCCACTATGGCCTGGTAGTGCTTCTCGATGGAGGGTGCGCCTCTGGACGCGCGCGCCTGGCCGGCAGCCACAGTCTGCAGGCCCTCTGCCGGCTGCCGGAAGGCCGCGGAGAGCCACGCCGCCGCGTCCACCGTGCGTGCAACCACCAGTGCGCCGCTGGTGTTGCGGTCCAGCCGGTGCACCAGCCTGCAGGCAAAAGATGTGAGGCAAAATGTTCATAGCTAGCCTTCGTCTTGTATTCCCATTCTTCTGTTGTTAAGCCTGGTATTTCCTTGCGCCTAGCCTCACTGCAACTCTGTTTCTGATTCATAGTTCTGCAGGAATATGATTTCCTCCAGGTGATGTTGTGGCAGGGCGGCTGCATTTTCCATCCCACAGTAACAAAACGTGGGATTACGTGACTGCACCCTTGATCTCCTTCATATCAAACTGTAGCAGGGCGTGCATGCTTGCTATCTCAACTGAATGAAGTGTGGATCTACAGTGATGCATGCAGAGCCAAGTGCAAGGCTTCAGGGATTGTGCAAGTCAGGACCGGGTGAAAAACCTGGGGGTTTCTGTGCTGCCCAGGTGAAGGTGGGGCAGGAGGGAGTCGAGGGAGACGTGGATTCCGTCCCCGCCCTGCACTGGGAGCCCTGCCGGTTTGTTCAGCACCAGCAGCTCCGCGTCCGAGTGCAGGACGCGCCGCTGAACGTGCTCCGCCAGCTTCGCCTCCAGCTGCCGTATGCGCTTTGGCACAACCTCTGGCCAGTTGCAGCTTGTTCAGGAAACCCATATTCATACATTTGGATCAATGAAACGGCATAGTATACCTTAGCACATGCCTCAGGCAATGAGGTCTCTGAATGTCGGTTGTTTGATCACATGGTGTAGCCTTGCGGGTGAGAATGAAGAGTCATGCACCTGCATCTGACTCAAGCAGTTCCGCAGCAGAGGATCTCCCTGACTCTGGCTGCTCGTGATCTGGAGGGGCTGCCTTGGGAATCAGCAAGCGTGCTCCTTCAGGCAACAGCGTGCTGGCAGCCACACGCTTCAGTCCCTTGTCATCCTGATCAAACAGCCGCATGCGCCGCTGCCTTGCAAGCTTCCGCCTTGCTCCCTCTGACATTGCCGGTCCCCTCCGACGCATCCATTGCAACGCTGCAATCAAACCTTGCTTAACAACTTACGGATGCGGCCTCCATGTGCAGGACAAACTTGAGGACACTGTCTGTAGGGAAGCTGCTGGAAGGTGGCACCAAGCTACCTGTAGGCGCTGAGGAGCCGTCCAAGAAGCTGACAGGTGGCAGGATGTGGAATTGACGGCTCAAATGCTCAAGAGGACCTGCTACATGGCGTAGAAAATGATACTCAAGACATGAAAGCAGTCTACCAGCAGGGGAACGCAAAGACAAATGTTTCGACTTGAGAGATGCAGTGGCTAAATAATGCATGAGTATATTGCTTCTCACATGTCTGCACAGGAGAGTCTCCATGTACCGCGATATTTGACTCTACACAAGGTTCAGTTGATAGCCACCTTGATCTGAAAGAGGATGAGACACGTTCCAGACGCCTAGCGATCGAGCAGCGCATGCAGTGGATGCTATACGCAACTCAGACACGTGAGGAAGGTGAAATGTGAATCAATTTCTGAAGAGGAAGCCTTCCAGGCAAAATCCAGATTGGCAGCTACCGCAGAGTGAGAAGCTGCACTCCCTTTCCTCACCCTTCGGATCATCTCTATGATGCTTGATCTCTGGATTGAATGCAGTCTAGCATCTCAAATGGCGCCAGCTGCAGGAGTGGCGTTTGATGGGAGCGTCTGGGTCACGGCAGGGTCGTCCATAGGCCTTGGTGAGCGGAAAAGAAAGCACACTTTATGGAACATCTGCTAGTTGACCACCAAAGTGATCCTGCCCTTGGCAATGAATTCATTTGAGGAATATGGCCATAGCGATGTGATACTGAAGTCAGGTTGCGTGTGACAGTGGCTGGGGCTGCACTACTGACCGCTGCTGGAGGCTTTGCTCTTTCCCGTGCTGTTCAGGTAAGGAGACAAGAGACAATTCTTAGGCATTTCTTCCTGCTTAATATTCCCTCAATTGCAAAGAATCCAGACTGGAGCTTCACTGCACCTGGAGTACATCGTATTATGCTAGATTGTACTGAATTGTCTGAGCTGTTGTCCGGGTCTGCAGCGCGGTGAGATTGGTAGGAGCTTTGCAGAGCCAGCGAAGCAGCAGCAGCGTGGCAGGACTATATTGAAAGTGGAGAGAGGCATGCAGCAACCCGCTGTGAAGCAGAACGAGCCAGAGGCCCTGATTGCAGAGGAGAACACAAGGAAGAACGGCCAAGCATGAGTGTACACATGTGTGGCGTGCAGCTGAGCTGCTGCACAGGTGTATAAAGAGGGTCCACTTTCCATTGCTTTCAAACCTTTCCCGTGCGTGACATAGGTCTTATGGCTCAGTACGTGCAGTGTCAACAATGGCGCAGCACGGCTCAATTTTGGCGCTCTTGCGAGCCTCACCAAGGCTCTGCCACAAAATAAGAAGTCTGAAAGTGCAATGTGATCACAGCTAGCTCTTTACTTTGTTGGGCAACGGAATCAAATTCTGAAACGAGGGTAGGAATGGGATATCCTAATCGATTGGAGCAGAAAAATTGGTACAGTAAGAAAAAAAACTTCTCTGCATGCAGACATGCTTGGATCCAGTTCGTACATAGTGGTATTTACGCCCATGCCTCTATTTTTGGACTCAGCTTCATCCGATTTTACAGACAGAGAATTGAAATCCTCAATGTGTTACTTTGTTGTAATTCTGGCTGATTAAAATTATCCCTTGTCTCTCTTTATACACTGTAATGACTCTATAGTAGCTACTTGTCTCATCTCCGATCAATGTGAAGACCATCCCCAACAGCAGTCAGCAGTGAACCCTCAGACAAACCCCTCTCACAAGAAACCCCACTTAAACTGAAATTCCCAAGCAATATTGTAATCCACTGGATCCTGCCAGCTAAATTTGCTGCCACTTAGACACCTGATAAAAAGGCAGGCATGCAAAAGCAGGCCTGCCTGGGCTGAATATTGCTTCAAATTCTCAATATGATAAGATGCAATTGCAGTTCTTTCTCAAAGTGCATATTTGAGCCCAGAATCGTTGGATTTATCTTTCCGATTGGCCTGCCCAGAGAAGCTCTGTTGAATAATGAGAATTTCAGGCTCGCCCCACCACCCACAGCTGATCTTCCTTTGTGGCAGCAACCTGTCAGGCAGCACCCCTGCCACTCAGTGCTTGCCCGTTACTGGAATGCTGAGGTGCTTTCATGTGCCTGCATTAGTCAGCACTCCTACATACACCGGATCTCTTGCCCAGCAAATTTGAACGACTGAAACTGGCAGCCATGCCGGTATCCGGACACAGTCAGCAGCCGTAGTGGGGGCATACCTCTTCCTGAGCCTCCTCCGATTCTGGCTCGTTGGTACTCTGTGTGGGCGCAGAGCCGCTGCGGCCGATGAGGACCATGGCAGCGATGGCGATGATGGAGCCTGCCAGCCCCGGCAGCGCATCCCTGCAGCCAGCCAGGAAGCCCTGTCCATTGCCTGCGCGCGCCTTGCTGCTGTCTGGGGTCCTGCAGATAATCGACAAGAAATCACTGAGCTTGGTCTTGCTGCTGTCTAGGGTCCTGGAGTGATCCAAGCAAGACCCACTCAGCATCATTCAAGTCTCTGACATCAGCGCAGCACCCATGACCCAGTCTGCAGCCGTCCGGCCAGTACAGCGAAGGTACAGGTTGCGCAAGGGCTTTTACAACAAAATAATGATGGACTTGTGTTGTCTTAGCCTCACACTTGCTACAACAAGGCATGCCTTTGTGAAAGGCCATTTGATGTTTCAATTTTTGGGTCTCCCAGGAGTGCTCGATCTGCAGGAAATTGCAAGGGTACACCTCCACTGGTGCTGAGCGCATGTGCATGAGCAGCACCTGGGACGCATGATGGGCTGGGGGCGGAGGGGGAGCCCCTTGTAGGAGCTGCAGTCCACGGCCCATGCCTGCCGAGTGACCTCCACTGGCACCGGCAGCTTGAGGCCCAGAGGAGTTGTGACGCCAGAGCCGGAGCTGGAGGAGGAGCAGTTGGAGCCTGCAGAGCCGGGCCTCCTGTCCCTGGGCGCCGGCAGCCTGAACCCTGCCGAGGACGGCCGTCGGCTGCCTGCATGCACCATCAGTCATGCGTCACGTCAGCACTTTACTCATCAGTCCTCACCGCCTGCACTTCCTGCATGGCACTGGAGAGCGGTTTGCCCAATGCCCTAGAGTTTTGCATTGATGGGTGAACAAGTGCCTGAGACCCCCGTTTTACTCATCACTTGCACTTGCACTTATGGCTTTCTTATTACCTGAGCGTGCCCATCTCTTGACTCTATGCTGCAAATTAGGAAGACTTGTGTGCTCTCAAGCTGCCCAGTAGACGAACTCGTATGGGCATTCACATTTCTCATGAGCGACAAGCAAGATCTGGATAACATGTGCAAGAAATGTATCTTACCGGCAGAGGGCGGGCGGGGGCGCGCATCGGAGACGGGAGGGGTGGCGACGGCCAGGTCTGCGGCAGAGGGGTCGCTGTGGACGGAGAGAGTGGGGCTCAGCGCTGGCGCATCGTCGAGTGCCATGTCAAATACGCTGTCCTTGTCCCTGCCCGTGGGGCTGCTGTATGCGCTGTCTGTGCCTGTGTCCAATAATCATCTTCAGTGCTGCTTCTCATCCCTATGAAGGATAATGGCCTCCATGGCCAATGCACACGGCTCTGGCATTGACCGGGGGACTGACAAAACGTCTGCCCTTTGCATGAAGTGTTTTCCCCTACAGTACACTTTAGGGGTGTGTGATGGGTGCCAATACCTGCCGGCTTGACATCAGGGATGTGCTCCAGGTACAGTTCGCGCGACAGGTTGCTCCTCTTCGGCTTGTGCACTGTCTCGGCAATCACCGTGCTCAGCCGCAAAGCCTGCGCGCAGAGGAACCTTATGTCATCATTTGCTGTTTTGCGGTAACTCAAGCTGTCACCGCGTGTTCTGGGCAACACAAACGGCATGCAGCATGACAATTAGTCATCAGATTGTGTATACCTTCTCGTAGCTGCGCGTGCGTGACATGGACTCTGCGCGCAGCTGCGCTTGCTCTCCCTTGCTGACAAACTCTGGGATTCCCTGCATGCCACCACACAGCATCTGAGCACCGCTGCTTTCTTTGCTCCACATCAGCACCCATCTGACTGCCCACATACAGGGTTATTCGGACATGACACAATAAGGCTGATTCAGGCAGAAGGAGGAGGATTGGGTATTGCATTGTTGTGTGAGTGCATACCTTGACACCCTGATCCACGCAGGCTGTTGCGAGGCTCCACAGCGCGTGGCAGGTGGCAGTCACGTTTTTGCCAGTCAGCACGTCTGATGTGGCCACCAGATCGTCCTGCCTTAAGCCCAGCGCCTTGCAAGCCTGCTCCCAAGCCCATAAATGTGAAAGCCTGATCTAGTAGTGCACATGCATGCAGAGTTCACTGTTTTGAAGTGAGGCTGATTGAGAAGAGAGCCACTGTGAGCTGCCCTTCTTGCACTGAGAAGGTCACCTCCTGGAAGCGGTTGAGATCGTCCAGCATTGCAGAGTAGCGGCGCTCTCCAAACTCCTGAGGCAGAATCCTCTGCGGGGATGCAGCAGCATCTCAGAGCCCAGCCGCATCAACAGCAACTTCATCAATGTATTTCTCAGCACAGTACCTTGCAAAATGCAATGGTCATCAAGGAAGCAACTGGTAAGCTGTGAGTCTGCGCACCGTGTGACGTAAGCTGCGCCTGAACACATGCGCCAGGACAATATCTGCCACGCGACCCCTGCACAATCATCGGCAGCACCGCGATCATCCTGAATGCCTCTTGATAACAGGATCTGAGGCTCAGAGAGACCGCACGGTCTTGTGTTAAGGCAGGCAGTTGTTTCAGGCAGGGGGATGAGAGATTTACAGGACGCAGCCTGACATCAGAAGGGTGGCCAGCGAGGTGTCAGGGAGGCGTTGACGCAGAACCTGGGAAAGCCATTTCCTTGCTTGTCCCTGCAATCATGACAGTCACGTCGTACACTTGAAGGATAAAGGTGAGAACTAAATTGTCTACTCAACAAGGGCACGTCCTACCTGCAGAAATGTTTCTGCCGCGTACTTGAAGTCTTGCTCCGCAGTGAACACCCTGTACGTTTCCAGCTCCTGCAAAGCCGTCAAATACTCATTATCAGGCGACACATGGTGACTCGGCATGCACGAGTCCAAGCGCACCAAACGGCTCTGAAGACATTGATGCCGCTCATCAAAGAAATCTTTATCCTAGGTCAACATTGCTGAGTGTGTTGTCTGGAATGATGCCTCAGCTGTCTACATTCTATGCCTAAATGGGGTCCGTCCAACGGTCAGCATAAGTTGCACTCCGTTCAGCGTTTGAGCCAGTAATCCACGATATTCTGCCAAACATGGACTCGAAGATTCGGTTTGACCTCTATCATAATAGGACTGAGGCCGGGACGGGAAGGTCCTGTACCATCGCAGGCAAATTAGGCGAAGGTTGCGATGCAGGGGGCACTCTGACGTCCGAGAAGCTTTTGCCTTGCGATGAAGGATTTGAAAGACTGATGTGGGTCTGTGCGGTTTATCGTTGCAGCTTTTGAGGCTCAAGGGCATATGAGCGTTGTATCTGTTCTTCCGAGGATCCGTGTTTCCCGCCATCAACGTGTCTGCATGGTAGGGCGTTCCTATTTGCAGGTGGAAAACTGAAGTGGACCATTGGTACGTGCCGGCTATTCCAGTGCAGCTGGTGTGTTAAGTCTGCTTGTAACCGTCTGCTAGCAGGAGATGGCGCGCAGGCGATGACCCTCCATCCATCAATACGCATATCGCAGCTCGACGTTGACATCATGATACATGCTGGCGCAGCATGCATGATGCATGCACATGCCCGCCGGGGCGCGGTGCGCATGCGGTACGCCCGGCGCCGTGCCATCCACATTTGGAAAGCGCCGTGGGGACAGCCTTTACATGATTGATTTGACACCTTCTCACATCTCGGGATTTTAACGCTCAGATTCTCCTTCATTTAGAGATTATGCAGACATCTCCTTCATGTAATGCCGCAGGCGGCCTCTGCCTTGGTCAACGATTCGTGAGCATCAATGTCAGCATGGCACGACGGCGCCATCAGATGATCATATAGCAGCCCTGGATTCCAGATGAACCCCTCATCTGTCAACGCATATGGATGCAGAGTATCTTGTCTGTTATTTGTGTCATGTCCTGCTGCGGCGGCCTCTCTTCTGCATCCTGCTGGGTCTTGCTGGTGACTCATCCGTGGGTGATGCCGCTGACTGAGCCGGATCCCCCGCCTGCACTAGAGTCTGAGCCTGGGCCCCAAGGCCTCTGAGGACAGTGTCAAGCTGCATCCTCATATCGTGACGGTGCCTGCGGAGAGACAAATGCCCCTGTCTTTTCCAAAACGAAAAGGGCTGCAGAACAAGACGCCGGCGCTTCTCAGTCGCTGTGAAAAACCAGCCGCCGCCAGCATTGATTTCTCATCCCACTTGTCAACCAAGGCACATGCACAGACAGATAATGAAAGAGAATAGATACCTATATTTAAAAAAGTTGCGAGATTGAAGTCACGCCATCGACGTGGCGTGCGTTTTTTCTGCTCCATTAATAGAACAGCGTAGAGAGGGGGAGTGCGGGCCCCACCTTGCCCTTGTGGGCGCGTTTGCCGCGGCCCTCGGGGTTGCCGCCGGCCTCGGCTGCGTTGCGTGCCAGCAGCCGCTTCCTGGCCTCCTGCAGCGCGATCACCTCCATGCGCAGCATCAGCCATGCACCGCAGGTTTCGCGCGTCGGCATCTCCGGCGACGCAGTGGCCCCCACCTCTCCCAACAACGTCTCCACCGCCTTCTGGCTCCTGCACTCGGGCGATCGCAATGCTTAAGGGAGGTTAGACAGTTCATTCCCAAGATTGTGTGGTGGTGTTGACGTGCCAACCACCTTCTGGACCCTGCACTTGAGCAATTGCCACATGTCATGTGACAGAGTGCCCCATGTTGAGATCAGACTTGCTCCTACCTTGCATTAAATCGCAAAAAGAGCTTGGGAATCATGGAATTTTGCTCATCATTCTGCCTTTATGCTGCCATCATTCATAGCCAGAGCCCACCGGTATTGTACGGTGCAAAGTGGGACAGACAGACCCAGTCTACATTTGCTGAACGCATACAAAGTACCTACAGAAAAGCAGTCAGCAGAGCAGTGGTCCAAGAGTCAGGGGTGAGCAGGCGCACTTGGCTCCGCCGCTGACTCGGTTGAGCTGGATGTTGCCGGTCTCGCGCGTCTGGGCGCCGCGCACATACACCCCGGGCTTGGCGGGCCACATGGGCGTGACCTCGATGTCAAACAGCGAGGACGTGCCCACGATTGGCACCTCTGACACCGCCGGGGGCACCACCACATTGGGCAGGGGCGCCGGCGGCGGTTGCGCAGGCACGTGCACTGCAGACACCGTCACACCGTCACTCGCAGACATGCACACTTGGGGCTGTGAGGGATGCGCAAGCATAAATGGACCCACAAGTCTCTGGTTGGGTGAGCTTGAAATTTGACAAGCGCAGCTAGAAATAACATTTGGGCACAGGCGTGGGGGCAACTACCGCTCTATGCATGGCATCAATCCTAGGGCCGGTCCGACTGTGCAGTATGCTCTGATTAGTGACCTTCAGAATTAGCTTCACAGCTGAACTCTTTCTGATACCACATTAGGGGGCCACAATAGTCTGGTGTCGGAAGTTGGCGCCTCACCAGGTCTGACGGGCTGAGCTGCTGCTTTTCGAGCAGCGGCTTCCTGCCTCTGCGCGGCCTCAATCACTGCAGCTGCCTCCAGCACTTTGTTCTCCTCTGCATCTTGCAGCGATGTGCGCGCAAGCAGCATCTCAATCGCCTTCTTGCGATCCCTGCAGGTGGAATGCTCAAAGTCATTGCTGCAGAGTGCTCCAGAAGCGACCAACAATGTTGCGACACCAGCGTAATGATCAGCGGAAGGCTGTGGTCTGCTTACTTCTCGTGCTGAGCATTGAAGGGATGCTTGACGATGATTTGATTTGCAATGCTCTCCTCAGAGCCTTCCCGGGCGATGGCGAGCGCTCGGGCCACAGCATAGTACCGAGCTTTCAAGTCCTCGCAACACCTCGGCTTGCCGCCAGGAAACTGCATTGCACCACCACCCAGCAATTGCAGCATGGTGCACAGAACACTTTCCACACTTTCAACAGCACTGCTTATATCATGAGCATGTCATCAGCAATCTTGGCAAGACAGGGGTGCCCACTCACCTCATACCGGTCTGTGATCACCAGGAAGCGCAGGTCAAATTGTTCGCACATGCTGATCAGATAGTCTGTCTCTTCTCGGCTCCACTCCGGATCTTTGGGCACCACATTTGTCCACTCCTCCTCATCGTAATTGTACACCATCATCTGCAGCAATTCATCCGACATCAATCCTGATCGTCTGGCAATGCAAGAGCAATCTGCCATTGGGGAAAAGGCGCTGCTGTCCTGCATAAGCCATGGGAAGTGTTGCAGGGAGGAGAAAGCCTTCAAGCACCTTCTTGTTGTACTTTGCAAAGGAGTATTCTCCCTCATCTGCGGGCCTGATTTTGCCAGCAGGATCCTTGTGGCACTTCACCCAGTGCTCCAGCTTCAGGTCATCGGTCCGGGCAGGGTTGTGGAAGGGCTGCCACCGCCAAGTGATCTGCAGCAGTAATTTTGTTAAGTCAAGCTGGCATCACCTGGATCATGTGCAATCACATTAAGATGGACCTGCCCAGAGCTGCGAGAGCGGTCTGTCAGTATAGCCTGGGGTCTGTCAGTATAGCCTGCCAACTCATCAAAAGCTTGATCTGGGAGTTTAACCTGGCCCTTGGCGGATGATTTCCGCTTTTGCTTTAGACCTTTGAGGTCCTCCTTTTTGCGCAGCTCCTCTGTCAGGACAGAGGGTACGATGGGGTGTAAACCACCAAGCAGAGCAAAAGCCTCTCTGCTCATACCCGCTGGTCGCTGCATACGTTCCTTTGGCTTTGCTGGTGCATCTGCCTTTTCTGCCGATGCAGCGCCCCTCGGCACCCCCAAAATGTCCCGGACATCGGCCATGACTTAGATATACTCAGCAAAATTCTACATGCCTATGACAAAAGGAGGGGTTGGATCACCGACTGTAAAATCAATCAAGTGCACTGAAGCTATATAATACTCTAAGGCACCACGTGTTGGGGACGTTTTGTCCTGATCTTGGCACTTACAATAGACAGAACTCCTCCTGGGACTTTTTCGTTAGCAATGGAATGTGGGTCGTTCATTTATATGAAGTTGATAAGGGATGCCTGTGCAATCGATATCTCTTCCCAAATAAAAGTTTGCTTTGCAGCTTACAAAATTTTTCAAACCACTCTGCTGATGTCATGTGCCGCCTCGATGAAGATGGATCGAAGGAGTTCCTGTTTGCGCCCTGCACTTGTAGAGCCGTGAGCATCTAGAGTTCATATTATTTGGATCAAATTTACTGGGGAACATCGATTGAAGTCTTATTCTATTTGGATCTATTTGGCATTGCCAACACCTCCCTCACCATAGAAGCGGTGTAAGATAGTTCTGGATCGGGAATTCATTGAAGCGGGGAAGGGAAAGTAACTTTAACATTATAGACATCGCTAGTTGTCGGAGTTTCTAGCTGGTGCGACAAGACGCAAGACAGCCATGGCAGATGTCGTTGACAAGTTGGAGAAGATGGATGTAAAGGATAAGCCTGTCAAGAAGCCGAAAGCGCCAAAGCCGAAGAAGCAGCAGGCGCAACAGCCGGCAGGTATGAGCCATGGTATTTTGTTCGATTTGGAGTAGTGCCACACACTGGCTACAGGGCCTTCCAAGCTGTGGCAAGCCCAAATTAGCAGTTAAGAGCGGAGTTATCTGGCAGGTGGGAAAGGGGAAAAGAAGAAGGAGACAAAGCTGGGTCTGAAGGCATCCAAGGCGGAAAACTTTGGAGACTGGTACTCTGAGGTGGTCATTGAGTCTGAGATGATCAGCTACTATGATGTCTCAGGTGCGTCACATGTTGAGCTCAGGATGATACCTGCAATACGGTACAGGGCTGAGTGATGACTTTCAGACACACCAACATCATGCTTCTCCTTGCAGGCTGCTATATTCTTCGCCCAAACTCCTTCTCCATTTGGGAGAGCATTACCGCCTTCTTTGACAAGGGCATCAAGGATCTTGGGGTCCAGAATGCCTACTTCCCCCTCTTTGTCACGGAAGATGCCCTCAACACTGAGAAGGACCACGTTGAAGGCTTTGCAGCGGAGGTAAGTGTACAGATCTCTCTTGGGTTAGCATGCTCACCTGCAGTCTCTCAAATGGCCATTGAACCATTTGCACCCTTTGATGACACCTGTAGCAACGTCCCTGTGACAGCCATTGTGTGTACGCAGGTGGCTTGGGTGACAAAGTCAGGGCAGAGCGAATTGGATCGCCCCATTGCCATCCGCCCCACCAGTGAGACTGTCATGTACCCTTACTACGCACAGGCAGGCGCTCATTCCCCTGAAATTGAAATTTTCAAATGGCCTAGAGTGGGGAGGTCACTTGCATGCATGCAAAATTTTAGAGCGGGCTGGGGAGCCGGGGTAGAGTGACGTCAGTGCAGTGCTGGGAGACACGAGCAAAAGCTTGATATTGGCCGTGCAGTGGATCCGGAGCCATAGAGACCTGCCGTTGCGGCTGAACCAGTGGACAAATGTGGTGCGCTGGGAGTTCAAGCACCCGACGCCCTTCATCCGCACGCGCGAATTCTTGTGGCAGGAGGGCCACACCGCCTTTGCCACCAAGGCAGAGGCCGAGGAGGAGGTGCTCCAGATCCTGGACCTCTACTCCAGCGTCTACACCGACCTACTTGCTGTCCCAGTCTGCAAGGTGCGCCCACATGTGCATAGCCCAAAATGTTAGGGGTGATTGGAAGTACCCCTAATTCAATTACCCCAAAAAATGTTGCCCATCATTGTCAGAGATGTGGTGTGCTCTTCACTGCGCCTCGCAAATGCTGCATTGGCCTTCTGCATCTGCGAGCCTGCATTCATCTGGCCTCATTGTACCCTATCAACAGCTGTACGATGCAGCATGGACATGATGACATGGCTGAAAGGAAGATATCTAAAATGCTTCTTATGTTTGTGCTGATTGGATCTTGCCTGTAGGGGAAGAAGTCGGCGAAGGAGAAGTTTGCAGGCTCGCTGTACAGCACATCGGTGGAGGCATTTGTGCCGGCGACGGGGCGCGGGGTGCAGGGCGGTACCAGCCACTGCCTGGGCCAGAACTTCTCCAAGATGTTCAAGATTGAGTTTGAGGCGGACGACGGTAGCAAGCAGTTTGCCTGGCAGAACAGCTGGGGCCTGTCCACGCGCACCATCGGCGTCATGATCATGGTCCACGGAGACGACAAGGTGCCCATGCCCATTAAACCTTCTTTTACGCGTCCTAGATGGTGAAATGTGTGCCTCCACATGGCCTGCATGACATCACACTTATCCAGGTGTATGGAGATACCTGTTATATGCTGTAGACAACAGATGAAGGAAAATGCTGGGTTAGACTGCCCAAAGATGCTTCCCAATATCAGCTGAGGGGGTGCTTTAGCTGCTGTCAATTAGGGAAAGTGAAGGAGCGCAGTTGACAGAGATAATAGAAAGAAGTATGCAGACATGAAGGCAGAGCGAGCGTCAGGATATGTGTACTTCTTGTCATTAGCACCAGATGACCTCTAGATGGGGCACCCTATCACAGCATGCATAGCAGGGATGCATAAAAGACAGGCCTGGCTCGGGCAGAAGGGGCACTAAAGACACTCAAGCCTTAAGAGACAGGACATGGGCAGAAATACCATCACCTGCACCCGAGCAGTGTGTGATTTAAAATTTGGCGCGCAGGGCATTGTGATGCCGCCGCGGGTGGCGCCGCTGCAGGTGATAGTGATCCCCATTCCGGCAGGCAGCATGACAGACGCGCAGCGAGCAGAGCTGACCAGCACGACAGCAGACTTGGTGGCACAGCTGAAGCAGGCAGGTGTGCGCGTGCAGTGCGACGACCGCGACAACTACCGCCCCGGCTGGAAATACAACCACTGGGAGGTCAAGGTACAAATCACACTACCTTTCTACTCCCCGTACTCCATTGTACCTTTGTACTCCAATTACTTCATCAAGAAGGTACCTGGGCTAGATGGAGATCTTTGTGGCTGGGTGCAGCGTTGTCCCTTGCGTGGATCAATGGTCTTGATATGATTGCGCGCTTGCGGACCTTGCGTGCTGATCATGAGCCGCAGAACGTTAAGCATGCATCCATGAACAATTGGTGCTGTTTGCAAGGAAAACTGTTGAGGCGTCATGTTCGTTGAGGGGTCATGTCCATTTCTGGCATGATGCAGGGTGTGCCGATCCGGCTGGAGCTGGGGTTCAAGGACTTGGAAAAGAAGAGCGCAGTGCTGGCCCGGCGAGACACCGGCGCCAAAGAGACCGTCGCTCTGACTGATGTGGCAGCACGCGTCCCTGAGCTGCTGGAGCAGATCCAGGTGCGCGCAGCTGCCTTGCTCTTTGGATATGAAGGACACCATCTGTATGTCATGTACTGTGCAATTGCTGGCCAATCGAAGCAAAGGGAGGATGACTACTGCAATGCCGATTTTTCATTTGATTCCTGTGGTGCAGGCTGACATGTTGGCCAGATCCACTGCCGAATTTGAGGAGTGCAAGGAGACAGCCACAACATGGGATGAGTTCATGGCGGCACTTGACAGGAAGCACATGGTTCTGGCACCCTGGTAAGGCCTGGCTTTTCAGCACCAAGTGTCGCTTGTACTAGATTTCCTCAGACTCTCCAAGTTCTAGTCATATATCTCCAATGCCCTTCGCCACATGCTTGCAACCCATCCACCCACCCAGTCCCTTCATCGAATCATTCATATACTCAAAGGGGGCCATGGCAAAATCTGACACCTGCGAGGCAGCCCTTTCTCTCGTCATTGGCGCTCGGTCTGTCATTATGTCTGCACCCACTCTTGGCTTGGTCTGAGGCATTGTGGCGGTGACAGGGCGGATGAGGAGGAGATCGAGGAGGATGTGCGGAAACGCAGTGCGACTGCCGAGGCCATGGGCGCCAAGACACTGTGCATACCCCTGGAGCAGCCGGAGCTGCCGCCCGGCACCAAGTGCTTCGCGTCCGGCAAGGATGCTAAGAATTGGGCCCTCTGGGGCCGGTCATACTGAGCTTGGCTTAAGCCTCGCGTGCAGCAGCTTGGGATGTCTTTAAATTTGATCAGCACTTTGCTCCAAATTTTGCTCGCTGTTGGGCTGATTCTGTGCTGGAAAGAATAGACAAGCCCCAAAGAGTTCTGCATTAGTTGCTGTTGTGCCTATTGTCCAGAAGAAGCTTGCTTGACAGTTTCAAGAAGGCAAGTTTGTCTGGGCAAGGGCTGTGGATCACCAATACTTCTGCCTGTCATGTTTACTGTGCAGTTAAATTACATTGTAACAACATTGTAGTGGGAACGTGTCCTCAAAAGGGCGCAATGTTACTATGGCACGATTGCTGTCACACAGCCACTGCGCAGTGCCAATTGGCACCGATGCTTTCGCATTGCAAGGCATATGCATGTATGTGGACCAGACTCTGCGGAGTCTGTGCACACTTAAGTTGCGCAACTTAGGCTTGGTACTCTGCGCCTGCTTTTTGCTGACACCTCAAAAGAGGCATGTTACGGCATGCCGGCATGTCTGGCCTTGTTTTGCACTTCCTTCATTCAGCACGCCTCCTTGGACCCGTGCAGAGGTCCGAGTGCGCACGAGCATTTCCATTTATTGATGGCCTGCTCCTGGCACGTGCCTTCATGGTGCCCGCATGCATGCATAAGAAGGATTCTCGGATGAGAGCTCGCTGTGCGCAAATAAACTCTGCTTCGAAAAGTGTAGCAGAAACAAGAACCTTTTGAGCGAGCCTAGCTTAAAAGTCCATCACCACGTAGGACGAAGGAAAACAAATTGCTGAGCCATCTACATCGATTGACGCATGTAGTACATTTACCGCGCTTGCTGCATTGTTGCAAAATGTCATTATTTGTTTTGCTGGTCAGTGAAGCTGAGTGTGTGAGATCTCAAGGTTGACGCGCTCTTGTGGCTTTGGGGCATCTCTATTCGGTTCACTGACTAAATTAGCTGCCGAGCAGCTAATCTACCAAATGATAGGTAAAATGACTGGTTCAGAGACTTAGATATAGATAAAGGATGTGAGATCACATCATTGTCCCTGGCCTGAGGCCACAGGATGCACCCATTCGGACCTGACACCCAACACAGACTGATCGAGGCTTTGATAGCTGTCCGTGAAGCCATTGTAGACGCTCTCATATGGTTCAGCGACCTGTGCCTGGCGCTGTTCGACTGGCTTGCACAGGGCCAGGTAACACCATATAACCGTTGACATCTTACAACCTTGTTTGCTTAAAAACTCCCTGCACAGCTGCAAAACTGATGTCTCTTTATTATCTGATGGTGATGGCCTCATCTGCAGCCTGCTGGCCCCGTGCATGCCCATTATTAATTCCTGTGTGCCACTCAACAGAGCCACCCGGTGGATGTCATCAAGAAGGATGACGACCTGTGGAGCCCTCGGCATTCCCACATATCACCGGTGCAGCAGAGGTATCCAGCCGGCATGGCCTCTGAAGCAGCGTTCTTGTCTCACTTTCTGCCAGCCCCCGGCAATCACCCACCGCCCAGCGCGCAGCACATCTCCAGCTCCGCTCTGAGGGCTGACTTGCACCGGCACCGTCTACCAGGTAATTTCTGCAGTGCTGCTCATGAAAGTCAAATACTGTACTCATGCATGCCTTGCATCATGCAGTTGCAAGAAGCTGATGTGAAATTTGTCCTGTGCAGGCCCTGGGCTAGCATCCTTTCCTGTGCCCCGGCTTGGAGAGGCTAGTCTGCAGGATGGACGAGCAGCGGTGCAAGGGCACCATGGACCAAGGCCGGAGGCATCCCTTGGGGTTGCTTCGAGGCCTACCCCCTCCCAATCACAGCAGGCACTGCCCTACCAGCAAATGTACCAGCCGTACCCACCAAGCAGGTCTGGGAACCTCACAGTCTGACACCTTGCCAAAACCCATCATCTCCTTGTCGCCTGCGTCTCTCTGGGAGACCACAGATGGTTGAGGGGTGCAATACAGTGAGGACTGGGCAATGACGGTCCTTTCCTGGTGCAAGGTCATCACAAGAACGGGGATTTGTCCGCAGGTTGACTGGCGTGCAGCACTCACAAGGCACTCGATTGATGGACATGGCAAGCAGCGGGCAGCCTCCGCATCTGCTGCATAGCCCTGCTCAGGCCACACTTCCAGCCAACATAGCCGTCCCTCACCACGTCCTTCCCCGGCCCAGCTACACACATCCAGCCCTCCTTCCGCACAGCAGCGCACCTCGCCACCTGCCAGCAGATACTGAAGCTGGTGCCGGCGCGGCAGAGCAGTCGGCTGCTCTGCCGTCAGCGCACACAGGCAGATTGCCAGCGCACCACTTCTCCCCGCCCCGCAGGCGGCCCTCCCTGCAGATGTCGCCTAACAGGCTCTCTGGCAGCGACGAGGCCCAGTTGCTGGCTGGCAGCAACGCAGATGCACCCTCACACGCTGCCACTCAGGCTCCTGTGGTGTCCATACCGGCGATGGCGTCTGCGGCCAGCTTGCCCCTGATTCAGCTTCCAGAGACCCACAGCGCAGGACTGAGCAGCGAAGCATACCAGGCGGTTGGGCAAGATGCAGAGCATGAGAGCAATGCAGCAGGCTTGCAGAGCGGCAGCTGGACAGCTTTGAGTGGAGCAGAAGCGGCCGGGGCTGGCTGGCTGAGTGCTATGGTCATGCCAGCCGACAGCAGGGGAAGGGCTGCGCCTGAAGATGTGGAGACAGGCGGTGCAGGCCAGTCTCAGATCAGGCACACTGCTGCATGGGGGCCTCCCATCGGCGCTCGGCAGACGCAAAGGGGTGAGAGAAGTAGCGCTTATCTCACACGTGCTATTGCCTCAACGTTTGTCGTAACTGTACCTTCAGAGTACTACTGTTTGCTCCTGATTAGAATTGCAGCATTAAGGAGTGACTCACGTCAATGTTTGGTGCGCATCAGGCGAGTCACCAGAGAGGGCAGCGCAGCAGGCGGGCGAGGCGCTGAGTCCTGTGCAGATGACATGCATGGGCAGCGGACCTCCTGCAGGCATGCACCTCATCAACCCCGAGGAGATCACTCTCGGAGCGCTCATTGGCGAGGGCGGGTTTGGCAAGGTATTGCAATTTCCCGCTCCCCCCCAATCCTGCACTATATTTTGCAGCAGCCCTTGAGGCTGGCATTGATGCAGCCATGCTTGCCAGCGACATAGGGGATGGGAAGGAACGCTGTGCACCAGCCTTCGAATACTGAGCTCATGCATTGATGCAGACCGGCTAGCACTGTGCACTTAAATATGAAACAGCATCTATGACGTGCTGGTTTCGAGGATTATTATGGTGCGTGCAGGTGTACTATGGGGAGTGGGCAGGGCAGGAGGTGGCAGTCAAGGTGATGTCAGCAGAGGCCAGCCACCAGGCTGTGGTGCTGCAGGAGGTAAGTTTTACACTAGGATGCACGATAAATCTGTGCATGCATGTGCGATGAAGGTGTTGCATACGAGAGCAATGACTCATGCTGACTGCTCCTGGTGCCACCGCAGTTCCAGAGGGAGGTTGTGACAATGACAATGCTGCCGGGCCACCCGCATGTGCTGCGGCTGCTGGGAGCATGCATACAGCCGCCCCTCATGGCGCTCGTGACCCCCTACTGCCCCAAGTGCGGACTCCTCACCTCAAATCACTACGCATTATAGGGGTCCTTGCTCTTTGCTATCGCAGAGCCAGGCACCCTCCTGGCCCCCAGTCACTTCACTCACCGAGACACTTATCTTCAGTCCCCACCATGGCGGTAAAAATATTCATCCGCCCAGTCTGCCAGTCACCTGATGCCAGACAGAGAGGTCATGCGTCGTCCTGTTCAACAGGCAGGCAGTGGCGGTATGGAATGGTCAGGGGGGGAACTCTGGGTCTGTGAGAAGAAAGATATGCTGCCAGGAGCAGAATCAGCAGAATGCGATTGGCACAAAAGCTACCATCACTGCCAGTGCAACTTGAAAGGCAACGTGCAAAGAAGGATTTGGATCACAAATGAATGACAAGATTTGTGTCCAGATGTTTTGCAGTCTTCAGCATGGCATTCCTACGGGCACAAGGATCTTCTGAGGAGATATTTTCACCTGCACAGCTGGCCTCTCACCCGCTGCCAAGCAGAGATGTCATGTGTTGGCCTGTCCAGCAGGCACGACACTGATATGTTCAGGGGAATATATATCTAGCTATCTAGAACCCCCTGATATATTGTGGCCAAGGGGATTGATGGGTGTGTGCAGGGGGTCGCTGTATGCGCTGCTGCACTCGCCGACGGTGCAGCTGTCGTGGGGCCAGGTGGCGTTCATCTGCTGGGGGGCCGCCAAGGGCATGCACCACCTGCACTCCCACCACGTCATCCACCGCGACCTCAAGTCAGGTGCCCTTTCTCCCCCCCATTCCTTTAACTTTCAGTTGACGCAATTCATGTCACAATTATAGGCAGGCATCAGCAATGAAGGGTCTGTTGATGCTACGGCCTCTTTCACATAGCTGAGCCAGAAGCCACGCAAGCCGTCCTGCATTGCGGCACAGTGCAGTGAGAGCAGGATTTGAGGAGCCCTGCATCACAAGCTCCAGCCCATCAGCAGCAGGACACTGGTTTCTTATGGATTCCAAAACTGTTCCTGCGAGCACACATTACAGGGTACTCTAGTTACTTCGAGTCCCCCACACATTACAGCATCAGGGAAACATGGTGTGTACAATGCACTGGAAGTTGGTTTCAAATTCAACAATCATCCCGTCAGCGGGCCTGGTGGGATGAGGGACAAAAGGGGTGTTGTCACATGACGTGCCTTTGCAGGGGAGCCCTTTCTCCTAGCTTCTGGCGCTCGTTCTGCCTTGATGTCTGCACACCTCTTCTCTGAAGGGTGTATGATGCGCATGGGCAGGCAATCTGTTGGTGGAAGAATCGCTGTGCGTGCGCGTGGCGGACTTTGGGCTGGCGCGAGTGATGCACGACCTGCACACGCTCACGGGCGGACTGGGCACCTTCCAGTGGATGGCGCCCGAAGTTCTGGCGCACCAGCGCTACTCCAAAAAGGCCGACGTCTACTCCTTTGCAGTCGTGCTCTGGGAGTGCACCGCGCGCCAGGTCCGCTGATTAACTCTCCCCCGAGAGCCCTTTATTGCGGACTTGCTTAGATCTGGAGAGACTGTATGCAGGAACATCACCACGGCCGACCTGCACCTTTAATGGATGTTACATGTTTTTCATGAAGGCCCACAAAGTAGTGTACATTACCAGGCCGCCGGTCAGTGAGGGGCATTGCAGCGTGATCAGGTTCTATCTGTCTGATATATGGTACTCGATTACTAGAGCTCCAACGGTTCGGCACAGCAGCTATCACGTGAAGGGAAAGTGCCAAAGGAGTGCTCGGCGACGCGCATGTGCCGAGATGGGAGGATGCCTGCACATGCGCGCAGGTGCCATACGCTGGAGTGAGTGGCATTCAGGCGGCGTTGGCGGTGATGCACCGGGGACTGCGCCCGGATATCCCCGGCCACACGCCGCCGGCGCTGGCATCGCTTATCCGCGACTGCTGGCAGCCCCTACCAGATCAGCGCCCCAGCTTTGCTGATGTGGCCGCCCGCCTGGAGGCCATGTACCGGGACTTCACCAGCACCTGATTTCTTTCTGGAAGAGATATGCTGACATCACATCAGTGCAAGCAACAGGGAGATAAGCGGAAGGGCTGCCTGATTTTGATGCTTGCGAAAATATCGTGAGAGGAGTGTTTGAGGAAGGGTTGTTGTCCGGTGAGATATGTGCCACCGGGGCGAGCAATTCTTCTGTGTGATACTATCATCTTAGCAAAGTCGTTGAGAGCAAGAGAGGTGTGGCAGTAGCATGAGCGACAATAAATATATAGATTAATAATGCGATATTGCTAACTAGCTAACTAGAAATCACATACCATCGTTATCACTAGATGTGACTCTGCACATCGCTTTAACAGGACATCGAAGACACGTGTGCGCTATGTGCTTCACTAAAGTCAATATAATTTGATGCCATCAGTGATGAAGCAAACATGCAACAGTGAAGGTCATAATGTAAGGACAGTACTACAATAAAATCAGACGTGTGCGGGCTTTTATTCCTCAGTAGCACAGGCTGAGAGAAAATTGGCTCTCTTTGACCCTTGGTGCATCAAGTCATGACATTTCCTCTCTTGCATGTGCCGCTGTAGAAACCCACTGTCATCGTTGAGCATATGCACCGCGCAATCTGAAATCTCATGATGCTTTCTTAGTGCCAAAGAAGCCAAGCTTCACTGGCTTCAGGTTTGCCCTGGCAGGCCCATTGATCACATTGCCGTATCTGTCAAAATGCGAGCCATGGCACGGGCAGTCAAAGGTGCCTTCATTTGGGTTCCACTGCACACACAGGAAATCATATTCGCTTCACTCCTCATGCAACATACGCGGAAGCTGCATTCAGACATCCGTGTTTCGTAGCAGAAGAGCCCACGAGCTTTCTCTTGGGCGGCACCAAGCATTGAGGTTTCAGTTGTGAGCAGAGCCAGACTCACCTGGACCACGCAGCCCATGTGGGGGCAGAGAGCATTGTACGTGTGCTTCTCGCCTTTCTCATCCACATACACAGCCACCTTCTCGAGGCCCTTCTGCACCACAGCGCCGCTGCAGGGCTTCATGTCCTCAATGTCCTGCAGGTACAGCGGGTTGAGGTTTTCTCCCAGGCCCTTAGTCACGGTCATCCCGACTGAGACTAGCTCCTCCAGAGTGTTCATCGACACTGGCGGCCGCCGGCTTGGGCTGTAGATCTGCGCAGAACATGCCCAGAACATCGTCTCACAGTCTGTCTTCCAGATATTCAGACAAACAATGCTTTTCTCAGCATCACAGGGCATGCTGCTCAGGCACTGCTCTGCACAGGTTCCACACCCTTGCACTGGGAGATTAATGTCCTCTTGCCTGTTATCAAGTAAAAGTCTATGCCTTACTTGCGAGCAAGGAGGGTGAGTGCAACTGACACTGAGTCGGCAACACGCAAGGCCATATTGTGCAAGGCCATCACTGCAGTAGTGAAGCACAAACTGACAACAAGCTGGGTCCATACCTTTGAAAACGGATTTTCCTTTCCAAGGATCTGGTCGGCAATGATGATGCCGGCCAGTGTGCCGCCTGTCATGCCTGTGAGCAATCCATCGATGAATCTTATGCGCAGCACGCTGTAGATTGCATCTTGAGCACTGCGCACACGAAAATGCACATGCAAGGGAAATCATCTAGGGACTGAGGGAGCACCTTGGCCAGAGTCTGCGGTGGCAACATAGTATGTGGCGCCACCCTGGAAATCATTCAGTGGGTCCTTGCCGATGAGGTGCAGCATGTCAATGGGCTCAAACACCTGTGCATAAATAAAAATGAAATTCAAATCATCTTCTTTCACGGATTCATGCAGTGAGCTGGCTCTTGCTTCTGGAATGGTTGAAAAATTACTGTAAACTGTGCACCTGGCCGCTCCATTTGAAGACCACATCGCCGGCCTTTGTCCAGCGGGAGCGAGCCCACTCCTCCAGCTTTTTGAACTTATCCTGCAGAGTTAAAAAAGCATTTTTAAACATGACACGTCACCTTAAAGGCCACATGACTTTCTCCACAAACTGGCAGTTGCAGGTGTGATCCTTATCTTCGACTTTCCCTGTGGACATGCAGGGTACATGCTGACTGTGAAGCCGGGCAGATTTGCCGAGTGAGGGTGGGGTGAGTACCTCATACTCCTTGGGCTTCACCCCGGTGTGGTGATCCTCCCCACCCACTACAAGGATGTTGCCCTCCCGCCGCACATAGTGGTAGGGCATGGCTGTGTCCCAGTACTGCCCCTCCTTGAATCCCTCCTGCATTGCTCAGAACACAGGGGTTCATCCACTGTTTAAATACTATTTGCCAGCCCCTGTGTGAGGACAGCCTTTGGCATGGCGTGCAGAATAATGAAGCTCCTTCAAGACTGTCACGTTACAAATTGCATGCAATAATCCCGGTTTTGGGGCAATGCTTGAGGAGGCATAATGTAGTGAGCAAAGTGACATGGGTGAAACCGTGTGAGTTTGCCATCTGAGTGAGATGATCTCAAAGGCAGCTTTGGGTGGTTCTGGTCAACCTCGGGAATGCGCAGGCCGACAACGTATGACCGGTAAGGCTCCTGGCGCGAGTGGATGGCCAGGTTGTGGTGGATGGGTGAATTGGTTGCCAGCACCACATTTGGCGCCTCCACAGTGAAATCATCGGTAGTGGTGACCTGGCGCACAGTCACCCGCCGACTGTCAGACCACTTCCCAGGCTCTCACGCTCCAATGCAGAATGTATCTGTATCCCAATCCTGTTAGCTGTCTGCACTCAGAGTGAACGAGCCAGAGTTGTCTTCGCGCATCCCTGCCTTGTGAGCCATGTCATTGACTGCCCCACTTACAGGTCATCTATGGCCTTAGAGTGCAGACCCATACAATTTCTTTGTGCAGATCTCAAGGGATTTATCTCTCAAGATAAGCCCTAGTATTGGCTCGATCAACAAAGAAAAGTGCCAAAACACTGCTCCTGATCTACTGCAACAACTAGCATGTGCTGCAACAAGGATGTCTGCTGTGCAGTATGGGCAGCTGTGGCTCACCTTGTTGCCCTTGGTCTGCATGACCTGGCTGTGCTCGAAGATGCGGCCGCCATACTTGTTGACAATGGCGTCTGCCAGGCCATTGAGGTAGTGCAATGGCTGGAAGTCTGCACAGTCTGGGAAGAGCAGTGCTTCGCGGATGCCTCCGACACTGTGCTGCCCTCCTAAGTCTACCTGCAGTCAAGTAATTTCCTGTGACATGTAACACCTGTGACAAATAATATCCTTCTGGTGACTTGTGCTTACTTGATCAGCCTAAAGCGCATCATGAATATGCAAATCAGGCTGACCTCTTTTATTACTGTTTTTACATGCTCTTCCTGCCAGAAGCAAGGTGCATATGCAGATATGAGCAGATATGCAGAAGGCTTCGGACACCGTACCCCTTGCTGGACTCGCCAGATCCAAGCAAGACCCAAACAGTAGTGGTCACTGTGCTCAGTATCTACACCGCCCCGGGCCAGCCGGTGCCGCTGACCTCTACTCTGTTTCAGAATCAAGATGGTGGCATGGCTGTCGTCAGTAGGACATTGGGGGTCAAACAGAGTCACGCAGTCTCACCTTGCGTACACTGATCAAGCCGGCGCGGTTGGCAGCGTCCAGCTCCTTGTCAATCATTTCCATGTCGTCCTTGGAGTCTGACTGAGGAAATAGATACCCGTCCGTCCTCTTAAATTCGCAGCTGATCCCCTCTGTTGCCACAGTCTGGGACCAGACACGAAACAACATGAGGAAGCCACATTATCTGGAATTGCCAAGAAGAAAGACAAGGAAAATCTTCATAAATGCACGGCAGCCTGAGTATGGCATGTTGAAGAGCGTGAGAGTTCGCACATTTTCCACAAAGTCTATTGCGGTGCGGTGACTGTCGGCCACTCGGGACATGACATCTGCCCCAAACTGTTTCTCCACCTGATGGTAGTAGTCATCGTTCCACATCATGAGATGGGCTGTTGTCCTGCAAGATGATCCATGCTGTAACTAGGCCAGAGTTGCTGGGAGCTGACGATTTCTCAGGGACATGCAACCAGCTAAAGATCGCGGAGACGCTTGGAAGCTCACCTTCCCGTCTGACCGCTTCCACGGGACCTGCCTTCCAGGACGACTACTTTCTTGCCTGTGCATTCACATAAATGTTGACAACAGCTTTGCAGATCCATGTCTTGGGTGACGGGATTGTGTGCGAAGCAAAATAGGGGCCATACCTTGCTTGCTCAAGCAATACGCAATGCTCAACCCATACATACCGGCTCCAATAACCACCGCATCTGCAGATAAATTCTCTTGCAGGGAGGGGAACTTGTAAGTCTGCAGCAGGACACATCCTCGATTGTCAAACCGTTGCTCTGCTTGACGGGATAGACTCCAAATACTGTCTAAATACTTGAGACTCACAAGGAAAAAATGAAAATTTTATCATCGAGACTGAAGGTATATCCGAAAGTGAAGAGGTCCGAAACTCCTAGGCGGTGAATAAGCATATGTGCCGCAGTGTTGGATAAGGACAGACCTGCTTCTCCTGCTCCCACACTGTGCGTGCCAACCCCGGAGGAAGTTGAGAATCATCCCCGCTCATGGTGGGAAAATCACAAGCCATCTGATGTGCTGGGGCCGAAAATTGCGGCCTGAAGACAGCGGATTCAGTGGTGGCCGATGGCAAAAGGTGGGGTACAGCACAAGCACGCAGGTAGTGACCGACTTTAGGAGGGACCAAAGCAAATCTGATCGCTTGCTGGAGAGCTCTCATGCTGACGAGGTTCGAAGGCCTGAGCTGACCGCAAGGAATTTTGGATTCAGTGGAATTCCGGAACACGGTACACCGGTGTGCTATTTTTGGACCATGCCTCCAAGGATTGTGTCCAGATTGACAAGGTGCTCGATGCGACGCAAATTCGATAATATAAGGTGCAGCGAACGCAATTTTGGCCTCTGCTCTAATATTGATGCTCAAGTTGATAGCCCAGGGGACAGGTCCTCTGTAGGCCGTCTGAAAGAAAAGCGCGTCAAGATCTGCGATCCTATTCACTGCAATAATTCAAATAAAAAAAACAGTTTCCTATTGGCAGGTGTGGGGATTGCCCAGACCACCACACATGCACAAAATTAGATCAAGTCAGACTTTTTCAAGGTGCATATCGACACTTCGTGATGATCAGCTTTGGTTGAAAGGCATCTCAATTGAGTGCAGCAACCACAAAGAACACAATTCCAGTAAGCTCTGCGGAGGGAAGTGCCTTCAAAGGCAAATAATGTATTACTGCTGCTGTGCTCAGCACACAGCCTGTGCAGAACAAGTCACACAATATTGTGCCTTGGCACGGATTTCATCTGTATGGATCTGTAGTAATTCATCCTCAATTGCTCCACTCAAACTTTATTCACAATTTATCCGAACAAATGCACCTCCTCCCTTCAGTTGCAGTCTGCACGTGCTGCCTTGTATACTTCTTCACAAGCACGCCAAACACTCAATTGGCACTCTTCACGCCAAAGGTGCCGAGCTCAACTGGTTCCAGGTTGGACCTGGCAGGCCCATTGATGACATTGCCGTGGTTGTCAAAGTGCGATCCATGGCATGGGCAGTCGAACGTGCCCTCGTTCGGGTTCCACTGCACGAACACAGACCCATGTCAGCCAGAACATTAGCCTACCACAGCGCTTGCACTTCATCATTGCTTTGTTTTCATTATTCCTTTGGATTCTATCAACTGCACAGAGCATGAAGCCTCCTCTGCAGCCCTTAGCATATGCGTACAAAGCTACTTCTTGACAAAACAAAGTGTGACACAGCACAGCAGTGAGGTGCTGCTGTGGCAGAAGCAGCCTGCAAGATCTCATTTGAGCAGCAGTGAGAATTTTCAATGTGAAGCGGAGTCAAGTATTCACCTGCACCAAGCAGCCGAGGTGGGGGCAGACAGCGCGGTAGGCATGCTTGTCGCCCTTCTCATCCACGTACACAGCCACCTTTTCGAGGCCCTTCTGCACAACAGCGCCGCTGCAGGGCTGCAGCTTCTCAACGTCCTGCAGGTACAGCGGGTTGAGATTCTCTCCCAAGGCCTGCGCCACTGTCTTCCCGTACTTGGCCAGATCCCCCACAGTGTCCCCTGTCGCTGGCGGCAGCCGGCTTGGGCTGTAGATCTGCGCAAAGCACCCCAAGTGTGTGACTAACCTGCTTACTGAAGCATGACTAAGCCTACAACATTAGAAATATGCAAGTGTCTCCCCAAAAGCACTGCCTGACTCGCCAAGATGGGATGTCTTGTGTACAGACTGAGCTCCTCTTCAAGGACATGCATAAGTTTCATTGGATGACAAGAAGAGCGCACATCTGAGAAAGGGTTCTGCTTTCCAAGGATCTGGTCGGCGACTATCATTCCAGCCAGTGTGCCGCTCGTGATGCCTGTCATGACACAGCCTCACTTAGCCTATTTTCAGGCACTCCTTCCAAGAACAATATAATATAATATAATGACATGCTTCAGCATGGAACATGCATTGGATTTGGAGGCAGCACCTTGCCCAGAGTCCCCAGTGGCAATGTAGTATGTAGCGCCCAGTTGAACATCATTGAGTGGATCTTGGCCGATCAAGTGCAGCATGTCGATTGGTTCAACCACCTGCATCAGTCCAAACCACATCAGCACCTGCACATCTGAATGCACACCTTCTTGCCCATGAACAGCCGCTAGTACTCTGCCGTGATCAACATACTGCAATGAGTGTCTACTCAGAGCACGCAGCGGTCATGCAGCAGGTAGTTAAGGTGTTTAACAGGGATGATCTGCACCTGGCCACTCCACTTGTAGACAACCTCTCCAGCCTGCGTCCAGCGAGAGCGAGCCCAGTTCTCCAGCTTCCTGAAGTTGTCCTGCAGAATCAAAGCAGCAGTGCACATTCATATTATTGTGAAAGCACTTTATCGGTGTGGGGGTGAGCAGACAAGCCCATCAATTGAACTTCTACAGCAGGCCTCCTTCCTGTTCGAGGTGACGTCTGCACAGCTTATAAGGGCATGCTCCGCTTTGGTTGGGCATGCATGCCAAGGGGTGCTCATGAGCATGAGAACAGCACCTCATACTCCTGGGGCTTGAGGCCAGTCCTGTGGTCTTCACCACCCACAACCAGAATGTTGCCTTCAGAGGTCTCCTCATGCCTGACATTGTGGAACGGCGTTGCTGTGTCCCAGTACTGCCCCTCCTTGAACCCCTCCTGCACAATTGTAGATGAAAATCAGCACCCAGCAATTGTGCGCCAACAATACAAGTCAAGGCAGATGCTGCACAAGGGATGAGCTTGCAATAATCCGTGAGGCACAGAGCCATGAGTCACTGGACGTATTCAAGATAAGCAGAGCATGCATTGCACATATATATGTACTGCCTCTCTTGGACAATTTTAGTGACGTATGGCCCAGTGCACTCAGGATGCCCAGGGCTGTTCCCAGTTCAGGGCGCCACCTTGGGAATCTTGAGGCCCAGGGCGTAGGTGCGGTAGGCGTTCTGCCGAGAGATGACTGTGAAATTGCGGTGAGCTGGCGTGTGGGTGGCCAACACCACATTCGGCGCCTCAACAGTGAAACCATCCATCGTGGTCACCTGCATACACAAACACAGTGACTACCATTCAGACACTCTAATGACTGCATTGGGACACTCTAGACACTTGAAATGACACCTACCTGTCACAGTACCTTGACCATGCTGTCCTACTACTGATCTGCAGTTCTGCGATTCCTCAAGGGGTTCATTTACATGAAGATAACGGGGGGTTTTCACTCTTGAAACAGAGGGTGATAACAAATCGGGCAGCATGTGCTTGGGATGTGCCACACTCCGGAGGCTCACCTTCTTGCCAGAGGTTTTGAGGACCTGGCTGTGCTCAAAAATCTGGCCGCCGTACTTGTTGACGATGGCGTCCGCCAGGCCGTTGATGTACTGCAGCGGCTGAACGTCTGCGCAGCCGGGGAACAACAGCGCCTCATGGATGCCGCCTGCCACCGACAGACCCCCAAGGTCCACCTGGGTCCCCTCACGAAAATATGTTCATGCATGGACTCACTTTGAACAAATGTACTGTAAATTTGCCCCTGAGCACTGCTGCTCAGAAAGCGCCGATAGGCAACGTGAGATCACTTGTCACATATTCACGCAAATATATGTCCTCATAGTGTGTGTGGCCCATTTTCCGTTGAGACCAATATCTACATGAGCCTGGTGGGGCCTGCAAATCCCTCACCTTGCGGACGTCAGTAAGGCCGGCCCTCACAGCTGCGGCCAGCTCCTTGTCGATGGTATCCAGATCATCCTTTGAGTTTGACTGGGGGAAGAGGTAGCCATCCACCTCTTTGAAATTGCAGTCAATGCCCTCCGCTGCTGTGGTCTGAGAAGGCAGAAAAACACCACCAATGAACGTAGCTCATACATGCAGGGCAGCAACAGCGCTGCATGCATGGTGTCCAATGCCGGAAAACAGAAGACACACCTTTTTGATAAAGTCGATGGCCGCTCGATAGCTCTCGGCCACTTTGGACGCAGTGGCTGAATCGAATTGCTCCTCAATCTTGTGGTAGTAGTCATTGTTCCACGTCATAAGATGCGATGTTGACCTGCAATATATAAGCAGTGAAATGTGGCGCACCGCTCGTCCAGTCAGGGAAGGTGTCATGTTTAGAAGCACAAGGGCAATGCATGGGACTGGTATGAAGTATTTCCTACCTTCCAGTCTGCCCACTTCCTCGGGACCTGCCTTCCAGAACAACCACCTTCTTCCCTGTGCATCCACAGATAAAATTCATGTCTGGAGATACAGTGCATGTGTGGCATGCATGTGGCGGGCTACTCAGCGCTGAACAACACCTTCTTTGCTGAGATTGTAGGCGATACTCAATCCGCTTATCCCGGCTCCAATCACCACCACATCCGCAGACAGATTCTCTTTCAGCGAAGGAAACTTGTACGCCTGCAATTGAACACGATTAGCCCAACTCCAGCACCAAAAGCCGCACGTCCGTTGAAGCTAACCCCGTGATGAGGCAGGAATAACCTTTTCATATATGGAGAAGATTATTTAATTGTCTGGATAAAGAATTATTGATTCTGTTGATGAGGTGAATAAGCAATGGCTGGCGTCGTGGTCCGTCAGATCACCTGCTTCTCCTGATCCCACACAGTTCGAGCCAGTCCTGCTGGATTGCGTTCTCCAGTTCCGTTCATCTTGGAAGACTCACATGATATCAGGCGGACACGAGGCAGGGCCTGTGGCCTGAAAGCAAGGTGAACATTAGGCCTAGCAGATGGCACCCGACCAGGTCGAGCACAGATCCGGAGGCAGCGAGCACCATTTGGAAGCAAGGCGCATTGACGGAATTGATGGGCCATCATCGTGTTTGTGTCGAGCCTTTGATGATCCTCGGCTGATTGACAAGGACTTGGGATTGTATGGCTTTCGGTGAGCTATTTTGGGCATTGTGTGCCACTTCAGGCAACCTGATTGGGTGGAACTCAGTGTAGCAGCTGGTGGAAGCAATGCCTTTAGGTAAACAGCATGTGACTCTTTGACTTGCTCTCAGATATCGGTGAAGAGATCCGAGTCCAGGACCATTTACATGCCTTTGGCCTGTGCACACATGCATTATGCTGTTCCAGGTCCCCAGAGCACCGGGTTAGAATTACACAAGCACTGATGGCATGAAGCCTTCTCCCCCTGAGGGTGGGTGTCATCATCATGTCAGATGATAGTGGGATATAAGTAGTAGTCAGCCAGCGCACTCATCATATGGTACAATGCACAATTACTGGAGGTAGGTGGGAGGTTAACCTTGCATTTGCATGTTGACAACCTCATTTGAATGGTAAGATTGCTGACCAGGGTCATGATGCTCAACAACCTCAGTCAGATTGCTGAAAGCAAGGTCATGACCTGTGGTCGGCTCGGCAACACCCATATCGCAATAAAAGGATGGTTGCTTTATGTTCACACAAAGCAGCGATCCTAGTGCTCGCTACACATGCATAACAGAAATTTCTCAAGTGCAGCTTTGCTTCATGGACTGATCAGCAGATCTCTATAAGAGCTCTGCGCGACTGGCTGTGCATTGTGCTGAATGTACAGATCCGTAACAGATATGCGCTCCGGCCGAGGGATTAAAAGATACAAGCACCAGCAAGTCAGCTGCAGAAAGGCTAGGAGATTGCTCCAGAACAGAAGGAAAGCGGTGTCATGTGTTCAGAAGTTCCATCGCATTGCTCTCAAACAGACGGGTTCCTATCTTTTCTCAACTGACGGCCCTTTGATATCAAAGCCATCAAGCCAAGCAATGCTCAGTAAACTACGTGGTAAAGTCTACTGGAACGTCCTACATCTGCATTCCCTGCTGTCACAAGAGGCTTCAAGTGATCAAGAATATCCAATCTCAAATGATCACTCGACACCTGCAGCTTGGGCCAGCTATATCATGGCACACCAGTATCTCATCTTAAGCATAGAATTTCTCACAAGTACCACACGCATGTAGGCGTAGCAATGCTACAACAGACCAAAATGGCCACTTTGACCCTTTGAGCACCTTCTGCCCCTGTACCCGGATGCTCGCTTAAGAGCACCACGAAAAGCAAACAGGTCAAGATGCCTTTGCACTTGACCATCAAATCGCAGCAGAATTCCGGTGCGAGTTCAAAGTCCTCCAATGCATCACAAATTTATCTGGAGATGTTGCCTTCACGGCCTTCTGAGCATTCCAACACGCCTTCTGAGCGGCTCATATACCCACGCCCCAAGAAGGTGCCAGTTGCCTCAACACCTTCCTGACCTTGCAATACAAACACCCAAGTCACACCAATGCGCAGGATCTTGGAAGCAGTTCTTATACCACCACGCATAATTCATCAGAAAGGCAATTGCCGCGCCTTGAGACTCGGAGCAAAATTGTGCTCTCTTCAGGGGGGAACACTTGATGACACTCAGCCATGTATGTAGCTGCCCAGCAAAGTAACATTGCTCTCAAAAGTATACCTGTATCCTACCCTCAGATTTAGTGTCTTTCTGTTCCCACCAGGTTTGTGCGGCACCCACAGCCTATCTTGTTGCCGGCCGCGGCCGCCAGCCACACAGCAAGCGGGCATGTGCGCGCATATGCGCTCACATGTCGTCGATGACTATGACGTTGGTGTAGCCCAGGGAGGACAGCACGGCGTCCATGTCAGCGCGGAAGGCGGGGGGACCGCAGAGCACCATGAGGACGTCGTCGCTGGGGGGTGTGTTGAGGTACTTGGCAACCATCTCCTTGTCCAGCAGGCCCAGGCTCAGGTGGTGGCCCTCCTCCGGCGCCTCGTTCACCACGTAGAACGACTGCACAGCGCAGGGATAATCCCATTCAATCTCAGAGCGCGCTGCTATCATTAAGTAGCAGGGAGAGCCGCTGTCCCTCCCTGCTCCCTCTGGCCGGCTGATCAGTAGAGAGCAGCTCTCAGCTGACGAGCAGGATCTTGATATGCCTCTAAGGACAGGCCGTTGACACCAGGTTGAAGGGGAAACGAGACTTGCTGTGAAGCACATATGATACGAAGAGCACCAATTCTGGGGATTCCAGACCCTCCCAGGAGACCCCACTGGCTGACACTCCTTATGCGATCAGGAAGCAGCAGCGCCTGAGAGGAGTGGACATGCAAATGCAAGGAGATTGATGCCGGGGGTGAACAAGTGACCGGTGATGCGGTGGCCTCACCTTGAACTTGCCGTAGTAGCCGGCAGCCAGGGAGTCCAGGTGCTGCTTCAGCAGGAGATCCTCCACGCTGTTGGCCGCAAACATCAGCCGCAGCTGCACACCACCCAACAGAATGCTCAGGCGTGCATCAGATACTGCTGTTTTGCACATGCACAACACTGCACACAATAATCTGCCACCGTGTGTTGTAGTGGGAACCACAGCGATTTGGAAGCCACATGCGGCCTGAGGCCTGCGCAGAGCGGAGTGCCAGAAAATACAGCAGCTTGATCCATCAATCTCACCTTGACCTTGTCGTTGGGGTTCTTCAGGATGACGTGGGACAGGTTGATCATGGGGGTGACACCCATGCCCCCAGCAAGCAGGCCTGCACACATACACAACAGCCTTCAGGCCATCAGCAGAGCAGCGACGTGACTTTCCACAACAGAGATTGCCCATTCTGTGACTATTGGCGGCCTCTTTATTCAGCATGGCTGTGGTTTGCCTGCCCCAGCAGAGGACAGGGGAGCTCACCAATGGCCTTGTACTTTCCAGGCTGGTATTTGAAGGAGCCGAAGGGGCCCTTGATCTCAATAGTCTGGCCCTTGCGCATGCTGTGCAGCGCCTTGGCCATGTCATGCTCTGGGTGACCCTCCGGGTAGGCCTGCATGCATCCCCCATAGCATCAAACTCTGCTGCACGCTGTCAGGCCGCAAGCCCATCATCAAAGCAAGGCTAGCGGCAAGATGAAGGCAAATTCGATCCACCGACTTTGTATTTTTTGATTCATCACCCAAGACATGCCTCCAGCAGCTAATGCTGTGCTGCCTTGCGCGCAGAGTCAAGCAGCCCTCAGCCAAGAGGAGGATGCTGAGGGAGTGGGCAAATGTAGTGTTTGAGGGGTGCAAGCGCTCACCTTGACCAGCAACACCACTTCGCCTGGGGTGTCATCTGTGGAGATGGGGTTGAATGCCTGCACCAGCTCGGCACCCTTGGCAGTGGTGGCCTTCACCTTGATGCACTGGCCAGCGGGAAGCCCCAGCAGCTGCTGCTTGTGGGGCAGGGCAAACCTGTGGGCAGTCACCATGCATATCTCAGCTAAAATAGCTAGGTACAGGCACCTCAGCATGAGAGCCAGAGAGTCCATGGGCAATACATGGGCAATACTTTGTGACAAACAAAGTCAGTATTGGCAACAAATATAAGCATATGGGGTAGAACGCAGACGCCCCAACTGGGCGATCCGCACTCGATCGCAGGTTGATCTGAATGAAAAGTAGGGCTCGAGAAGCCAGATGCAGCATTCTACAGGCTACACATCACTGTCTGAAGAGAATGAGACGTACGTGAGCCTTTGTACATTGTGTGACTCCTGCTGACTGCTCACGAGAGACAGCGACTGCCACTGCTGTGTGAGGAATGGAGGAGGAGGTTTGCTAGTGCGCCCCAACAACATGGTCGACAGCGGCAAGATAGCTGCTGTCGCGCCCACAGCGGCCACAACTGCATAGGGATTCGCCTCGTAAAGCGACGTCAAATCCATGTTCGCAACCTGAACCACCAATAGACCCACAGTGCCAACTTTTAAATTCCTCTCTTGCAGAGGAATTATATACTGATCAAGCTGGTTGCTAGAGCAAAGAAGGACACCATCAACTGGGAGAAAGGGGCAGGCGAGAGACCAAGGCCTCGCTACTAGGTTGAAGTGATTCTAGTCCCACCTATGTTCCGTGACGCGCCGCTGTTTTATGTCGGAGGTTCTTTCTTAAATCTCAAGCGGCGCTGTGAGTGAGCACCTCCGACATAAAACATCGGCGTGTCAGGGAACATAGGTGGGACCAGGATCACTTCGATGAAATTGGAGCGTGTGCTGTGCGCGAGGATAAGTTCGGGATTGGTGATCATTGGGGCTCACCTGAGATACCGACGAGTCCAAGCCAGTCGCGTTCCCAGAGAAAGCCATCACTTACAGAGCATCCGAGCTTCGGTACTAGTAAAGGTTTCTGATCCGTTGCGCGCGAGTACAATCGATCGAGCATCCTCAGGGCCCGAAGAGAGGAGAGTTGCAGGAACGCCGTCGTGTTGTCGTCGATTTTGGGTGAGGTGGAGGCTCAGCATGCCACAGCCCGACCTGTCTCCTTGGACGACCCGCAGTCCCGATAGCAGCCAAGGGAATGTGGCGTACGAAACCGAGGTGTCGTACACCCTTTGTAATCTCAGAATGGGCCCTTTTTTACTTATGATGTGCACATATGCTCTGCTGTAGACATTTAAAGCAACTGCAGTGGCACCGTGCATCACGTTGATGGCCAGCTGGCCTTGAATTCAGCCTGAAGCTGAGCCTCACATGCAAGCTACCAGCTGGAGAAAATAGTGCAGTTTTGTCGTTCATTGCAGAATTACATCGGTGAACCTTAGATCAAACTTGTGTTTCTTACATGGCATAATCATATAGTAGAAACGCACAGACGTCCGACGTCAGGAGTCACACCATACTGATCACGGCGGTCGCTTGCAAGAGATCAAGACATTGACTAATCTTTATGGTGCCAGTGCTGCAGCAGATGCACTGGCACAGCACACCACATGCAGCATCACGCTGTAGGTAGCACACTCACAACGTGACTCCCCATGCATTTTCTGCTAGAGATTGGCTGACAATTGGAGTTTCTCCGTGCGGAATTCTGTAACGCCGATGGGAGCAGCAGCTTGCAAGGCAGTTGAGGCGCTGTCAGCGTCTTTGTATGCCGGCTGCACCACAAGTTTGCCACCGTCAGTCATGCGCCGGCACCAATCTGCTTCGGAGTGTAAGGCGTCTCAGAGCTTTGCAATCAGCAGCACAAGACACTGCCGCCGTGCAGGTATGTATCAGATGTGGCAAAGCCCAAAGCAACAAACGTGATAAATAGGTGCAGTCCCTCAACCTCTCCAAATGCTCAGTAGAGCATGGTCACAACACTGGCAGTTCAAATCTAAGCCCTGAGCATCTCCTATCTTTCAGAAATTAAAATAAGTGAGTCGCCCCACAGACCGAGCTAGGACAGTCTTCAAGCATCCCTGCCTTGAGTGTCATGTGCTAGATTGCCCAACTTTGAGGACATCTGAGGCCTTGCGTTCCAGAGAATTACAGAGGTGAATTGACTCACCCCATCGGGTGGCGCGCCGGCGGCGTGCAGGGCATTGAAGGTGCCCTCGCAGCAGCGCACTTCGCGCGTGACCTGCGGCTGCCCCGGCCCGGCGCGGAAGTCGGCCATGTACCGCGTCTCATACAGCCGCACCAGTACTCGATCTACGCGCAACCAGAAGCGCAGCAGCACAAACCAGCACTCCGGCATCACCCGCACCTGCGCACACACAGTCATTCACGCTCATTTCCTGGCTCAGATATCAACAAAAAAGTCAGCTCAAGAATGCGCCTTTCCTTCAAGCAACAATTTCGTAAGGCTTCAGAACGCAAGCTCGACTGCCTTGCTGAGGTCAAGGGCCAACTGCGGTGAGCGTCAAATACAGCAAGCTTTTCTGTGCTGCAGTTCGTATTGGGTATTGATATTGATCCACAAGATGTGGAACATGGGGATTGCCGGTACCTTGACGGCTAGCTGGGAGGCGCCATTGTCATCCAGCTCTGACTCATACAGCGGCACCTCGTCGAAGAAGAGGATTGGATCGCGCGCCATCAGCAGTGACCGGTCCATCTGCTCACTCGTGGGGACCCACTCTGCTTTCCTACCTGCAGCGGCCAATGCAACATGTGTGTGGTGGATAAAAACTCAATGCATGCACATGAGGCAGCTAGAAAAGCAGGAAAGAGCCCACCCCGCTCACCAGACACGCTTGCTTCACCGTTGCTCTCGACCCGCAGAGTGCCTTTGTAGGAGGTGGTGTATGTCCTGCACCAGCAGAGATCAGCCTGAAGACAGGCGCAGAACATAACCAATTCCTCCAAGCTGGAGTGTACTGCAGGGGGGCGCACCAGTCATACTCAAAAGAGACAGCTCCACTGGCTTCAACATCCTTTTGCCTGGATTTCAGCCAGTCCTCGGCTGCACCCACGCGGACCGGAGGCCGGTCGTCCTTCCGCCAGGTATGCAATGCATCCAGGGCTGTGAATTCCAGGCACACCCCGCTGTCTGTATGGCTCAAGCAAAGGAAGCTGTCGCCAAACAGCTGCTCTGGCACGTTCTTGGCATTGTCCAGTTCCGCCTTGTAGGCGTCTAGCTCAGCATCCTCTGCATGGCATTCACGGTCTAGTCAAGATCTGATGAGTATGCCTCCTTCATTTTGATGGTGTTAGCAGCGCCTTCTGGATTGAGGGAAGGGATGGCATCGACACAAAGGAAATGATACTGCTTTGCGCAGGACAATGGGATCTCATGTACATCAATCAGATTGACTGTATCAGCGTCACTTTGTCAATGTCAACTCCAGTGATGGGGTACGACGTACTGCTGATAGGTGCTTTCCTCGTCTCTATTCGCCACCCCTTGTGCAGCACACCCGCACTATTGTCCAGAATTTGAGATCCAGCCGCTTTGATAGCTGCAGGAACAGGCACAGTGAGAACCCACACACAATGAACGGATTACAAGGGCATGCTTGAGTGGCTGATCATCAGTACCTGGCTCGTCGAGAGTTCCGGATGTGCGTCTCTTCATTCTTTGATCGTTACCTAGCTGAGTTCTTTGACTTCACAAGTGCTCCAAGATCCAACTGTTCCAAGGACAAACATGCTTTATCGACACCTCACTGCCCTTTGAATGGGGGTATCAAGAGCGGGCTTCCTGGCATCAAATTCAGCATGCAGACGGGCAAGAGATCAAGAGATGCCAGCTGCCTCATTCACATGTCAATGAGGCATGCCACTTGCCCCCACAATGCAGTTGACGTGCACATGCATTACCGCCCTTCATCCAAGTCCGAAATTACAAGGGATCCCTCCAGAGGTGCACCAGGTGGAGCTCTCGAGAGGTCGTCATGATGATCATCTAATATTAATGCAAGGATGGCTAGCCCATCTTCATCCATTTGAAAGGCCACAGGTGATCAAAGATCTTGATCAGGTTCATGAAGTACCCAGGAGTACTGCTGGGACTGCAGTACAACTCATGAGTGATCACAAACCTTAAGAATTTTAGCACTGCTTTGCAGGTGCAGTGACAAGCAAACCCGAACATGAATAGCTGTGACAGCGCTGGACTCTGCTGTATCTGCTCAACTATCCACCCCAGAATCAAGAATCAGAATCAATATGTCAGAACCCAAGTGTCATCAAAGACCCCCGGCAAACAAACAAAACATTCTTCATCATGATGGGCCCAGGCCTGCCACACACAATCCCTCCAACATGATTGCCGAATTGAAACAAGGCGAGTAGCCCGGATCCAAATCTGTAAACATGCATGTGGCAGCAATTGTACTCGCCAGGCAGGACAGCAGGTCAGAACATGCAGATGATGTAAAACCAAATAAATCTGCACAAAGGCAGTCCGTGAGGACTGCTCACTACGAAGACAGCCAATTTCTTCCCGTCAATGCATTAAAAGATTCTTGAGCCTTTGCTCTTGGGTCATGTGGCATCATCTGAAAATCGCCCGGCGGCTGCTGCACTGTAGTCCCCGCGGGCCGCTGCTTCTGCTGCCCGCTGATACATATCCTGCGACCAATGATTATCAATTGTCAAAATCTGCTGGTGAGCAGCTTGTGAGGACACTTGCGCAATTGCGATTATTGCTGCCACTTAGGGAAGAGCAAAGGCAGAGCTCACCTGAAGTTCCTCTTCTGAGCTCTTCTCCAGAATTGCTGGCAGCTCTGCATCGGATGATTGCACTCTTGCAGACATGGCTGTATCAAGTTCACTGCCAGGGCAACAATCCATCAGTGTCATCACTTATAGAGCCAACTTGCATTTCACAGGGATGAATTTCACATGGTGCCTTGGCAGCGGGCCGGAGGAGGCTCATTCTGACCTGACAGAGAGAGGCGTCGAGGGATAGGACACCTCAGAGGAAGGTACAGACAAGACATGGCTTTTGGGCTCCTTGCGGCCATCCAAGGCAAAGGCAACATTGCCATTCGCCTCAGCGTGCGGGCTGACACTCGGTTCCTTCATTGCCTCTCTGTATATTTGCCCCTGAACACACCAGCAATCAATCAACAAACTCCAGCAACCTCTTGGCTTGCAACAAGAAAGATAAAAAATGCCACCAAATAAGGAGCATCAAGGTACATTTGAGCGTCCGAAGTACAATCAATAGAATCAAGATGGCTAGGGATATGGATGTACTCGCTGGAGAACGGCGGCCACATCATTTGTATCTTCATGGAGGGGAAGCTTTGATGTGTGTCCATTGTCCAGCGGAGCCGAAGCACCCTTCTCACAGACACCACCTGGCAACTCCAGCCCCTGATGCAGGCAGCATAATCTTCAACAAGTACAATGGGCCTGCCCAGCAAACACACTGATGCAAAATTTCAAGAGCGCAACTCTCAATCTTTGCTGAACTGCATGCAAAGTGCTTACCTGATCTGCAGAGCTTTCGGCCACATGGGCGGTCGGCTGCTGGTCTATGATCCCGCCACTGAGCGCAGCGTTGTTGTCAGCTTCTCTCAGGGACGCCTGTATAGCTTCCACAAGCATTGCCTCCTCTGCATCCCTGCATCACACGTCCCTTTGTCGACAAAGTTGCAACATCAACTACATTGCCGACAGCGTGCACGCCTGAACATGATGAAAATCAGCTCCCCTGGCAACCCAAGAATTAGCTGCGGAGTCTTCCAGTGTTTGAACAGCGGCCTTTTGGGAGACATGCAAGTGCGCACTCGTCAGTCATGGCGGCCACAGACGCTGGCATGTACTCGCTGCGAGGGACGAGTCTGGAAGCTGGCCTGGCGGCTGCGGCTGAGGAGGACGCGGCGGAGCCGCTCGGAGGCTTCCCTTGATCTGCCAGTGACAGCCTCAGCGCCTGGGACAGCAGCTCTGCCTCGTCCTCCTGCGCAGGATACCCCAGTAGGATAAAACAGAAGCGTTGTGATATGTAGTACTCCCTGTTACCTAGAGGTACCTCGAGTCTCCGGATGTCAACAGGACAACAGAAAATCATGCAGTCAGGTTATGAAGCCTCAAGAGACTGTGGGGGAAGCAGTGGGGCTCCCGTACCTGCATGAGCTGCCACCTGAGCCGCTCCGAGGCGTGCTCCTCCTCCTTGCGTGCGGCAGCCTCCTCCGCATGCTGCTGCTCCAGCGTCTTCACCTGCTCGAGCCATCAAATAGCCATTCAATTCACTCTGCCTGCATTTGCCCTTGCGACAAAGCATACGCCAAGGAGTATGCAGAGCAGGACAATCAATAGACCTGATTGAAGTGTTGTGGGCCGTGAAATATAGCAACAGGCACCCTAAGCCCTAATGCAAACGGAAGACTGATCCCAATATAAGGCAAAAGATGCCACGCAAGGGCAGGGCAGGGCAGGGGGCCCTGCCTCGCTGTCTGAGGAGAGGGGCAGCTCGCTGGCAGCGCTGGCGGTGCGAGTGGGGCCATGAGCACTGGCCTCGCTGCGGCCGCCCCTGACGGAGGGCGCGCCAGCGTCGGGGGGCTCGCTGAAGGAGCGCCCGCGACCGTCCGCCGACACGCGGCTCAGCGCCGGGCTGGCCTCTGCCAGCCGCACCTCCCCCTCCATCAATCTGCCAGCCACACTACATCCTTTACGTCTCAGGATTGAGTCATCCGCAACTGAAACTCCTGACAGGCATGCAGTATGATTCAAAAGTTCTCATGGTCTTCAGCGTCGCCAGGCGGATCTTTGGCGTGTTGAGACCTGGGGCCGAGCACTTTTACTAATGCGCTGTCTTTGGCTGTGCCTTCCTCCTTGTCTTGACTTAATGATTGACAACACAAGGGGCGATGATTGCCAAATTGTGTGCCATTCCCCTCAAAGGAATCTGTCAGACCGCGGCCCATTCATGCACGGTGGGATTGCAATAGGAGCTTGTGATGCGTAGAATTGTGATGTAGACAGCGCACCCGCGGGAGACCTCTGCGGCCCAGGCTTCCTCCAGCTCTTCCTGCGTGCCCGCCCATGTGCTGCCGCGGATCCAGGGCACGCTCAGCGTCCGGCCCACCAGCATGTCCTCCTCCTCCCGTGCTGCGTTCAAGTCTGACGCGCTCGGCAGCCTGCACCCACCAAGACACATCACTCCCACGCTGCACTGACCTGCTCTCCCATTTGTTCCCTATTGTATAGTCATAGCGCTGAGCCCCCAGACACATCAGCACCTGCTCCGCTGAGCCCATCTCCCAGTTCTCTTGTTGCTCAGGTCGACTGAGCACCCAGAAACATCGGCATGCTCATCTGACCCTATCTCCTAGTCTTCTTATTAATCAGGTCAGTAGCAATGAGCACCAGGTTGCATCAGCACATGCTGCATTGAACTTATCCCTCAGGTGTACTGTCACTCAAATGAGTGCTTCTACCAGTGATGTGCTTTGCAACACTGACAAGCAGCAGCTATAGATTTTGAAGACGCACCCGCCCTCATTTGCTGCTGTGGCCGTGGCTTCGGCCATGGGCAGGTGCTTGTCAATCTGCAGCACGGTGTTGAGGAAGATGAGGGCCGACGCATAGAAGAACTGCGGCCGGTAGCTGTTGTGGTCCCCCTCAAACATGATCAGGTTCTTGTCGCCAGCGTACGCTGCATGCAGCTTCTGTGAGTGCGCCTTCGAGATGAAGGAGTCCTGCTCGGAGTGGCCTGCAGTCAAGACTACCGATATCTTCAACGCTTCAAAGAGGCACACTTCTCAGGTACTGTGCAATGCACACATTTTCCATTGATGCTGATGTCCAGAGGTAGGAGCAGCCTCTGATGCATCTCATCCAAGAGCAGCAGAGGCAGCCTCAGACGCACGCAAAATTGCTATTGCACATGCGTATTGTGTTGGACCAAGAGCGGAGAGTCAGGATGTCGCAGAGCCAGAAGCAACCTCTGAAAATGTGCCATCCAGGAGCAGCACAGGGAGCCCTACATACGGCAAAGACTATCACTGCAAATGCCTTCGATGCTGAACAAGAGCGGAGAGGCAGGATGCAGCAGGAGCTGTACCAAAGAGGGCTGGAATGAAGGCTTGGCCAACGACGTCGATGGGGGACACGTCGTCGATGTTGAAGTTGGCGCGCTTCTTCACAGAGCGCTTCATCATGGACAGCGCCATGCGCATGAAGGCGCGCGGGATGGGCAGCTTCTGCTCCTCTGTCAGCTCCACCATCAGATCCTTCAGCCTCGAGAATGGGCTGTCCACAATCTGCGCGCACCACTCCAGAATCTTTTACGAGCTGATACGGAGAGCATGGCTTTGTGTCAGCGAGGTGTCAAGGGTCCAGAACTATACCTTTTGAATCAAGGCACCCAAACCTTCAAATCACTGGGATCCAGCCACCAAATAGCAATGGTATGATGGAAGGAAACACACGCATTCCATGGGAAGTTTGCAGGTAATCCATAGCTCTCAGCATGCTCTAGATGGCTGGAAATAAGGAGCAGCATGATGGGTGTCTCACCACGCCAGCAATGGAGGGGTCCCGCTGGCTGTAGAGCAGGGCGGTGACTGCGCCCATGGATCGGCCCCACAGGCCAATCATGGCGCCTGGGAATTTCTCTCGCACATGTGCCACCAGGACCCCCAGATCCTCCACCTCATGCGCCCCCAAGCTCACCCAGTGCCCCTCAGACCTCCCAGACCCCTGTGCCAAAATTCAGACCGAGCCAGATTATTTTAATATCATTCGTCTTGCATGCACATGTATTCAGAAGTCTCTATAGCTCCACCAGCTACCAGATGCCTAGCTGTGACGCTCGGGTCAGCCTACTTGTCAATCTCCAACGCTGCTCTTCCAGGCCATGTGATCACTCGTTTGTACTCTCTTCTCGATTTTGGGTTCCACAGACCTGACCATGGAAAAATCTAGACAGACATCTGGGCACAGTAATTTATTGGTAGGTTCAAAAAGTCACCCACCGCAAAGTCCAGGGTGACAACGTGGATGCCATGGGGCATGAGAACGTGCAGCGCTTCCTCTGCATCCCTGCGGCTTCCGCTGTTGCAGTGGCAGTAGATGACAATGGGAAGGCTGTTCTCGCCAGCCACTGCAGTCTCCTCTGGCTTGTAATGGCTGCACTCCAGCTTGAAGCCAGCCTTGCTCACCTGGTGAGACAAGCTCGGATCTTTAGATGTTTGGAGGTTGACAGCTTGTGCATGTGGTTCATGGTAGCCACCCAGGAATAGCAAGAGTTGGTTGTGCTTGCAGCATCAAATTGTCTCCTCACCAGAGTAAAGTCGTCTCGTTGGCATTGGTGTCCTGAGATTGAAAAGCGTCCCTTGGTGCCCCCGGCGAGCTGTTCAATACTGTATTCATCCCTGCATGCATGAGTGAGATGCAGGTATTGACAGCAATCCTGGTATATTCTTTCATCTTGGTACCTTGGACCCGTTCTTCACTGTCGACATACCCACCTGACGAGGCTAAAACGTGAAATGTCCATGTTAGTGCAGCTGTGAGATGCCTAGAAGGAGTCTAGCACCTGAATAGGCCTTCAATGGCCCAACAACCAACCAACAGCTGTACGGACTATGAACGGGAGACGGTCTGCTCACCTCGGAGGCCTGCAAATGCAGTCGACTAGCTGGTCCCACATTCCACCTAGATTCATTTTAGCTCTGTGTCTTGTGTGACCGTTCCCTTCAGGCTCGGTAAGGCGAAATTATAGATTGCCAAAGCTCAAACATAAAATGCAAGTCAAGCTCACAGTGCCCCATGCAGTTGAAAATAATAACTTTCACCATTTATGATGTTCCCAAGTACATTCCTGCATGGAGTCCTTGCCGGTTGGACAATTAAAAAAAATTGGATTAGTAACCATGACATAACATATGGAAGGCAACCGTTCCGAATCGCTGGAATCAGCAAACAAGTCTCCCTTCTCGATAAGAAGAGAGAATTTCACCTGTTTACGGAGACCGTCATTGATCAAGATAGAAAGTCTGGAAAGGCAAGACAATAAGATGCACAAGTGAGAAGCATATAGTCGTCATAAAAATAATTCCCAGTGATCTTGATTGCATACAACGTCAGCAAGTTTTAGAAAATGCTCAAACATTGCCACCTGCAGGCCACTTGGCTGGGAAGACCCAATTCGAGAAACCATCGGGTGCTGACCATCATTCTTCCTAACGTGAGTGCATCAATATGACATGTGTGAGTGGGCCGACGTTTGTGTTCAAGAGTTCAAAGAGTTCTTTGTTGCTGCAGGTCCGGGCAGCCAGACAGGCTGTAACCCCACACGGTGGACCTGCCTTGCACAGCGGGCAGACCCCACAGGAGCTCCTTCAGATCTTCAATGAAACGCAGAGGAACATGATGGATCTGAACGAGAAGCGACTGGCTGCCCTGGCAGAAGTCAAAGCGCTGCGAGCTCGAGTTGCCAAGCTTGGTATGCTTTAGCAAACCCTATATCTCTTCCTGGCTATGGCACACCAAAGATTGCACTTTGCCTGTGTGCCACCTAGCATCCCATTGTATCTCATGGTGCTGTGATGGGGTTGAGCAGACGCAAAAGTAGCAGCACTGGAGAAGGATGCAAATGGTGGCAGAGCAGCATCTTTTGATGCGCCGATTCAAGCCCTGCATGATGAGCCCGGTGTCTACATACCACAGGCAAGCAATTTTCTGCTCACTGCAGATCCTTGCTACACACTGGCACATTGACTTTCAGATACTGAGTGCATCATACTGCTGACAAATTGCTCACAGCCTTTTGCCTGCAACAGGCAGCTGCAGCGCAGCAGGGACCATCCATCACGATCACATACCAGACAGGATGGAACCGCGCATTCCTCCATTACAATGTCGATGGGAGAGGTCCGTAAACCCCATCAGAAAACTGCAGCACAGACGTAGCTGAATGGCACATTGCGACAGTGCAAATGCACCAGGTCATGCGCATGTAAGAATGCACGCTGTGAGCAGGATGGACCCAAGTGCCAGGAGAGGAGATGGAGTGGGGGAATGGTGATCTGGCCGGGAACCGAGTGAAGACAGTTTCCGGCAGACGGGTAGAATTTGTGATCAACAACACTGAGGGGGGCTGGTGCGCTTCATGATCTCTTCTACCTCTGCTATTGCAAAGGATGAGTACCAGGTTGAAGTGCGAGTGCAAGTGGACTGAAAAGATCAAGTGTGTGAGGGGTGATGCGTGCAGGGACACACCAGACCCCAGCACTGGCAGCAAGAACTACGTGATTGATGCGCCCGGCAGATATCATCTGAAGAGCGGGAAAATCGTGCAATTTGCGTGATTAACCCATTTTTCAACTGTAGCCTGTAATCCAGATGTAGCCTCGACAGTTGTTCCTCCCCTATATATCCAATGTTATTGCTCCTTCAATGTTGGTTAGAATTGCAAGACTTGAGGAACTTTACTACTTGGCATTGCTATTTACAGACCATGGCATGCATGTCGACCATGGCAGGGACCCACTGCTTTCAATGTTCATGTCATGGATTTGATAAGCTCTGAACATCACGCGATAATATTGCTGACGCTCTGTTGATTTTGACTGTAAAGTAGCCACAAAGATGTAAGGTCTTCAATCTAGATACATTACAGTAAAAAAGGTAAAATTGCTTTGTCGAAATTTGCGAAGAGACACTTTGATCATGATGATACAACATGTACATACCGATAATTGCTGCTTTCATGTCAGCATAACATTTTCTCTAATTAGGATGAGAGCATCCACAAGAACTGTTACTGTTACACACACCATGCCGAGGCCAAACGTGTGGTACTTCACGGGCCAACAACATCTAATGACACAAATCTTCACCGCCTGGCAGCCATGGCAGCCGTGACTGGGTTTGGGTTCAGCTGCAGCGCAAGGCGAGCCACTTCAGAAACACCACCCAGGAGGCCGCCGGCAACTCTGCGCAAGCCCATGAGCAAATTGCGGCGCTCTGCCATGACAGCATAGAGCACCACAGCGCCGCCTGCCGCCACTGCCGCCAGCTGAGGCTGTGTCAGCCCTGCAAAGCCCTCTTCCTGCAGTGCATGCCCCCCAATTGTGACAAATGTTCTCATCGGACTGAGCAATGGGGTGATGGATAGCTCATCTGGGGCGTCTCTGCTTGGCCAAAGGTCCGATTGAAGCGAGTGGGGACTTCCTCACCTGCGACCACCATCTTGAGAGGCTGCCGCTTACATGGCCGTACCAGGGGCCCCGATTAGGACCCTCATCCGCACCACTTGAGGCAGCCACATTCCCACCGCTACTTGCATTCCCAGCAGACCCCGACGGCGCTGCTGTTGAGCAGCCCGGGGGGCCCGCCTGCTGCTGTGAGCCCTTGCTGACAGGCTGCTGAGTTGATTGCGGGGGGTCTGCACTGTCAGGACAAGGTGCTTCCCGGGGCTGAGCGGCTTCAGCGGCTACCGGTGCATCGCTGCTGCTGTTCCATAGGGGTCGTTCTGCCGGCTGCGTGGGTGTGCCCGGATCCACAGACTGGCTGGGCTCGCTGCTCTTCTGCGTGCCATGCAGCTCCTCCAGAATCTGCTCGCGCTGATGCGATGTCAGCGACGCCGTGCCCCTGAGCCATGACTCCGCCTCCTGAAAGCTCGCGGCCTCCCGCGCCAGAAGCTGCAGGAACAGAGCACCTGATAAAACCAATTGTACACAGCAGCAGCCGATGCATGAATCTGAATTGACCCTCCTCGCATGACCAGTGATCATGATGCTGAAGGGCTATTGCATCCGCAATTATTGTACCATACAGAAATGTCAAATGCAAGCCCACCTCAATGGCATACATCCGCGCCGCCACTGCGCACTGATCAGCAGTAAGCTGGAGACCTTCTGACGCAGTTGTGGTCTGGATGTACGTGTCCAATATTGATGCAGCTTTCCTTGTCATGTTGGCATCCACCCCCAGCGCCACCCTGCGAGTGAGGGGAGGTCATTTCCGCTATCTCGTATCTCAGTGGAAAGTCAATGACGAATGGCTTGCAGAGACCACAGAGGCAGTGCGCACCACAGCATCATCACATCAAAGTCTATCTTCTCTAGGCCCCCATACTGCAACTCCAGCAGTTGCAGCACCTCCTCAAACCTGAAAGAACCAAGAGTACTTTTGCAACACCTGCCTTAGACAATCTTTATTTCGCCAAACATGGGCAAGCATCTAAAGGAAGGTTCGCAAAACGCAAGAGCATGCACCTACTACAGGGCTATGGGATTGGTCCTCACCTGTCCTGCTCATAAAGTGCCTGCACCAATACAAAGGCAGCTCTTCGCAGCTCTGAGCTCGATCCGGGAACGTAGGTGGCGCTGTGCAGAAGTTCTAAGCTGCTGGACTCAGCTTCCTTAAATGATCGCAACACCAAATGCCTTTCTGCAAGAGCTGCTTGCTGTAATAACTTGGCCCTGCGAGTCATGTTGTCTGCCATGCAGGACTAAACTTGAAAAGAACGAAATACGAAAGCTTCAACGTCTTGAAGTTACGATCGAAACATGCCCAAACACCGCAATTTAAGTAGTGTTCGAGTACCTCAAAACTGTGCAGTCAGCGGCGAGAGCTGCCTCAATTAAGATCACTGGCAACGACATACTAAGAATAACAATCTCAATAAGCATTGGCAATGCGAGACAGGAAGGCTTCGAGAGTTGGTGTTGATGACTCACTGCCACGTCAGAAATGGGAAAGGTATCTAGCTTTCGGAATTCAGATTCAGATGGCGAAAGAGATCGGGACAAGCTAGGATGCATGTACTGACTTTATCCAGTACTGCCAACGAGATGTCGACCACATGGGGGCTGTTGTGCTTTTTCCAAACAACGGTCTTGCTAACTGTCACATGTACTAGTGACGCCGCACACTCCCCCTTGATCCGGACATTAGAATCAGAGGGCGATTTCAGCGACTGTATTGATTCTGATCAATTGACGAACGGTGTGTTTAGTGAAACCCTTTGCGCACCTAGACTGCTGTGTGCGGAACCTAGATCTTTCCGCATCCTGGACCTTTTTAGTAAATGGTCAGCTTCCACAGCAGAGTATTTTTAAAAACCAATATTTATTTGTACTATGTCTATCTGTTCTGCTGCAGGCTTGAGTACTGCGTGTACACTTCTTGTCGGGAGTTTGGATGAGAGTGTGAAAGAGCAAGCAGCGGGCAGTATCGAAGGCGAATACTTCCCATTCATGTGCCATGATGGTCACTTGGCATATGCTTCCCTGGACTCAGGAGGTGGGGCCCTAATCGTAGCAATGGCACAGAGCCCTCAAGTCAGTACTATTGCAGCTCAGTCCAGCGGTGCAGAGCACACTATAATACTCATTCATGGGTTTTGCAAACGCAGAGCGGATTCTCTGGTATTCTCGGGATTACAAGGACTGGAATGTAAATGCAGGCCTGGAGGCAAAGCCGGTAGGCTACCCCTTGTCTATGACCTTCTCATGTTTCAGCTTATTTACAACTTGCGCCATGGGTTTCATCACCACAAGATCAATGATGCACGAGTGAACTGCAGAAGTACTTCAAGTCTCCCTAGAGACCTTTGTGCTGTGAAGACCACCTTTGGGGCATCTGCATGCATTCAGCAGTGCAGCCCAGCACCACCATGCGCGGTACTTTTCGAAGTTGCATGAAACCATCTGAACCTTTCTGACAATCATTTTGGGCATTCAGGAGGAGGTGTTGGCGTTTGCTAGTGACGCCGGTGTGGGCAGCGGGGTGCAAGAGCCCTTCTACTCAGGTGCAGGAACTTGGTGGGTTGTCAGGAGGCCTGGGCTGAGGACATCATTAGAGGTGCGCTTAGCATATTTCCATACTGGAAAGCTGCGTCTGCAGGCTTTAAGCTGGCAATAATGTTGTGTTGGCAGGCATGCTTCGACTTTGCAGGTATGTGAACAATTATGTGAAGGCTGTTGTGCATTAAATTGCAGGAAATGTTCACAGAGGCGAAGGGGCTTCGAGTTCAGTGCATTGAGGGGCAATCTGTTGTGTAGAGAGCAGGAAAGTTTGTTTGTCTCAGTACTGCAAGCCTGGCGTGGATGGCTATTGTGTGCCACATGCCAGATCATTCTTATTTACGTCTTGTCAGTCTGGTCTAAATAATAGATACTTTGTATGGGAGGCCTGTCCATCACTGATGCTTATTGAGTTCGAGTCTGCCAAGTTTATCGTAAATCATCTGAGCGTGAGTGCACAATACTGATGAATTTCTCTGTGGCCTCCTGTACATTAGTGCTTCTAGAAGATTGAGATCTCAAAATTTCAAATCGAGAATTTACATAAGGAAGCGACAATCCTGCTTGGGTTTGCAATCATGCTTCTGAATTGGCAACTTTCAATTGGTAGACCTTCGGATTCCGTATGCAATTGCAAGATCAGATGTGGGAGTAGCAGCTGGCAGCTGCAATCTGCATAGCAAGTGCAAGCCTTGCAAGGTCATGACACTGGACTCCTCTTGACAGACATTCAAGCGCTTTCTAGCTAACAGAGGTGCCTGTAGTTTGGAGTCTGTGTTTACAAATTTTGTACGAGTGTTGACACATGTACATGCTGCCTAAAAGCTAGCCTTGCAGGGATTGTTCCTGATTACTTTAGCCATGTAAGAATGTAAGGGTCCCCATCCACTTCTATATTTAGATCAAAAAGTGACGCTGCAGTTTAAAAAACTATTCTGCACAAATGCAGTGAGTCAAAGTCCAAGGAATACACATAAAGAAGACTATTGTACTGGTAATGTTTGGTCATGTCATGTCAATGTAAAGGTGTCAACCACTGAAGTGGAGTAATTTTTTTGCTATTGATCAGAACGTTATGAAATTTATCCACAGCTGTAGAGAACAGCTTGTTCCATGTACAGCAAAAGTGTCTCAATGCGACCCATTCAGTTCTTTGTGGTCATGAAGACATCTGCACTTAGATATATGACATAGAACATCTGCTGTGCATGCCCAGGCAATGGCTTGCCATGGGCATTCCAGCCATGCCAGCCCCAAGCAAGGGATCCTAAATCCACGACAAAATATGTCTGCCGCTGATGCGATCACATCAGCTGATCCCAAGATGGAATTCTTTCCATTGCTGATGAGATCAGAGCGGCGCCGGCTGGTCACATGAAGCTTCCCCTCTCCCCCTGAGATGAGCGCAGCAGATCACAGATCAAAAACCTCTAGTGCTGATGAGATCACATCAGTTGATCGCATGAAGTTTCCCTCTCCCGCTGATGAGACCAGAGCAGCTGATCACATGAAGGATCCCCTTTTCCGCTGATGAGATCTGGGCAGCTGATCACACATCAGAAGCCTCCGCCGCAGCTGATGAGGCATACATCAGCCTATCAGATGTCCTGGGCTGCGGCCTGCGGGGGAACTTTGCCGGGGGACAAGGAGGGGGACGTCTTTGGGGGGCAGGGGGCGGGATCATCGCCGGCGCGCGGCACTTCGACGCGGATATCCGCGCGCGGTCGCTCGGCCGGCCCGGCCTCCGCCGCCGCCTTGCCGCTGCCGCCGTCGTACTGCTCGCGCAGGCTGACCATCTCCGCCTCCATAGCCGCCTGCCGCCGCGCCACCTTGCGCTCGTGCAGCCTGCGCAGGATTATTCTTTTTTTTATTTTTGTTGTGATGGATTTTTTTATAATTCTGCTTCATGGGTGCCCCTACGGAGCTTCCTGCCTGCCACAACCCTGCCTCGTCAAACTGCCAACTGCAAAGCTGTCTGCTGTTGCATCTCGAGCCCCCTGGAACCAAGATGGTGAGCTGTGAGTGGTTGCACTGTGAAAGCATGAACTTGTGTGCGTGCAGCCTGCACAGTGAAACTTTGCTCAGTTTCCCCCCAGACCCTGCAGAGCTTTTGGCCACGTCCCCTGCCCCGTAGTTTGCCATCAGAATGCCTTAGGATCCAGAGACATGCAGATTGCAAGCCTCAGTGGCGGTCAGCTGCAGGTTCCACCTCATCAGTCACATCTTCCTGATTGGCATCCACGTTTCTTCCAACTTGTATAATCATATTTCTTGTAAGAATGTGCAGGGAGGAGGCGGCGTCTCCGGGGAGTAGGTTGGTGGAGCGTGCCTGTCGAAGCGTTTGCCGTATATGATGTGGCGTTCGTAGTACATCATGGTGGCCTCCGAGGACAGGCGCGCCACCAGCACAGCCGCCCCTATGTACAGCAGCACCAGACCTGCGCACAAACACCCACACCATGCCCCAGTCATTCCTCTGCCTCATATCCTCTTTCTATTTTCTTCCTCATCGCTGCCACCTTTCTGTGCTTCAGTCCATCAGACATGCTGTGCCCAAGCTCAGCGACAAGCAATTGCTCCTTACGGTGCCAGGACGGCCTCTAGGTGGGTGGCCGCACTATGTCACAGGGATGCTGAGAGAGCCCTTGCTCAGTCTTTGGAGCGTCTTCTTGTCCGAGGCAAGCGTGACTGCAAGAGTGGGGGTGAGGTTATGTGGGTCAAACTCGATCTTTGGGGTGCAATCCTGTCTGATACAACCAAGATTGCAAGAGCGGGGATGCTCATATGTGGGGTCAGTGGGTCACCGATGAAGGTGGTGTTGAGGTGGCCCTGGGCGGCGGTTGAGAGTTCGCGGATGCTGCGCAGGTCCTGGGTGGTGCAGATGCATGCCTCGCTGTTCAGGAAGTTGTACAGCTTGATGTCCAGGCACGCCAGCGACGGGCACACGCTGTTGTCATGCGACCCCGACCCAAAGAGAACTCCTGAGCCTGCCCAGCAAATACCCATGTCAATTACCGCTTCCTCCCTTCTGCCCTGCATCAACCCCTGTCTTTGATTTATCCTCCCAGCTACACAGCAAGTGAGACTGTATTGACCGTATTTATGCAAGTGGGGGGCTACATGTTGGTGGGACCTTGGAGCTCCTCCATCAAATTTTAGGCAGGTCTAGACCCTGAAAGGGCAGCCCCCTGTTTCTGGAAGATTTTAGACGAGCCATCAGGTGTACTTGTTCTTGTGAGAGCCCAGATCAGACACCAAAGATGGAGTGCAAGAAAGATAAGGTAGTGACCCAGGAAAGCTCAATGTAGATGCGCATGCCGCCTTGTTTCCTTCCTATCAATTGCTGCATGCATGCATGCACAAACTAGCAAGACCAGGGGCTTGACTTGTGAACAGTGCTTAATGTTACAGGGGCGCACTTGGGTCTTCGCCCTGGGAGGGAACGCGGCCGGAGGTGGATCCGCCGGTGGCGATGCCGGCCAGGCGGAGTATGGACTCCTCGTTGGGCATCATCGTGGACAGCACCTGCTCCGCCAACGTGCTCAGCGTCGTCGGCGCCTGCGCCACCGACCCGGGCGCCTGCGCAGCACCCCATGCACGCAAACTCATCACTATGCAGCTCATGTCCAAGGATGCAGTGGATGTCTGACATGTGAGATGAAAGCTTTCACGGGACACTTTCAGACATGTGAGACCCAGCGATTTGACGGCTGATTGTCTGAGGACAAGCCAGACAATTGCGCACATGCTCAGAGTGGCCCGACTGCCTCTCAGCATTCCCTTTCCATGCTTCTGCCCATTGACATTATAACAAGAATTACTTACCAGCTCTTACGCAGACATTTGCCACCAGTGCACAATCAGGTGTAGCACTACAGGTGCGACGTGGGCTAGAGACGGCAGCTGCGGTGTAAGGGGGTGTGGACAGGGGTAGCAGAGAGCATGGCGCACCGGGGGAGCGGGGGAGGATGGCGCCTGCAGGAAGTTGTTGAAGATGTTGTTGTTGCTCTGCGGCTGCTGCTGGGACTGCGGCGAATTCCCGCCTCCACTGCCAGAGCCCTGCAAACGCGCATGGGCACACTTTTATGAAGCGTGTTCGCAGGCCTCAATACATGCATGACTAATGCTGCAGAGACACCTAATGAATGCACAGCAATTGCTGCAGAGACACCTCTCTTTGGTGTAATCTATATATCAAACACCATCACGTTGTCTTACGATCCTCGCTCTGCCGACGTAATTACCACAACCTTTATATTTGTGAGTGGCGCAATTTTGAGGCTATAAAGTAATGTAATGGTCGAGGTTAAAGGTTTATGATACATGGGTTTTTGCTCACATGCTCAAATGGGCGCCAGGGATGCAGGGAGGACAGCTTTCAGTCAGGAGAATACTCTAATGACAGCCTGCCTCAAAGAATCAATACTTCTCCATTTAGAACATTCTCAAAATACTGAATACAACGGCTGTACCATCCCTTACTTGAGGTAAGGATACCATATGGGCTGCAGACTAGACCTTCAGACACAGATGTGGCTGCAGACACTCTGTGTGTATGCCCTATGGCCTTCCGGCTTTGGGTTTGCCAACACTGTAATCATAATAATGCATGCAAAAAGGAAGGGGCCGGCACCTGGTTGTTGCCGGGGATGAGGGCGGCCAGATTAGGCCCCTGCTGGTTTCCGGGGGATCCGCCCCCCAGCAGGTTCTGCAAGTTGATGTTGGGCAGGTTGAGGAAGTTGGACTGAGGGGTGGGGACCGGCGTTGCAGGCGCCAGCTGCTTGGCCAGCGTCTGGGCTGTGCTCAGCAGCGAGTTTGCAGCCGTGCTCTGCTCCGCCTGATTCCCACTGCACAAAAGCAGGCAACTCTCTGTGTCAGACTCTATGCTGCCTGTCGAGGTGGCATCGTTCCCTGCCCATGGTTGCCAGAAAAAAAAAAGGAAACAGAAAGTGCAGCACCGTACCAGACTTTCAACATCCCAGGTCGAGTGACATGCATGATATGTGTGATGTGTGCTTGGGAGAGTTGAGATTATCCTTGCTTTGTGAGAACCCTTTGAGATTTTGACATCCCGGGTGAAGTGACGTGTGTATTCTCGGTGCCCTCTGCTAGGGGCAGGTAAATGTCCAGGATCTAGGGACGGGTGTTTCTGCTGCATGGCAGAGAAATTGCTGACCTGGCGAGCTGCCCAGCAGCGCTGGCGCCCTGGAACAGCTGAGCGGCCACAGATGAGGCATTCACATTGCTGTTGACGTAGGGGTTGAGTGGATTATTGCCGCCATTCAGCTTGCCTGCACACCAGTATCTTCCATCAATCAAGCATGCTCATCTCATTCGCCTTTCAAGGCACGCCCCACGTCTGGAAGGTACCAGGCAAGGGAGGCATTTGAATTTGGGAGGTCATCACCTCTAAACGCATGAAGCCAGAAGGCGCCTTTCACAAAAATCATTGCCAAATTGTGGAGGTAGAAGGAAGAAGATAGCACGAGCGCAATTGCGCGCACCGATGATTGAGCCGACAGGGCTCGCTGAAAACTCGTTGGCTAAGGCATCAACTTGGTCCACTGCCTGATGCGCGCGGATGAGTGTTGCATTGGCCGCCGCCACCTGTGCGCATTACTAAACAATCAGCATAACGGATTGCGGGCCTATAGTTCAGCCCCAGCTGGCGGGGGGATAAGTACTGAGCATCGCGCCCACGGTTGACTGTGTCTTGCATGGACCTGGACAGTGCAAACAGGGGTAGGTTTTGCAGCAGCCTGCACATGCAGCTTGTCTGCATGTGCACCTTGCCTATGGCAGGAAAAGCATATAATAAAAATGATGACACTCACGCGATTCCACGGCCATCACACTTCTGCATTGCTGTCCTGCTGCGGTCCTAATGCTTATGCACTTCCTGATGAGAGCAACAGGGTTTCAATGATGACAAAGCATCCTTAAAACAATGGCATTGCACAGCACAGAGGCCCGCAATGTGAATCCTACCGCGCTGGTGATAATCGCTATGCCGGCGTCTGACCCGTTGATGAGCGTCCCCATCATCATTGAGGCTGCATGCATGCACAGGCCAAGTCAGCAATTACTAATGGGCATTGGTATTCCCATTATGGTGACTTGCGTCGGTAGACGCAAAGGCTTGCAGGTGGTGTTGCGGATGGAAACTGTGCATTGTACTAGGAGGTAATGGCAACTATGGCAGTCCAAGATTATATGAGGTGGTGCAGAAGTGTTTGTGGGTGAAACTGGCAGGGTTGGAACAGATCGGAGTGATGGCAGGCAGATCAGATATGTAAGGGGTGCACCTGTTGTGTTGGCGGCCACGAGGCAGACGAACCAGGCGGCCATGACAAACATGAGGAGGAAGAGGCAGACTGTGAGCCAGTAGTAGGTCTTGTAGATGCCCAAGCTCCTCTCCCCATCTTCACACACCACCACAAATGCTTTTCATACTGCACACCCTTCCTGTACTGCATGCATGGCTCAGGCCTGCACCTACAGCTTTGCCTAGGAGATGAACACCAGCCAGCACTGCAGTACCCTGCAAATCACGTCTGGAGGCCAAGAGGCGCCGGAAGAGTGCTCTCTTGCGTGCGGGCCACTCAATGAATGATACTTATTTTTCCTGGGTCTCGCAGCCTCAGCAAAACGATCATAGGTCGCACAGAAACAATGAGCAGACAGGGACTCGAATGAGACATTCAGGCACTGGCATAATCGACAAAGGCAGGTCCAAACGAGCACAGGCAGACAGGCAGACAGATGAGCATGGAATATTCTGCGCATGGAGTTTCCTGGCAGAAAATGATGGAGTGGAGCATGGCTGCACATGTAGGCCTGAGCACGTGGAATACTGAAGTACTGAAGTACGAACAGGCCCTGAGCAACCAATTCTGCTAGCGCCAGTACGTCAGTACGTCCTCCTAGTACAAGTACTGAAGTTTCACCTTCCTGAAAGTGGAGTACTGGTGCAACCCTGGATTGCAGGCAAAATTCAAAGTAACACTGTGGTACGCACCCCCGTAGCGCAGGTCCTGGCGCAGGCGTTGGTCTGCGCGCACGCTGTACATCATTATTGCCAGCAGCGCGCAGATGGCCGACACCGCTATCGTGGCCGTTACCGTGCTCACGTACGCGCCCACCACCGCGCTGAAGCCGCTCGTGCTGCCTCCCACGAACCCCACCAGCACCTTCATCAGCCCTCCTGCCTTCACCGCCTGCGCAGCGCCACAGGTCTTATTACTATTTATGTTAATTTGCTGCTTTGCATGCCAGAGTCAAGGTGCGTTCACAGGCAAGATGCAGGTAAAGGCTGCCACATGTGTACCCCTGGACGGACTCGCCAGATCCAAGCAAGACCCAATCGACCGTGGGCATGTGCGCAGTATTTTTGTTACCGCCCCCAGCCAGCCGGGGCCACAACATCAATTGATAGTAGTGGCAAATCTACACCCAGAGGCCATACATGCAGGGCCTCTGCAGCCACGTCTGATGGGCCTGTGATAATTTGCAGCCCAGCTCTTATCTGCACACAACCTACACGAACGATTTAAACTTGCCAATTGGAATTTCGTGAACTCCGCTTGAGTTTATAAGTGTCAAGAAAGGGTTTGCTGTATTGCTCAAGGACCCTTGGAGCCATGACCACCAGCTGGGGCGTCCTAGTGTTCAACAAGTCCTGCTGCTCTGGTGGGGCAATGGTGGGGCAGCATTGGGAGTTCTGCTTGTGGAGGACTCTGGCAGACAGTCTTGGAGAAGTGAAGGCAGCAGGAAGGGGGTCGCACCGCCAGGGCAAAGGTGGCGCAGCCTGCAGTCATGATGGCAAGGCCCAGGATGGCCCAGATGGGGACATACCGCAGGTGCAGTGTGCAGCTGCATGCGCAAGGGAAACTGTCAGTCTCTCCTCTGTCTAAGAGCCGGTGTACAATGGGTTGGTGCACTGCATGTCACCCAGCAAAGGATGGTGCTTGTTAGCGGCAATTTTTGAAAGGTCTTTGAGAGGTGACGGGCTCACTCTCTGTCTGGCTTGAAGCCCTTCTTGACTTGTCGCTCCTCATCCTCCACTGGACTAGCAGGGCAGCCCTCTGCAGAGGATGCGACAGGTGTGTCTTCCACAATGTCATCTGCTTGATCTTTTGGTGTTTTGCTACCATTTGCTCTCGATGCTTTTAGCTTCGGTGGAGAGGACTTCCGCTCTCTGGGCCCCTCCTGTTGTGGGCTGGGTTCTTCAACCGAGACACCCTGGAGGGCTGCAGAGCCAGGAGTCACCTTTCCGAACACTTTTCTGAAGAATTCTGCTGCTGCATGTTCGAACCTGCCCATCAAAGCAAATCTCTGGTCAGGAATGTCCCGAACATCCATCGTACATCCAAAAATTCTCAAACCCCTCACCCTAAATAATGCATGTCAATGAGCCGCTCGCGAACGCTCAAGACGATCCAAAATCATGAGCAATTGACTTGTGGTCCATGTAAAGATGCAATCCAGTGGTCCGGCTTGTCAGCGAGACCTCTATATTTCAAGATGTCTTCACTTGCACTAGCCCAACTAACCACTAGATTCTACTGCACACTTCATCCTACATTCGATGAAAAGATCCATTTTTATCTCTTCCTTACCAGCCACAGCACAATAATGACAAGAGACTACGCCGTTTTTTCTGGTCTCAATCTTACCTGTTTCTGTGCACCTGCCTTATGGCCCCTTCGGGATTGACCGTCTCATCGGACCTAGAATCCTTCATATCTTATCAAATTGTCAGCAAAGAGTTCTCGCTGCTCTAACACGCGAGGGCGAGGAGTACTCGTCGAAACGGGTCGTTGTGGTACCGTGCATTCAGTGACACATATTAGTTCAGAGACGAATTGACGAGGCCAATAAGATATTACTCCTAACCTCCAACTCCTACTACCAATGCAGCATTACTGACGAAGTGGTTAAGCACTGAACTTGACTATGGCCGAGAATGATGCGTCACAAATTGCCCGAGCAAGATGCCGGGCTCTCCCAAATTTGGCACACATGCACGGGCTTCATCTTGACTGCCTACAGCCCCCAGTAGTGATTCACATCTTGTGGCAAACCTCATCGGTCTTTCTTCGAATCTTTACATCCTCATGCAGCATGCATCCTCATGCAGGGCAGACTTGTGGGTCCAGATGGTTGGCCGCTAGGGCTGCAGCTGCAGCCGGCGCCGACTGCAGGCCTGCAAAAATTTAAATTTTGCAATGCATTCAGCAGATATATGTCTGATCTAGTATGTGTCTTGGCGTGTTGATGATGCCAATAAAGGAGTCCTAATCAGTGGCGCATGCATGTTGTCTCCCTGGCAAGCTACCTTACTGATGTGACATTTATATTAATTAGATTTGCCAGCAGTGCGTGAGAGCGCTGTGCATATGCAAAATTTGCGGGCACAAAAGGCATCAGCGGCATCATGCCAAATGATCATGGCAACTAATTTCTGGGAGAGTCATCTGCTCAGAGCAACTTTCACAGGTCACACAGAACACATACACCAAGCACGCAAACAGGCGCATCAGGCATGCAAGAATCACACCTAGCATTTGATCAGTCCTGCAAAAGCAATGCAGAACATCGCATTGCGTTGTCTCCTACAGCCTTGAATGTGTCATTAAGGAGACACCAAGGGACCCCTAACAATTTAATTAAGCGATGGTCTTGAGGCCCATTTCCTTGCTCAGTCGTAGCCTCACATGTAGAGGTCTGCATTTCTTTACCACCTTCTCGCATGCATCATTCTCAGACAGCCTCTTTCTGGGCGCTGCAGCATCAATAAATATGACGGGGTGCAGTCTGTTCTGTCATCATCCACGCACGCCCCTTTCTCTCGCACATCAGCAACAGCCAGGGCAAACCTCAACGAGTTGCCGGCAATTCCAATGGCGGCGTGAAGCACATAATATGAGTTGCACAGGTCCTCGAGTGACACAGCAAGGTCTAAGAAGCACTTTACAAATGAGCCCAGTCCTTCCTGTGTGGGGACAGTCACAAGCAGACGCTGCCAAAAACTACCCATGTCTCAATAGCATGCATGACGGGCATTGGGGCAGGATACATGCTGCGAACTAGCCCTCACTCAGGGTCCTGAGACACATCCCAAAAGATCACCCAACAAATAATTCCGTGGGACAACACTGGGGAAGGCGACAACTTTGGGCTGCTCCAGAAAACACCACAAAGCAGAAATAGCACTGGTCACCATGCAGCCTTGTAGGTTTTTCCATCTTGTCATGAAAACGTCGTTGGCAATCATGCCTAGCAGCCACTGATCCTGGATATGTTGAGGCGGCTGCTGCAGTCGGTGATGAGGCCGTGGATGTGGGCCGCAGTCTCTGGGGCAAACTTGCGCGCCATGAGGGGGCACTGGTAGCCCAGAGAGCCGGCATAGGGCACCCGCTCCGCCCGGCATGTGGCCTGCGTGAGGTTGTCCACATGCACAAACTGCGCCGCAGACGTCCTGATGGCCTCTGCGTAGCTGCAGCCCTGGCTGGGCTGCCTCAACTGCCTCAGCCTGAACACAGATTATCTCTTCTATCAGGCCCCTTCATAGCCGGTAAAACTGGCGGGGTAGGGTCCAGTGGTAAATGAGAGTTACCCACATAAATAAACACACCTGCAGCATGCATCAACTTCTCTATCTAGTTCTTCATCCTCTTTTGTGCAGCTGAGCAAAAAGGCTCTTTCATTCCATTTGATTGACTCTATTGATCCCCGCATGTGTCTAATTGGCGGCATTCAGGAACACATCTGCCAGGTGTGCCGTACTTTGAGGAGGTGGTTTCACGGACAGAGTAGGAGCGCGGGTGCTCGCCGCCAAAGCTCCAGTCCACGTGCATCGTCTGCCCCTCGCAGTCCGTCTCATGGTCCAGGTTCTTGGTCGCCAGTAGCGTCGCAAAATAGTGCTCATCAGAGTAGCAGTCCCTCCACCTGCACACACCAAGAACAGCTTCATTTTGCTGCACAGTACTGATTGCAGTAGAAGGAAACCACTATACATCGTAATACGACAGTAAGGCATGAGTATCAGTCAAGGGAAACGAATCGCACCAACCATCGCGCCAGGAAGGCTGGCACTCAGCTCCAAAGGAGCTCGCAATCTCCGTGTCCTCCACTGCGATCTCCGCATGCTTCCTCCCCAGTGTCACCCTAGAAACACGCAGAATCCATGCTTACATCAATGCTGGGATGTCTCTTCTTTTGACATAATTAAGGTTACAGGTGCCAAGCATGCATTGACATCGCTGATATGGGCCACTGACTATTGCAATGGAGGGGTAAACATGGGAAGATGGCCACCCACCATTGGCTGCTTTTCCGCCAGTGCTCCTGACGCATGCTTTCCGTCTCCATCCGCCAGATCCATCTGTGCACATCTCTCTCCACCTGCATCCACATGGAATGCCCTTGACCTGACAGGAATATACATTTCTCTGGCCACTATGCAATGCAGGGATGCAAAGACATATCTGGCTCGGCCCAAGGTCCTCAGTCACAATCACTCTTGAGGTCAAGAGTGATTTGCTCGGTACAGTGAGGGGCACATATTCAACCTGTGCCAGAGCGGAACAGTACGTATAATCCATGGATACAACCTCAATTAGCAGCTCTGAGGGCATCAGCTCGTTGGCTCACCCCGGGGATGACACAGGAGTTGATGCGGCTCTTGCGCTCGGACATGAGCTGCATGTAGAAGGTGTCTGGCGGGTACAGGGGGATGCCCGCTTCCGACAGCAGCACAAACTTCTGATTCAGGCTGTCCTCCAGCGCCGCCCGCATCAGCGCCCGCGTGGCTTCCACCAGAGCAAAGGTGCCCCACTTCACCGTCACCCGCTCTGCTATCTCCCGCCCATGGAACATGCTGTCCTCAGGAAAGCCTGCACTCGCCCCAGAGGATATTTTAGAGGCAGTCAAACAAAGGCAAGAAGTAGAACTCTCTCAGAATACACTTCACATGTGCCAAAGGCCCTTCCACAAAGCATGCACAGCTGCCACAGATTCAATGACAAAAATATCAAGTAGACAAGGTGATGAGAAGCCCCATGTCAAATTTAGTAATTCAGAATTCTTATTCTATTACATGCTTCTCCTTCCAGAGGCAAGGTGCGACTGCAGAATATCTGCCGGAGATCTAGTGGATATTAGAGGCAAAAAATAAGATGAATATGGAGCGCGCACCCTTCCAGTTGACCTCATTGGCGCCGACATGGGCGTAGACGCTGAAGAGGTGTTGCTGCTGCAGCAACCCAGCGCCTGACTTGGCGCCGCAGCTGTGCTTCAAGTGGTCCAACAGACCTGCCTCGCAGTCAGCTGCCTGCAGGGAAGCCAGCGGCAGAAGCCCCACCGCCCCACGGAACCACAAATCCCACGTCCTCTCGTGATACAGCACCCCCCTCGTCAAGAACATGAAGGCAACCTGCATGGGATGCAACACCGTGATTACTGAACTCTGCTTGTCTAACTTCAGCTGAGGTATGGACAGCGTGAGGTTAGAGCAGGCTTAATTGATTCTGTTCTTGCAGGGTGAAGATCAGGACGGACCTTCGGCATGCGCAGTGCGGCGGCACAGCGATCAGGTGACCGCACATGGGCATCTTGGCCAATGCTGACAGCAAGTTGGCCCGCCTTGGCATCCGCCCTGCAATGTTCAGAAGCACCCTCAAAGTGCTGCTAACTTTGTGTGCCCGCTCATGTGGATGCACTTAATGACATCTGCTCTCAACACATTTTCCAATAACGAAGTGACCACACAGCTCCATAGCAAGAACGTCAGTGTATGAAAGTCATTGACTGACGATCTAAATGCTCACCTGAGAATGGTCTGCCCAGCCTCAAACTGAGCCAGTCGATCGTCCTCCCAGGCATCCAGGGAGCGCGCCTTCAGATGCTCTGCCAGCCTGTCAGCCCACGTCACCTTGTCCTCCACTAAGAAAGAGACAAGTGCGCCCCAAAGTCCTTCGCGAGGCCGACCCTCAATCTGCTGCGCAGCCTCCTCTTTCTTCTTTGCCGCGACCTGCGCACAGTGCAGAGTGTACTCAACACCCAGTGGCAGATATGCAGGTTCCTCACGGATGTGCAGGCAACAAATCTGTAATTTGCCTTGATGCTTAAAAAGGCAGTGCCCTCTCTGCCTTCATCTCCAACAACTTAAATAAATGCCTCTCGTAAACAGATTACTGGGCCACATTTGACACTTGGAGCCTGCCGCTGTCTGGCAGGAACAGTACCTGCAGCACGAGCGTCTCCTCACTGGCGGCCTGCTTGTTGACGCTCTCCAATTCGCGCATGGCAGCCTCCCCTTGACCGTGGGTGGGGTGCCAGGGATGCCCATTCACAAATTTCTTAGCGTGCCCACCTGGCTCGTCCTCTGAGTCCCTTCGCCGGCCAGCTGCGTATCAGAACCCCTTACTAAGATCAAAATGTATCAATAAGGTGAGCAGCAAACTCCCCAGATGCAGCAAGGGCGCTCAGGATGTGCCATGTGTGTATGTGACCCACCTGCATGCCAGGCTGGTAGGTTGCCGGAGGAGCCATTGGGCAGGACGCCTTGCCAGAACAGCAGCTCAGGGAGGAGCACCGTCCTGATGACGCTGCCATCCTCGTGCGGCCATGCACCCGCCAGGACGAGCGTGATGCAGTGCAGGCCCAGGATGGCCAGGAACACATGGCACAGCCGTGTCATGCCCCCCTTGCGCTCATTCAATTGGGGTGCCCGATGCGGTCCACCCTACACATTTAAAGCATCTGTAAGCCCTTTCCGATTAGTCGAACCACATCACTTGCAAGCGTGAGCTTTTAACCCCCAATGTGCAGTTTTTCCAGGGATCCACAGAGGCATACCTGTAGGGTAGGAAGCGCGGCAGCAGGAGATGCTTTCGGAGTGGTTGCTCGCTGCGACAGGGGCATCCACCTCGGTCAGTGGTGACCGATGCTTCACGAGCATCAGCTCTCAGAGTGCCAACCCGAAAGCTTCCTCAGTTGTTCATGCGGTGATGGGAATCCTGAAGGACTCTATCTGGTATTCCTTGCTGCAGGATGCAGCCTGCTGTCGCGTTCTGTATATGACGTTGTCGATCTGTGGATCATACTGTGCATCCATCACCCTGCAGTTGCAAGTAGTTAGGTTGTCAAGCAAAGTGGGCTCTCATATGGAAAGAACAATTGCGCTCCGATGGTTGTCCCATCGGTAGATATGTTCTATTCTAAAAGGCTCCAAATGCAAAGCATTCAATGAAATTATATAATTGCGGGGCTTGACGTTCCCGCAGATTCCTAAGACAAGCCCAACTTTAGATTACGGAATATTCGACCCAGAACAAGAAAAATTGGGATACATCATGCTTCGAAGTTTTTTTCCCCTTTCTTGGGAGCCTGCCGCATCATCTATTCAAGTTCGAAGAGCAGCCAACCTGTTGCGCACATGGATCTTGTACTCTTCAGGACACACCTCTATTTCCTCTCACAATCAGATATAGATTTTCCGATTCACTGAATTTTCATGCTATCTTCTTAAATCCTTCAAGTCAGCTCAGCTCGGCTCTTGGTTGAAAGTGCAGCGATAGCCATGTGATCTGGTCTGTGGGCAGATCAAGTGCCCCACGGCGGGCACGGCGGGCAAGATTCGAGGGCACGCAGCTTCCTCTGAATTATATTATAATGCATCTGCCGCCGGATTCTCAAACATATGCGCCTATATAAAGATGCCGAGCTGAGGGAAGTGCGAACAATAGCAACACTGGCCGGCACTTTCTGCTGCTCCAAAACACGTGTAACAGAACAGGCTTGCAGCCAATGCTGACGCACTGGCTCCACCGCCATAGTTGGGGTGGCCGCAGCACCGTCGGGCCTTGATGGGTTCATCGTGCATGTCAAGCATTTTTTGTGCAGATGCATCAGGACGCAGCAATTGTTGAGCTGCTTCAGACCAAAACGGACGGCCTTGGAATAGACGAACATTTTGTCAAGAACAGCTTCGAGTAGGATCATTCCGTTGCAGCCTTCTGCAGACTATATAAAATCAGGTTGGCGGATTTGGTGGGTTCCTATGACCAACGAGATATCTTTGATTGTTTGTTTTCACAATAAATTGTTGATGCAATCTGGCGTTTGTCAGGCGATCAAACATAAATTTCGTGATGAAACTTGCCTTGCAGTGTGACATAAATTACTGTTAAATAATTTTTGTCTCAATAGGAGGTGTGGGTGCAGGTTCCTGGCCTCCGAAATCTTGCGTTACAACTCCGCCTACTTTGTCTGATGCTGGGTAGCAACCCGTTGACGTCTGGCAGGAGATCTCTTGAATACGAAGACAGCTAACGCTGCGATAGCTACACTGCCAGTACCCCACTTAAGGCTGTCCAGATGAGGGACCATGTGGGTGAGGCAAGGATTCCCCTGTTGGGCTCTCCTGGGAACAAGCTGCGGATTGCCCTGGGCCTCTCGCCGTCTCCGCCTAGATCGCCCTCGCAACAGCAGCACAGCCCCAGAGCTGTGTCAACCACGATATTCAGAACTTGTGCAGCCATCGCTGGTCTGGTCATCATAAACGCCATTCTTGCTGGTGTCATCCTGTCAGCCGTCCACAGCTTCGGCGGGTGCGCTCACTTCATTACCTTGTGCTGTAGCTTTTGTCTGCTTCAACACTTCTTAGTGCAAGGCGATCATGCGCTATCCAGCAGATTGAAGTATCCAAATGGCAAGGTGATGCGTTAATTTTTTGACACATGGTGCTGATGCAGGAGCAGCAACAAGCCAGTGAAACTCGACGGGCTTCACAATACTTCCCCTGGGTATTCCAACTTTGCACGGACAGAGCCTTCTGCAAATAGCGCCCTCACTCAGCCTGCTGCAGCACTGTACTCACCTGAGTATGAAGGTGCGCAGCATTACCAGTCGGTCTACCAACAGCGCCTTGATGCCTGCTTGTTACCAATATGAACGGTTCCTCGTTCCTGATAGCAGTGTCAGAGAGAAGTGGCCATGATTGCAGGATACAATAGCACAGTTGGGAAAGGGAAGCCCCCGTGGTGGCCAAGGGCCTTTGGTGCGGACGATACAAGCACCAAAAAGACAAGTACACAGCAGGCATGGAAGGACAGGGATGCTGCCGCTGCAAGCAGTGCAGGGCAAGCAGACAAACTGGCGAAGGAGCAAGGGGCACGAGCATCCGGCACAGGGTTCCAGCCACAGCAGGGCAGCCAGGAACTTGCACCCAACACCAGCTGGGTCGAAAAAGTGGACAACAGCAGCTGGGTCACACAGGTGGAAGAGTTCTTCATGGAGGATGACAGCACAGAGTATGCAGCCACGCCGGCCGCACCTGCCCTCAGAGCCAACGCCACAGCGCCTGCAGCCTTGATCGCACCAGCTCCAGCCCCCGCGCCAGGCAGGCATCCAGAAACGGCAGACACCGCTACCTCAGCCGATCTCAAGAGCCAGCCAGCAGATCCCAGCAGGATCAATGCCAGCGCAGTGGCTGCCAGCCCAGCACCGGCCTCTGACAGCGAGGCAGCACCGCGCACGAAAGCGCTGGATGCCGCGGATGCCGGCGGCGAGGACGTTGTGTCCGAGGCGACGCTGGCGTGGGAGCGGCTGGCAGAGGCGCGCGTGGAGGAGGCACCAGATGCAGTGCAGCAGGAGGCGGTGATTGAGCAGGAGAAGGCCGCTAGTGACGGGTCCGAGGTGGAGGCCTTTGGCGAGGTGTACTCTGCGGGGGATGTTGCTGGCACAATGGTGGACGGCGCACAGAATGCCACCGCCGCAGTCCCCGCCCCCGCCCCCAGCCCGCAGCACGCTCCCGACCCCTGTGCAGCCGCGCTTGGCATTCCCAAGGTGTGGCTCACATCCTTTTCCCATTGAGCCCTCAATTTGCGCAGATGTGAATGAAAGTCAATGGCAGGAGTGAATTCCATGAACTGTAAAGGTTTCCCTCAAGAGTGGTGCCCAGTGGCAGTCACGGTGGCTGACTTCCAGTGGGCTTGTATTTGTAAGCTAACAGCTCTTGGCAGGTCAATCACACAGCACAGAAACAGGGGAAGCCATCGAGCTCTATGTTCCTACTCTGAGCTGAGAAGGGATTGAGGTGGACTGTGTCGGTCCACAGGTGGCCATCATGTTCCTGAGCAGAGCGGAGCTGTTCCACGAGTCGTCCTGGGCGCTGTGGTTCCAGCATGCCGCCGGGCTGCTGCCTGCCTCCGCGCTGCGAGCGCCGGAAGAGGAAGGTAAGTTTTGGATGCGCATCTGCCAGCTTGCTGTGTATCTTAATGGCACCATTCTGACCATCGACCTCTTCTTGACCCTGCACCGGTGAAGTGTCATTTGCAGAACTAGTCCAGTCAACAGATGTATTGATGGATGGCGCATGCTTTTCATGGCGTCCTGCAGAGTATGCGACATCTGTTAGGATGTGAGCGCCGACGGGCAGGAGAGGGTGATGGTATAGGGTTCAAGGCAATCTGCAATGATCAGGATGTACGTCAAAACACGGGTGCCAAATTGCAGACGAGGATGGCGGTGCGGGCTGCGATGCGGGCCGGGTGCGGCTGGCGCAGCAGTGGTGCTCTCCAGAGGCGCAGGGCAACGGCGTGCTGCAGCGGCAGCACCTGTTCAGCGTTAACATCCACCCGCTGCCCAACTACGGCACCTTCCCCGAGGAATCCATCTTCCGGGGACGCGAGATCGAGGACCGTATCCAGGCACGTACACTCTGCCCACACTTGCTACATACTTGCTACACACTTGCTATTCTGTCACAACACGAGCATACGCTGCTTTCACAGCACCTCTGCATGCTTAGAAAGCACCCACTCGGCCGCTTTGCCCAACCTTTGGTGGATGTCACCAAGCATTGTGCAAGGGTCTTCAATGGATAAAGGTCACTATTTGTGGGTTGACTTGGAAGAAGACACTACTGCATAGCCCAATGCCGTCGGCTGTCGGGACAATGCGACCTTTTTCCTACTACGCTCTCCGGCGTAAACAGCACAAGCGCATAGCTTAACATGGGCTTGCACCTGTGATACACCCACGAATAATGTACCAATTTGGGTGTATTACTGTGAATCAGGTGAGCTGGGGCGCGCATGAGTTGGTGCTGGCGGCGCGCAACCTGCTGAGGGCGGCAGTGCGGGACCCGCTGAACCAGAAATTTGCGATGCTGTCGGAGAGCGGCATTCCCTTGTACCCGCCCACCGCCGTCTACGCGCAGCTCATGGCCGAGGACAAGTCCCGCATCGACTCCTGCGGCTCCGGGGTGCGCTCGCACTGATTCCCTGCACAATGCCCTCCTGACGCTAGCAGTCAGGGGACGTTTAAGTCTGATCTTCTAGTTATGAAGATCGACAAAGGTCCGACTCCAGAGTCCCTGTGCCAAGAGCTTGAGGGAGAATGCAAAATGCAGTCCGTCATGGCACACCTCCCCAGCAGCCCCCGCACTTTAGTAGAGGGTGTCTCGGTGATTTCAATCTGCCCAGAGCAGCTGTTGCAGAAGCCTGGGGCTAAGTATTTCACATAAGTACCACCATGTGACCATGCACTGGCATCCTTGACCTTGCCCGGAGCAGCAGAATTGGTTGTCAGCGCAATCATGACACTGAAAGTGATGGTTGCTTGAACTCACGACAGCACTGTAGCATGACGGTTCGGATTCCTGTGGGGCGACAGAGGACGGATCCGTGGCGTTTCAGCGGGCGCATGGGGTGGACGCTGCGCAACCATTGGCGCAAGAGCAGTCAGTGGTTTGCGCTGAGCCGCAAGCATGCGGAGATCGTGCTGGACGATACCTACATCCTCGACCTCTTCCAGCGCTATTGCCAGAACGCCTGGGACAACGACCTCAACAGGTCCCTCCCCAACCTTCTCCTGCCCAGTACAACTTCATTGGTCCGCCCAATCTAGAGGAGCACCTGCGAAAATGGGGCCAAGAGATATGGCCTGCCCAAATTTAAATTGAGCTGCAAATTGAGGGGCTGGGGAGCTCGGATTGTAAAACAACAGCAAATCTAGGAGTGACTTGGAAGAATACAGACTAGGGATATTTTAAGCAAGCGCCTGCGTGCGGAACACTCTAATTGGCCATCTCAAATGGTGGGTTGTGTTCCTTGCTTGCTGGCTGAAAGGGGGCCTTCCTAATGTGCTGGGAATCCTTCCCTTGAGAAGGCAGGTTGCAATTTGTCGCAGATTGTGGTTGTGGCAGGAGGTGAATGTGGCAATTGTCTTCTTCTGGGCAGGGAACAGGCAGACGGCTTTAGCAGGTGGAACAGGCAGACGCACGATGGAACATGTAGATGGAACAAGACAGCAGGATTGGGCATGCAGCTGGCTGAGAGGGTCTGTCACCCTGCTGGGGACCCTTTCATTCAGAGGGCAGATCGGGAACCTCATGCAGATGGAGCAGGCTGATACAACGCAGATGGCACAGGCAGATTCTCATCCAGGTGCAGGTGGAATAGGCTGATGTATTGAGAGGATGACAGCGGTTGGGGTTTGGGTGTGCAGGTGGCGGGACTGCTTCAGTGACGAGCACTACATGCCGAGCCTCATAGCCTACAAGCAGCTGGGCCACGAGACCGATTGCGTGGGGCGCCTCGTGGGCGTCGACTGGAGCCTGGGGGGCGCCCACCCGCGCTCCTACACCGCGCAGGACATCAACCCCGACAAGTGGGCAGGCCTCCCTCACTTTTGTCTTCAAGCTGTCTGTTTCTTCCTGGAGATTTTCATACTCACTGGTGCTGATCACCTATCCTTGCTCCAAGGCCACTATGGCAACTTGATGGCAGTGGAAAAGTTCGCACGGCCTATTTGTCGCTGCTGGCGCTATCTGATTCTTTCTGGGCTGTGCTTGAGGAATCCTGCGCTTGACAGCTTTCCTGTCGATTGCAGGTTGCTTGCTGCATGATTTTTGGGTATGCTGATGTATTTCTGGTGATGTCACAGGATGGCATCGCTCAGGCTGTGGGATGACACATGCGACGACCAGGAAGCCATGAGGTATGCTTCTCACACCTGGCCAGCTTAATCTGCGCCCTGATCTTCACCCTACACTGAGGTTAACGTTGCCATGATCCTGCATCAGTCTATACCTTTGCATCCTGGAGTCCACAGGAGCCTCTCAAATACCTGTTGGCCTGCAACATGCTGTAGAAACATGAATGCAAAAGACAAGCCTAGCTCGGTAGTTGGGGCTCCAGGAACACGTCTGTGATGCAATCAATACCTGAGCCAATCTTTCCCGTGCAGGTCAAGTGCGGATCAGTTCGTGCACGAGGCGAACCTGGGGCGCCTGGGCAGCAGTCCGGGGGTGTGCTCTCTTTCATCTTACAACGGCAGCGCGCTCGGCTACGACTGCCCGCTGTTCGCGCGCAAATTTCCCCGGGAGACGGCCAGCGCCGTCTACAACCTCTTCCGCAGCTGCACCACCGGCCTGAACATCACCAACAGCGGCCTGTGCGCGGAAGGGGCAGCTGACATCCTGGATCAGCGGGTCAGCAACGAGCACTCCTCTCGGCGTGAGCTGAGGGAGGGCGTCAGGAAACTGCTGGGGAGGCGGGCGGAAGCTGCGTCGGCCAGCTGGGAAGAGCCGGGCTGGCTGTGATCTTGGTGATTTCTAGGGGAAATAGGGACAGCCCATTGCAGTACCGACTTGGAAAGACTTGGTTTCCAGGGGGATAATTAGCGACAGCTCATTGCAGCACCCACTGGGAAAGACTGGGAACTACCCGGTCTGAGTAGTAGCAGTGGCAGCAGTCTGTCGATAGAAACGGTGTGTGACTTGTACAGTGTCTCAGATCAGCCTGCATGTATGCTCGTGAACTGTGGAAACGACATGCTTGTGTATACCAGTGCCCAGTGGCATCAGTGATTGGGGAATGCATGATTTCAGAGGACTGCTTCTGTAGATGCTGGTGGACTACGGGGTTTTTACAGCAATTGCTGTTGCAAGTGGCTGTCAATAGATTGTCTAGATCTCTCCCAGTTGATAAACAGAAAATGTGGATCTGGAGCAATCCTGAATAGAATCTGTCTGCAGTGCGCACAAGGCAGCTTTCAACAGCAACAAAGAGCTTGAGTATACATTCTGCCTTAATGTCTGCATTTCTCTTTCTCTAAAATCCCTATCCGTGCCCACACAGTGCACTGTCCAGCCCCTCAGATTGTCCCTGGCCAGGCAGAGCCTGCATGTCCATGAAAGCTCCCAGTACCACAATGGGCATCATTCAATCGTACAGCAAGAAGCAATCGCTGGGTGCTGCACTATGTGTCATTCGCTATGCACAGCTATCCACAGATGTGCTGTCATCGCCACCAGCGCTTGGAGTCCCCGTTGCTCTCCGCTGGGCTGCTCGGCACCTCGCCAGAGTCACTCAACATCCTCTGCACACCCACAACCAGTGCAATTCAGCTCAACCCAAAGAAGCCTCCACTGCTTGTTGGTGCCATGAAACAAGAGGATGGGCACATTGCTTCATAGCGACGCACGGGCGAGAAAGTCTGACAAGGCAAGTACTTGACCGGGCTCTGGAGTCAGAACAGGCGCCTCAGCAGCACAGGGGGTCGGCAAATGACATATTGGGTGCCAGTCAAAGTGCATGCTCAAGACGCAAGAACCTGTCCGTTTGACTGACACCCAATTCTCCACGTCGTCAGGAGGCGCGCACCTTATCCCTGCTGCTGCGCGAGCCTTGCCGGGGCAGGGAGGAGCCGCCAGCGACGGTCTCTGGATCACCCACCACCTGGTGCTCGAGGCTGCCCTCCTTAGCGCCGCTCATCACGCTGATCAGGCTGCCCGACACAGTGGCCGCCGGGCTGGTGGGTAGACACCCACTCCGCGATTCCTGCCACATTACACTCACTGTTGAGCTCATTCTTCCCCACTCCTCATGCATGACGTGTGCATTGTCGATTGCGTAGCACCCTCCAGGATGGAGAGCCTGTTGCTGCGGACAGGGATCAAGCTAAGTACCAAGTCCACATAAATGCCTCGTGCACATCGCAAGTGCTGCAACCCATTCTGCTGGCAGGATCCAGCTTTCTTGCCAGAGAGGAGGCTCTGACCGGCACACGCTTACGCAGTGTCATTGCATGCATCCACGGTGGTGGTTGTGTGCTGCTGCACCCGGGACTTGAGCACGCATGGTTGAGTGGGAGTGCACAGGAGCAGTATGGCGTTCTTTGCGCAGGTGTGCATGGTTTCTGGGGCGCACCGACATGTGGGCGAGGCCGGGTTCATGGGCTTCGTTGCCGTTGTTGCTGGCGTGCGACGCGCGGTCCGGGGAGACTCTGATGCGGTGCCCCCTGGGACCCATGTCATCCGAGAAGCGCGAGGAAGGGCCCGTGAGCTCCTGGCCATGCAGCATGGAGGGCACACTCAACCTCCAAGTCACCTCCACTGCAAGCTGGACACTTTGCCTCTCCCCAGATTTAAAATCATCAAGTTTCGTGATGTAAAAATGTTCTGGAGAAGCAAAGCACCGGTCGCGTAGCATTGGGACCTCTTCTGACACTTTCCACCTCACTCTCAGGATGTAGGGCTCATTTGGATTCCCAGGGTGCAGACAAAAAAATCCAGATGTCCACCAAAAGGGTTCATACCTCGCCGGAGGGTGCATCGCTCTCGGTGCGGCGGCGCGAGGCGGAGCGGGGGCTGCCGCTGCCGTTGTCTGTGTAGGAGACTGTGCGCAGCGCCGATTCGCGCGTCCCGCGGCGCGCCACCGGCAAGTCTCCCGACGCCGACAGGCGCTTGGGGGAGCCCGAAGATGAGCGCCGCATCTCCTGTGAATATGTGCTCAGAACTTGAGAGTTGCTGCAGAGGAAAACGACCCTGTCCTACCGAGATGACGCGCTTTCAATGGTGATGCTGCTGCAGAGATAAAAGGAGCTTGTCCTGGCAAGAAGACTCAGAATGAGGACAGCTTTCTGCCACACCAAAGTGCCTACACTTTTGTGTCTGTCGCTGCAAGGGAGGCTCAAAGAAGATTCCGTCTTCGAGAGGTAGCCCAAGAGAAACATCGGAGAGAATCTCAGCGTGGTATTCTTCTGCAGGAATGGAGTCAGGAGTGGGCAGCGGGCGCACCCTGAGGCCGGCAAGGGCTGCGCGCTGCGGAGTCTCGGGGCGCTGCTCTGCGGAGAAGCGGCTGCTGAGGGAGCGGCTCTTGGCCGGCGCGGGCTCGCCTGGGGCGGCCGCGAAGGGCGTCCCCGTCGTGCTGGGGCTCACCTCGATCGGATGGCCCTCAATATTTGACCGCGCGGTGTCCTGCTCAGCCAATCACGCAAAAAGGCAGTCAGCGTAAATTCAACGCAGAATGTCAGGGCATGCCATGAGAACCACCTGGCACATGCAAAGAAACATAGGGCCTCTGTAGATCCATGCTGAGATGTGCACAGCCCATTCTGATGGTTTCCAGGCAAGCAAAACTCCGAGGTATCTCACCGGGATGCAGGCGATCGGCTCAAAGCCAGACCAGAATACCAGAACATTGCAACCCCCATGCAGTACATGAAGGTAACAAGTGGCGCCCGCAGCGGCCGCGAGGCCGATCGACCCTGATGGGTTTGTTGCTGATCACCCTTGATTTAGTTCATCACCCCATCTCTCAGGGGCGTTCATCATATATTTTCCATCAAGCCAAGTGATCACAAAGGCAAATCGACTTGGAGTCGATTGGCCAAAAAGAGCAGGCGGGGACCTGGGGTGGAGTGTCCGGGAGAGGAGCAGCGTTGGCATTGGCGGCCTGGCCGCCCGCGCGGCGCTGCGAGGCGGTGGGCACCGGCAGCTCGCCCGGGTACCCGCGGCTCTCCCTCACCTGCCGCGTTGGGCTTGCGCTCCTGCCAACCCACAACACCCTCTCAGCCCCATCACAAAAGTGTCGGCGATCTGCAATGTGAAGATGTAGCACTGCATGCTCATTGATCATTTACTTAGTGGTGTAGAAATAAAAGCATGGGGAACGCCAGTGCACCAGAGATGGCCATCTTAACAGTGAGTGCTCTTGCCCCATCCAATACAAAGTTTGAAAGAGTTTTTAGATTGGCGTTCCTTGAAACACCAGAGGAGGCGTTTCAGACCACCACTCCTGGTGTGCAATGCACCCGCAAAAATGTGGACAGGTTTTGGAAGAGGCAGAAGCGTGTGCACCTGGCGGGGCTTTCCGCGCGGCTGGGGCTGCCGTAGCGCGGCACAAATTTGGCCGAACGGCGCGCCCCATCTTGCGCCGGCGCGGCCGGCGCCGCGGCCGGTGATTGCTCCGGGGAGTTTAGCTGCGGCAGCCACAATACCTCATCTTAACTCCAATTTATCGTATACACATCTGTGGCATCATGCACGGCAAAACTGACCGAGCCAGGCCTGTCTTTGCATCCCACCGGGTGCTTTCATTTTTAGCAGGTCAAGCTGGCGCCTTGCGGTCCAGTGGATTACAGTCCTGAGGAAGCAGAGTGCAGGTAGCAGCGAACAGGGGGATGCGCACCCGGCTGGAGGGGTTTCCGTCGTCGGAGTACTTCTCGGAGAAGCGGCGCGCGCCGCGCGGGAGGCCCTTGGGGTCCACGGGCGGAGCCATCTTCTCCACCTGCTCGTCCCCGTCATCCAGGTACTCCTCCACCTCCGCCGCCGGCGCCGCCCGCGCGCTGCCCGCTATCTGCGCGCACCCCAGAACCCACACAATTCAGTCTGTAATTCCCTGGCATTCAGTAACCAGATGACCTCTAGGTAGGGTTACCTATCACAGCATGCATAGCAGGTATGTGCAAAAGGCAAGCCTGGCTCGGTCGAAGGGGCACCACAGTCATTTGAGTAGTGAAAGAGTGGACATTGCCACGGTTGACGTGTCAAGTTGACAACAGTGGCCTTGAGCTGGGTGCTGAGTGCCAAAAGAATGCCAGGCACCAGGTCTAATCTTATCCTTTTCTTCCATAGGTGAGGCAGTGCAGCTGGCATGTGATGGAAGAAGGAATGGAAGGCAGCAGAAGGAATTAATATATGCAGGAGAAGGAATGGACTCCAGCACAATGACAGTGTTGGGATGCTACTGGATCTGAGTTCATTGCAAAAGTGTGACAGGGCAGAGGGAGGGCACCATGTGAGGAACGCCGTTGGGAAGCTCAGGCTGGCAGTGGGGGTCCTTGCCGACGTGGACCGGCTGCTTTGGCGCAGAGAAAGGCGGCTGGGGCTGAGGCACGTAGTGCCCATCATGCCGCGAGCCGCCCAACGGCTGCATCTCAGTCATTTCCTGCGCACACCATTTTCAGTCAACGGAGACATGTATACATGTCTACGTCCGTTAATCTAATCATGAACTTTGTTGAGACTGCTCACAGTTTTGCTGCTCACAGGAAGAACCAGAGCTCTACCTGGGGAGGGAACCTGTGCTCCTCAATACGCTCAGGCATTCTGGTGCAGCACACCTGCAGTGAACAAGACACCCTCAATCTAGCATACCTACAGTAGAGGAATTGGAGAAAAAGCAGTTAACTGTTGGCTCATCAGCAAACACAAAAGTAATGCAAGTAGTGGGAAGAATCCCAAGTTGACGTCATCATGCCAGGAATGAGACCCTTCTTCACTGCACAAGCTGTGCAGAAATTGAATATAAGACAATGCGATAATGCTATAGCATTGATGGGTACTACCTGCACCCAATTTCTGAAGCAGCCGACATCGTATGGGTTGCCCTGGCCGTTCACGCGCGCTCTGAAGTGCTCATACGTGGTCCTGTTCGTGGATGTGAAGAACGTGTGCAGCCCGCTCAAGCCCCCCACAAACCTGCCAAATGCATACACGCATTGTCAGTTTCCCAACAAGCACACTGCTGTCACAATCCCAAGCCGTGCCCCAGGCAATTTCTCTGGCACCAGGGCAGCTCAGTTGGTTGCTGGGGCCAGGCATGCACCCACCCGAGTGCCAGGAGGGTGTAGATGATGAGGGCGAGGGCGGCAGGGCCAGAGATGCCCTGGTGGATGGCGCCCCACCAGCCGTCCTCATTGTGGCTTGCCAGCTTTGCCAGGTGGCCCCAGCACCAGCCGTCCACATACAGGTCCAGCGCCGCCGTCGTGAACACAAACAGCAGGAAGAAGCGGTAGTTGCGCTGCACCCACACCAACATTTCTGTCAGTTTTCATTGCCTGGTGCCACATCCTGCCTCTTCAACAGACGCTCCTGTACCTGAGAAGTGTCTAGTAAGAGGCTTTACAAGTAGAATGTGGCAGATACAACCACGTAAACGATGGCCACCACATGTCGGAGTAAGCTGCTTTTCAGTCCGACATGTTGTGGCATTCCTAGACATGGTCGGAGGTGCCGGGGATGAGCGTATGAGGTGATGCGCCCCACCTCGCCGATGCAGTTGCCCACCCAGGGGCAGTGGTGGTCGAACTTGCGGACGCAGTTGTCGCAAACGGCGCAGTGGGAGCAGCGTGGCGGGCGGTAGTGATTGCAAGTCATGCACCACTTGGTGTTCACCGTGTACCCGTTCACCTGATACTCCTTGGTGGGAGCACGCTGCCTATGAACAGCAAACATTAGACTGTTGAGATTGAAGCCAGAAAGAGGGGTTTCTGCTTGGTGCCATCCTCATGCCCCAAAGGTCTTGCAACGGATGAGTGTTGTTTGGGGCATGTGACAGGAAGGGGAGATGTGCTCACCCCATTTCCATGTCTTCAGGTTGGTCTCGAGGGATGAAACCCGGGTCCATGAAGGCCGTGACGCACAAGAAGCTCAGGCAGAGTACGACCAATGCGATAGCAAAGGCGACCACCACCCAAGAGAACTCCTCAGCCAGATCAGGAGCAACCAGCCCGAAGAAAACACCTGTGCCATCAAATATCACTTATACAGTGCCCTCTAACAGAATCTACAGCAAATTCATGGTAGCGCTGAATTACAGGACAACAGGCGCTGAGCTTACCACAAGGTGACAGAATTAGGAGTAAGGATGCCAGAACGCTCTTCCAGTCCGGACCTGATGGGACAATCACAGTTCAATAATCTACAGAGTGGAAAGTAACACCAGCAGGCCAGACATGCCCTTCACAGTCATCACGGCTGGAGTACTTCAAGACTTACCCAACACGATTCGCCCCTCGAGAAAAGAGTAATGAAGACCAGTGTTTTGCCCCCTTCTCCTTGGCTCCTGCTTCTGTCCTTCAGAAGTACTGGGGCCCTCCATTTCACAATCTGTTTCCAGAGACTCCTAGCACTAGTCTTCAATTGGCTCGAAAGTACCCACCTAGGACTTCCCCTAAAAATACAAGCTATTGAGGAATACAAAGGATTCCTCAAAGCGCAGAGGCAAGAAAGAAAATTTGCCGAGCAGCAAAGGCACCCTCTTCTTATGACACACTCCGTTGGCTCATGCTATACTCCGTAAATGAGGGACCTTTTACAACACTTTGAGGAGCTGCCAGGCAAAGGCGTGTCGATAAGAGTTCAAATTGCCGTATCCAGCTTCCTTCCTAGATGCCCTCCAAAATGCATGTTTGGGGGGGCAAACTATTAGTTGTTATCGTCGCGCAACAAAGTCCTCTGCGAGGATGACACCCCGTCACTAGGCAAAGGCAATGCTTACTGGGGCGTCATGCTGACATGAAAGCCATATGGGCCTGCGACTCCAGCTCTCGTCGTGAATGCTGCACAGAGGTGTGCAGAAGAGTGAGCAGAAGAGCATGCAAGGGCGTGCCCCTTGTGGTTCTCTAGAGGTTCTCTGTGCATGCGCAGAACAAAAGGTTACGAAACAACAGCTGGATCATCATCGCCGTCGAACGATTGTAGTCCAGTCATCTGTTGGGGAGGCAACAATCTTTCACCTGGTGTAGCTTCGCCAAAATTGTTTTGTGACGAACACATAGTACAAAAGTTTATTTGACGACGAGGACGAGATAATTACAGCAGTGCATCTAGGAGAGTGAGTCGAGCCGGACCGGTATCTGCAGACCGACCAGCTTGCGAGCTGGTCTGTGTTCCTTGTCAACACACCGAGTTTGCTGTGCGTTGACGTGCAGCAGGCTCTGACTCTCCCAGTGCGTTGGGGGCTGTCAACTGATATTATTTGACATTATGGTGGAGTGATACCTGCAATTGTTGCGCCCCGAGGGGCCTTTTATTTTGTGGGAAAGGATTGGGGAGGGACAGTGGAGAAGGAAGCCTGGCTTGGGTTTGTTGAAGCCATGTCGAGCGAAAACGACGTGAATTTACTGGTGGCGACAGCGGAGCACATGCAGAAGGCAAGCGAGGGATTCCCGCTTTCTCCTCCTCAGCCTTGTTAGAGCACTTAGGGATTTGTAGTATCTGGCGAAGCATGTGGACACATTGAGATATTATCTTCATTGCGATTTTTGCTGGCTTTGGGATAGAAACGTGAGCGGTGGAAAGGACATGATCAAGTCGAGTACGTGACCACATGTCCTCTAGGGTGAAGTGATCCTACTAGGCCTGTTCCAGGTCAGCAGGAGAGCATATGTTCTTCCAGTCGAGCGCGTTGGTGTAAGTTGTGCAAGGCGCGGGGTACCATGAGTGTAACTTGCTTGGTTGCAGGAATCAACCACGCCACCAGGGGCAACTTCTGCTGAGGAGGAAATGCAGAATCTTATGTCAAAGGGCAAGGGCCTGCCCTCAACAACGCCGGAGGACATGGCAGCCAGCGCCGCTTCTGATCATGACGCTGACGACTTGACATGCGCCATCTGCCTGGACCAAATTGCAGTGGAGGAAATCTGTGCCGTGAAGGGCTGTGAGCATGTATACTGCGGTGGGGAGCCATGTCCATGCCTTATGTTGGGGCTGATGTGTAGTACTGCAAACACTCCGACAGGGTGAAATTTGGTGCCTCTCCATGTAGAGCTGATGTGCCCATGTATTCCGGCAGGTAAGTGCATCCTTGCCTGGGCTGTCCAGAAGGAGCCGGTGTGGTGCCCTCAGTGCAAGGCGCCCTTCTCGACCCTGCTGACCTACCGCAAGCTGGACGGAACGCTGTCCGACTTCCCTGTTGAGGAGAGCGTGTGCCTGCTCAAGCGAGCGCACTGGTTCGAGTCGCACATGAAGGTTCTAGTCCACCCCACACCCTGCATGGCATAAATATAAAGTCCAGGTGCCTGTGAGTTGGAGTCAAACGTCTGAGAGAAATTGAGGTGGGACGTCTCTGCACCGTGCTCTCTCCCAGAGTACCCAACCGCAAGGCACTCGCCCTTGGTGAAGCCAACAGGCACTTGCAGCTCATGGACCTCGGTCTTTGATGTGTGTTTCATGTGCAAGTACATTTTGAGAGGCGAATGCCAGCCGCGGGAAGGCTTCCTGACAACATGTGCTGTCTGCCGGCGCGCAGGAGATTGAGAAGGGCAAGGCGGCGGTGAGCTTTGTTCCGCCAGAGCTGGTGATCGATGACGCGCGTGACTGGGTGGACTGGCGTGAGGACAGTGCGGACTACAGCCGCTTCGAGGAGCAGTACGAGGACGACGAGGAGGTGGAGGCCTTCTACTTCTCCAGCGCGGCCGGCCGCGCGCGCATCGTCGGCAACAGGCGCTTCGGCGAGAACGGCTTCATCTCCTCCGGCCGCATGCAGGCCCGGCCCGTGCCGCCCGCGCGGCCCAGCAAGGTGCGGCCAGAGCTGCTACTGACCGCTTTGTCTCTGCTAGAAAGGAACAATGTATCCTGACAGGACCGCCTTGGGCGAAGGTTGGGAAAGGGGCGGGAGCTTCTGGCTGTGTGGTATTCATGATACTACCCTGCGCTGCACACATTACCAACTTGGATCTGTTAAGAAGTGCATGGCAATGTCGTCTTGCTGACGGGCAAAGACTCGAATCAAATGATCAGCATGGATTCCTGGAGTCAAATGTCTGATGCAGTGGTGTGTCACCTTGGCTGACGAGGAGTCCCAATTGCAGGGCAAGGGCAAGGCGCAGGCGTGCTCTGACTCCGTCTCGACTCCTTCGCGCGCACCAGCAGAGCACCGCGCGTCTCACAAGACGGCGCGCAGCTCTGCGAGGGGGTCTGGCGAGGGCAGCTCGACACCCGTGGCCCTAAGCAAGGCCGAAACTCCTGGCAGCAGCGGTGGCAAGCAAGGGCGGCGGGCGCGTCGCAAGGAAAAAATGGCTTCTGCTGACGCGCGTGCTTGCCTGCTGTCGTCCCCCTGATGGGGTAGTCATCTTCAGTGGAGAGCTTAACAGGCGTGCATGCCTTTAGCAGGCAATCTGTGAATCGACTGGAGAGGTCCTCGTGCGCGCCGTGCTCGTTGGGGGTACCATGGGCAGCGCCATGACAGCTGTAGCCAAGGGATCCACAGAAATTGACAAAGCAATAGTGGGTCTCCCACATGCTTACATTGTGTTGCATTGCCATGGCAGCAATTTTTTACGCAAAGCAAAATCAGCTTCTCATGAAGGGTTCACAGCTTTTAATAGGAGTCGGAACCATGTGCGAATTGAAATTGACAGTTGAGTACAAGGATGAGTGGAGGGAGAAGGGTGGCGAAGATAGGATGGGCGTGTTGAGCGTGTGTTGGGCCCGGGCTTCAAGGGGTTTGACAGTCAAGCTTGCCAGAGCATAAGCATGAGGCAATACTCAGATATCACAAGGCATGTCTCCAAGGCTGCGCAGGGTGTGTACACAGTGACTTCAGTAGCGTCAGGCGTACAGTGAGTTTTAGATATACTAGCAGTGCTTGCAATGTATAACAAAAACTTCAAAAGTGTATATTAGACGTAGTGGAGCTTTGAGCTCTAGATAACGATCTTGCGCTAAAAAAAAGTCTGATCAGGATGCGTGGGGAATGATTGATGTCAAAAATTGTTCCAACGTGTCCTGTATTTGCATGATCACACGTACATTACAATTGTTTATGGCGCGGCCAAATTTGCTGCAGCAATGTTACTATTGCATGTTGGGTGCAGTTCTGTTGAGACCGGACATGAAGAGGTCTGCATGGATTTGTGTAAGGGAAACGTCCAAAAAGTTTGCAAGCAAGCAGAGCAATCAAGGTTGATTGTGCAGCATGCAAGCACAGATGTTTGTACTGCAAAGAGAGACCACCAGTCTTATGCTTAAGCCAAGGACAGCTACTGCTGGAAGAAGTGACAATATATATATGTGCTACATCTGTTGAGCCACAAAATTGATGTCGTCCACATTGACCTGCAATGCCATCAATGTACACTGCTTGACAAGAGCATTCAAGTGTGCTTCATGGACCGTTAGAATCCTTGTCAAACTGGCCTTCAAGGTTGTCCAAGTCAACCTGCACAGGCCCCATGATAGCGCTCATCAGTGTATGTGTGAAGCGCTTCTCTACTGTAGATCATGCAGACATCATTACAAGAGAAAAAGCACATTACTAGAGAAGCGCCCACCTCATAGAGGCTCACAATCCGCAGGCCATCAGTGTCCTCATCAGTGGCTCCAAATATCTTGGGGATGCTCAGGTTCTGAGCCGCCTCACTCTCCTGGTCCAAGATTTTCTCGCTCTCTGCACCCCAAAGCACAGCTGAGATTCCACCGGCTTGTGTGCAGGCCACGAGACTCTAAGTAATGGGCATGTCGTCACACAAGACCTCTTCAAGCCAGCACTGCACATGGAGCTATGTTGAGGCAGCTAGAGGAAGCCGACCTGCAAGGAAGAGGATCTTGGAAAAAAGGGCGCGGCAGGTGGCCTTGCGCTCGATGCCGGCCTTGGTCATGCCAGCAACCTCCAGCATCACGTTGCCATACTTCTCATAGATGCGCTGTGCGCGCTCCCTCAGTGCCTCAGCCACCTGAAATGAGATTCTCATTCTCATTCTCAAGAGAGCTGATGACATCCACCCGCATTACTCACTGCTCCACAGCAATCTCACTGTGTCCATGCAAAAGCCTTCCATGGGGCATATTCATAGCTGCACGGCAATATTAGTTCAAGGTTGTCTGAGCTGGGGAAGTTTGAGCAAAGACTCCCCACATGGGACCACTGAAGCTGGATTGTCAAGATGTGCCCACCTCCTCGTCTGTCATGCCCAGGGCTGTCCGCAGGGCAGCCAGGTCTGCAACGGCGTCCTCGTCAAACTTGCGCTCGCGCAGCAGGTACCACAGGTACTTCCTGAAAATCTCCGTCGATGAAAAGCCGCTCTTCATCTTGAGCCCGCGCATGACGCCTGCATGCGTGTCAATGTCAATTACCCCTGCAGATCCTGAGCCGCTGCTTGCTTGACAAATTCGGCATCACCATTGAATTTCGACTGTAAAAGAACATAGGAGCCACCTGTGGTCAGTGCAGCACGGTTGGCAGGCAAGTAGGCATCCAGGCTCTCCACAATTGCCTGCAGGCATCAGGGAAAACAACTTCACCAACAAAGAAGGAATGGCTTTTTTACTAGGTGTGCTGCCAGACTGCAGATGTGTCACTGCAGACCACTTTGAGGTTTCTTGCACTCAGAAATGAGCGGATTGTGGGGCTAGGCGCGCCGGACTGACCTTGTTGAGGTTGACGGTGCGCGTGCGCTTGGACCTTGGGGAGTTGTAGCGGCGGAACACGCGCACAGCGGACAGCAGAAATGTGCCCACAAAGAACAGGCCCAGCGCCCCCAGGAGAGGCTGCGCCCACCTGGTCTGCCTAATGAACTGCGCAGGAGGGCTCGCATCCACTGCCTGCAATAAATTCCTTGTATGTCATTCACCACCCATGGCTGCCTCGAGCACCCTGAGCATGATCATGTTCTCAGACTCTTGCACACGCTGTTTCAGGACAATTTCAATAGAGTCATGCTGGTTAGGGACTACTGGAGAGTTCAGGCAGATGACTGGATGGCATCGGTCAAAGCAAAGAGAAGAAGTGGGCACCTGGTAGAAATTGTTCTGTCGGCTGCTGCCATGACCGACAGCCTGCGTCTGGTAGTCGGTGTAGTCCTGCTCCTGTGCCTCGACTGTGTCCTCTGCAAGGTTTGATTCTTCTACAGGGGGCTGCCCTTCTGCCAGCCCAGTTGCGCCAGTGGCGTAGTCGCTGCCCTTGTACACTGCCGGGTACTTCACGCGCTCCGTCGTGCGCAGCTCAGGCGGCAGGGGCGGGGCTGATGGGGTGACTGCGTTGTCCCCATGGGCTCCCAGTGCAGACCTCCTCCTGTGCAGCCGGCAGGTGCGCAGAGAGGGCCCCCAGTCTGCATCAAGGTGTCAAGCCAAACGTGAGCCGTGCAATATAGGATCTTGACAGATTATTTAAACGTAAGTTGTAACATTTGATGCAACTAATAGATGGGCACAACTGCTCCACTGGAGCACACCAAAAATGAATGTCCAATGGCTGGAAGGGAAAAGTCGTGCTTTGACGTGATTACAGGTGGATGGTCCTTAATGGAAAGTAGGTAAAGTCGATGGTGGATTAAGAGCATTGTTGTTCTCGAGGTGCAGAGGTGTTGTGTGCACACTTTTTCGTAGGACCAGGCGCTGACTGCGGGGTATCCTCTGCATCGGCGAAGGTGAGCTGCTGCAAGAGGGATTCATCTCAGTGCACAATGCTCCCATCATTGTCACAAGATTCAAACGATGCCTGTTAATTTGTTAGCGAAAACACCGCATGAAGAGCCAATCCTCCAAGAGGACTGGTACGTAAAACAGGGAATGAGCCTTGTTTGAAGTAGTTTAGATGTTTCTGAAGCCAGTGTCACTACATTGGATTTGCAGCTTTGGCATTTCTGCAAAGCAATTGCATGCTGAGGGGTGAAAGATATGATAAGACGTTCCTACACGTCACATGTTTATCGGGCAGATCAATCGAGCATTCATTCCCTATTCTTTTGGCTTCGTTGCAAGATTATAAGCTATTCTCTATCTCCGAAGTGTTGATCCTCCGAGCGTGTTGCAAGTTTCAGTGCCCATCGTACGAAAAGTCAGTGCTTCTGCATTTGGGTGAAGGCACTGAGTAATGTCAGCTTCTCGTTGCAGCTGCAACACAATAACCAATCAGCAGGTGTCTCATCAATGCACTAGCCAAGTTCTGAGGCGATCGCTTCTCCTGCGTCCTTTCGCCTTCAGATCTTCCCTGCACTTTTCACCAAAGGGAAAGGTTAGCCCAGCTGATCGCACTTGTTCCAAAGGCTGCTGACAATGGCAAGCGTGACTTCGTTATAAGGGACTGCACCTGGTGGCCGGCTGCCACCTAAAGTAGTACATGCATGCAGGGACGTGGAAGAGTCAGGGTGTCTGCCATATTAGAAACAAAACAGGTGGAGGAAGAGGAAAACTTGCAGATCGAGGGGCTGAAGAGTGACTATTGCGATGACTTTGTTTGCACCTCCAGCCCTGCCGTGGAACAGACAGTGCGGTCCCTTGCAAGGGACCTAGTCAGACGGTCCTGGACATTCAGCCTCTTCACAAGAGACGTCTCGTACAAGGTGCGTCAACCATGACAAATAGACCCACACTTGTATGCGCACACATGTTCTAGATACTTCAAGGCTTATTCTTGGCAGTCCACAGGATGCCTTTCGGAAGTGCACTGGAGCGCAGAAGCACAGACGGTTGACGCACATAGCAGACTCTGTGAAGGATGCCAAAGTGGTGTGACTTCCACCTCCCCTTGCAGTGCAAGCCACTGTGTCCCTTGTATTATCATGATGCTGGATTGGGTGGTAGGTACGATCAGGCACTAAGAGCGTGGAGTGTTTTGCAGTTGGTCACCAGATTGCGCATGCTGGACAAGGGGACTGCACTCATTGACTGGAGACTCAGGGGGCAGCTGGGGTTGACCTCCATCGACATAGACTTCGTGTCCAAGTTTGAATTGGACCTCATCACAGGACGCGTGCGTTGCTTCCCATGCACACGTCTTGCTGTTTATTTTGGCAAAGCATGGAGATATAAGAGGAGCCCTTTTGCTGCTGCACTGGGGGTCCTCCCTCAGCAGTCCAAGGGGGTTGTTGGCTAATGTAATTTGATATTGGGGGACGTCTTGAATTGTGCTCGAGCGATGCTCTTGGCAGACCCCGTCATCCAGCGGGAACTGACGCCCGAGCTGGGCAAATTCGATGTCCAGAGGGGAATGGCTTGGGTTATAGGGGTTGTGCATGAGATCAGCTGTGATGAAACAGGCTTCAATGGCCTGGCAGCTCTCACAAGAAGGAGGCACTGCTTACTTTGCAGCTCTGGCATGAGGCAGAATAAAGGGGTACATCAACAGAAACACTACAGAAACCCAGATAAAGGTTAGTCAGGCGCCCAGGGCCTGAGCGATGCTGGGCTTGCATGCAGGTCAAGGGGCACGAGGACAAGTGGGATCTTGGCAGATGCGGGCTGCCTGCGCGCACGGCATGGCTGGTGAGCAGGGCGCTGTGGAGCGCGCAGCAGGCCGCCCGCGATGCGCGCGATGATGGCGGCAAAGCGCTCAACAAGCTGACGGCCAGCACTGACGAGGATGATCAGGTGCCCTTCATGGACTGCTCATTCAGGCTTTGCAGTCCTCTATATCCCTACACGTGCATGTGTATGTGCAGCTCGTGTGCAAGGCGTGAGGGTCTGAGATCGGGTGGTGCTGTGCAGAAGAACATCTATGTGGATCCCACCGACCCCACAAAGTTCTTCCAGCAGGAGGACACCGGAATGAAGGTGTGCTGATGGCTTTCTTCCGTGTGGCATTTTGTTGTGTTTTGTTGTCTGGCGCTGATGGGTCCAGATCTTTCAAGTGGGAAGATCATGCTTGTTGTGGTGCTCTGCTGCAGGACTTCTTTTCCCTGGCCACAATAGCAGCTCTGCTGTGGCTCGTATTTTCTGCATACTCAGAGCTTGAGAAGATCCATTGATCCAAGGGTCCTTACTGTCTCCGGTTGGTGTGAGGATGGTCCGAGCATCCGAACATATGGAGAAAAGTGCTGATGTATATCATGGGTTGAGAAGAGTGTTTTGTGTATCTGTTTGACGACCGCTGGCTGTTTGGTTTTCTGCTGAGTGATTTAGGACTTTGAAAGTCCAAGGAATGCACGTGGTGACAGAGAAGAAGAAGAAGAAAATACGCAGCTTCCGGATATGATCTGGACGTGGGTGGAAGAATGTGGGTGATGTTGACATGATATTATGGTTTGAGGGCAGTATGTGTTCAGCTCAGGCATCCAGTCTGGTGCATATGCGTGTAATCATGCTTTGCAACAGCGTTGTCCTCCACAGATTCCACGAGTCCCTGCATAATGAATGCTCTATGCAGGCTGGGCAGCACGACACGGTGGTGTCACACTGCTGTGACTGCAGTGGGGACAGGGTACTACTGTTGTGCAGCTCTCTGGATCGATCCGGAGGCCTGCAACACCGGTTGCAGAGCCCTGCTATTACCTTTTTACACACTGATGTAGACCTACCACAGCTGGTGACGAAGCCTTGCTGAACTTGCTGAGCTTGCACCCCTTACAATCTGCTTGCACCCCTCGGGGCCGTCCAAATCTGCCACCTTGCCACTTAGTCACTACAGTACGGTATCTACTGCTATATAGCCCCGGCTGGCGGGGGGCGGTATCAATACTGAGCACCGTGCCCACGATTAAATGGGTCTTGCTTGGATCTGGGGAGTCCATCAAGGGGTAGGATTTTGGCAGCCTTTACTGCAGCTTGTCTGCAGACGCACCTTGCTTCTGGCAGGAAAAGCGTGTAATAATAATAAGAATAATTCTATATATATTTCATGCTGGTGCCAGTAACACAAGTCCATGAATGTGATGCATGCACAAGATGCTCGCTGAAGAAGACTCCACACTCGATCAAAGGAGGCCTAGCCATGGTCTAGAAAAGAAGGATATCATGTGCACAGAATCCTAATGGGTCCTTTGCCCCAATGGGTGAACGTTGGGGTGAATGAGTTGGGGCTCACAAATGACTCACCCCATCCTGCTGGACCCAGTCCACTCAACCTAGCACTACGCAATTCCATTCTCCAGTCGCTCTCCTCTGGACACACAATTCCGAGGAGAGCAGGGCAGGGCCGCGCCCGATGCGTTGCGAGAAACATAATGTCCCAGCAAACACACCCAGCCAGGTGAGCAGACCACTCCACATCCTAGCCGCCTCGCGCCGGAAGGTTGCGTGGGGTCTGCTGTTTTAAATGTGTGTCCCTCGTCACGAAGGGCACCGGCTGATTGATTGTTGATGTGAACATGCAATCGCGCTGATTAGCTAAGCCTCCTTCGAAGTCTGGGTATCTATTGCAATGTGACTGTTGTTACGATCTCACAGAGGGTGGAACTGCTACCAGCGGTAGGATTGCTGTTCATAATATTTAAATTGTGCCAGGACTGTATAAGATGGAATATTACGTTATGATTTGTCCTCTGTCTCACTGATGATGATGGATCGGGGGCTGGACGGCACGTTGCTGACCCTTTCTTGTTGAGTCGCGTTGGCTTACGCGAGAGTCCTTCTTGTATATTGCTTTTGTCCAAATCGGCGTGCTTAGCAGTGGGTGATTATCGTAAAAGGAACCAGGTGACAAAAAGAGCGGGCACTGTTCTGGCCGACTTTGTCGTCAAGAGAGACAGCTCGAAACGAAGGAATACACATGGATAAGCTCTTGATTTTCGAGGGCGGCTTTCCGCCCTTTACATACGGGTCGGTGCCAGAGAGAGAGCGCATAAGTTTTCATTTCTGAGGATGCTATGCCGACCTGGGGTGCAGAGCAGGCAGACCACGTTTTATGAGGTCGTGCACTTGCGTTTCGGAGTAGATTTCATCTGCCGTTGTCTGTTGTCCCCTTTTCTGCCTCGTGCACATTTTTGACAAAGGTGTTTGACTGTTGAACAGGATTCAGGTATCCACCAATAAGAAGCCACTCTTCTTCTACGTCAACTTGGCAAAGGTGAGAACCGTGTGGAGGGGAGGGATGCATTCTGGCCAAAATGTCCAGTAGTTACAGTATGACATATATTTCCTTAAGGGCTTTATGAGCTGTGCCGTTCTGCCATGACCCTAAATGTTCCCTTGTGGTGTGCCACAGCGATTCCTCCAGGAGCATGGAGAAGTGCAACTCTCTGCGCTTGGACTTGGTGAGCTCCCTGCCTCCCATCTCTTGGTCACTTGTGCTGCCTGATTTGCCAGATACGGCACTTACCTGAGGCAGGCATACCCAATTGATTCCCCTGGCTGACTGTTGCTGTGTGCTGCCCTGCAGCCATCTCCTCCATGGTGACAGTGGCTGAGATCCTGAAGAGCGGGCAGTGGGCGGTCGAGAAAAGTGCGCTCCACCTGTCTCACTGCCAGTCGTCCTCATCATAAATCTTTGCGCACTCATGATGGCTTGCACAACATCTCCTCACAATCTCATTTCATATCCATTTGATATGCACTGATTAACGTCAATTCTCAAGGTTGCGACTCTCAAGCTGCCCTCCTTTTTGTGGATTTGGGGCAGAGGAATAGACAGTAAAGGGTGCAGGGCAAGGGGAAGTTAAGATCAGGCTCACATTACCATGTTTGCGGTGCAGAGATCACCACGGGGCTGGACACGACAGAGGAAGAGGGGCGTGATCGGCCGATGCAGAAGGCGAAGATGGAAATCATCCTGACCAAATCGCCGCAGTTTGACGAGCTGATGGCGGCCTCAGCATCACAGCAGCACGGCGGCAGCAGCGGTCCGCAGGCGCCTGGTGGGCACCCACCAGGCATGGGGCCTTCCAGCCAACCACAGGTGACACCTCGCAACCTTGCACACCGCGCCAAAACTCAGCCGACCATGGGTTGTCCTCTGGCCTTGTGCACAATGCCAGCCTGTGCAACATGAATAAGGACAATGAGAGACAAGTGGTCATCACAGCAACAGGTGCGATCGTGCGGCATGCATCGCTATTATGTGCTAAGCAGCAGCGGTGGGCTGCAGGGCGGGGAGCCATCCGAGGTCCAGGGCATGCAAAACCTGTTGCTACAGTAGCCGTACGGGCGCTGTACCTAGCTGCCGGCCTCAATGCGATGGATAGCACCGGGCCGCTGGGCGAAGTTGTAGATCGTCAAGCAGCCAAGCTGCAGCGCCTCCCGGACGCCCACTGTACCAAATTCTTCTAGGGGAGCGCGCTGCAAAACGCGCCGCTGCTGCGAGTGGCTGGGGCCATTTCTGTTCACTGTGCGGTTTGTGTTATGTTGACGGGCGGCCCTGCAGCGGAGGGAGGCGGAAATTCCGCAGGTACAGGATCAGCAGGGCCGGGGGGCGGCGGGGGCCGCCAAACGACAGATCCGGCTGCGGTTGCTTGCGCGGCAAGCCAAGCTCCGCACAGGCCATCCCAATAGCTTGGCGTGACTCTCCCCTCCCTGCCGCCCCGCCTGCTGCTGCTTAGGAAAGAATTCGCTCCTTCTGTGTACCGGCAAATCCTCTGTTTGCTGGCCGATGTCCAGCCACAGCATGTGGGGAACCTCAAGCCCTCAGGCAAGGAACCTCTGCGCCGCCCTTTTCCCGGCTTTTTTTGTAGAGAACCAGCAGGGTGTCTTTGCTTTGGTGTCATGGGCCTGCTTCCTGCAGGGGAGTGCTCATCTGCAGCAGATATCTGTCAGACGCCCGCAGAGCATGTGAGCCGGACATGACACCAAGCACCCCAAAACGATGAAGTGAGCAGCTTTCAGTTCTGGCCGACTGTGTGGGCCGGCGCCCCTCCTCAGATTTCTACTCATGAAGCTCTTAGCTGACATATCTCAGAGGAGGGGTCCGCGCCCGCTTTACTGTGTCGCCATTGCAAAGTTGACCGAACCCGTAGGTTTGTGTCTGAGAAGTGAGGGGGTGTGCTTCTTCTCTAGAATTGATCGTCATTTATTTCCAATGGGTGGTGCTCCAGTTGCACCCCTCGTCTGCTGGTGTTCCTGCTGCGAGGTTCCAAATAAAGGAACCACAGATAAGAAAGTCCTTTTGATTTTACATTTGAGCGTTTTGGGCGACGACGCATGCGAGTTGCGATGTCATTTGGAATGCACATCCAGCGGCGGCAGCCCTGCGCGGACCGGATCTTTTTGTGGATCAAAGAATTTTGTGCATGCATGATTATATTTGCTGAAGGGGGCAGGGTTCTGTTTCCCTGTCACATCTGCTCAGAGTTTCGGAGCGCCTGAAACAGAGGGTCTGACACCACGAGGCACAGCGCTGAGTATCAGCGGCAGAACATGTTGAAGGCCTTCCTCCATTGTACAGTGTGTCACGCAAGACTTTCGCTATAGCTTGAGGATAGCGGGCTGATTGGTGGCTCAAAAGCTAGCACCATGGGTGTGCTAGCGTGGTAATTGGCATGTGTGTAGGTAGGGGGTGAGTTAGGGGAAAGGCATGGGGAGATGCCTTTTGTTTAGACTGACAAGAGCTGCTAGGTCTGCATTGCGAGGTCTTCACCTTGTCGTGCACAGGCCAGATCATCTATGGTGCATTTCACGGCAACATGATCGAATGAAGATGAATGGAGATGACCCTGATGCCTGCATAGCCACTTCAATTGTGAGGAGGCGATGGAAAGCTTTCAGGTTCTGTGTGTGGCCTTTCACCGAAATCATTTGTCAGAATGGATTAATGCTAGAGATGCAGGGACCGTTGCCTTTGCCAGCAGCAGTCGACAAGGACATGTGCCGTTCAGTGGTTGTCGTGCTAGTTGTCTTCTGACTGCTGCTCTTGAAGTGGTATAGAGTCACACTACTTTAAGACTGCTAGGACTGTACAGCCACAAAGTAACATCAAATGATACCATGTTCTCTTTTCTCGTATATGCCATTGGATTGTGTCATCTTCTTTTGTGTGTAATCTCCAAGTGGTGTGCAATGCAGAGTCTGCATGCAGCCATGGACTTGTTAACGGCACCCATCCTCTGTGCATGCACGATGACTCCACAAATCAAGCACCATACTTCTATCCCTTCATGAATCCTTAAAAAGCAAATATCAGGGGACTCTGAGCAGTGCTTTCATGCTGCAGATGCCGGCGCCGTGAGATTCAAGCATGCTCATACCATTCAGCATACACCGGTATGGACCATGGGCAAAGTGTGAAACCTCATACATGAAGAGACGGTGGCCGTGCCTGCAAATTCTTGCCTTTTCTTGCCATCTTCACCCTGATCAGACAATTATTGTACCGAGAAAATTAAGAGCCATGCGACACCTGACATTGAGCACCAAGCCAGGGATGCAGCCTTTGATAACAAGGACATCTGAGAAGCTTGGACGATAATGATATCACAAGATTCCTTTGCCTTGGCGCCTTGTCTGAAGATATATCGATGTCAATACTTGCTGGTGTTGGGCTCACATCAAAGCTGCAGTACCATGAATCCAATCCACCAACAGCAGCACTGCAAGACAGCCGAGCTCTAGGCCAGCTGCCTTTGGATTTCACCTAATGCATGACCAGCACTGTCCTGTATCAGTTCAGGTTGACACAGCGACTGGCCACTTTGCCATCTGTGGGCCCTATTGCTACCACACAGGACACATGGCCCTGCAGTGCATTGTCGCAGCCTGCATCGCTCACGCTGCAGGAGCAGAAGAAACATGGATCCGTCCGGCAGCTGCTGACTGTGCGTATGCAAGCCTGAGAGGCTTCCTGGACGGCGCAACCCCATGCAAACCCGCCCAGCAATCTTCCCTGAACAGTGCTTACACGACCTTGAAATTACAGCAAAAGCCAACGGCCAGAAATGGTCTAGCCAGCGCCCATCACCACCAGAAGCCGCCTGTCCCCTCTATCGTGAAGCTTGCCAGCGGCGCTCTCCTTTCCAGGGCACTCTTCTCCACTTTTCAGGGCCCTTGCGGCAGCCGCCAGAGCCGTGCATGACGGCGGGGGAAGCAGGCGCTAAGTAGCAAGTGGGGCTTAGTTGACGTGGCCGCGCTTGCGGGTGAGCTCGAGGATGTTGGAGAGCGCGCTGGGGGCAGAGGCGCTGCCTCGCTCCTTGCGCATGCGCCTGTTGCGGGCCACCAGGTAGGGCAGCCCAAACACGATGCCCAGCCCGATCATCACAAATAGCGTCACCAGGCCCTGCGCGCACACAGACGCCGCCTCAACGCACAGAACTTCCAACCGCGATGTGTCTGAAAGAGTGAACACATGATGTGGAAGAGCTGCGCCGGAGAAAGACACGATGTGCCCCGGACAGCGAGTGCTTTGATCCCTTGAATTCAAGGTATTGGGCACCACTATGAGCCTCTGCGATCCAGGGAATGCACATGCATGCAAAGCTTGACTGGCGCTACGATGGCCATGGCGGCATATCGCTGACAGCTAAGCACCAGTTTAAGGCAAGGGACAACAAAGGCAGCAGCCCTGGCAGATGAACGTGCAGGGACTGCAATAAGGGTGGGCTTGATGGCAACATGACTGGGGGCTCACCAGATTGATCTCTGCGCTGGCATCGTTCCTGGCCATGGCTCGGTTGTACACCATCTTGTACTGGGCCTCCATCTCGTCGTCCATCAGCAGTGGCGTCTTGCCAAACTTCTGGAGCGCTGCAGCCCAAAACACACAATTGATTCACGACCCACTCTCATCCATGCTCAAGGCTGATTCATGACAACCACTCATAAGCATGAAAAGGGTAGCCACAAGTATTCCACTTGAGCGAGACGACTGCAATGCAGCAGAGGCCAAAGCTCTCACCAGGAAGCTCAGTCTGTGTTCCGTCCGCGCACACCACTGTCAAATCAATGCGGTTGTACTCCTCCTGTGAACAGAGACATGCAGTGCATCAGTCGAGGCTGATGCAACAAGCGCTGAGAGGAGGGTTGCGGGTTTTCCTGCAGCAGTGGGATGTCCTGAAGATGGACAATTCCGACATGGAACCCATTAAATCTTCTCCCCACATGGCCAGAAGCATGGCTTGAATAAACTAACGCATTCTTAAGAGCCGTGAGGCACACCACGCCAGTGAAGTCCTTGAGGAACTCCGTGGCAATGCTCCACTCATTCTGCACATACTGTGGGCGGCTCTCCCTGCCGCCGCTGCCTCCAAACATGAGGATGTCATCCTGCATATGCCACAGGTTCAGTCGAGCTGGACACATGAGCTGTGAGTTCCCTCTTCAGTTGCTACACATTCTCATTTTTTTTTTGTTCATACTGCTGTCAGGCTTCAAGACAAGCGCCAGAAGCACTGATGCAGGTATACAATGGGTGTCCACCTTAATAGAACAGTTTTGATAAGTGCAAAGAGCGGACCTCTTGCGCCACAGAACCATTTGTGACATCCCAGTCCCTGTATTGAGCTGAGTACCACAGTACACGGTCCTCTGCAGACACACAGCATCTGGGTCAGTCGTGAAAGCCAGTACCGACAGCATCCACCTTGGGAGCAGCCACGTCTAGTCTGATTGCAATGTCTCCGCATGCGCTTGCAAAAATGAACCATCAGTGCACCCCTGCTTTAAGGCCACAGCAAGGACACTTACGGCCTGGTGGACTCTGTTGCCGCTTGTACAGGGGCCTGCCATTTTCACAGGACCACACTGCATATACGCCATCAAGTCCGCCGCTAAGGTTCCTTAAGAGCTTGTCGGCTCCCTCGATCTTCAGATCGCAGGGCTTTGTGCCTGCATGGCAAGGGAGCTTCTTCTCAAGTCCAAATAACATCTTCCACGCCCTCACTCCCTTTCTCAACTCACCAGTCGTTCTCATCAAACATGCAATGTCTGTATTGAATAACGTCCTCCGCGAAGCTAGGTTTCGTTTGACGATCAGTCTCACAGCTCTATTCAGAAATGAAAGTATAGGAGCTCTGGGTTTCAGGTAGTTGAGGGGCAGGGACAACAAGAGCGCAAACCCAATTCTGAAGGCCCGTACCATTGAACACAGGTGAGCTGTCAGCGCCAATCCTGCAGTCCACCTCCGTCTCCTCTGCATCCTCGAAGAAATAGTCTCCATAGACGTCATCATAATCTCCTGTGTATTGGTTGTAATAGAAGCCGTCGTCTGACTCATCATACATGTCATAATGATAACCGGCTGTGTACAGCTGATAATCATCATAGTAATTCAGATCATCATTGTATCCATACTGACAGAAGCTCAAGGTTGCTAAGCACACAAGTGTGAGGGCTTGCAAAGCCCGCTTTGCCACGAGCGGCTCGACCGAGCACCTCATGATCGGACAGCACACTATGACATCTTGCTACGAACTGCACCACAATATTGTGTGAGGTGGGCAGTACGCTGGGTCGAGAGAGAAGAAGAATGAATGCCGCTGAGCGGGAATCAGTAGCGGCAAATGATGACCTAAATTCCCTCTGAAACGAGGGTCGTCAATAAGTAGGTCCTAAGAACTCACTCTATTTTTAGCTTGCCATCATTTGGATGTTGCACATGACATTATGGATCATATACTTCATAAATTGATTGTTGCAATCAATTTTCTGCTGGAAAACGAATCCCAGGTTCGTCATGAATAACAATAAATTAGACGAGCCAGCACTGCTGGCTCACTGCAAGGGCGTGTTCTCGAAGACAGGCTACATCACTGTGGGAACAGAAGAGTGCGTCCATATCCATGGATTTTATATGACGCACGTTTGATCCTTGTTGTGTACAATGCCATGCAAGCAAGTGGATGTTCGCGTTGGACATCTGTTTGAGATCAGGGTTATGAGTTGCTTCTGAATCATCAATACCCTGGTGCACCAAGACCGTTGATGCGTGCAGGAACCCTCTTCCATTCAAGCTTCCTGCACCAGAAAGCGACGATGCAAAGGCCAAGCCAATTTACACCCAACCCGCGAAGTTGGGCCGGTTGCCTGCTTCCTATTTTGAAAAGGAGCACTTGTACGTTTCGAAGGTACTCTATTTGGCTGTTAATGTCTTGCAAGATGCTTTCAAGGGGGGTTGCCATAACATTCGCTCAGAACCTGGATTCCAGGATCTGCCATATGTGGACAGAATCAAGTACGCTGAAATTCAGCCTGAAAAGCTTGGCAAAGGTTTCCTCACCAGTGATTACAGCAGAAGGGATGAGTTCACTTCGACGTTCAGGACAGAACAATATAGAGATCTGCTAAAGGTGAGTCTATCTGCTTATCCAGTTTTCCAATGTCTTGTCAGCCTGAAATTCAGCAGAAACTTTTTCACTTGACAATTCAGGAGCTCCTGCTTACTGTTCTATTACTATTACTATTACTATTATTATCATTGGCTTTTCCTGCCAAAAGGCAAGGTACGTCCTGCAGACAAGCTGCAATTAAAGACTGCCACAATACTACCCCTTGTTGGACTCGCCAGATCCAAGCAAGACCCAATCAACCGTGGGCAC
>JADEYI010000111.1_pt1 | contig 155287 bp, 279 predicted proteins | sample 8542331 | NCBI WGS metagenome assembly JADEYI01 (sample SAMN16510988, study PRJNA670497) | mine drainage metagenome | isolation source: biofilm near Copperflume 1 | place: Germany: Marsberg coppermine Kilianstollen | collected 2018-02 | reverse complement strand
GCCCTATGCTGTGCAGACGCCGAGCCCCCGCGCCGGCCGAGGGTACCTACCCCAGGTACTCACGTACACCCCTTCTGACCATCACAAGTAAATTTGATACCTTTGCTCGCTCTTGCACCATGCCCTGTCCCATGTGCCGAAGCAAACAGGGTAAGGAAGAGGATCCTTCAATTTTGCGACAAGAAAGAATATGGTGTAAGCCTTGTAAATGGCGGTGTTGGCAGGCGGGTCCGAGGGGAGTGGGCGGCATGGCGCGGCCGCAGCTGCGCGTGGCGACGGGGGACTATGGGGCTCAGCAGGCGGCGGCGCAGCAGCACCAGCAGATGCTCCTGCAGCAGCAGTACATCATGCACCAGCACATGCTGCAGCAGCAGCACCAGCGGGTGTGTCATTGCTCTCTCGCTACAGTGCCTTCACTGTGCATCACATCTGCAAGTAGCCAAAACAGGAGAGGCTGGGCCTCAATGGTGCACGGTTTGGAGGTTGTAGTGTCAGATGAACTGAGAATTTTGGTGTGCTGCAGTATCTGTCGGGAGGCTGGGCCCCGGTGTACTCAGAAGCACAGCTGGGAGTACAGGGCCCACCGTCCAGCCCTTCTTGGTATGGCGTACAAGGTGAGCAGCACCGTCCACTTGACACTGACATTGCGACTCCTTGCTGGACAACGAAGTTTCTCATGACGCCTGTCCTCTTACCGCTGTGCTCATGCCCTGCAGTGCATAAGCGGCGATAGTATCACCATTGGATATTCATCCTGTGTGTCCAATGTACTCCTGTGCTACTCCAAAGGGCTGTGACTGCTTGGAGCATATATGAGCAGACCTTGCCAGAGCGCTGATTGGGCCCTGTGTTTTGTGCGTCTGTTGCAGGCGGGCTTGTGTCGTCCGGCGCTCCATACACGCAGGCCGGGGCAAGCATGATGTCCGGTCACTCCGCTGCAATGCCATTCTACGGTGCGACAAGTTCTCTCCCCTGACACCATGTAGGAAAAGCACGGTCAAGGCCTCAAAAGTCCAGAGGGATACAAGTATGGCCATTCACATTGCTGCTGTTGCCCCTTTCTTGAGGCATCTGTGTGGGAGGTCAAGCCCCTTCTTCCTCACACAATTCAGCTCTAAAACGCTGTCAGTGCAGCATCGTTTCTGTTTACGGTATGTGTCCTATGCATGACCCAGATACATGCATGCTGCTGCAGAGGGGCAGCACCGGGAGCGGCCAGCGGCGGCTGTGCCGGTGGATCCAGAGATGCTGCCGCCAGTGAGCGAGATCGCTGCGGCGGTGCTTGCATCTCCCGGGGGCCCCCCATCCGAGCCCCTGGGTGGAGTGGGGTCGCCACCGCCTGGGGGTCCCGCCGCCACCGCCAGGGGGGGGTCTCCCCCCGCCAGCGCCGGAGCCCACACTGCTCTCTCAGACGCCAAACTGCAAGTCGCTGCGGCCGGAGGCAGCCCCAGAGCGTGACAGCTCTGCACCTTTTGTTTTTCTTGGTGTTTTTAGGAGAATTTTATAGGGGTCCCATCGGTAGCAGAGGCAGGCAATCAGTTTCCCGCGGCGTAGGCAGTTTCGGCCCCCCCCCCCCCCTCCCCCCATCGTGTTGGATGCGAAGGTGCATAATTTGTGCGAGTCCTTGAGGCAGAGAGGACCGTGGCGCAACTGCTCGACCCGTAATGCAAATCTGCTCAGAGCTGCTGAAAGAAGGGCCAAGGCGCGGCCGGTAAGGATGCGGCAGGAGTGCAGCTTGCATCGAGCAAGGATTACAAACAGGGTACCCTCCCTGTCATGCACGCTCCGCAAGGGGCTACAAGAGGTTGAAAAAATTGATGTACACTCGCTGATGGGGGCAAGCACCTATTCTTCTTACGCTGGTTTGACGTCCTTGCTGCGTCTGCAGATGAGTTTGCGGTGTCAGGCAGCGCAGTCTTTGTACACCAACATTTCTGAACGGCGCGGCTCCCGCCAAACGCCGCACCCCACCCGTGCACCCCATTGCAATTTTGGATGGAGGCCTCTAGTCTGCTGTTGCATGGGCTCTCTGCGCGCTTTTCCCCCGGCAGGCGGCGCGCTCGGCTGCTGGGCCGATGCGCTCTGCCGGCCTCTTTGCGTTCTCAGCTTGCATTTCAGGCGGCGGGAAGGCTGGAGGGCCGCAGCTTCTCCAAAACTTTTGCTCCTCCCCGCTGAGCGTTCCTGGTTGCCAGAATGAGTCACCCGCATTGCTGTCACCCTAGGAGTGGGTCTTCTGCTGGTCAGAGCCGGGATCGTTGCCCACAATGTTCCCTGTTGCAGGACAAATTTGAGATTGCAAGTTCACCCCCTTCCCGTTGCTAGTAGCCGTGTCAGCTTGCCTGCATATAGGGTGGGAGGGGGGCCCCACACATGCAAAATTACGCTTCAATTGCCAAGCTGTGTCCTACTGTTTGCAGCATCATCAGACACCTGCAGTAGCTAGGAGTAAATATTCTAGCATTGCGTGCTTATGAGCCTTCCAGGCTGTTACTGAGACCTTGTCGAGGGGGAAAACTTGTCTGGCATGGGTCGTTTGGTGCATTGCCCTTCCTTTGCATGAATTGTGCTACAAGTAGTTAAATTGGGTTGAGGGACGCAATTGGTTTTGTGGGGACTTGTCATAGATGCTGTTCCTGTTTTGCTCACAAGTGCACAAGATGTCTTGAAGCTGTCCTAGGCGAGTGAGCGCCTGCAGGTGTCCTGTCGCGGGCACAGGTGCGAGTGTGGTCTGTTTATTGCTTCAAGTGGGGTGCCCTTGCAAAGGTAGCTCAAACTTTTGCATGTCTTGTGGGTGAGGAGGTGGCAGTGGTCAAGTAATTGCGTCTTCTGATGTCAGCAAACTGACTCCTAGTGACGCCTGCACTTGGGATGCACACCGTAATGTTGTGGTAGTTCTAGCGGGGTTTGAGCCGCCACACAATCTATTGTTTTGCTGCTCTGGGATATTCTCGGATTCATGTTTGTGGCCCTGCCAGCAGTTGCTCTGCTGTGCAGGCGCAAAGATCCTTCTTTCTCCTGATTTAGATGTCTTCACACCGTGGGAATTCTTGCACCCTGCGGGACTGCACGGCAGCCAGACAGACGACTGTGTGGATGGTTTTGTAAGGGATTACACCCTATTTCCTTCGGCTCTGGATAGTTTGTAACATCGCTGTAAGAAGCTTCTTTCTTGTTTGTCACCTTGCTGCAGCACTTCACGTGCAGCACTTCATGAATACCGCGCCACAGTCCACTGCATGATCACATCAATTGATCCAAACATGGATCAGCCCCCACTGATGCCCACAGAGTCACAAGAAAAGGGTCATCCAGGGGCAAGTTGAAAAGGTAGCAGCAAACTTTAAGCAGAACGTTTCCAGCTCCAGCAAGTGTCTTGCTGTGCACTTCACAAGCTTTCCAGGGTTCAGCAACAAAAGACAGTATGTCATTTGGGGCTTTGCCCAGTGGCAGGTGGTTCCCAGGAACTCTCATCCCTGCGCACTCCTCATGAATGGGGTCTTCTGAACGTCAGAGAAGATGCTTTGTGACCCGCATAGTAAACAGCAGGAGGTCCCATCACTCTGGAGAAGCAGTGACGGCGGCAGCCAGGTAAGCAGATCCCATTGACGAGGCGTCCCGAATGCGCTTCAGCTGCACTTTGGCCGCCACCTGTCCACCGCACAAAACCCGCCACTCAACACCACTCACACAGCCAGCATGACAGAGGGGTTACTGACTATATCATCAAGCCGTGATTCCAGTAGTTCTGAAGCCATGCCATGCCCAAGAAGGTCGTCCGCGGCTCGTCGAGCCATGAATTGGGTGCAGCCTTGCGCTTCAGATGGATCAGATGATCAGAGTCCAGAAAACACCCAGCAGATGATGGTGCAGGTGTGCGTCACCGTGAGCCAGTATGCAAAGCTATCAACATGAAATATAAGATGTGTAATGATGAGGATTTGCTGACCTCTGGCCCCAGCATCTGCTCCATGTACTCGCTCAGGAATCCTCGGTAAGCATCAAAATGTTCAAACAGTCCGCCGTCGATTGCCACCGTCGTCTCCTGCATGGCTCCGTTGCTGCGCAGCACAGCACACAACGCATTGCCTTCCGCGCTCTTTAGGCCAGCCAGCAGCGGCTCCCGCAATCATGGGACGCAAGGCCCACTGACAGGGGTGCAGATTTTAGCGACCGTTTTTGGTAGTCACCGTTCCAACAAAGAACGGCACATGCCCGCACCTGCCGTCGCGTCCGATGTGGCACAGAAGGCCGGCCAGGCAGGCGGCCACCAGCGCAGCGCTGCGCCGCGACACCATCAGGCACACCGCCTTCACCTGCACCGCAGTCACACACTCTTGTAAGAGTGCCTTTCGCTTTGCACTGCCATCTCTGTACAATAAGCAAGAGCGGACTCGCTGGCTCAAGATGTGCAGCTCAACACGTCATCTCGGCCCGGGACTCCAGGGCAAAAGCATGGCCGATAGGTAAGACTCCTGCCTTGTGACAGACCGGGCAAGCAGACATCCTGGACCAAGGCGTGTTGTGGGCTGCGGAACACATGCTTGATGCCCCCATGCACAGGGCCGAGCAGGAGGGACCAGCCAGGACACAAGCACAATCTGGTCCCCATGATGCAGGTCTTCCTGACGGGCTGGCCACTGTCTCTTGATGCGTTTCACAGCGTCCCCTAGGCCTCCTACACTGGCAGGGTCATACAGAAAAATTGAGGTGAAGCCCGCACTGGCAGGGTAACAGAGATGAACAGAGTTGCAGCGCGCACTGTGGAGCAGGCTGAGTAGGTGCAGCGCGAGGGCGGCAGGTGCAGCGTCTCGGCCAGGATCTGCGCAGTGCGCGAGAGCGTCCACGACCCGTCCTCCACGATCTTGGACATGGCGGGCGTGCTCAGCGCCCACTCAACCCGCAGCTCGTCCGGCACCGACGGCCCGAACAGCTGCGCCTCCTCCTGCACCCAAAACCCCCAATTTCAAATTTATTCAATTTTCTGGTGAATTGGAAACGTGTTCAATACAGTTTTGGAAATTTCTGAACAGCTTCAAACAGCCGCCTGCCGATGAGCAGAACCCTCTGCTGAGCCAAAGTCTCTCCCCCAGCTGAGCCAAAGTCTCTCCCCCAGCTGAAGATCCGCATGCATTTGCATTGGGGCGGGTCGAGTCCTGCGCGGGTGCATTGCGGGGTGGCAAGTGACATTGCACTTGTGGGCGGTGCTTGGAGCGCACCGCTAGTCGCAGGATGATGCGCCGTGCCACCTCCCCCATGTACATCCCCGACACCATCTTCTCAAAGTGGTACTCCCCAGCGTTCGGGGTGGTCTCATCCATCTCCCTGTCCACCTGTTGCCACACACCACCTCACGCACGCAGAACTTTATAAACACCCTTTCCGGGCGCAGTCACTAGGTGTAAGGGATTACTCCACTGTTTCGATTAAGGAATTGGCGAAAATAAATTAATGGCTGTTTGGCCAGCCCCGCAGGGAAGCCAGCAGCCACATCATGACTTTTTTTTTACTACTTGCCCATTTTGCCATTAATCCGTTACCTCCCCTAAGGAAATTGGCTTTTTGGCCAGCGTCTGTAATTTCCGACAGCCTCCCGGTGGCCGCTGCGGATGCCCAAGATAAGAAGCAAATCGCCACCCAGCAGCCAGCAATCAATTCGAATCAGCCAATGGCCGCCTACGGCCACTAATCAAAACACTGGATTACACCTGCTGCTCTGGCTTTCTGATTACTCTTTCTTAAACGAGGTCAAGCCTTGCCACATGGGTGGTTCCGCATGTTGCATGCAGCAGCGATCCATGTGGCAAACGCTGAACTCATGCTAGGCAATATGCTGGACCATGCATGCTGCGCTCTGCCCACAAGACTTCCCAGGTAGTGGGGAACTGAGAAAGACCAATTACTGGTAGTGTACGCAGCCATTCACGCAGCTTGAAAGCTCCCCCCCAAAAAAAATAAAAGAAATGCAACATCATCTGGCATGCCTGTGTGATGGGCAGCGAGGCGGCCGTGAAGTTGCCCCACTCGGTGTTGACGACCATGCTCTGCCGCTTCGTGGAGCCCTTGGCCAGCGTGGCAATATTCGCAACCTGTTCCACATAGCAGGCATTTGTGCCCGTGCCCAGGATGACGCCCACTTTGGCGTTGGGGTCCTCATAGCAGGCCCCCGCCAGCGTGCCCACTGAGTCATTCAGAAGCGCCACCACCTTGAACTGCGCGCAGAAGGTATGTTTATTGACTCTTCCTCCCTCCTGTGATCCCTCTGATTCAAAGTGCTGGCACTGCTCTACAGCATGCGATGTTCAGCACGAGAGGACTTGAGCATAGCATGGCAGGAGAGCTTTGATAGTACCCAGCTTCAGCAACCAACTTGTCTTGGGGTCTATGGGATATAAAGCTATGCAACTGCTCCTGAATTGAACATCTGCAGTGTTAGATGCAGTGATGTGGGCTTCGAGGTCAGCAGAGCAGGTGATCTGGCGGAAGGAGCAAGCATGCATGCGGATGGCTCGGTAGGCTCACAGGGGCTTTGAAGCGCAGGATGGCCCGCTGCAGCATCTGCACAGGGTCAGAGCCCACGAAGCCCTCGTTGTCAAACTTCTTGGTCAGCTTGATCATGGTCCCAGCATCTACAGCCGTCTGATCCACGGGGAAGCTGAAGCAGAAGCCGACCGGAGCCGTCCGGTTCCCGCTGCATGCAGGCAAGCTTCTTCATTTGTATGCAAATTTCAAAATTCCAGTCTTTGTGCCCGTGCTTGCACGAGAGCCCGTTCATGGTAAACAACGGCCGTGCTATGCCTGGTTCTGTCTTGGAAGCCTTTCGCGCCATGAAGGGCAGGGGCAGGGGCCCACCTGAAGCCATAGCGCTTGGCAAATGTTACGAGCGAGTCCGCAAGCAGGTCGAACAGCCGGTCTGCATGGCAGCTGAAGTACTCCTCTGGAATGGCAAACTCCTCCATCTCAAACCGCGCCTGAATGCATTGCCAAGACAGGTGTGTCAAGGATCTGGTGCATGCGGCTGCTGCAGGGCATGCGGTAGCAAGTGAATGCAGGGCTCACCACTTCTCCCCTTTTTTCAGACAGGCTCACAAGGATCACGCGGAAGTTTGTGCCACCGATGTCCACAGCAAAGAAGTCCCCTGTCTCCTCCCTATACAGGGCATCTCTACAGAGTGAGTGTCCTTGTAATTGGAAAATGCAGGGCAGCAGGAAACCTACATAATGCATCAAAGCAACCATTCTGTCATGGCACGCACCCGTTTGGGAGGACGTCCATCATGCTGGGCATCATCAAGCAGGAGCTCTTCTGTCCTCGCAAACCAGCTTGCGCCTGCAGGTCATGATTGAGTTGTCAAGCGTCAGAGCATTGTTGCGCCTGAGCAGTGAGTGGACGTCTAAAGGTAAGACGGTGCAACCCAGGTGAGGACACACCTCCTTGATGAAGTCGTCCTTGATCTTCAACAGCCTGTCATGTCCCAGGAGGAGGCTGCTGCGATACTGCACGACAAATCAGCGAGATCACCACTAATTGTGCTCGATGGCATCAGTTTTATGGCAGGGCCGGTTACTGTTATTTTCACAACATGTCGCCAGAACTAACTGAATGTATGAAAGTCGATTTGAATCGAGACGGCATTTTACAAGTACGGGCTGCTGTGCTCTGCTTCAGACATTGTCAGCAGTCTATCGTGCGGCCGGTGGCTGTACCTGCGCCATGTGTAAGTGCAGGAGCTGCCATCGCCTAAACTCGCGCCTGGCAAGGTAGACAACTCCCATGAAAGCAGCACCGCAAGCGGCTGCTGCGAGGGCTTGTCTGTCCTTTTGCTGCATTGGTGCTGCTTCTCAGCACCCTGGCCCCTGGCTTCAGTCACAACGCACTGTGCATAACTCTACAGCATCTGTATCGTTCGATCACACCATGGCAAACACACACCTCTCTCTGTCTTTACAGATGCAATTCCGAAATGAGATTTTCAATGAGATTCCGCGCCATACGGCTTGCCACATCAGCGTCCACCGTCACCTGACCCACGTGCGCCTAAAAGACGAGAGCCACCAGTTTTGGATCAGGCGTCGACTGTGGGTGAAAAGGGAGGACAACCTCACAGTCAGTGTCCCAGAAATACATAGGAACATCCTTCTTGTGAATATCCCGCAGGCGTCAACGGAATGAGCACCAAGCGTTGAAACGATGAAGCGTGCCCGCGGAGAACAGGCGTGCGAGGAGCCAAACCCTGCCGGTAGCCGGCCAAGGCAAGACGCTTTGGGGTGCCAGGTCCCGGCGTTTGATCTCCCAGTGTGCGCAGTCGCAGAGCACACCTCCGGCATTGCAGTTCCCCGCGAGGATGCTGAGCTGCAAGGGTGAACGCTCCCTCCGTTTGTTGAAGTATAGAACTTACCACCCACTTTGCAGAGGGTCGAGACTGGGGCACCGATTTCGATCCTCCTGAGACTTGGATCCTGGGAGCTGAAGTCGCAGTCTGCCGACACGCCCTGTTGTGCGTGCAGGAGGACGGTTGAGGATCCGATAGCCCTCTCAGAAAGGCGAAATGACAGCGGCAGCTACTGCGAGGGGAGCTGCGATCATTCCTGCGAGGAAGAGGCCGAGGAAGAAGGCTGCTCCGGTTGTGCAGGTGCGTGCCCACCGAAAGTTCTCCCATTTCGCAGGACCAAACTGATGCAACCGGTTCATCGCCAGGGTTTCTTACTGGAGCGTTAAAAGATGCAGTGCTATTTCAAGGGATATGAAAGTGGCCTGCTTGGAGAATCAGTTCTGACGAGACGGACCCGTTGCGCAGACTACAAGTTACAGGAGCGGCAGCTGGAAGAGCAGCGCAGGCTGATGGCAGCCCTGCACTCGAGGAACTGCATGCTTACTGCGCTCAATAGCAACCTCATCATGCAGCTGAACCTGCTGAGGTCGATTGTGCCTTTGGAGCGCAGAGAGTCTCGCTCGCTGCACCTTCGCATTGCCCTGCCAGGTGGGCACACAACGGGTTGCCTGGGCATCAAGAGCACACATTTGACATGATCAATCTGTTGTATCTGCAATCTACTCACATATGCGAGTCCTCAATGTGATGCCTGGCATACCCCCAGCATCCTCAAGATGACTGGAAGCAGAGATTTGGCATGTGCCTTAGAGCCAGAAAAGCCCGGAAGAGCCGCAGGAACCAACATTGCTGCTGTGGTCTTTGTGTCCAGGTGAGTACGCGGTTGAGCCAGTGCAGCCGAGCAAGGAAGGGAGGGTGGCAGAGGAAGACACACCTTCCACAGGCCCTATGCTTCACATCTGGGTCAACTCTGACATGGCCGTCGAGGCTGTGCGGCAGAGCATGCACAACTTTGTGACAGCGCCAATGGGCCAGGATTGGTTCCTCAGCCTCATGAAGGTGTGTGCCCAGTCTCTGTGGCTTCTGACCTCACTAGCACCCCGACTTATCTCATGATCTGCATGTTGGGGTTCTTTGATCCGGTGTCAGCCAATTGCTATGCCGAGAACAGAATGTCTTTCCGAGGAATCTGCTTGATTTGTCTTGTGCGCAGCAGGAGCAACTATGTTTTTGTCCTGGGCAGAGTACTAAATGTTGCTGATTCTGGCTGGGTGGGCAGGACGGCGCTCAAATTGAGGATGCTCAAACTCCCGAGTCCCTGCATCTGGGTGATGGCCACCTGATCTATGCATCTCTGGGGTCTGAGCAAACAGCTGCAGCTTGAGGGATGCAATTGCCTCATTGCCATGACTAATAAGAAGCAGTTGCATGGCGGACATATTGCTTATGCATGTTTTATGGTTGCTTTGAGAAGATAAGTCCCATTGGCTGCTACAGTGCTACCTTTGGGAGCACACTTTGTATGTATTGACTTTGTATGTGTCCAAGTGAAAGGTCGTCTATTTTGCAGGTCTGGTGTTTGCCGGAGTAATTGGATGCACTTTTTTATTGCAAAAGTGATGGTGGCTTGCTCTGAGGTTAGGAGGCCTTGCAAGGGCAATCTTCTTGCACTGCAACTGGTGTTGCTGTTGATGCGTTGGAGATGTCTTCTGATGCGAAACTGCGTCTCAATAGACATAATGTCAGACAAGTATCATGGTAGATGAACAAATGACTATATGAATATTATTGTTTATAAATGTGCACGTGCCGCTGCAGTGTGCTGCAGTTGCAGGGAATCTTTGTTGGCCATGAAATCTCGCTGCCTGGCCTATAGGCTGCGTCCGTCATGCATGATGTGTGAGTTTGAATTCAATTTTTGAGGTTGATATCATTGGTTTTTGCTCGGGAAGGTTGCCTGCATGTTTGTCGTGCATGCATATGGTGCCTTGCTGTTGTAACCGTTATGTTGATGCCGTTGCGCGTGCCAGGGACAAATTTTAAACCAGGTCCATATCATGTGACAAATGATCATGACATGTCCACTGGCACTGGCGGTCACCGTGACACCCAGGGAGCCTCCAACTGAGTTGTCACGTGACACCGTGTGACCCGCCTAGGCCTAGGCCTAGCTGGGCACAGGTCTGTGCAGCACATGCATGAATGCATGCATCCTTGCATTTCGAGCGGTTTGCTAGGGACGGCCCCTCAGCGTTCGTGTAAGAAGGAAGTGTAGACCTGTAGGCTGCAAGGGTGCATTTGCGAGTTGACAATGCTGCAAGCCTGTGCATATCGGCCCCAGGTTCCGGCTGCAGACTCGGAGTACCGTACTCGGAGTGACTCTGTTGCTAGTTTGCAGTGCAGATGGACCTGTGTATGCCCTATGGCCCTCTGGGCTCTGGGTTCGCCACTCATAAAGATTATTCTTATTATTAATATTATTGAGTCCAGCTCAAGGGCAGCTGACTTGGCCGTCATGGCGATCGCCGACTCACCGTGACAGTAGCTTTACTAATGTGTGAATAAGGACCAACGTGGCACTCAAGGGGAGTGTCTCGTTCGATCCTGGTCTACGTACTCTCCCCGAATCCGCTTTGTTGCAAGGTATTTCGATTCCTATTCTCTTCACCCTGAATCTGGGTGAAGAGTATGGACGTGGTGCAAGGCTCCTGTGGACAGCAGAGTGGATGTTCAATCTAAGAATATTCTGATGGGCACTAAAAAACCGGCGACCAATCTTGCCCATGTCTATCAACATACTCACATCGCCGTATATCTCGTGGGGTTTTTCGCCATCGCATGTCTCTTTTATGATAGCACACAGGTAATGAGTTCAACCTTGGGACGTGCCTCTAACTGCTTGTGCTTTCTTTCACATAGTCTTCTCTGTGCTATCTGACAAAATTCTGTGCCTGCAGGGTATTGTCCAGAAATACGAGCTCAACCGGAAGTGGTTCTACCTGTATGGTGCGTTTGTCTCTTGGCATGTATGAGTCACATGCACTCAAATTTTCGCTTGCAGCACCATATAACGTCCTGACAGAAAGCATGACATGTACAAAAATGGGAGAGATTGCTTGTTTGGTCCTATCTCCCTCCAGCTGAGGTGTTTTGATGACCTAGGAGCTGTTACTTCATAATTGTTCAGGTGGTGAGTAGCTTTTTGGTGCCTAGTCACTCACGTAGGTTTCAATAAGTCTCTATGGGTGAACTCTCTCCTAACACAAAGATCACCCACAGACTTTTCAGTCACAAGACTGTTGCATGCAAAATCCCGACATGATCTGCTGTGCTTTTGCGAGCAGGAGCGACATCGTTCTTCGCTTACCTGTACTTGCGGCCACTGATTCGTCGGCGTTTTGGCTCAGCCTCAAGGTGCGGAGTCCAATTCACGGACATTTGATCACTAATTCACAACTTATGTCCAGGCTTCTCTGCAGAGCCTGCAGGCCTGGAGCTCAGAGGGGAAGCTGTCCGGACCTCAGCTGCCATTGGCAAGAATGGGGAGCTTGCTCGCTGATCTCCACATGTGTCGCGCAGGGGATACATCAATTTCTATTCCCTGTACATTGGATGGCTCTGCAGCGCTGTCTTCCTGCACCTGCCAAGTTTCAAGGCGCTTGGCTTTGATGTCCGCACAGATGTCTCCATGCTCCTCACCATATTCCTCCTGTCCTGCCTGGTGAGCAGACTCCTGCCAATTATCCCATCTGGACTCTTATTCCAAGGAGTGTTTGCTTCTCATCCTTCACTTATGTGTGGTCTGCTTACGAATGCAAGGCCATACTGCTTGATCACCCAGGGTGTGAGGCTGCAGACGAGAGGGTTAAGCCAGAAAGAGATGAACCAAAGAAGAGAACCATAAAATGAGATAAAGTTTTGTCATGTTGCAGGTGCTGGGCGCTCTGCACGCGATTCACTCCCTGTGCATATTCTTCCATGTGCTGCGGCCGCGGCTGCAGGTTGCCACGGGGGCACTGTCTGGGACCACCTCCATCATTTTGCTCAACGCCATGAACCTTGCTGTCGCATGCAGGTGTGCCTTGGCAGCTTGCTTCACACCTCTCGATTTTTGTGTCCATTCAGGGATGTACAGCATGGCAGCCTGCTTAAAGCCTGAGTAAAGTTCTGTGTCCATTTCAGAGATGATTGAACATAAGTTGTGCTAAGGAAAAGAGCCATTGATCAGCAGGTTGTCTTCACACATCACAAACAGTTCTCAGGAAGAGAGATCTTGGCAAGCGGTCTTTATGCTGATTTGCACATGTCATAGTGTATTTAAGATTGGTGGCTTGCAGCACGTACTATAGCTTCTGCGGGAATGCGGCGGCAGTCGGGGCAGATGCAAAGGGGGGTGGTGCCGTGGGTGGGTTCAGGGCGGCTGTGTGCACCAAGTGGCTCCGCCCAATAGACATGCGCGAGCACCCTGCCTTCTCCTCCTGGGTCATCTATGGTGGGGCTTCCCCCCTTCACTAGAGTTTTCAGGCCTTTAGTAACCAGATGACCTCCAGGTGGGGTGGATATTACAGCATGCATGGCAGGTATGTGCAAAGGCAAGCCTGGCTCGGGCAAAGGGGCACCACATTCCTTTGAGTACTGAAGGAGAGGACATGGGCATAGATACCATTGTCATCAGCAAAGGCCCCCTTGGGGCTCTGCCTTACCATATTTGGGCAAAATAGAGGCCCGATGGCAGGAGGATGCTGGCTTTTTATGTGCTCCATGTCTGTACAGGGGAGGGAGCTGGGGTGGCGAGTCTGGCATCAGACGCGTCCAATGCCTTTGCGAACGCCTATCTGAACGTGGACATTCCCCTGGACGGCATCGGCCTGATCAGCATCCCGGCCGCCGAGATCATCTCGCCCGTCTTCACACTGTGGATCACCCTCGTCATCATGTACATGGGTGCATACCATGCACCCTTCTTTCTTAAAATTCAACAGCTGAATGCAGTCTTCTTGCTGCTAGCCAGCAGCTCACTCTGCATATTCATTCTGAAGTCCGCATGGAGTCCGTATTCCAAGGTAGGAAGCTGTGATGAGTTTTCTTCACTCCAACATATTTTTGGGAGTCTGCGCATGTGTGTTCGGGTCACTGAAGTGAAGTTTATATTTCATCCTTCGAATTCTAGTTTGAAATCATATTTGCTGTTGGGGCTGTCCAGTGAACAGCCTGGCGGACTACAGCGCGGCCGGGGCGCTGCAGAGCGTGCTGACCGCGGGGCGAGGCCGGGCCGGCAGCAAGGACTGGCGCTCCGGCCGTCCCGTGCACCGCCGCCGCCACAGCGCCGACTTCTCCCGCCGCCACCGCCACAACCTGTCCGGCATCGGCCGCCAGTCCCTTGATGTCAGTCCCCTGGCCCTGGTCTCTAGCTAAGCCTGATTCCTACACAATCTATATACGTATGATGACCAGAAGTTGATTACATCGCCTCTTGTCTTCGTCGGTGCTAGCTGCGGCAAGTGCCGCTCTGTATTTCATCTGTGGCCATTGGAGTGATGATGACCGTGATTGGCTTGTGCACCGAAATGCGCATTGCACAAGAGCATGAGGGATGGCCTGGCTGCTTGTCACTGTCTTGTCCTTGGAATTACACCCCAAGCAGCGTGCAAGCATGCCATGCATGGCAGCACAAGGTTGTGTGCCGGGAGCAAGTTGCTGAACAGAATCTGCATGTATTTTGGGGGTGGCGCAGATGATGCAGCGGTCGGCGAGCGAGATGATGGACAGCGCGACGGTGCGCGCGGTGAGCGGCCTGCTGCGCAACTTCTCGGCCAACCTGCCGGACACGTTGCTGGCGGGCCTGCCCGGGCACCTTCTGGCGCAGCAGCACCGCACGCCGTCGGTGCCCCAGACCGCGCGCGCATGGCGCCCCGGCGACCCATCCTGCACCCCCTTCTCCAAGATCGACCCCGAGCCGTGACTTACTCCTTCTCCCTTCCCCACCACAGTACTGCTAGTCTGTTGGGCAATCACAATACTTGCCCATTATGCATGGATTTGCCTTAGTGTCCAGTGATGCCAATTACCCAATTGTTGCTATCCTGTTGGGCACCTACTGTGCCTGCACATGATGCACAGCTTTGCCTTGGTGTACAGTGATGCCCAATACTCAGACCTCCCCGAGCAAGTGGAGGCCCATGCGCTGCGCCTTGGATTCATCTGCAAAGCCTTGACAGGATGACACATATCCTGCTATGAAGGTTGACCAATGGAGCTTTCGATGAGCCTGGGGACCGATCTTCTCTGGCATGCACAAGCAGTCATAAGAATCATTATTGGTGGTTGACACAGGGAGGAGGAAGAGGGCGCTTCGAGTGATGAGCAGCCGGACTTCCTGCCAATGTTCCCTTGGTACAGCGGCACGTCGGCCGACATGTACCGCACCATCTTCGGCCTCATCGTCTCCCTCAAGCTGTTCCTGGGCCGCTTTGACATGCGCACTATGCAGGTGACTTAGCTCAAAACACCGCTTGCCCTTAAATGACCACTCGCTTGCCGGCACTCACCGTATCCTTCTGCACAGCATGCAGAAACGACTGCATTGACATGTGTTTGCATGTGCGCAGGCAGCGACGGGGGTGGGTCCCCCCGGGGGTGGCAGCGGGCCCCCACGCGAGGGTGACGGCTTCACCTTTGAGCATGTGGCTGACAAGCGGGAGCTCTGGATAGACTTCTGCGCCGACACTGGCGACGGCGGGTACGCGGCTCTCGCCTCCCTTGTTATTAGATTTTGGCGCAGTTTTTCTTACATTTTATACCCCTTGTGACACAATGTTATCAACTGGACCCTACAATGCAGCCCTCTTGTGTCCTCTAGAGGCTGGTCCAGATGACAAAGGAAGGGCAGCACTATTCAGATATCAGGTCCTTTCATACCTAAGGTCTGTGCTTCTCAGGGACCCCACGTATGCAGTGGCAAGGGCATTGGCCGCGCCGGTGCTGCATGCCATGGACATGTCCTCCAGCAATGTTTCCGGCACATCTGCCAAGAGCAGCGGCGGCAGGACAGGGGATACTTCGGACGAGACATTGCAGGAGGAGCCTGAATCGCCGCGCAGCACTTACAGCGACAGCTCGTCCGGGCTGGACACCCCCATCGAAGGCAACAGAAGTGAGCCCGCCTGAGACAGCCCACTTCTTTTGCCAATGTAATGACTGTCAAGCCATGCAAGACCAATATTTTGCCAACATGGGAGCTGAAGCTCGCTCCATCAACTAAAGGCAGACTGGCGTGCGCGAATTGGGCGCATGTTTCATTGGATCGAGGTGCGGGTGGGAGTGAGGCCCACTCAGGCGGTGATTGAGCAGTGAGCATGGTGCCTGTGTGCAGGCAACGGGCAGGCATCGACATCAGGGAGGGTGTATGCCAGGGGCAAGCTGCTGCCCAGGGGAGATGTGCTGATCCTGGGGGGCGACCTGGCCTACCCCAACCCCTCCACTGAGACCTACGAGCTGCGCTTCGTGGGCCCATTTGAGGCTGCTCTGCCGCCTCCCCCAGTAAGCTGCACTTTCTCCACAAGGCATGCATTGATGATTTCTTTCTGTATGGTTCTTTTCGCAATCTCAGCACACCAAACCTCCTGCTCCGCGATGCCCAAGGGATTCAATGCAGATTCTGAGCCTCTGTCTTCTGAGGCTCACAATCCGCAATAAAGTGTAGAGGGGCGCAGGTTGGCATGCTTTAAACAAACGGGTGCCAAAGCCTCTGTGGTGTTGTGTGCAGGGTGTACACCCAGGCAGGCTGGTGGTGAACAAACCCGATCTGCCCATGGTGTCAGACGGCCGTCGGCCAATGCGGTGCTCGGATCCCCCATCCAGCTGTGCCATGCATGCTGACATGGCAAGGTCCCCCCACAGCACAGGCCCCCACTGCAGGTGCGCGCACACCCCAGCTGTCCCATGGCATGCATGCTGCATGTGTGACCTACATACCTTAGCTCGTCTGACGGCAACACCCCGTTTCCCTGCTTGGCTGCCAAGCAATCTCACCTGAGCAAGGTTTCTGGACTTAATCTCATACAGTGCTTGCCTTGGCTGCATCAATATCAGAAACTGAATTTATTCTTTCTCCAAGTCTTCCTCTCGTACAATAATTGCTGCCTACTTTGTGGATGTCAATAAGATAATTAATAAACATTGCAAATTTAAAGTCAAGTCCTGGTGGCTTGCAGGGCGTGCGCGGCGTCCGAGACACTGCGCAGGTACGACGGCCCGACGGCGTTTGCAATTCCAGGCAATCACGACTGGATCGACGGCCTGGAGACGTTCCAGCGCTTTATTCACCACCGCGGGTGGCTGGGCGGCTGGCTGCTGCCGCAGGAGAAGTCCTACTTTGCGCTGCGGCTGCCCCACGGCTGGTGGCTGTTCGGCCTCGACCTGGCGCTCGTGGACGACATCGACATGTGCCAGTACAGGTGGACTGCAAAACCCCTCCTGCTCCCACCTGCCGAAGCGCTAGTCTAGCTGTGGCCAATTGACTGCGTGCACTCATCTTTCAGTGGGTTCCCACCAATTTCTTTAATTGTTGCTGTGACCAATAGCCTGGGAAAATGGTGTGCACTCATCCCTGGGGTGGGCTTTTGCCCTTTCAAAGCGTGCGTCTAGCTGTGGTCAAGAGTCTAAAAGGCCTGAGGGCGCTTGTCTTCGCCTGGGCTTCCTACTGGGATGCACTACGCATGTCGTCCCTCCAGCTGTTTGCTGACACTCAGCACCGCCTTCTCATGTCATGTGCTTGTGAAGAATGCATCTCACTTTGCATTTCACTCCCGAAGGCATGCATGTGTCTATGCGTTGGCAGAAAAATGGGGTTTAATCAGCTGAAACGTCAGAAAAAGGTTGTCATTCACAAGGCTGGAAGAAATGAAAGAAGTTTGATTGGGCAGGTATTTTGCGCGCATAGCGGATGAGCGCATGGGGCCGGAGGACCAAGCCATCCTGGTGACGCACCAGCCGGGGTGGCTGGTAGACTGGTTCCACGAGGAGGCCGCCGCCCTCAACCTGCGCCAGCTCGTGCGCGGCCACCTGCGCGGCCGGGCGCGCCTCCACCTCGCAGGTGACTCGCCACTGACTCACCCCTTGCCTGCGCTGTCTCACCGGCATCGCCGTCTCCCAAACAGAAGATCTGCATGAGGAAACAGAGTTCCTTGACAGGAGCCTTGAGTGTGCCGCACAGGCTGCATCTTTTGTGGGCCTAAATATCTCCAATGCCGAGGACCGCTTGCAATTATGTAGCTCGGCAATTAATGATAACCGGTGTGTTGTGTGCACAGGCGACCTGCACTTCTATATGCGGCACTCCTTCCAGCCGGCGCCGCCCCCAGAGCCAGCCGCGCTGCCGGCGCCGCGCAGCGCGGCCAAGGGCGACGTCCGTGGCCTGCTCAACCCGCTGGCCGACGCGGCCCCTGCCAAGGCGCTCGCCTCCAAGGTGGCCGCCGCCGCCGCCATGTTGGGCTGCGGCGGCGGGGGCGGCAAGGGCGTTGCCTCCGGCGGGAAGGCCGGCTCTGCCTCCTCCGTCGCCTCGAGTGAGGCTGACGAGGTGGAGATGGGCCGGGACATCTACCAAGACCTCGCCAGCTTCGTCAACCGAGGTGCAATTCTCCTTCATTGTTGCAATTACGTCTGCGGCCTTTCTTGCTCTCTGACCAGAGTCTCTGGTAGATGTCATGTGGCAACGAGAAGTGCAGCACCACCATGCAGCCTGCTCCCCAGGAGATGGCCCTGTCTCGGGGCTCAGCCAGGACCATCGATGATGTTTGCTGTTGGTCTTTGCTTAGCTTTCGTTAGGAGATCAATGGGCGTCTATACTGCAGCACTTGACTCGAAAAGATGGTCTGTGCGCAGCGCAAGCGGCAAACAGCCAAGCGGTGGGCGGTAGTGCCGCGACGGCGGCAACAATTGCGAATCTGCACCCCTTTGACCCGGAGCACCTGATAGTGAACGGCCTGGGCGGGGCGTTCCTGCACCCGACGCACGTTTTCGCGCCGGCGCGCTTCGCGTCGGTGCCGGATCCCGCGGCCGACGATCTGTTCGAGGCGGGGCTGTCGCCGCGCGGCCGCAGCCCGATGGGGAGGTCTCCCAGCGGCGCCAGCCCACCGCGGGGGATCTCGCCCTCCGGGACCTCCCCCCGCCGCACCCTCAGCCGCCACGGCAGCTTCATCGGTGCAGTTCTGTCTGAAGCCACATAAATTGCAGACGCTAGGGATTTGAGGAATGTTTTTGCTCACACTGTTGGTTTTTGGGCATTCCAGCTGAGACAAGGCAAGATGTGGCTTTTGCCCGGATGTGAAATAATTTTTCAAGGCCAATTTGTGGCTTCCAAGCAGACATCCAGTACTGCGCTGCTATACTGAACAGTTGCAGAACCACCTGAAAGGGCAATACTTGCCTGCTTTCCTACCTGCTCCCTTCCAAATAGTCCTCCCGCAGCAATGTTCATTGGAGGACTTGCCCACTCTGAATGCATGCTCTAGCCTTCTCAATAATCCGGGGTACCATCTCGGTCCTGTATCCCACTGAACGCAGCGGCACCAGCTTGACCTCTAGGTGAGGCAATCTATGACATGTTTTTGGAGAGGGGTTGGCAGGCCGGGCCGTCAATGGCACGAGCGTTCAGGGACTGGTGCTCTTGTAGGTGAGCTGCCAATTGGCAAGCTGGAGGTGAATGGCGGGGCGGTGGCCGGGGGTGGGGGCGAGTTTCAGTGCGCGGCGGTATACCCGACCCCGGAGCAGTCGCTGCAGCTGGGACGCCAGAACTTGCACCTCTTCCGCTTCAAAAATACCCGCTTTGACGTCATCGGCGGCGCCTTCTACTTCCTCATGGTGGTCAGGCCCTGCCACCCTTTCCCCTTTCCTGTATGCCTCAAGGTTGCCTGCCCAATCCTACACTGTATCCTTGAGACCTGCTCACATATCAGTGCTTCCTGGAGTTGGTTCCCAGCACAGTTCAAATGCATGCATGCGAGGTGCCTGAATTGTGCGCACACTGCATCCTCCCCGGAAGTCGCTCCCCAGTGCGGGAGTGTTGAGAGGCATGCATGCATGCATGTCTGCGGACGTCAGGGCTATACAAGCATTTGCAATTGATCCTGACGTGGATTTCTTTGTTTTTCCAGGTGAGCGTGCTGCCGCGCTGCAGCCGGGTGACGGACATTCTGGACGCGCACACACTGCTGGAGGCGCTGGGCTACTTGGTGTTGGCGGCCGCTGATGCGCTGGCGGCAATTTTTACGGAGTCGTACCTGTCGCTGATCGCGGTGCTGTGCCTGTACATGCTGTGCTGGTGCATGGCCAAGTCCGGCGGCTACGGGACCATCCCCGGCCCCGCGCCACAGCCGCCGCCCGGCAAGCGCGAGTCCTTCTGGGAGTCCATGGCCCTGCGGTGCGCGTCCTACTGTCACACGCATGCAGTGCCATACAGCGTGCCTTTATCCCGATGCAAGTCCCTGCTCGTTAGCGGGACATTTGTTATGACAACATCCCTTGATTGCATGGGAAGTGCAGTTGAGGAGGGGATCCACAACTGAATGCCCTGGTTATGGCATCCGATTGTGGGGCGCCTCATCACGTGAACTTGCTGTGCGACTGTATGTTCCGTTTTGCTAAAGGTCAAATCGAATTGCACCGTGCCGCCTGCAAATTTTATTGTAACGACTTTGCAGCCCTGAGAGTTGTTGCTGAGTTGCGCCGATGTGCGCAGTGGCCGTACCGGGGGACTGAGCACGCAGATGATCGCCGCCCTCGCACATGCCAGCGCGCACCTGACAGCCGCCATCCTGTCGCTCGTGCTGCTGGAGCTGGGCGTGGAAACCTGCATCAGGTAGGCCCAACCACCTGCTTGTATCTCTGCGCCCACGTCTCTGCTACTTCCTCATTGCACATCCTAAACACACAGGATGGACAAGTATTCACTCAACCATGGCGGCAACAGAGCTGCCTGTTTGTTTCTCAAGCTGCTTTGGCATAAAGCTTGTGCAACTGACGTCTAGAAGACGCACTTGAAGGACCTCATGCTTTACTGAGGTCTTGAGAGAGGGGGCTTGAAAGACTTCATGTTCGTCCAGAAGTGGGGCCTGAAAAAATTCAGCTTCTTGAGCTCAAGAGGGAGGATTGTGCGAGCAGGTATGAGGAGCTTGGGGCAGAGGGGTTCCACTCGCTGTACCGCTGGTACCAGCGTTTTGAGGCGCAGCACTTCCCAGACCCGGCCGGCCTGCGTGATACGGTGCCTCTCAACTCTCTCAAATACCACCTGATTGTGATCCAAACATGATAGCAGTGTTGACTTCTCGACATTTCTCTGCCTACACAATCCACAAGGTTTTGCTTGTTTGAGAGAAAGAGGAGTGCAGACATAAAAGCAGATCGAGCATGAGGGAGTATGGAGAAAGGGCTGCCTCGCAGTGTTGAACTTTTGCGGCCAATTGGACTCCCGAAGCTCGAGTTGCTTCAGATCCAATCCGACCCAATGCACCACAATAGAATATCGTGTCCTGCATCAAGGCCTACCTTTACCATAGGGGTTTTGTCATTGTGCATGTGAGACAAAGTCCAAACTTCCGGCCCAGGAGCACGACTGAATTTTCCGTATGTTGTGCGACAGGTGGCGCGGTACACATTGCATGCGTACCCGGGCGTGGTACAGGCGGCCATGGCGCTCTTCGACGTGCCAGAGGCGATTGCTGTCACTCGCACCGCCATGTGCTCCGCAACTACTGCCCCCCTCTCGCGCTTCCAGGTGGGCAATTCACCCCCAAAGAACTGCCACAAGTGATGGAGGTTGTTCAGTGGGTGGTGTCTCCGCAGCAGCGTCACGCAAGCCTGTGTGTCTCCGCTGACAGCAGAGCCCGTAATAATTGCAAACTCGTTGAATTGTTGCAGCGAATGAGCTAGCATGCAAGATATTCTCATTGGCCTGCTCTGCTAAATTCTCTTCCAGGGCAGAGATGTCCTGTGTATCACCCATTGCGGTGTCCATGCTGTTGTACAATGCCTGTATAATTTTCATTTCTTGCAGCACCTTTGCCATGCAAGCAAGCAGGGATAAGTGGTTTCGTTCCCCGTGCGCACAGGGGGCGGCGTACTATTTGGGCATGCTGGCATACTACTGGGTGCTGGTGACGCCCAGCGTGGCCTTCATCTTTGGCGGCTACCTGTACCTGTCGGTCAACCTGTTCCACGTGCACTACGACGAGGCCTTCTCCTCGCTGCAGATCCCCCACCACAAGGGCTTCTCGCGCATCCACGTCACCCCTGAAGGAGACCTCCACGTCTACGGCCTCGCCATCGACCAGGTTCGTGGCTTGACTTGTATTCCCTTGATCTTTAGCAACCAAATGGCTTCCGGGTGGGGCTACCATGTACAGCATGCATAGCTTGGATGTTTGGGGACCTGGTGCCCCAAAAGGGAGAACGTCTGGCACCTGCGGCAATGTCTAGCAGCCTCTAGGAGGGGCTCCTGGGGAGAATACACTGTCCGTTGAGACTGCTCAATCAGGACAATATCCCACTAGTTTGCCCAAGGAAATGTGGCATGAGACCACCAGTAAAGACTGCATGGGGGCTTGTTCTGCCTGTAACAATGTCACAGACACTGTGAATTTTGTTGCAGCGGCTGCATGGTGCAAATTTTGCAATTCAGTGCATCAAACCAATATCAGTGCAGTGAAGCTCGAGGAAAGCTGCTGAGCGTGGTGCATGCGCCTGCGCGCAGGTGCCGTGCCAGTGGCGCGAGGATCCGCGGTGGCGCGGCCAGAGCGGCGGCGGCAGCCGGCGGCGCCCGGCGCACCTGGCCGACTACCCATCGCGCTGGCTGCCGCGCCGCCGTGAATACTGGGCCGGTCCCGACACCGTCTCACCCTCCGAGGGCGACGCGCGTATCATCGACCGCCTTGTTGTGCCCCGCAAGCGGCCCTTCTGAAGCACCCTTGGCTGATGTACACCCTTGAGATTGGGTTTGGCAGGTGCCTGGGAGGAGGGACATCAAACGCCTCGCAAGCGGCCCTTCTGAGGCTTTGGGGTTTCTGGCTGATTTACACCCTTGAGCAAGGGGTTCAGCAGATCCCTGGCAGAAGCATTAGAGGCTGGCAAGCGGCCTTTCTGAGGCATAGGGGGTTTGGCTGACCCTTGTGCAAAGGGTTTGGCAGGCCCCTGGGAGCCGGGGGATTGCCAAAACGTGCGCCCCATCAGGCATAGTACTGTTGACATAGTCGAACTTCTCCAAGGGACAAGATGGGTTTGCTGGCTGTAATCTAGGGGAGGGGCGGTAGAAGAAACTTCAGTGACAATTTTGCATGCCTACGCGCCAGCATTGGCCCATGACTTCCTAGGATATATTCTGCCGACGCATTGTCAGCGAAACGCACGATATCTTCACAACTTTAGATATGTATGTGCTTCTTCAAAGTACACCATCCAGTTCCATCTGTAGATCGCTACTTGCTCGGTATTGGCAGCTTAAAAGATGTCTGGTTTCAAGACATGCGTTGCATGCTTACGCGTTGGACGGCTCGGTCTAGCTCGGTCTATAACATCCATGCTGACATGCAAACAGCTGCAGCCTGCTCTATATGTCTGTGGCTCGGCTGCGTGTGAAGTTCACACGCAGTTCACACTGTGAACTGTCTGCCAATGACATTTGGAACCTCACACGAACCAGTATGTCCGGTGTTAGAGTCTTTTGTCAGATCTTGTACCTGTATTTGTCTTGGTGCTATTGAATCGATAGCCAATCAGGGCCTGCTTTCTATTATTAGTTGCCTTGGCACTGTTACATTTCGCTTTCGTGACAATTAGTCCTTGCATCTTTCAACTATTTATATTTGTAAACCATCCGATCATTTGTGTATAATATTAATGGTAACGTCTGGATCAATCATACTGTGGATCAGCGCACCAGTTGCTTCACTTGAACTGATCAATCATGATGCATGAATCGTGCATGCGGCCAGTGGCATGGAGGTCATGATCATGATTGATCAGAGCTTCAGCTAGACATGCATGGATATCCTTGATTGAATGCATGCAAGGCATTCTATGATCATGTCGTCCATGATGCTCCTAGCCTTCGCAATTGCCACTGCGCACCTTTTCCCCATTAATTCAGGGGTGCCCCGATTGGAGCAGAGCTCTGGAATCAATTCAATGCACAACAGCTTCCGGTCAGCGCGCAGCTTCCATTGGTTTGGAGGCCGATGGAGTCAACCTGATGACGAGAGGTTCACACCATCGCAGCGTTTGGTGGTGGAAGCAGGAATACCATCAGTCCTGCAGGATTCTTTCTTCAATCGTTTAGCTCTAGATTGCAGTGTGTGTGTGTGTCGTCCAGCAGTCGTCACAGCGCTGCAGCTTGTCCCAGTACGTTCCGATAGTTTGCAAGATTGTGGCGTTGAATAGCAGGCCTGTGCGTTCTCTTGACCAAGAAGGCGATGCAGAGCATCCCGCTCGAGGCGGGTGAGGCAGAAGATGCCCTGTTCGTCAATGCTGAGGGCCCGACGCACCCTTCAGAGAAGCGTCTGCGGGAAGGTGCCGCAAAGACGTCCAGGAAATCACATGAAGTCCCGGTGGTGGGGCAGGAGCTGATGTTTGCTGCCTTGTCTAATCGTGCGATACACCCAGAGGTAAGAGAAGGGGGAGCACATACTGGCAGAGAGTGTGTGCAAGACAGTGAATATGTCGGAACACGAATGTGGAGTGTAGCAGTATTTATCATTGGTGTCAGAGGAGACTTTGAGGCTCAGATGAGTTTGGACGCTACTATGGTTGATTTACTGATATGCATAGGACCCCCCCTGGATTTGCGGTGTGCACTGCAAACAACAATCTCAGCATCAGGGACCCCAGCTTGTGATGGTGAAGTGGGGTGTGAAAGTGGCAGGGCATCTCATTACCGAAATGTCCATCTGCATGAGCTGTCATGGCACACTCAGGTCTGATCCACATCTCTGTGAGAGAATGAGTTACAAATAGGTTTGTGTGCTTACAGCCGCAGGAGAAATCAGCTTCTGCCCGGGAGATCCGCCTCGATCAGCACATATCTCTGGAAGATCGCCAACTCATTGTCACGCGAGCTCTCAACACAGATCAGCAAGATGCTGAGGACTATCTTGAGCGCTCACGCGCCAGGTTTGACAGGTGTGCTCTGCCTGCTGTGCTCTCAACACAAGTGCTGTGATCACTTTAGCTGTCCACATGTTCACTATGTCGTGCGTTGTCAATGCGCGTCGCATGGTGTTGTGCAGACAAAACGCTGTGTGGAACAGAGTTGAAAGTAGCTGTCTGCATGCACCCAATGCCCAGGAATCTCGATGCAGGCAGCATGGTCTTGTACTCATGATAAGCTGTGTGCAACAGAGTCAACCTGGACTTGCCCACTGTGGAGGTCAGAGTGGAGGACCTGCACATCGAGACAGAGGTGTATGCAGAGACAGACCGCCAGCTGCCCTCCCTGCTGAATGCCATGCGCTCCGGACTGGAGGTGCGGCCTCTTCCCATCTAGTCCCCACTGCAGCCACCCATCATTTTAGTATATTTCTGCCATGCTTGCTTTGAGTAATAGCACCTGGCTTCTGGCTCCCCTCTTATGGAGCATGCAAAGGTGCAGCTGGCATGCCCTCTTGCGCATGGCTCTCAGGAGCAAGCAAGATGTGTGACTGAGGGTGATGCTGACTGATCTGGTGGCTGTGCAGTACGTGCTCATACGCATGCACATCATCCGCATGAAGAAGATCCGTATGGCGATCCTGAACCACGTCAGCACTGTGTTGAAGCCCGGGCGCGCCACGCTGGTGCTGGGACCCCCCGGCGGCGGCAAGAGCTCCCTGCTCAAGGCCATGGCCGGCAAGCTCAGCCACCACAACCTCCAGGTGGGCGCCCCTCCATCCCTTCTTTTCAATGCATGTCTTGCCTTTGGACAGCAGGCTGCCTGTGCTTTAACTTCCCTGTCCCTTCAGTCCTGTCCTGCGGTGTTTTTCCTACGTTTGGACAGCAGAATGTGTGTGCTTTAGACCGCCACGTCCAGTATCACCATTAAATGTCACCGAGGGTGATCTGCTGAACGGAATTATGCATCCCATCCTCTTGAGCTGCGCATCAAGACATGACGGTCACCAAGTGCACATGGGAGGTTGCAGTGCATGTGTCATGTGAGCAGCTGATGGCCGAGAGATATGAACGCTGCTGCAGGTGAGCGGGCGGGTGAGCTACAACGGGCACGAGCTGAGCGAGTTTCTGCCGGAGCGCACGGCGGTGTACGTGGAGCAGGAGGACCAGCACATGCCCGAGCTGACCGTGCGCGAGACCATGAACTTCTCCGCGCGTTGTCAGGGCGTCGGCAGCAACGCAGGTGCGCTGCTATTTGACATTGACATGCCGTCTTGTATCATCATACCTTCCTGGACCTGAAGTCAACAGGCACGAGTCCTTTGTCCAACACTTTCTTTTATAATTCTGCCATGCAGTTGCTGCATGCAGCATAACAAAGAGGAACCCAATGGATCACCAGTGTGCCACTGTTTGGGTTTGCCAAAGGGGTGCCATGCTTGATTGAAACTTGAACAAGGACAGACTGAGGGTGTAATTTTTCTATCCTGTGTGAGAATTCTATGGGAGTCTCATGCGGGGAGAAAAGCGGAAGGGCAAGTCCTCCAGCAATCACGTGCAATGAGTGACATGTGGCGGGCAAAAGCTAAGGGGCAGCTCCTGCATGAATGAATGCATGCATGCCTGCATCGCGATAAGTAATATGCATGCGTGCGATTGCGCAGAGCTGCTGGCGGAGCTGCGGAGGCGGGAGAAGGAGCTGGGAGTGGAGGCTGACTGGGCAGTCAACGCAATGATGAAGGCTGGCACGATTGAGGGCGCGGAGCACAGCGTGTCGACCGAGTTCATCATCAAGATGCTGGGCCTGGACATCTGCGCGGACACCATCGTCGGAAACGCCATGACGCGCGGTGTCTCCGGCGGCCAGAAGAAGCGCGTCACCTCCGGTGCGCACACCCCTGACTCTTTTGATCATGGCCCCTTTGCCAGGAAGGGATCTATTGTAAGGTTCTTCCAGATTAGGTATGGATCGTCCTGATGGGGCTGCATGCAAAAGCCTGTGCCACACAAGGAATTCCTTTGGTAGGGCTCGTCCTTCTGTGCCTTGGCAAGTATTGAAGCAGAGCTGGGTGCTTCCCCTTATCATTCAGAAACCTCTGCATAGAGTTGCTGGGGATTGATGCCATGCAATGCATGAAGCGTGGTGACTTTATGCTAGAAAAGCAGTCGAGCGCAAGAATGAATATCAGCCGTTTGCATGGTGGCGCAGGCGAGATGATCGTGGGCCCCAAGCGCGTGCTGTTCATGGACGAGATATCCACGGGGTTGGACTCCTCGACCACATTTGCCATCATCAAATACCTGCGCGACGCGACCCACAACCTGCGCTACACCACCGCCATTGCCCTGCTGCAGCCGGCACCTGAGACCTATGACCTCTTCGATGACATCATCCTCATCGCCGAAGGTGCGCCGCGCTGACGTCACCCCTTGTCACTTCTTATCATATCACGGGGAACAGGGGGATTCATGTATGTCATCAAAGGTCTTGCAAGCTGTCATACAGTGTGTGGGCTGGTCTGTGAAACAGAATAAATTTCATGCAGGCTACCTGGTGTACCACGGTCCGCGCGAGAGCGTGCTGGACTTCTTCGAGCCGCTGGGCTTCAGGTGCCCCGAGCGCAAGGGTGTTGCTGACTTCTTGCAGGAGGTCACCTCGCGCAAGGACCAGCAGGTGATCCTGCTTTTTAATTTTGCAACTTGTCTCTGAAATTCTTGTTGGCTGTGCTCTGACCAAACTGTAAACTGCATTGCCCGGCTGCTTGTTGGGGGTCTAGTGCCACCAATGACGAGACAGGTCAAAAGAAAAGATGGGTGAGAGTGTCACTTTAAATTCATGTGTGCGTGCAGCAATACTGGTCGGACCCCAGCAAGCCCTACACCTTTGTGAGCGTGGCTCAGTTTGCGGAGCACTTCAAGAGCTTCAGCGTGGGCCGCCAGATTGCAGCAGACCTGGCCTCGCCGCCCCCCACATGCCCCCTGGGCGGCACTGGAAAGCACGATCCAGATGTATGCCAATCCCCTGCCTCATGCATGAGCCACCATTCTTTCTGTAGTGCATGTGGGTTTCTCACCTTGTGTTTGTGAACAATATATGCCAATATAAGCCAAGGATGCAGGCCTTCAGCCTGTAGGCTTTGTCCTGCAACAGATCGAAGTACTAGCTGGCCCGGCGGAAATATATCCGTGGGGTAACTGAGCAGGACAATTGCTGCTATCATGCAGGGTGTGCTGGTGAGGAAGAGGTATGCGCTGTCTGGCTGGGAGCTCTTCAAGGCCTGCTGGAGGGTGAGGCTCATGTTGCTCTTATTGCCACACTTGGACTCCATGGCCTTTTTTTCTCAGGACTCCTGATTTGCCAAGGTGTAGAAAATGTAGAATATGCTAACTGCAACGTGTAATGCTGACGCCTTGTCCTGTGCTGTGCAGCGCGAGCTCGTCCTGGTGTCCCGCAACCTCTTCCTCTACGGCTTCAGGTACTGCACCAGACACACTCCTGCCAGAATTTGCCACTTTCAAGACATGCATGTCTTTTCTTCTGTAAAAATGCCTTTTTTGCCGGTCCTGGTTTTATCAGAGGCATGCAGCAGCACTCCACACGCATGTGCTGTTTCGTGTGGTGTCTATCCTCTCTGCGCAGAATGTCTGCTTGCCGGTCCTGTTTGTACTTGATGCATGAAGCAACAATCTGAAATGCATGCATGCAATTCTGCGCAGGTTTTTTGTGACGATGCTGATGGCGCTGGTGACTGCGACGCTTTTCCTGCGCACCAACCTGCACCCGGACAGCGTGGAGAGCGGCAACCTCTACTTCTCAGTCATCTTCTTCTCCCTCATCTCCCTCATGTTTGACGGATTTGCCGAGGAAACCCTTACGGTGCGCTGCCAGCCCGCTTGCATGTTCACAACATGCATGCATGCGTGGAATAATGTCAAGTAAGTATACTCTTTTTGAAGATCATGCTGAGAACGCGTTAGCATCTAGAAGCAGTCTCGAAGTAGAGTCAATGCAATTGTTAGAGTCGCCCCAGATGGTCCATTGGAGCTGCAGTAGGCTGGAAGTTTTCCTCGAGAGTAAAATCTAGTTGTGGGATTCAAATTTCCAACCACAGGTTCTGACGTAAGTATGAATTTGGGTGCAGGTGGCGCGGCTGGAGGGCTGGTACAAGCAGCGCGATAACAAGATGTACCCGGCGTGGGCCTACATCCTGCCCACCACCATCCTGCGCATCCCCTACTCCATCCTGGCCGCCGTGCTCTGGTGCTCCATCGTCTACTACCCCGTCGGCCTCGCCCCTGAGCCCGGCAGGTGTGCCCCCTTCCTTGCTTTGCCCTTTTGTTTCACTGATGCGCAATCTGCAGGTTGAATGTGCCCGGGCCTCAACAAGGAAAGGATCTCAGTTATTTCTGTGCTCAACAAAGTACAATTCCAGAGGAGCAATGATGGGTCAGGTAGCCCTGAGAGTGAGTGGTCTTGGTTCTGTGCTCGCAGCAGCTCTCTACTCCTGTGCGCGTATTCGCCAATGAAGAATCAAAGGGGCTCATTGTGGGTATATCCGCGCAGGTTTTTCACGCTGATCCTGCTGCTGGCGATGCTGCACAACATGGGCATCAGCCTCTTCCGCTTCAACGGCAGCCTCTGCCGCAACGAGAACATCGCCTCCACGGGCGGCGCCTTCCTCTTCCTCGTCCTCCTGCTGCTCGGCGGCTTCCTGCTCGCCAAGAACGACATCCCCCCCTGGTGGATCTGGTGCGAGACATCCCCTTGACTGCCTCCTGATGGAAGCCACAATTGCTCTGCCCTTGTACACACAATCACATGCCTGCATGTGATTTGGCGCCAGTCATCCCTTCACTTCTGTCTGGAAAAGTGGGAGAAGTCTGAAGAAGGGCCACGCCAAGACTGCAGCTCAACTGTCTCACTGCCTTGCCATCAAGGGAATAAAAAAGGTACCTGACGCGTATCAGTAGTGTCTGCAATCCCCACCGGGTCCTCAGAGCAAATATGATGTCACTTGATGTCACTTGAATCGCAGGTTTTACTGGATCGACCCCATCTCGTACGCGCAGAGGGCGATCGCGATCAATGAGTTTGCCGCGCCGCGCTGGAAGGCCCTGAAGCTGCCGGACGGGCAGTCGGTGGGCGATGTTGTGCTGTCGCAGCGTGGCATCCCCAGCGATGAGTGGTGGATCTGGCTGGGCGTGGGAGTCATCGCCATCGCATGGGTGCTCTTCCAGATCGGCAACTGGTTCAACCATGCATACCTTGATCGTGAGCTCCTATCTTCATCTCCCCCTTCTGGGTTGTCCTCGTGCTGTCCCTTGAAGTTGCCTGCCTTGCATGCTGAACCAGTGCCAAGGTCTCCGCGCAAGCAGATGCTCCCTGCTGTCAGCATCCCAATGCCCTGGACAAGCACAGCAGGAAGAATTTGAGTTCAGGCACGCCGGAGTGCTGGGAATTGAGATGCTGGTGTGAGCTCTGGGTGTTCGACATTTGCAGCACTGGACCAGCCGACTGCCTCGTTGAGGGAGGACATCAGGGAGGAACTGGCCAGGGAGAAGGCTGAGAAGGCCGAGGCTTCCAACAGGGGCAAGGCCAGCCAGAAGCAGCTGCCCATCTCCATGAATAGCGGCGCTCTCTCAGCGAAGAGCGGCCGCCTCAATGGAGCCGCCAGCGGCCTGACCAACGGCCACGCCAACGGTGCGCCCTCTCGCTGCATCATTGACCTGTCATGTTGGTCTTCTGTGTCATAGGTCCTGCCTGTTGTGAATTCCTTGACCTGTCACATTCGTCTTCTCTGTCGCATTTCTTGCATGACGTGGGTTCTTAATCTGTGATGTTCGTCTTCTCTGTCGCATTCCCTGCCTGTTGTGGATTCCTTAATCTGCCATGTTCATCTTCTCTGTCACGTTTTCTGCCTGTTGGGCATTCTCTGGCCTGCTGTTGGGAGCAGTGCTGTCATCTTAAATCTTGCCGCCCCACGCCATGATTGGAGTGCAGAATCTCAGGTGATGGTATTGTGTGATGGCAGGTGGGGATGTGGAGATGATGACACCGGCCACGCCTGCACGCCGCCCATCCACCGGCAGCCGTCGAGACCTCAGCACCATTGTACGGTGAGCGCCAGTTGCATGAAAGAATTTTACACATGATGTTACCTTAAATGTTCTGCATACCCTGTGGTGTCATAGCTCTGGTTGCTTGGCCGCATCGCCAATGTTGGAAGATGACAGATAACAAAATCTGAGGGTAAGGTTTGCGGGGCGCAGGGAGAGCCGGGGCAGCTTTGGCAGCGCGGCGATGCCGGGGATGAAGGAGGGCAAGGGCATGGTGCTGCCATTTACGCCGCTGTCGCTCACCTTCCACCACCTCAACTACTATGTCGACGTCCCCAAGGTGCTGCCCCCAACCTCCAAGTTCCCCACCGTCGATTCACCTCTCACTTCTGTCGGAGGTCTTCCTGTGATGGCTGTCTCTGTCTCTTGTGGCCAGCTGCCCCTTTGCATTCTTGTGTGCCAGCTGCGCAAGGTATTGTTGTACACAAGAGGGACTTTTCAGGCCTTAATGTGTCCATATCAACCTTTTTGGCAGCTATGTGGAGTGCTTCTGATGCACTGCATGCATACATCCCAGGGAGTCTCGACGGATCCGGACAAGGCCGGCCCGCGCATAGCGGAGGTGGGCGGCAAGAAGATGCTGCAGCTGCTGAACGACTGCAGCGGCGCGTTCCGGCCGGGCATCCTAACCGCGCTCGTCGGCTCCTCTGGCGCTGGCAAGACCACCCTCATGGATGTCCTCGCCGGCCGTAAGACCAGTACGTGCACCCGGCAATTCCCCTTTGTTTGTAAAATACCCTGCGAAGAACAACTGGAGCAATATCGGACCAGCAGTAGATCTACCCGCTATCCTGTCAAGCAGGCATTTAGCAGCAAAGCAGATGAAACAAATGCCCTGTCTGTCCATGTGTTCAGGCGACTGCGTGCCCTGACAACTTGGGTGACGGTGTCGCGGTCTTTGTTGTGATTTGCCACTCCATGGTGTTTGTCACTGTCAAGCACTGCGGCACCATTACCCAAATTTGTTATGATTGGCCCCTTGCATGCCGTCATGCACGGCGGCTTGCGACACACTCAATGCCTGCTGGGGTGTAAGGCATTACTTGTCATTACAGCAAACAGAAGAAGTAGTGCATGGGCGTGTTTCCAAAACCACTTTACTGGTGCCGCGCAGCTGGCATCATCGAAGGCGACGTGCGCGTGTCGGGCCACCCCAAGGTGCAGGAGACGTTTGCGCGCATCATGGGCTACGTGGAGCAGAGCGACATCCACTCCCCCAACGTGCGTTAATCCCCATCGCTCACCCTTGCATGCTGCGCATTGTGTTATGCCCAATGCTCTCCTCTGTTTCTCACTAGTGCCTTCTCCTGGCTGAGCCTTCTGTGGTGGCTGTCCATGCTGCATGCGAGTGCAGAAGCAATCCTGTGCAAAGTGTGCAGAGGGATTGACTCGCATTTTTGTTGGCGGCAGATCACCATCCTGGAGTCGCTGGTGTACAGTGCGCGGCTGCGCTTTGGCAAGGAGGTGGAGCGCCACGTTGTCTACGCCTTCGTCCAGGAGGTGGGCAGGACTACTTCACCCCACCTTTCCTGTCAGAGTGTGTAAGCGACTGCATTGTCCATGTCCCAGCCTTTCCACATCCGAAGGTGGTTCCCAGACTCAGGCTGGCGTGTGGACCTTGCAGTTGTTCCACACCCTGAAAGACCCACATGATACCAGCCATGGACCTGCCTGCTTTTGACAAATTGTGAAAATTGAATCTTCAAAAGAGGCAGCTGATGAAGGAGGCATGTGTGCATCCAAATTGCAGGTGATGGAGCTGGTGGAGCTGGAGTCTCTGTCGCAGGCGCTGGTGGGCAAGCCGGGCGTCAGCGGCCTCTCCGTGGAGCAGCGCAAGCGCCTCACCATCGCCGTCGAACTCGTCGCCAACCCCTCCATCATCTTCATGGTGCGCCCGCGTCCTTGCTCGTCCAGCAAAATGGCATGCATGGCATCCAGGAGCGTCAAATGCCTTTTTGCCGCTTCAGATTACCATGCTCCACACAGAGAAGCACCATCCTTGCAGACACCTTCGAGGGGTATTGTGATCAGATGATCTGAGGGGTTTTGCGCGGGTTGTGGCAGGATGAGCCAACGTCTGGGCTGGATGCGCGCGCGGCCGCAATCGTGATGCGCACGGTGCGAAACACTGTCAACACTGGCCGCACCGTCGTCTGCACCATCCACCAGCCATCCATCGACATCTTTGAGGTGTGGCCAGCCACGGTGCTAATGTCCCTGCTATTCCTCTGGCACTGCCCTCTGCCCGCATTTAGGGTTGCAAGCGACTCATCAAGTATGGACAGAGGATGGAGTCTCTGCATGCATACTATTGAGTGAGAGGTAGGCCGAGTGGCTTTTGCATTCAGACTGTGTGGCACTCTTTATCTTGACTGCCATGTGGGTGAATTATCACTTTTTGCTTTGAGGCGACAACTGACTTCATGTGCTGACTGGCGTAGGCGTTTGACGATCTGCTGCTGCTCAAGTCGGGCGGCAATGTGATCTACCACGGATCCCTGGGCAAACGCTCCAATCACCTCATCAAATACTTTGAGGTGCTTGCCCCTGTCCCATTCGTTCACCCACATGCACATGGCTCCCCCAGGATCTGCTTTACTACCACAGCGCCTCATTCGCAATGATGGCGACCAATATGCAGCCGCTGTTGCTGAGTCTGTGGCTGGGATGTGTGCTGCAGGCGATCCCCAAAGTGCCGAGGCTGATGGAGGGCCTTAACCCGGCGACCTGGATGCTGCAAGTGTCCACGCCCGGCATGGAGTCCACTATCGGCGTCGACTTTGCAGAGATCTACTGCGGCAGCGACCTTTACAAGTGCGCCACCCCCTCACGCCCCTTCTATAGAGCTGAAATGAAAATTGACCTAGGGCGTTGGGCAATCATTGATGCATACTTTGCAGGCCGCTCACCTGACTTGCTGTGCTCCTATGCATGAATCTTGACTGACAGAAACAGAGCAACTATCTGCCTGAAATTGCACCGACTGTGCTGCTGCAGGCAGAACGAGAAGCTGATTGAGGAGCTGAGCATCCCTCCGCCGGGCATTGAGCCGCTGCACTTTGAGACCAAATACGCGCAGAACGCCCTCTCCCAATTCAAGCTCATCTTCTGGAAGTGCGCCACTCCCTGACTCTTACCATGACTTTTAGTTCCTTTCATTGGTCTCTGTTGGCTTCTGACTGGCACATAATCTCCATTAAAACCTGCCCCACAGCCCATTGCATATACTGTATGCAGATGGGATGTTAGATGTTTGAGAAGATCTGAATGCCATTGGTCATGCCTATGATTTGAGACAATGCAAGAAGCGAGGAGAGTAGAAAGCAATAGAACAGGTGTTGCTTGACGGACCTGGTCCTTAGGAAAGGTGCAATAATAATAATAACAATATTGCAGAAGGGTGGGTGCTGAAGTTGATGTGTTGCAGGTTCTGGCAGAGCTACCTGCGGGACGTGCCCTACAATGGCACTCGCTTTGTGTTTGCCGGCGTGCTGGCAGTCCTCTTCGGCCTCATCCTGCTCAACGTCAACCACAAGAAGTGCGCCCCTGACCTCTCCCCTTCCCATGTCTTCTTTCGTTCCTCACTCTCCCCTAGGTTTTCTTGCGCAGATCTCTTGCTCGTGTGTGTTCCTTCTGTGCACAGGCATGCAGCGGTGCGAAAGCCTGCAGGTGACACCTGTCAGTGGCAAGTCAAGACCCTCCTATCAATCAATGGGGATTGATTGTTGAAGGCAGTGGTGTGGTGTGCTGCTCAGGCGGACGATCCAGGACGTGGGCAACATTCTGGGCTCGCTCTACCTGTCCATGCTGTTCCTGGGCATCATCAACTCGCGCACGATCCAGCCGGTCGCCTCCAATGAGCGCGCGGTGAGTCTTGCATCTCCACTGCAATTTCCCAACCTGCAGGCACTGATGCCTTCTGCTGAGATCACATTTTCATTGGTATCTGTGATGTGAAGTGCACCCCCAGGTGTCAGCAGGCTGGGCAAGATTGCGTTCATGTTATGTGTAGTGCATTGTTCAGAGGCACCGCTTGTTTCCTTAATTGTGAAGGATGACAAAGCCTCACGATTGCACAAAGTCACATGCAGCAGTTTTCAGGAACATGTTTCACTTTGTTTATAACTCTGTGCGACGCACCTGATCCTCATGGATTGGAACGGCGTGTAACAATCGTAATAATATGTCTGTGCAGGTGATGTACAGGGAGCGGGCTGCTGGGATGTACAGCGAGCTGCCGTTTGGGGCGGCGCAATGCCTGATAGAGGTGCCCTACAATCTTGCGCAGGCCATGCTCTTCTCCTGCATCTCCTACTTCATGCTCGGCTTTGACCACACCGCTGGTGAGCCCTTCCTCCTGTGCCTGCCCCTCACTGTTGCTGTACCTTCACGCCCTTTCAATTGAAAGCTTTAATCATTAAATTACTGGCATTGCACACCTGGCATGCAAGCAAATGTGTCGTATATTATGTTGTTTTTAAATCTGAAACATGTGTTGTGTGCTGTGCTGCAGCCAAGTTCTTCTGGTATGTGCTCATCGTCTTCCTGACGCTCAACCTCATGACGTGAGTCCGCACTTCCCCTCCCATTTTGAAACTGCCTTTGCCCTCTGTTTGTTATGTTCATTGTTGATCTGTTCTGGGTCATGCAAATACCCGCTCTGCAGCCGAGGGTGTGATGCAAGTTTGACTCAAATTGATTGCAGGTTCTATGGTGTGATGGCGGTGTACATCACCCCCGACCTGGCCTTTGGCAGCGTGATCTCCGGCTTCTTCTACAGCTTCTGGAACCTGTTTGCCGGCTTCCTCATCGGCGTCAACCAGATGGTGCCCTGGTGGAAGTGGTATTGGTGAGCACCCCCCTCCTCTCTGTAGTGTTCCCAGCTGCTGTACATCCCTGTGCATGCAGCTGCTATGCTAGCGTTATTATACACATCATCCTTCGCTAAGGGCATGCTTGTCCATCAGTGCATTTGGGTCATGGTCTGTGGTCTGTGTTCGTGGTGAGCTGACAAGAGATGACCTGTGGTGTTGTCCAGGTATGTCAACCCGATATCATGGACGCTGTATGGCATCATTGTCACCCAGCTTGGCGAGGACGATACTGTGGTGAGTATATCGACCCTGCTGAACATACATTTTTTGAAGTGAAACGTAAAACGAATTTGCACTGTTTTATTAATTGCAATGGTGGTGCAGTGCTGAAAATCCTTCGGGAAGAGCGGGCGTTGCAGAGTCGCAGCAGAGAGGAAGGAAATAAAGAGGCCTGTGTGGTAATGTGTGCAGGTGACCATCCCAGGAGGGGGCACCACAACGATCAGGGCCTACCTGGAAACGACCTTCAGCTACCAGCACAGCTGGATTGGCAACGTGGTCGGCATCCTCGTTGCCTTCATGGTCTTCTTTGGAGCGCTCGCCATCCTCTCCCTCAAATTCATCAACTACCAGCGCCGCTAGATTGGCTCCATTGGCACAGCTCCCCTGGGCACAGCTCCTCTGGGGTAGTTGATGTGCACTCTGAACGTAAGGATTCAGATGTCCTCTGGGTGAGGGGATTGTGAGGAAGGGGGCAGCTTGCCGTTGCCAGGTGTGCAGCACAATGCTGCAGAGCTGCTTGCCTCTTGCAATCCCTGATCAGGGATTCCATCGTGTTTTGCGCCCTATCATCTTGAGCTTGGGTGAGCAGTCAAAGCAGAGGTTGGCGTGCAGTCAGAGCCTGCACCAGGCCGCCTTCAGCTGTCTTTTCTATTCTGTCCCCCGGGTTCTCTATGAGTCTAGGGGACTTTAATTCTTCCAGCCCAGAGGGGCTTATTATTTATGACCCTTTGCAGCAACACTAGTGCTCAACAGCCCATGAGCTGATCTTGCGGCTGTACATAAGGCCTGCATCCGTATGTGTAAAGCTTGTGCTGCAGATTAGCAGCCAGGGTTGTCCGCGAATTGTCCCCTCGAGGGAAACTCGTGCTTCGTCAGGAGAGCCTTGAGCACTGGAGTCCTGTAATGCGCTGAGAACAGCACAGGTTGGCTGCGTGTACACAGGAGGACAGTCCGGGCAAGTTGCAAGTTTTAAGAGGTGATTGGGATCTGCCAGTCGCTATTTTTCCGCCGTGGGCATTCTGGAAAAGAAATGGATGGAACAAAATGTTAGTCTTGATCAGGGAATGGTGCATATTAGTCCCTTGGTGGTGACGATATCACTTGATGAGATGACACAGTTTGTGCTCAGCCAGCCTTTTCCATATTCTTACGAACCCCTGATTTGCGTGCCGCTGCTTGTATATCAGGAACTTGGCGTTAGGCACCGAACCCAGCAGATTGACACTCTGTTTTGCCTTGCAAACTTAAACATGCGTGCTCTGACAATTGGTGTCAGGATAGAGTTGGTATGGTAGTATTCTGATCGGGTGGGAAGGACCGTGTGAGATACTAATAAAAATCCTGCAGCCCTCAAGGTCTTGTTTAGCCACTGCCTCATGATTTCTTCTTTACACATGTGTTCTGCAAGACTGAGAATAACTCACCCTTGTTAGTGAGTAGTGGTCATCAAAACCGTCTTCTGTGTGGTACAGCATCGTACGATCTTCGTAATAATGCAAAAATAGCTGAGGCATGCACTGATACATAAGAGGCGCACATGACCGCATGGACATTAGCACACAAGCAGACATTTTAACATACATTTCTGATTGACTCAATATGCAAATAACACTAAAAGCACACTCGAGCCATTTATGTTAGGGGGAACAGTCTACAATTTCCCCTCAGAGTACTTCCACTGTGAATAGACCAGCAGGAAACCAGGATGTCCCGAAAATTAGGCATAAGCATAGTCAGAGACAAAAATTGAGGGATCTCCCTTGCCCTGCCGAATGAGGGTGGGCTCCCTTTCGGTCAAGTCTATAATTGTAGATCCCTCCGCTATCTGCACACACAAGAAGCACATCCCAGCATCAGTATCAGCACAGCGTCAACATCTCAGATGTCTTTATTTTTGCTGAAGTGTCTGGATGCAAACACAAGTCATGAAGAACAACATGTCTGCACCCAGGTTCAACACTGACACACTTTCCTTTCGACCATCTCGTCCCTTTCAACTGAGCGTTCATGCACCTGACTCATCATCTGACTTGGTCTATACTGTAAATCATAGCGGCGCACCCGGGTGCCGCAGTCGACCACGAAGTCGAGGCCGCGGCCGGCAAACATGTCCATCATCACCGCGCCCTCTGGGATCTCCAGCTCCCCCTCCGCCTCCACGTGCACACTCGTGCTCAGCAGCGGCCGCTCCAGCTCCTGCAAAACCGCCTGCCCCCCACAAACCAGTCAAGCCTCCAGCGAACCACTCACTTGTTTCATGCATTCGCTCCTCATTAAGGGAGGACAGTCTGAACAGCACATGATATGCAAAGCTATGATGAAAAGCTCACCGACACCCAACGCTCACCGTTTTTATTCGTGGAGGCATTCTAGTATGCCCTCACCTGCACTGCTACATTCTTGATCTGCATTGGGGCTGCAGCGGTTACAAGATCATTGATTGGAGGGGTGAGCGTGATGACGGGAAGGGGAGGTAAAAATAAGATGGGTCACCTGACAGAGGGTGTCCCCTGGCATGCGAACGCCGACGGTGCGGCGCGGTTTGGACTTTCCGGTGAGGAAGTCCACGCACTGCTTGGGCATCGCCTTGCTCGCGTGCAGGATCAGCGTGTACTGCATCCCCACACAAGTGCATCAGAATCCTGACGTACAAGATCAGATGAATGTGGCAGGAGATGAGGACTTTACTGCAGGCAATACTTCACACAACAGCCAATTAATCTTGATACAGCCAGTGCTTTGAGAACGCAGGCCCACAACTCCCCGGCGCATGACCTGCACGGACTTCGACTCCCCATAGCCTCCATTATGCCTGCTGCCTCCAATATGCCTGCTTGCCTTGTGCCTGCCCTTACCATCAAACCTCCTTGCTTATTTATGCCACCTCCACCGCAGAATATGGCTATCAACGTGCACACACCGAAATTGTGGGCCATTACCGGGCCGGGGAGCGCTCGACGAGCCAGCCTGAAGGTGTCCTGGCCCAATTCAGTTGAGGGGAAGCCGAGTGTGTAGGTGTTTATGTCGGCGTAGTTTTTCACTAGAATGGACAGCTGCTTGGTGGGCTCCATGTCCTTGGCTGCGTACAGCCTCTCCACTGCCTTGCGCGCCTCTATGTCGCACACTAGCGCCGGGTAGGTGTCCGTTGGTAAAATGCCCATCTGCACAGATAGCAGGAATGAGACGTGTACAAACCAGTGGGCGTCACGAGGCATTTCATCTACAATGATGGCAGGCCAGAATTGCAGGATCGAGGCCAATGTCTTGTTGAGCATGGGACCTACACAAATGGCTAGGATCCCAATAAAGTCAAATTTGGCCCATATAATGCCATGTGTGTTGGTGTTTGGAAAGGCTAAGAGTTTCCAAGGTCATGTGGCTGATCGAGTAGAGGGACAGGGCAGGGACTCACTGCGCCCTCCTTGAGCATCTTGATGACAGGGTCTAGCCTCCAGATGTCCGATCCATCCTTCTCCACAGTGATGTAGAGGGGACCGCTGCTGCGACCGCCACCACTGCCTGAGTCCCCCTTGCCCCGCTTGGCTGCCTGGACTGGGGAAGCTGTGAAGAGCCGCTTTCTAGAGAGCCCCTTGGCTGCACGGAAGAGGAGACTCTGGTGTAGGGCGAACTGAGTCCTGACCAGATCGCTGTGTAGTGTAGGTGCTAGCATCCTGGAATCAGCACCAAGACGCCCTTGTGGTCCCAGTATCTGCGATTTGCATACCTCGGCATCATAAAAAAACAATCATCCTCGCAAGATCTGCTTTTAGTGAGTGAGATATCGCTGAGCTGTGCAGACTATTTAGCACTGACAGAAGACTTGCTGGTGCACAAAAGTCGATCAATCGAATCGTTGGAACACCACCCACTAATAATAAAGAAAGAGGAAGCATAATTGGGAAATCAAAGTTTCAGACACGTTCTCTGAAATTCCGAGCAAGACCCGACGTGTTTCCTTGCACGCTGTCTCCGCCAAGACGCGGAGATCCACAGGTTTGTCTACGATTAGATGGGTGTCAGAACTCACTTTCAATTATCTTGTACTAATCGCGAATGCAGTCTCGCCATATCTCCTGACAATCTCGACAGCGCTGGCGAGAGATGCCAGTCAGATCACCTAGTACCCCGTGGTTCAGTTGGAGACAGCAGGGTCGTCCCAATCCAGTATCAGGTCTTTTGTAGATATTACATACTCTTTGCAGCTGCAAATTTCTGTCTCGCCAATGTTTTGCCATCACAATGTTTCGATCTGTGAGGATATCTTGCATGCACAGGTTGATGTGGCCAAGTTTGGCTGTCCTGGCCAATGCCATTTTCTCCCCAAGAAGTCAAGGCTCAAGACAGCACATGCCCTTCACCACATCTACACTGCCTTCCACCTAGATGAGTGATGAGGAGGCAGGCTCATGTTGGCCCTCAGCAGGCGCATGCGCAACACTCAAACCCCCAAATAAATCATCCGCTGCGGCATCCGCTGCATCATGCTTGTTGTTTTCGGCCAGTGCCAGCTGCTTTGGAGATCCGGCTGATCCCGCTAACTTCTGCACAGCATCACAGAGCAGCTCAGTATCTGGAAAATTGACCGGCAAGTTGCGCAGGCATGTCTTATAGCAGGTGAGCAGGAGCAGGGATCTTCCCACCTCTGTCTGGGCTGTGCTGACTTTGAGCGCAAGGTCGGTGGCATAGAATGGGTCTCCATCGCTGGAGGTGGCTGGCATGCCCTCATCAAAGGCTCTGCTGTGTGTCCTCTGATTGGCTGAAGGGAATCCCGCCGCGTCAGGCGCCCGGCCGGGACTCTCGGCAGGCTCTGTTGCCGCTACGGAGCTCGCGCCTGCGTCTGATTTGACTGAGGAGGAGTCGGCCGGGTTGAAGTCCAGGCGGCTGATGTCCATGGACGCCCTGTCGCCCACCGTGGCTGCCGTGGAAGAGATGCTCATCCGGGACTGGATCCCTCCGGGCCCGGGCACAAAGTCCCCAATGGGCTCCCCTGCCGAGCTGGGATGCTCAGCTGCACCTCCCGCTTCCCACCGCGGCTCCGTTGCTGCTGTCAGCTCCTCTGCCGCCGCCTCGTGAGAGCCGGCCCTGTCCTCATCGCTCACACCGGGAACGTCCACCTCCTCAACATCATCATCCTCATCGTGACTGGCTGGGTGGTCCCCCTGCTTAGCGTCCTTGCCAGGCGCCTGGCCGGTGACGGGGTCGTTGACCTCCTGCAGCGTGGGCAGCTGCATGTGACCACCCGCCACTGAGAAATCGGCCGCAGCGGTGGCACCCGCGTCGGGAGTGCGTACGTCCTCCGCGTCGGCCTGCGCCTCCCCGGTGGCTAGGGAGAGGTACCGATCGTCGTCCTGCAGCGCCATCGCCTGCACGAATTCTGCCTCGACGGCGTTGCCTCCCCTTTCGCTGCCCGCCTCATTGGCATGCGGGGGCGCGGCAGCAGAGGCCGGCAGGTCCCCGGCTGCGCTGGCAGAGGGCGGGCCAGCCTGCTCCGGCAGCTGCAGGCGTGGATCATCATAGAGGCCAGCGGAGGTGCTCGGCTTGAGGACTTTCTCAGCCGCGTCCTCCGCCGTCACGGAAGCTTCGTCCAGCGCCAGGGCCGTGCCCGGCGTGGGCGCCGTCTCCAGGGGCCTTCCCACAGGCAGCTGCACAACAGCCGCCTGCTGCGAGTGGGCGGCTGGGTGGCCGCCTGAGAGAAGGTGGGCGAAAGCCGTCTGAGGCACTGGCAACCCCGCCTGGTGCGCGCCGATCTGCGGATGCGTGGCGGCAGGCAGCGCGACCGACCCAGCCGCCACGGCAGCCACCGCCAGTGACAGGGACTCATAGCGCAAGACCAGCTCCTGCACAACACATATAAGAACTTGATATGAGAAACTTGAAATTTCAAAAATATTACGAGACATCGTGTCGACCACATAGCACACAGCTGCACTTCTATGGGAGAAATAACGCCATGATAGGATGTTTCACCGAGAGCGAACCTTGTAGGAAGAGAGCAGCTCGGGAATGTCGGTGATGAGCAGGTCCCCTGCGGCCGCATAGAGGAATCGATGGTCCTGCTTCAGGCGACCGGCAGCCTCCGCCTCCAGCACGAGGCTGACTCCTGCCCTCTCCAGCTCCTCCACTGTCGGAGCCCTCCCCCAGATGTCCGCACCCCCTTGCAGCGCTGCGCCGCCCTGGTCCACCAGCGCGGTCGCACCTGGAGACGGCACCGCCGGAGCGACGAACTGAGCGGGGGCCGCATTGGGCAGCAGCGTGCCCGCATCGGGCACCACTGCCTGCCCGCCACCAATCGGCGCGCTGTGCGTCGGCAGCAGCATGCCGGCAGCCGTCACCGCTGGCAGCGGCACAGTTGGGGTCAGCGGCGCGGCCCCCATCAGCAGCTGGTCCGCTGGGAGGCCCCCGGCATTCTCCGGGGGCACAGGAGCGGTGGTGGCCTCCGGGTTGGGTGGTGCGGTTTCGAAGGCGGGTGGTTTTTCGGGCGGCGGAGCAGTGTTGATTGCGCCGTCCTGGCTGGGTGCCAGCTGCATGTCGGGGACGCCGGCCGCCATCATGCGCGCCATGAACTCGTCCGGGTCCATCGACAGCGATGTCGCGTTCACCGTCTCTATGAAGGACGCCGCAGAGTACTGCACAGCCAGGTGCAGCTCTTACCTCAACTGTTGCCAGTGTATTGAAAAGCAACGCCGAGGCATGGTGGTATAACACTTACAACATGGCCCAGAATGACAATGGATGATGTGCTTGACACGGTGTATCAAGGCCGTGGAAGGATGAAGGCCAACAGGCTCACCAGCTGCGTGAAGAAGTAGGCTGACTCAGAGGCCATGCGCGAGTGCATGCGGAAGCGCTGGATGTACTCCAGGTTGGAGGCTAGCTGAGGAGGGTTGGCATGAATAACTACGTAGATGAGCACTGGCAGGAAGTCATCAGCACCTGCGACCAGGCCCTTCCACTGATTGCTATGCTCATGGGACTCATTTTGAAAGCTTGCACATTGCACGTCAGTATGACGATTGCATGTACACAAGCATCTCTCGAGTAGGCCTGCCCTACCTCGAGCCTCCCCTTGCTGCACTTGGACATGCAGCAGGTTGTTGATGACCCGGCAGCAATTGAGGATGCACACCAGCTTATCACGAGGCGCCTGCGCGCCAACACCACATGCCCTCGGATCAAGGATGAGGCCCCTTATTGAGCCTTTGTTTGCAGCGCCTCGTGCATGCATGAAGGTCCAATTCTGAGAGCTCTGGAGAAGAAAGCATACCTTGTAATTGTTGATTTTGTGCAGCTCCTTCATGGCAAGGATCCAGGCCTTCTCATCCCTGTAGAGCTCAGGGATGTCCAGGTGCGATGGCTTGATGAAGTTCAGGGCTCGCATGCGCACATGCAGGGCCTCATCTCGCTCCCTGTCCAGCTCACTCACCCCAAACGTCTTGTGGTATATCTTCGTCATCAGATACTTCTCCAGACCCTGCAAAGGCAGTTCACAGAGCTTCAGCCAATCCTGAGGGAAGCCTTGTACACCACCTGTGCTGCCAAAAGGTGCTTGGATGATTGTTGTGATTTCTGCAGAGGGTGCTGGCGATTTCTGCGCAATGAGGTTAGGCAGGGACTCGTATATTGTCATAAATGCCAGGAAGGCAGGGAGTTCACCTCGACAGCTTGTGCTTTGTGCGCAGGTGGAGCACTCGCCCATACAGGATGCTGCTTGAATGCCGCCTCAGACTTGGTCAGGAAGCTCTGAATGGTTATGCAGGAAGGGTCGAGTAAGTGCTTTGCCTGACGACAGATGTTGCAGGTTTGCAAGCAACAGTTTTAGTCCAGTCCATTCCCAATCTAAATATGCATACATGTAGATTGAAGGGGCACGGGAGCCGAATATCCTCACCTGGACAAATGCGCTGTCCCGCTCGGGATCTGGTTTACGGTCTTCGAATGTCTTTATGAAGCTGCAAGACATGAGAAAAGAAGCATCGATCAGCACTGAAGGAGCCTTGGATCGGACAACACATGGCTGTGAATGCAGGAATCAAAGCGAATCCTTTATACGCACTTCTTTATACTCCTGACGAGGTCTGCGGCCGCAGGTTCTTTCATACGTTCCAGGAATTCTGCGAAGCTAAGAGGTTGGGTAGCCTCCGCGAGCTGATTATCATCAGCCATGTGAGCAGACCTTTATATATCGTTTTACAGTAACATACAAGCACAAGCAATCGTACGCTTGATAGGAAGAAAAGCTAGACACTAGGACATCCAACACGATTTCACCCACAGCTAAGGTTTGCCAAACTTAAAAGTGCACTGTCATAAAGATCAGACAGAACGAAACCCTTGCAACCTAATGATTTGTAGAGCGCATTTTTTGGAACAATTGTCTGAGACTCCCTAGCACTGTGCTATTTTGTGCAGGGCGCTGCCAAAACTGGCATCTTGCATGGCCAAATTGCAACCCTAGCCCACTTTCTTGGAAGCTTTTGAGGATATCCTCTGAACCAAATTTACAATGTTGCCAACGTCCCAAGTCAAAAATGTTCAGTGGAACATCGATAACGTTTTAGAATTACAAAAAACTTGTGTATTAGATATGCCGCTGGTGCGCAACTTGCAGGCATGCCGGCACCACTTATGCGCACGTCACTGCCAGAGCTAGCCTGACTTAAAGACTCCTCAAGGGATGTCTCCAGAGCACTGATGATTGTAAAAGGGATGCACATCCCTTAATGGCAACTTCTTCCATGAAATAGCAAAGCTGCTTTCCATCAGAGAAAGAAAACTAAAAACGAAAGCTTGGTCCTCAGAGGCATTCAGCGTTTGGCAATACATCTGCAGTGTCTACTGTACATTTGTGGCTCTGCCCATTGCATGTCCACTTTACTTGTCTTCGTCTGCCAGCACGCGCATGTAGTCGTCCAGGTCAAGGTCTTCTCCGCTCTCGTACTCATCCTTGGCTGGGTCAGCCTCCTCATCCTTGCCGGCATGCCCTTCCACCAGCTCAGCATCTTCTGAGTCGCTGAGCTCATTCAGGTACTTCTCAAAGTCGTCATCATCATCATCCTCTTCATCGTCCCCGGTGCTTTCTGGAGCGTCCACAAATGTCTCAGACAGGTGGCCGGCTGCGCTGCCACCGAGCGCCCCATCCCCGGCACCACTCTGCTTGGCCCCTGACGGCTTCTCTCCTGCATCCGCCTCCTTGCCGTCCTCGTTCTGCATGACATCCTGCATGGGCATGAATGCTCAATGCTCAAAACCTTGCAAGCTGCACAGACCACTGCTGCAGTCTGTAAACTAGGGTCCCCTTGAACTCAACATGCACACATTACAATAGCAGGTCTCTAGAAAAGCCGGTGCTGCAGAGCCTGGTGCCTGACAGTTCCAGTATGTTACGACAACAGGGGATTATAAATCAACCATCCATTTAGAGTCTCCTGATAACAATAAACAGAAGAGGCAACGAAAGAGCGCGCACCCTGAGGTAAGCTTCCAGCTCCTGGTCTGCATCCAGCTCTCCCTCCGGCGCCGCTGAGGCATCCGGCTCCCTGCTGCTGCTGGAGGCGGCCGCTGCGGCTGCGCCGGCAGCGGCGCCGGATCCCCGGGCAGCGGCGATCTCATGCAGCGCGCTGGAGGGAGCCTCCCCCGGCGTTCCAAAGTGGCCGGCCGCCACGGTGCGCAGCTGCGCCTGCGTCTGCGAGCTCCACTGCTTGGCTGACGTGGACAGCTGCGCAAGGCGGACCTGCAAACGTACAGTAAACTCAAGTCCTGCTTTGGTGAGGAGGACAGCAACAAGCAGGGTGTCTTCTGCTAAGAAACTCGAGAGCGTCATTGACTAGCAAAGTCCCAAACGGGGGACTACAGAAGACATTCCATCATGCAGCTTGTGGGGCAAAGCATGTGTGAAGGGTGGTACCTGCAGGTCTGCAAAGGTGAGTGCTTGTGTGCTTGACTTTGGTGGCACGAACGAGGCGTCAAAGGCCTCGGCAGGCAAGTACTCCTTGGCCAGCTGGAAGTAGATCTGCCAGAACTGGGCATCCGTCATGCGCTTGGGGCAGAGCACATAGCGCAGCTCATTGATCTCTTTCGCCACCTGGACCACCAGCATCGCATGATGCTCCTGCAAGCAGCCCGCTGACCGTCAGTTCGTGTCAACAGGGGTTATGACAGGATGCTGTGAGTAGGTGACTAACTTAGCAATGAGCAGAGAACCCACCTGCCAGGGCGTCAGGTACTTGATCTGGTCCTTTGACTTCTCATCCTCCACCTGTAAAGACAAATTCACACTATTCTTGCTGGTTGTCAGGTTACATTTGTCAAATTGCACTAGTCTGTTTCCAGCTATCTATCCCAAGAGCCTCAAGATTCAACCCACAAGACTGACCAAGGTGGTGCAAAATATACAGGGGAAAGGAAGGGGCACACCTTTGTGGGAGATGGCAGCGCATCTGCTGGGAAGTCTCTGAACGTGCTGTAGGTGAGTGAACGGACAAAGTCCAGGAACTCGTCTGTGATCCCAAACTCTGCCAGCTCAGGTGGTGACGGCATCTTTTCCTCTGCCTGCTTTCCCAAGGACCCCATCTTGGGCTGGAAGCCCTCTATGGACCTGAGACGCTGGGATGCTGACTCAGCTGCAGCGTTTGACAGCGTAGAGGCCTGAGCAGAATACACCTTGCTTGAGCAAACCGTGACAGAAGAAGCACATCACGTCATAGTCATAGTGATTACCAAGACAACATCTGCGTAATCCAAAGAATCAAGGGGGTGCCCACCTGCTCTGCAAGCAGCTTTGTGTTTTCCGTGACTTGCTCAGCAAGGACCTTGCCATGTTCCTGCACTTGCTGTGCAAGGCTCTGAGCAGATTTCTGAGCGTTCAAGGCTGCAGCTTTGGCTTGAGTGTGGGCCTGCTCGAGATTACGAAGGAAGAAATCCATATTCCTGAAGAGAAGCACCACCCCATCAAAAACGAGAAAAGAATCGTGCCCAACATCATCCACATGCCATTGCGTTGTTAAGCTTCACCAATGTGTAGTGAAAGCGTACTTGTGCTCCACACGAACACGTCAAAGCAGGCGTTTGACACCAGATGTCCAAGAAATCCCCCCAAAATTTCCTGGCCTGGACCTCGTGATTCAGAACCAGAGAATGCGATCCAACTGTATTAATACAGCCCTCAGGAACAGGATTGTCGGTTAGGAAACAGATCAGTGTCGCCTTGGATGCCGAGAAGGACTGATGGAAGTCCACAAGGTAGCTAAGAGGATACCTCTGCAATGTGACCGGTGCGTGATAGTGCAGTGTTTCGAAAGGGAACTTCTCGATGAAAGAGTGTCAAACGCAATGAGGTGCATCGGTTTGGGAGCGAAAAGTTTTGCAGTGCTAGCAATTGCCTAATCAGGTAACCATCGGCAATGCAAACCTGCGCAACAGCAGAACCAGCCATACATACGATGCCTTTGGCCATTTGAAAGAGTTCAATTTGATGTAAAGGAGAGCATCACTCCACGCACGCCCAGATTCTTAGAATAGAGATGGCAAACAAGGCGCCGACACACACATGTTTTGGTAGATGCCCACAGCCTTCCCTTTCATGTTGGCGATGATTCGAATATGATTCTGCTATCTTTAGTTACTTGCGTATTTATGTTGATCTTGTGATGCCGCAGTGACAAATCTGCCCTATGGAGTCACAGAAGAGAATCTAATAGAAGTGTTTAAAGAAGTAGGTCCTGTAAAGTCTGTGAGGTGACTTCTCTTCCAAATCACTTCCATTCACAATCACATGGACCCTGATGTTTGTAAGAGTGCGGACAGCCTGCATATGCATTCTTCACAGTGCCAATGAGCACCTGATCAGTCCCATTTCCCTCTTGTAACGACTGCCATTTTAACATGGCTGGTAAAAGGATTAAAATGTGCACATGACCTGGTACCTCGTACGCAGGATTGTGACCGATCGAGATACAGGGAGGCAGAAGGGCTTTGCTTTCATCGAATACTATGACTGGCAAACAGCGCAGAGTGCTATCAGAAACCTGGATGGATACGACCTAAATGGGAGAAAGGTCATCGTGAAGTTTGCTGAGAAGGACCACGACTCGACAGCGCGGCCTGGCAGAGGTGCCATTCTTCTATTGAACCCTTGCAAGCCACCAGTGATCATGCAGCTTACTATCATTCTGAGGTCCATTCTAAAGCACAGTGCAAACTCATATGAAGCGAGTCTCAAATGCACGGACTGTGCATTGTGCAGATGGACAGAATCGTGGCAACAAGGCCAGCATGAAGCCAAAGGTATGCACTACCCCACAACACCTTCCATCCACCCCGGTGGCACTATTACTTTGGTCAGGATCACATCTGTAGCCCTTGCATGCTAGCACAGTTCCGCTCATTACTCGCAAGCAATACAACACCTTTCATAGGCTGCAAACAGTTCCATACTTGGAGAAACAGTTTCTGCGAGGACACTAATCAGCTGTGAGCGGGGCGTTTTGGCAGCCGATCGGGGTGGAGGCTGCCAGGTCGGCCAGCCACTCGGTGGCATCGCTGGTGGGGAGCCCCCCGCCGGCGCCGGGGGGCAGCGGGGAGCTGATCAGCTCAGCGCTGGGCACCAAGACGCGCGCGGAGCTGTACGAGATCATGGCCCAGATGAGGTCGCTGGTGCAGCAGAACCCGGAGCAGGCGCGCCAGATCCTGGTGCAGAACGCGCAGCTCACCAAGGCGCTGTTCCAGGCCGAGATCATGCTGGGCATGGTCAAGGGCGCCCCCGTCGTGCCCCTGCCGGTCCGCCCCCTTGCGCCCTCATCCTGGCCTTGATTCAAGCTGACTGTTTCAAGCACTGTGACAGGGCCGCTATGTGCATTGTTGGCTGGTATTCAGTCTTCAGTCTTGCTGCTGAAGAGGCCTGCCAACTAATGCCATAATCTTACCAGATGCATGAAACAAGCAGTGCAAGAAGCCGCATGCATGTACCAGAGTTGTTGAGCTTCCGCAGGCTCCTAGCCACCCGTCACCAGCGCCCCAGCCGCAGCAGCAGCAACAGCCGCAGCCTGTCGTGCAGCATCCTCCGCAGCAGCAGCAGCCTGTCGTGCAGCATCCTCCGCAGCAGCAGCACTACGCGCCGCAGCACCCCTCCCCGCCAGTGCAGCACCCTCAGCACTATGCACCGCAGCCGCTGCCGCCGCCGCAGCAGCCGCAGCCGGGGCCGGCTCCCTATCACCAGCCGCCGCCTGCGCAGCATGGCGCGATCCCCAACGGCAGCTACGCGCCGCAGGCGTACGGGGGCGTTCCCGCGCCGGCGGCGTCCGGCCCGCAACCGATGGATCCGCGCGCGCCGCCGGCCGCGCAGATGAGCGCTCCCATGGACCCCCGCGCCGCGCAGCACTCGCAGCCCATGGACGCCTGGAATGGGGGCCAGGTGAGGCGCCGGCTGCCCAGTATGATAATCCATTTTCTGTCGCTGGAGTGGCTATTTGTCTTTGTTTCTGCACAGCTTGTCTCTCTTGTTGGGGCTCTGGTTTTGCCATCAGCAACAATTAGCTGGAGCTGCCCGAAGGTAGGTGTCTAGTGGTTGTTTTTGCTTCCCTTTGAATTAGAGAGTGACTGCGACGTTGTGAATGCAGGGGCCTCCACAGGGGCAGGGGTACCCTGCGCAGCACCCGCCGCCGCAGCAGCAGCAGTTGGAGGGGCAGCAGTACGGCATGCCCCAGCCGCAGCCGCAGTACATGCAGCAGCCACAGCCGCACCAGCCCGATCAGCAGATGCCACCAGCCGAACAGATGGGCCTGCCGCCCGGCATGGACGAGGACACTAAGCACGGCAAGTCCCACTCCCATGCTCCACTGCTCAATCTCGCTGCAAGCTCTGTGCCTTGTTGTTCTGCCTTGTTGATACGACAGCCACCTTGGCTATCAGATGGGTTCATGAGACAATTAGCAAGCTGTGTCGTCACCAGTGTTGAAATGTCCTGCCAACGCACTTGCAGCATTTGTGTTGGGAGTGTCATGCTGGCAGCAAACATGAGAAATAGCATGATATTTTTTCTTGGGCATGGCGGCTTGAAGGGAGTGTTTGTGTGTGGCCTAGCAGCACTCATCCAGCAGGTGATGCAGCTGACACCGGAGCAGGTTGCTGGGCTGCCACCCGAGCAGCAGGCGCAGGTCATGGCGTTGCGAGATGCTGTGGTGAGCCCCTTCATACAGCCAAAAACAAAGTCTTTGATTATCTTGCAACTCTTCCTGTGCGGGGATCATTGTATTGTTGCTGCATAATCTTCACTTGCAAGGCAGCCCTTCCTCTCGTCCCTGGCGCTCTGATGTCTGCATATCTCTTTCTCTATAGACAGTGATGGCAGCCTGGCGAGCGTGGTGGCAAATGAGTGCATGGAGGGATGATGGGGCCTCCAGGCTTTTCTGGTGCTGCTGACTGGTGCATTCCTCAGAGGAGCAGTTTGTGATTGATTCCTTGTGGTGTACAGATGCGTGGGCAAACACCATCGGTGTGAGATAGCGGATTGGCTGCATCCTCTAATGTTTTGTGAGGTCGCATGCGCAGCTGTGCAAACCAGGCTGCATTCCATGATTGAGGACTGCTATTAAAACGAGTCCTAATTTGGCCACATGGGAGTCTTAACGATTTGAGCACCAGTGCGAAAAATGGCATTTTTATTTATGGTATGGGTCTCATTGGAGAGCACTTGCTCTTTTGGAATGCACTGCTTCAAAACTTTGCCAATTGCAAATGAATGAAAACTTCTTGAGCGCTCGTGTCGCAGGATTCAACAAAATCAAATGTAATTGCGCATTGAAATGGATTACAGAAATTTCTCATCTCTCAACAGGATCAAAACGAGCTTGTTGTCCTGAGCTGATCAGGTATCAGTCTGCAAAGGCAATCTTGCTGATCTGTCCTACCAGAAGTCACTTGGGTCACTCATCGCCTGTAGAACACTCAAGACAGCATCTTGACACTTGACGGTGACAGCAAGACTTGACCAGTCTGGCAAATCTACAATCTGCACACAATCTGTAAGTCACTGACCGCAAGAACATGACTCTAAAGCACCTTAGCTGATCAGACAGCTGCATGAGATCGTGGCCAAGCCTGCTTAAATCATTATGTTAACCCCAGGAACATCAAGCATTGCCGCTGCAACCTATAGACTAGAGGTCTCTATTGGGACATACATTTTTTCTCCAGTGCAATCCCATCACAGTTTATACCTTGTGCGTTCCACAGATGTATTCTGGGACAACTGCATCCTACCTGATTCTAACAAACCCAATAAGAAAGAGCATGAACATCAGACCAGCCGTTGCCAGGAAAGTGCAAATAAATGCAAACAAAATCGCTCGCTTGTTGCAGTCAGAAAGGCCCTCACTGTCATGTCTCTGTCACCTGGAGGAGTGATCATCAGTTCATTTACTATGAGGTGAGCATGCAGGGCCGATCAAAATTCAGGTCATGGGCCAGTCAAATTCGAAACAGTCTTCCTCACAGCTTGCAACTCAGATGAGGACACCACCTGCGCTCACACCAGCTTAGGACAGCACCTGGCACACGAAATCTGTCCTGCTCACATCCTGCTCTAACGCAGCTGTACCAGTACTAGGAGCACTTGGACTGTATGACAGCTGTGGCTATGGCGCCCTGGGACAACATGCAAAACTTGACGGGCATTTCTCTCTCCCTCTGTGTCCCAGCGGCATGCGAGACCAATCCCAGCGCGAGGGGGGAGGACAGGAGCCCCCCAGGAAAGGTGGGGGTCTCTGGCTCAGGCCGCCTTCTCGCCCTCTATGTTGACCCGGTAGTGCATGGGCAGCGAGGCTCGAGTCAGAGCCGCAGTCAGCCGCGCCACGTCCTCCTTGGAATGGATGCTGCCGTCCAGACCAGACACCACCTTGCCTGCTCCCACCCACATGGCACTTTTAGCTACTGGATGCTCAAGCGCGGCCAAGGAGGGAACGGTGGCAGTAGAATTTGTGATTTTGGCGCCAACAGCCGCACTTCTAGATCAAGATAGATGCAGATAGGCAGGCAAAGCGCTCGGCTGTGGTGAGGGAAAGGGCTGCCTTGCAACAAGCACGCATTGATGCCACCCCTGGGCTTGGGCCTATTTAAAAAATCAACGCAGGTGTCATCATGGTGCATGCATGCATGGGATTGTGCTGCGCGAGGGAGGGAGGAGGGCGCACCTGCGCTGACGTTGATGACGCGGTCGCGCTCTCTGCTCCACTCCATGGATCCGCTGCCCATGAGCGTTACCGACGCCTGAGGCAGCCGCCCACGCGATGTCACCCCCAGCACCTGCAACCAGCAACCACAAACCTATCTTAGCATTGCTGCATCGCAGGCCAGCGCCACACCGGCAGCAATTTTAGCTGTAGATGCTCCAGTAGCCCACGTATACACACTGATGGCACTTAGCAAAACGCACCGTCCCATGCACACAATGACACCACTGTCATAGCAATGCCAGCTCAGTCAGACCACGGCGGTGCTCTGTGCAAGGTCTGTCATGGCAACAACGTTGTTCTTGCGCTTGGCAAGCCAATGCAGAAGCCGGCAAGGCATGACGACCAGAGAGATGCACCCTGAGCTATTGCCCGAGACTCTCCCAGTCGGATTGCCTAAGATAGCTGGGCTTTGTGTCTTGTGAATGATTGACTACTTGTGCTGATGTCAGCGGAAAATAAAGTGCACGCGCGCACCTCTTTGGTGACGGTAGACACGAGCTGCATTTCGGAGCGGCCGTTCTTGCCGCGCACGAGCAGCTTGCTGCCGGCCAGACGGTCGCTCAGCTTGACCAGCACGAACGGGAACTTGCCAAATTTGTCGATCTGCACCGCCGGCAGCTCCTGCCCCGCCCAGCTCATGCCCGCATGCGACGCCGAGTCCCACCTGCACATTGCATGGGCAACCCTTAGTCACCATGACTAAACCCAGCAGTCATTGCTGTCATCTCAGCAGTCATTGCTTTATCTTCTAGCACAGCTGCTCATCCGACCGGCCTTGTTAGGTGGAAGAGATGAGATTAGCATCATCATGTCTCTCAATCTGACAAGTGCGAGAGAACATCTTCTGTGGCCCTTCCCAGTTGCGCAGATTGCTCAATAGGGGTTGGGGATGGTGACCACTGGGAAGGCACGGGAGAGTGAAGGCATGCCGGTTGGGAGGCAGTGGGCAGATGACAAGAGGGGTGACTCACCGTTCGCGGACCTGGTCCTCGATGGCCTGCTGGTGCTCGTACAGGTTAGCGGCCTTGCGCGCAACCTGCACGATCCCCTTTGTTGCCTCGCCCATGCCTGAGCCATCCCCAGTCGCCGCCAGCGTCCTCTACTCAACCCACCATGCAGATCTGTCAGATCACCATTGACACCAGCGAGCCCCCAATTCCTAGAACTGCATCATTGCAAAACGAGCACCCACCGTGCTCTCACGTGACTGCTTGCATCAGAAGTGCCTCACATTGGTGTCAAAGAGGTGATTCAGGCGAACATAGCATTTGCACAACTGCTTGTTTGACCACTGCTTAAATAGGACAGCAGACAGGAGTGATTGGGAGGTGCTGGCCAGCTACCTTGCCACATGGGATTGTCTGCTCTCTGCATGCATGCTGCACAGGGTGCCTAAATTTCACACGGATTTACAGCAAGGGAACTGGGTGGGTGTTCGCACCGAGCGCTGGGAGTCGCCGAGGAAGCAGTTGGAGAGGCCGCTGGCGTGGCTGATGAGGCTGCTGTTGGCCAGGCCGTCGTCGGACGTGGTGCGCGCAATCTGCAGGTGCCACCCGGGCCCGCAAGCGTCCATGTAGCCCAGCGCCTCGTCCCAGCCGTCCTCGTCCCCGGCCTGTGCACCGCACCGCTGTTTGCAAGGCACCCTTGGCCACTCTGAAACTGATCGCTTCGGCGCTTGAATAGATACCAGCCTGTCCTTCAAGACATTGTATCTGGTCTTCATGCACATGTGTCAGTTGTACAATGCTCGTGTGATAGTGGAACCCCAGCACACCACAGTCACACTTTGGGGGAACTCTGGAGCTTTGTCCTGTAAAGCGACTGCAGGGCGCCAATTCTCCAGAAGAAATGCATGACGCAAGGGCACCGCTGCAGAAACAGAGGTCTGAGCTGTAGAGAGACGGCAAGCAGTGGGGGCGTATCTCAATGCGTGGCTCACGGTGGTCATACTACAGGATATCCTTGGACTCTGTCCTGTAAGTAGGACCACCATGAAGGCACGATCCAGAACGACCAAATGACAAGCGCGCCACTGCAGCGACCAAATAGAATACCAATGACCGCTGAGGCCGCACCTGGAGGCCATACTTGGGGTCCATCTGCCGCGCCTGCTCCTGCGCCCAGCGCCGGTTGAAGCGCCAGCGCCACGCCGCCTGCCGCAGCTTCTCGTCGTCGTCCCCCAGCATGTCAGACTCCTCTGACCGCCCCGTCGGCTGATCCGCTCCTGCCTCACCCTCCCCCTTCGCTGCCCCTGCTCGCAGCCGCTTCATTTTCTCAAACCTCGCTCTGCAGTGAGTTTTATCCTGACGGACCCACTCATATTATCATGATCTGCAGTCCCGGAGCCTTCACCTGCAGCTTGTCTGCTGACGAAACTTGCCTCGTGGCAGGAAATAGCGTGTGAAAATAACCACAGTAGCTGGATCAACCTGCCAAGCAGCAAGGATGGGGCGTGCTGCAGTACCTGCACCGTCATCTGCGCCGTTGCAGGCATCGCTGTCCGTGCGCGTGGCGCCCTCCCCACTGTTCTTCCTTTTGGCGCTGTCGCCGCTGCAGCCGCCCTCTCGCCCGGGCGCCCTTCGCCTGACGGTCCGGTCTGACGGCTGCGGCGTGCCGGGGATGTGAGCTGGCAGTGAGGGCGGCGGCGGCTGCTTGTAGTGGACCTGCCTCTTGGCCCACGTTCCCAACCAATCATTGCCCTTCTCCCCGCCCTGCGCACCCCTCGTGCTGGCTGCCTTGCAGCTCTGCGCTCTATCCTCCTGCATATGCATAGCTTGAGATTATAGATTGCCATTCCCCTCATCCACCAAAAGAGCTTCACCCTTAGAATCAATGTATGCAACGGCCTTTGCATGCATCCACTGCCCAACCGCTGACCCCACGGCAGCAACATACCTGCTGTTGCGAATTGGCGGCCGCAGTGGACGCCTCCTGCAGAGCGGTGTGCTTCTTCCCATTGTCATGCGTGCTCCTTGCATGGGGCTCTCCTGCCGGCTGCTGCTGGTCAGTGTGGCCGGTGCTGGCAGCGCTGCCATCGCTGTTCCTGCTGCGATTGCTGCTGTGGTTGCTTTCGCTGTTCCCCACAAGAGCCTTGTCCACAGCGCGCGTACGGCCACCCCTCCCATTGGACATGCTTGTCGCGCTATCATGGAAGCCTGAGAAGCCGCTGCTGCCCGAGGTGCCATAGCTGCTTGAGTGCGGCCCAAACCTGCCACAGGTGCAGCAGGGAGATTTACCAGGCTGGAGCCCAGTCTAAGAAGGGGTGCACCACTGCAATGGTCTGTGCAGCGATGAAATCATTGAACTCTTCAGAATGTAAAATCACAATGATGTAGATTGAAAGCACAGCTGTGACATTCAGAAAGACAATCCACAGAAAAAGTTCGGACGAAGTATGTATGCGTGCCTATCTTTACTGGACCGGCCAATGGGACCAGCCTAATTCCCATAAACATTAGGGAACGAAGTAGCAGGGTCAGACAAAAGACCTCTAATTGCCACATGACTTTCAAAATACACTGCCTGCTCAGCTCACTTTTGGCACATTCCCACTTTGTCAAAGCCTGCATGGGGTTGAAGGAAGCGGCTTCGCCAGATCAATAGCTACAAATATGCAATGATCCACATAAAAACACAAAAGGAAGATCGGAGGCAGACTGGAGAGGCAGGGACGTACCAAACTGCCTCCATCAAGCCAACGATATCGGAGCCCTCGGTAGTTTCACTGTTGCCGTTACCGCCAGCCTCAGCAAACGCTCCAATGGTCTTTGCTGGTCTGGCTTCCGGCACGTAATCCGTGCCCAGCCATCCCTGCTGCACCCCTCTCCTATAGTAACCAGGGGTGGCGCTGCGGAAAGCCTCCTCGGCCAGGCCGTTTGAGGGAGGGGTGCCATCAGGGCTCGACAGGGTCTCCTTGAAACCGCTGACGTCCATGACGTTGGTGCGTTCCATCTTGTGCGGAGCACAAGTTGTGCTCTGGCAACGCTTCCGCCAGTGGCCTCGTGCAAGTTTCCTACGGATCACGGTGGACGCACATGACACGGCTACGGAGCAAACCTCCCAGCTTCCTCCACCTACACCATCTTGTGATATCAATACGTTTTGTTTTCCTTTCCGAATGCACCTCCTTTGACCCCATTGCGTCTTGCGCACCGCAGAGATCCCAGGCACGTGGTCATCGCGTGTGGTCAGCGTGGCCAGCTTGTGCCTTGAGGTCTGCATCCCGAGTTTGCCGGATGCCAGGTTTGTGTTCCAATGCCACCCAGCTTGAAAGAATGCACCAGTACTTCTGCTTAACAACCTGCCTTTTGTGCAGAAATTTTGGTGTTTGCGACCCCTTTCCGGCTTCGTAAAAAAAATTCAGACTTGGACGTCTGCTAGGTCGAAGCTTTATATTACTTTGCTCGTCCTATCTTGACGATCCAGTCCCTGTTTATATCAGGTGACGATGCTTACCCCGTATCAGACAAGACTACAGTGAAAAGGAAGCCAGGCCGCGGTGCTTATGACAAGGACACAGTCCACAGCATCCTGGACGAGGCGTTCCTGTGCCATGTCGGCTACGTTGGCAAGGACGGGCATCCGTTTGTCATACCAACAGCGTATGCAAGAGTTGGAGAGAAAATTTACCTGCATGGCCATGCATCAAACTACTTACTGAAGACCATGAAGGCAAGCGCACGATGGGTCCCTGTGGTAGTATCCATACAGACATATTTAAGTTAATGTCAGTGTTATTGTGACAGTAGGCCTGCTATGATGGGTATCAAGCTCAGCTCTGCATGCATAGTACAGGGACCCCTTAGTGCACTATCTATTCCCATTACGAATTCGGCTGAACTACATCATGATCATCAAAACATGATGTGCAATTGCCGCAGACTGGAGCGCCTGTGTGCGTGACGATCACCATCCTGGACGGCCTCGTCCTGGCCAGGAGCACATTCCACCACTCCATGAACTACCGCTCCGTCGTGATCCTGGGCACCGCTGAGGCCGTGACTGATGCGGCAGAGAAGAACACCGCCCTTGAGGCCATTGTGGAACACATTGTTCCGGGCAGGAGCGCAGAGGTGAGCCCTGTCCCTAGATGTAGCTAAGCAACCGCTGTGCTGCATTCCAATGTTGGGGTCTCATACATTAGAGCAAATTTAAAGATTGCACCACATGTGGAGACTCTGTAGTACATCGCGCGCCAAGGCTCCATGTTCCACTCCCATGACGATGAGTCATTGCATGCATGCATATGTGCGCAGGCTCGCGGTGCCACGGGACCAGAGCTCACAGCGACATCAGTGGTTTCGCTGACGCTGTCGGAAGTTTCTGCCAAGTGCCGCTCTGGGCCCCCGATCGATGACAAGGCAGACATGTTGCTGCCTGTTTGGGCGGGAGTCCTGCCATTTGGCAGCCTCACAGGCATTGGGCAACCACAGCCAGACCCCCTGCTGGCGCCTGGCATTGAGGTGGCTCCCTCGGTGGCAAACTACAAGCGCCCGTGAGCGGAAGTGCATTGCAATATCAGCGCGCCAAATTCTTCACAAAGACATGACCAGTTCTCCGTTACTGCTCACCCACGTTCACAATGGTTGTGCGTGCTGGCATTGAAGCAGGACACTACAGGACTCGTCCAGGCACTCACAGTATTGGACCACCAAAAAATTTGTTGGTCCAATACAAGTTCTGTTTATGCGCTAATTCCTGTCCGTCATAGCTGTGCTCGTCCAAAAACTGCAAAATATTTGCTCGGTTAATTTAGAAGCTTACTTGCTAATTCTGACTTAAAGATGGCCTCACGATAGGAATTTATTTAATGGGATAGCTGGTCTGGCCCGAATGCAACCGAATTTTTTTTTAAAAGCAATAGGTCTGCTGTGTATCGTCATAAGCTCCTCCGTGGGGTACAGTTACTGCTTGGCCTTGACGAAATTCCTGTCCTTTATGGTGCGATTTGTCTCCAATTTGATGAGCCTCTTCACCTACGCATGCATATCCGCACATGATCACACCGGGATACCACTAAAGTGCAATGGCCTGGAACAGGACTGCCCTGCAATGCAAATTATTAATGACCAGCACTCTTCAACATACCTCCGTTGCGCTCAGCTCCCCGCTCTCTAAGTTGGTTTGACCAGCGGCCTTCTTCTGCAGGCCGTACAATGTTGCTGGTGGCTCATGTATTTTCCAGAGCCAATCAGGATACTCGCTGTCGTCCTTCAAGGGAGGATCCTCCCCCTTCTTGAAGTAGTTCACTCCAGTAGCTGTGGTTGCTGACAGAGTGCCAGCTCCTGCACACGGGCAATCACGTGAGAACAAGCATCTGTAAGGGTTTGGCACCAATGAAGTCCTCACCTCTGGGTAAAGTGGAAAAGTATTTTCGATCGCCCTATGCATTTTCGAGAACATGAAGGGCAGCAGTTGCTTGACACACCTCTAAATGGCGTCCAGGCCGCTGTGTTTGCAGATGACTTGATTGGAAAATTCAGCAAGGATACAATACTCGCAGTGCGTCCAAAGAGCATTGTGCTATGGAGAGGAGGGATCTCAAGGAAACTCGATAGCACCCAACCTGATACCCAGGAGGATCGTGGGCCGATAGGGACACAACATGCAGCAAACTCTTTTGCAAGAGATACTTTAATATAATGGATTAGGTCGGAAAGCTTGGCTGCAGCAGATCTATAAAAATGTTGGCACATGCAAGTCACGTGCCTACTCTGAAAATTTCTTGTCTCCTCAGTGGCTGCCTGGCATCTAATCATCCAAGGCATATTGTAGAAACTGTTTTCTGCGAAATATACTGCTCTGTGACGTGAGAAGTGTGATAGCATTCAGGCAGAACGCTCAGGAAGCTGCTACCAACATCCGAGGCGATCTAGCTCTGCTGTTGCGTTTGAAATCACCTACACTGCATGGGAAATGACGATGCACAGGTTCCTGCACCAGGATCAGATCAGCAGCCGTCAAGCAGCGCCTCGCAGCCGACACAACAAAAGAAGAAAAAGGAGTATCAGAAATTAGAGCCAACATCTCCAGAGCAGCTTGCACAGGAAGACCTCATGAACAACTGTGCAGTGAAGACGGTCGTATCAGGCGTCATGGGTTCAGTCCTTGGCGCGGCCTTTGGCGTTTTCATGGGAGCCATGGACAGTGCGGTGCGCCACTCGTTTACTAGGCAGACAGGCAGACAGCAAAGCCGCATGCTGTCGATGATGCTGCATTGATGTTGTGTGCTCAAGGTGGCAGCTGTATCTGCTGACTAATTACTGTGCATGCGGTGTGCAAGTGGCACACAGCCGTCTGTACCATGGTCCCTGAAAGGCCGGCAATGGTGATCTGACACAACTTTGTGGTCGACAGACCCCAGCAATGGACGGATCAGCTGCAGGCGCTCCGAAGCAGAGCACACGGGAGGTCATCAAGCAGATGCTGAAGACGACAGGGCAAAGAAGCGTGCAAGTCCCTCTACCTTCTCGCTGTCTATCATCCCATTGCATGTCCTCCCTCTCGTGATCAACATATAAGGATGCAATAACACGCTCAGTGTCCCTGCTTTATTCGTGCAGATCATATGCAAAGGGATTCGGAGCTGTGGGCGCGCTGTTTGCTGGATCTGAGTGCGTCATTGAGAAGGTAACGCCGACTTTGGAGCAGCAGCTTGATCTGAATTGCAGGAGTCTGTAGAGCTTAAATGCTTTCCAAGTGGGTCAAGTGGGTCAGTGTTAGGTGTACAGCCTGATAGTTTAGCTGTGCTGAGGATGGCTGCTTCTTGTGCAGATCCGAGCCAAGCATGACATCTACAACGCTGTGTATGCTGGCTGTGCTGCTGGGGGTGTGCTGGCTAGCAGCGCCGGACCCAAAGCCATGTGTGCCGGCTGTGTTACCTTTGCTGCGTTCTCGGCATTCATCGATAAGATGATGGACCACGACTGAGAAGTGAATTAAATGGCGCCAATCCCTGCAGCTGGTTTCTCTCTGAAAACATGTGACCCGCACTGGTCTCAGCACATGTGTGCAGAACATAAATTGACTGGTCGTATCGCCTGCCCTATTATTCTAGCGTAGAACACAGAAGTCTTTATTTCTGTTGTAGTGAAGGCTTGCTGCAATAAATATTGTTGGGCGTTGATCAGTAGATGCTATAGCTATGTTTTGGTTTGATATGATACATTGATGCCAGTCAGATCTAGCGAGAATTTGCTGATATGGCTGTAGATTCCCCAACACATGTTGACGCGGAGTCTTACAACGCTTTCAACTTTCAATATACTTGGTTTTACAAACGTATGCCAATGGTGTAATTCCACACAAAAATTGATCCGTGCAAAGTACTACTGGAGGGCTCAGTGCGCCAGGCCCCTGCCAAACTCCTTGTACAGCTGCTCAACCTGCTTCTGCTGCTTGCCATGCAGCGTCTCCAGCTGCTCTATGTCCATTAGCAGCGACATAGACGGTGCCGGCAGAGGACGCAACTCAACTTGCTGCTCTGCTGTAGAGCCGCTCTGAGCTTGGTCCAGCTTGCTGCCCTCCTGAGAGCCCTCTCCGCGGCTCCTTCGCCGCTTGCTCGGCGATGGGGCCCGGGAAAGACTCCTGGTGCAGGAACTGCACCGGGCTCATGATGACATTGACGCCATATCTCTTGTCGTGCAGTTTCTTCTCCCTCCAGGGAACAAGGGGGCACTTTTGTGTGTAATGCACTCCACCTAACATGCCAGCTTGACCTGCTAAACATGAAAGCACCTGGTAGGAAAAGCAGGGATGCACATACAGGCCTAACTCGATCATGGGGTCACTCAGTCTTGCAAGCATTGAGACACTTGCTGGTCGACAGCTGCATTGTCAGGCACACCTGTAATGCAGGCCGTAGATTGCCAGACATGGATGGGATGTCATTGCCTGTATCGTCAGCAGGTGGCAGTGTCACACCTGGCGTACTCGTGAGCGCGCTCGCGTGTGCTCTGCTGCTTCTGCTCCTGCTGCGGCTGCTGTCGGTGAGGCCGGGGCGGCGAAGATGACCTTGTAGCCAGGTTCTGCACGCGGATGGCCTGGGACAAGTCGCGTACCCTCTCTGCATTCTCCTTCTTCCGCTGCATGCATGCTCACTCCATCAGCTCAAGCAATATCACTCCTAACATTCGAACTGGTCTGTCTGCACTCGGATAGCGTGCACCTTGCAGCTCACTCAAATGTCAGATGTACTGGCAGCTCGAATAGCCGGACATTGTATATTCACCTGCATTTCTGTTGTGTCGGGGTCTTTGCCCAACGTACCCAGCATCCAGTAGGACCTCTGCTTTGGGTCGTAGTCATTGTCGCGATAGTCTTTCAGGGAGTAAGGCTCGTAGCCTAGGGACCTGCTTGCCATGCCATGGGACCTCGACTTGACCTCATCACTTGCGCTTCCACTTGACCTTCCTGAGGCTGACGCTTGGCCCTGATCATGGATGCTGGACTGGCTGCGGTCTTCCTCTCTCCCAGAATCTCCAGAGTGCCTCAAATGGTCGTCTGCAGCGCTGTGCCCCGGGAAGAATGACCCTCTTCTGCTCATTCCCAGTGCTCGGTGGTGTGCCTCTTCAGCGAGCTCATCATGCTGATGGTGGCTCAACCGTGCAGTCGCCCAGTGCACATGGCCCTCATCCTGGTCCTCCTCTGCAAGGTAACTGGGCCTGCTGCTCCCCTGTGCCCAGTCTGCGTCCGAGCTGCCCTGGTGCTGGAGGTTTCTTTGACTCGCGATGTTCTGCTGTGGTACAGGCAGAGATGTCCGCCACTGCAGTGCGTGGCTCGTGGGGGCCGTTGAGGTGCTCACGCTGAAATCGTCCGACAGCATGGTTTCCCCCTGTTGCAATAATGATCGTTGCCAGCAGTAATATTCAAGTAGATATACTTTTATCTTTTGTACATCCAGCGGAGTAAATGTGTGGTGGAATTGGTAGACAGACGTTCCAAGGGATCCTGCAATAAACACAGAAAAGGGTGCTCACCATTGCCTACTTCCTCGGGTTATTGCTGAGCTTCAATTCACATTGTGTCTTGAGAGACATAACATTGGGAAAAGCAGTCCACCTCGACTTGATTTGGTAACCTTGTTGGTTGGTTTGCGCCATTCTATTTTCGGAGATTTCCCATCACCCCCGGAGACATGCTTGTGCTCAAATGCATTGTTGATCACAAAACCAGAATTTTAAGGATCAAATTCGATAATGTATGTCAAAACTCATCATGATGGTCTGATCAATTGGGATGTCCAGAAGTTTCCCAGCGCTCAAGCTATTTTCTGATCAACTTGCTTTGCTGGGAGTGCAACGGTCGACGCCGGTTGCTGTTGCGTTTTCAGGAGGCCCCGACAGCACAGCTTTGTTATTGTTGACCTCAATCTGGGGCGGTTGTCATCGCGAACCTTCTGGTAATTGTTTCTTCACCAGATCAAGACTAAGCATTGAGTAGGATCTGCCAACTCTGCATCGATTTCCTATGGTCTGAGAGCTGCTTCTCTAAATTACAGGGTCAACGCACCCCAGTTTTAGTGAATCAGCAAAAGTTCCTACAGCCCTGGTGGTGGATCATTGCCTGCGCCCTGAGAGTGCAGCAGAAGCAGAGCAGGCTTTGGAGACAGCATCCAGTCTGGGCTTCAACCCTGTGCTACTGAAGGCTGAATGGCCCCAGGGCAGGCCCTCCCAGGGGCAGCTCATGCCCCAGTCCAGGCAGGAGCGGTATCGCCTCATGACAGGCGCATGTGCAAGCTTGGACATCCCCTGCCTCCTTACAGGCCACCATGCAGGTGCCAATTTCTATCAAGAACCAGCGCTTGTGCTCAAGTCCTTGTGTGAATCATTTGCAGCAAATAGTTGTGTTTTGGTACATCAGTACAATGCCTGTAGTCAGGAGTCCTACGATGGTAAGAGGACTCCTGTGGCAGATGACCAGGCGGAGACCTTCCTGCTGCGACTGGCAAGAGGCTCCGGCGTTGATGGGCTGCAGGGCATGAGGAGCTTGGTTCCCTTCGTGGCAGGTGCGCATGCAGACCTGTCATGAACTGCTACTGGAATTAGAAGTCTTCCCTCCGGTTCTGATGTTGTCTGAGGCAGTGCGCAGTGTCGATCTGAACTGTAAGTCCTCTCTCTCACAATGAGGGGTGAAAGCTGTAATTCTTGAGCAATCAATGAATTATATCTCCATGGGTGCTTGCAGGTGGCATGCATGGCAGGATCCTGAGGCCATTGCTATCTCTGCACAAGGCGGATCTTTCGGAAGTCTGCAGATCTGCCGGGCTTCCCTGGGCAGAGGACCCCACAAATGCCGACACCGCCTACGCCAGAAATAAGATGCGGGTAGTGCTTTCTCGGGCGCAGTCTGAGCAAAGCACTCTGGCGCTGCACCAGCAAAAGGGCGACGTCAAAAACAGCAGGAGTGAATGCTCGAGGACAAGAGAGCTCAAAGCAGCTGGTGCAGCGCAGCCTGATTTAGACATGTCGTGTCCAGGAGAGGGAGGAAGCATGTATTTAGATGGACTACCGGGGAGTGATATGCAGAGCTTGGATGGTACCTGCAATTCAGATGAAAAAGGACAAGCAGAGCAGAACAGTGAGCTTGGCATTACTGCAGATGTCCTGAGGCTGGTGGGCGCTTGCAGTGAGGCAAGTGCAATCTTGTCTGCTAGTGCCAATGCACTGCGCAGGGCTGCTGCTAGCGATGCTACAGAAGACTGGTCGGAGTGCTTTGTCGACACTGCGACTGTCTTGAGCAGCAGCAAAGGGGTTGCAGTGCGCGCCCTAGCCGCTGTATTACAGGTGAATCCCTGCCTCTTCAGATGGGTTTCAACATTGTGGCAGCTCATTTCATAGCGACCACTTTGTCTCCATGACACTCTCCTTCTTGCCTGAGCAATGCAAATGTTGTTCTGTAACAGGAAATGTCTCCATTTATTAGGAGCAATTGACATTGAAATGCTGACTTTTGCTGGGACAGGATGTGAGCCGCAGCGATCAAGCACCCATGCAAGCTGCTCAGGGGCTTTGGCGGAGCTTGTTGCCTGGCAGGCGTCCGAGGGCGTTCTCATCTGGAGGCACAATAGAGGTCCATGTTCCAAGAGGCAAATGGCCTCTGGTCAATGCGGCAATCAGAAGGAGACATGGCCGCCATTCAGATTATTCTGATCTGCACCAGACCACCCTTGTGCTCTGGAGGGGGATCAGATGAGAGGACCCCTTGACCTGATGTTTAATGCAGCTGCAGCTTATGATCATGAGAGCGCAGAGAGCATGTGTGCTGCAGTACTATATCGATATTGTGTACTTTGTATTGTACAAGTAGGGAATATTTCAGCTTCAAGCTGGTGATCACTTTGTACTGTGGACATTGACCGCATTGTGCTGGCATGCACTGTTGAGTGGTAATGCAGTGACCAACACTTTACATTTATTGTGCCTCATCGCGTATTGAGCCACGCACTCCAGACAATCCCCTGAAGCTTTCAATGTGACAATCAACTCAATCATGCTGCAAAATGGCTCAGGCAACTTAGCCTGCTACAACTACCCAGACTGAACAAGCAGTAGCTTTAAATTTGGACCCTAGTAGATGGTTGTAGACCAATATTCCTCGTCACATATATGGGGAAACCTCATTCGCATACAGCAACAAAGGTCAGCTTGAAGGAGGTGAGATCTGTACATCTCATGATGCTCCTTCAAACAGCCTGCAGATGAATATGTCAGGTCCAATGGTCACATCGCCTGGTCAAGAACGTGCTAGCGGTGATGAGACACAAGAGCCCTCACTCTCTGGGCACTCTCATTTGTACTGCAGTGGTGTGTGCCACTACTACTACCTAGGTGCTGGCAATTTGGCATCTGCATGGCTTCTCAGCATTGTTAATTTTGGATCTGCCGCAATCGTCATGTCCTAGGGGAGACGGTACAGCTTTGCCAATGAAACAAAGAAAAAAAATGTAAAGTCATGTCATCGCTGTTGCCATACCAAGTGCCTGAGGCTAGAGAAAATATATATGGTACACGCTCTCATAGCAAATTTGGATGTATTTTATTAGGAGTGCCATTGATGCATCAGCAGGCTCACATCATCATCAGCAGATACCCTTGATCCTTTGAAGTCGTGCTCACAGCTGTAATTCCACCATGCAAATAGTGCAGTCAGTAATCCTGTCAGCTGTGCCAAATCGGTGAATCTCTGAGACTAATTGGTGTGTCTCCCTACCAATGACCAGCATCAGACTCAGAAAAGTAGTCATGCTACGTTGGCAAATTCCAACCTGGTACCGCGGTGCCCTCTTACTTCAGTGACAACTTTGCAGCTGGGCTTCAAATGCTGCCATCCTCAGCACTGTGCTCTGCAGACAGCTGTGTCCTCCTTTCTCAGCCCTTTGCATGAGGATCAGCTGCTCGCTCCCTTAAGGCTAGGAGCCCTCCCAAATATGCATGAGATTCTATGGAGGCTCTCTCCAGTGCAGAATATACCCTGCCTGCCAGCCCATTTGGGACCAAGACAGGCGGGCCTGATGGAAAAAATATTGTGGTCAGCTGTGGTCAATGACCCCTCGCTTCCCCTCTAGAGGCTGTACAGCCGAGTCACAACAACGGGCTCTCTGCGTTCGTGCTATTCCCCTTGCTTCGATTTCCCTTTCGCACCCCTGTTTTGATGACATGCTCCAGGTATAAGGCTCATCTCAGGAAGTACAGTATCTAACTTAGACACAAATCCAAATCAGATACAATAGCCCCTGCTCATCTGGATGCCAGGGTCCAGACTCTCGACTCCATACTTTCTGGGGAATATTCCCCTAGGAACGGTGTATTCCCCTAGGGACGGTATATTTCCCTAGGGGCGGTCAATGGAGGTCTGGGAGGCGAGGCTGGAGCGCGCGGCGCTGCTGATGGTCCAGCCGTGCCGGTCTGCAGCGTTCCCTGCCTCCTCCTCCTCGGTAAAGTGCCGCAGCGCGTCCGCGTTGCCCGCCGCCAGAATCGCCGCCGGCAATTTTCGCGGCTGCCCGTTCGGCGCCAGCATGCGCGCCACGCCCTTCTGCACCCCCTGCGATAAATGGAATAACCCACATCAGTCACCTGTTGAGTCATTGATGATCACAGCACCTGCTTGATAACCTCCCTGCACCCAGTGCTGTCAAAGACATGCTATGTCTACTTGACATCCCACGAGTACGCCAAATGCAGGAAATACCCCAACAAACACTTCCTGAGAAGGAATATTTTGCCAGGATGCAAGGGGTCACCATGCAGGCTCCACAAGGTACAGAGCTGTTTAATTAATGCAAAGGCTGTGGATGAGACATCATACAGCTGCGTGTGGAACAGTCGAGGCAGGGGCGCACCTTGAGCTGCATGCCCTCTGCCGGCAGCAGAGCGGCCTCGGACGCCTTTCGCCGCGTGGGCGTGGTGGCAGCGCTGCCGGGCTTCACGCACGCCGCCTGAGACGCGCCCGATTGGCTGCGCGTCCGGGAGGCGGCCGGCGGCGTCGGCCGGCCGGTGGTCACCCGCAGGCTCGCCGCCCTGCCCCGCAGGAAATTGCTGATCCTGCGCATGCATGCCATAGCATCAGTCGCAGACAAAAGAAAAGTGAGCTGAGCAGATCTGCCAGGAACACTAGCGAAACCCACAAACTGAAATCAAGACCGTCCCCAGCATGCAGAGGCCGCCTTTGGCATACAATGTTACACCAATGCACACCGCCTAGCCGGTCATGTGACTTCTTGCAATCTTTCAGCATGTCTTTCGCTAATCAGAGCGGAATACCAAGCAGCTTGCGAGCCCCAATCATTTGTGGTGGAGTGTATGAAGGTCAATAGTAGAATCGCAGTGCCCAGATGATGATGTTCCTTGCAGTGCTGTCAAAGTGCCAGTTGATATGAACAGTCTCTCTTCATTTCAGTGAGAAGGAGTCGCACCTGCCAGAGGTGGCTGTGCTGTTGGTGGTGGAAGGGCAGGGGCCGCAGGAATCCTCTGAGGCACAGCCGCCGTCCAGGGACATGTCCTTAGTGCCCCCAGATGACATGCGCGCCAGCCGCGGTATCTGCTGCTGCTGCTGCTGCGGCTTTGCAGGAGGTCCCGGCCTAGCGAGGGATACCGAAATTGGGGCCGGCGGCGCCAGTGGCTGGCTGGATATGCAGGTAGCACTGATGGAGATAGACTGCCGGCCTGCAGAGGTGCGAATTCGAATTTCAAACCAGAATTCGAATCTAAATTTGAATTTTACTCTCTGTCCACCAATGACACAGCCATGGCAAGTTTATGGCAGCATAAAGTCTCATGCGAGATGGCCGGTAGAGATCAACTATGTGGCGAGGGTCTGTGGAGCACACCTGGCTTTGCCGCATATGCAGAAGCAGCACGCGCTCGCCTGGCCTCTTCTGCAGCCTCCGCCTGAAGCAGCAAACATACCCCTTCAACACCTTGCTGCCAATATAAAATCCCTGATTCAAGACCCGGCAGGCAGCCTTGTGATTTTGAAACCCCAGAGAACCATACAGACAATGCTTCATTCTATAGGTGTGGTATGAGGTAATGGTTTCAAGTGTTACTTCAAGAGTGCTCTACTTGCTGCCAATGGCACGGGATGTTTAATCTCGTGGATATCTATGGCTTGTGCGGGACAGGAGCCTGCTGCTGCGCACCCGTCTAGCTTCTCTGAAGGTGCGCCCCTCCTGCTGCAGCTGTTTGGCCTTGGCGACCAGGAAGTTTTGCTGGGGGCCAATGACGCTCCCGGGGCGGCAGATGCGGATGTAGCCCATGGCCTCCTCCGGCGTGAACCCGTAGTGCTTTATCATGTACGCGCAGATCAGCACCCCCGTGCGGCCCAGCCCCGCCTTGCAGTGCACCGCCAACGCGCCTGCACATCAAAATATCTCAGATCACGCGAGGATTTGAGCAGTGTCCATGCTTCCTGTGTGCTGCTATCCCTTAAAGAAAGCGCAATTGTTACAAGAAGCCCATGCAGGAATTAGCATGCAGACATGGCAAGTTCAGGTTCCAGATGCTCTCTGCATATTGGGCCCAAACAATGATTGGTCTGCGCAATGCCGGTGCATAAGCAGAACCATCATCAGCATCAGCATCACATTGCATGACATGGCCGCCTGCGGTGGCCACCTGTAAAGATATCACATTGCATGATATGGTCATCAAGAAATTGACCGGAGCACAGCCTTCATAGCAACTGGGCCTGATGCTCCAGTCTGTCTCGCATGTGGGGATCTGGGATTACGATGGGTCAGAAAGCTGCGGACTGCACTGGGGAGCTGGGGTAAGATAGCGCACCGTATTCGGTCTCAGCGATGTGCAGGAAGGTCTGCAGGATCTTCTCGGAGGGGCAGCTGCCATCGGAGAAGAACAGCTCGTGCATGTTGAAGCCCGCGCTCGTGAACCGCTCCCCATCATACAGCTGCAGCACAATGCCATCTTAGTCATGAGACTCAGGCAAGGCACCATGCCTATTGACTGGGCTTTTATTGATCTGGTGAGGCCCACAACAACAAGCAACCGTGGCTGCCTGAACCTGCAGCCTGTCAGTACATGCACCTTGCCTCTTCACTGGAACAATGTAAACATTGACAGTGAAAGGGTTGAATAGGGAGGGATGACCTAAGATGAATACTCAGAAACGACGGACACAGGTGGTCTGTGACAAGCGTTATTATCGCATGCAGCAGTGATCTGCACTTCAGTTCTGCTCGGAGGGTGCACACCTTGTTGTTCAGGCGCACGACGGCTGTGATGCCCTTGTGCAAGAAATACTTGTGGTAGTCTTCCGGCGTGTGCGTGGTATACGTGCCTATCATATACGGTGAAGCAGATGGCCCCGAAAACGCCAGCAGCTTCCCTGAAACATCGTGTTCATCGTCATGTCAAATCACTCACAGCCCCCATTTTGACTTGCTCTTCTGCTCTGCTTATCGTGCAGAGGTTTATTGACTCCTGACGCACTTGACAGCCCCAGTCACTGTCAGGCAAGGCCAGTCACTGCCTCCCAAAGCCACCCACCTCTCTTTCGCTGAAACAAGCGCCATGCAGGCCAATTGCCAAAGCACTTGACCAAGCAAGCAAGGTCAACGGAGCAAGCAAGCTGGCAAGGTTGAGGTCTCTTACCTGGGACAATCCAGTTCAGGTCGCCGTTCTCGACCTGTTCATAGTGCTCATACTCTGCCAGGTTGAAGGAGCTCTCTGGCAGGTGCCAGTCCAGAAAGCCCACCTCCTTTGCTTTTGCAATGCCCTGCAGCCCCCAGAAGTGTGCTCGTATCTGATCTTTTCAGCCAATACTCAGATTAGCACTCTTTATTTTTGCTTTAGCATGGTGCACTATAAGAATATTATTAGATGCTCCGCCTGTGGGAGCTTGATTATACATCTGGGGCATTTGCTGGAGCAGGTCCAGTCAGCCTCTCTATATAACAGTAACAAGACTGAAGAGGTGCGGGGATGGCTGCTCACCCGAACGCAGTCATAGACTTGCAGGTCGAAGCAGGAGGGGCCCCGAGAGGGATCTCTGAATGGAAGAAACGGCTCCATCGTCTGCAGGAGGCTGCAGACTCTCTCTGCTGAGCGCTGCAGTAGCATCACCTGGAAAATGCCCACCTGATGTGCCATCACACATGGGCTCTTTTAAAATGCTCCGGTGTGCCATGTGAAATTTACATGTGGGCTGATGGGCTTTTATGTGGTGAAAGTTTCCTGGCAGAGGCTGCCAGTTTGCTAACAGGGTTGACTCACCAGGACAGCAGCGTTGGCTTTGTACTGTGGGGAGGGTCCTGTAAAAAAGATGAGGTGCTTCCCCTGGCTTTCTGCTTCCTGCAAATGTAGATTATTTTTCATCGATATGTGTGTAAGTAAACAAGAGCGGGCAGCGCCCTAGCATCTTGATAAGAAGCTAGGATCTGCTTTCCAGATTCACCATAGTACAAGATCGGTGACACACCTGAAGTAGCTGGGCGGTCTTTCTGCAGAATCGGAACGCTAGGCCCAGATCTAATGGTCCAAAATCTTTGAAGAAGGGATAATAGATCTGCAGGCATGACCAGAGGTTAGTGAGTGGATAGGGCAGATTGGGCAGAAGCCCTCGGCTCTGACGACTTGGCTGTAGGGAGGTGGCTCACCAGCTCCCTGTCGATGCAGTATCTCAACGAAGACTGTACATCCTGATTGCTGTTGAATGCCTCGAAGCTTCGCACGGCTAGAAACGTCAGACGTCCAGCGATGATTTCCACGGCCTGGCCAGCACAGTGAAGTTGTTCGGATTCCTTCCTCACGCAAGGGACTCCTGGCTGTAGGAAACCTGCTTTAAATATGACGCCCACCTGTCCACAGTCAGCGTACGATCCCATGGCTGCTGAGCTGCGCTACTGAGACGCCAGGGGCCGAATCTACACCTCAGTGTCTGAGCTGGCTGTCCAGTCGCAGCACAATCTGGATCCCCAACTGCAAATTTTAAAAGAATACCTGGCTGAAGGCCTCCTCCTGGCAAAGTACACTCGGTACGCCTCCCAAACAGGGGTCTTCTTGAGCTTTCCGAGATCGTCCCCTGCTTCGAACCCTAGCCAGGTTTTCGCAAGGGAACAGATGAAAACGAGGGGTTTGCTCTGGCATGCAGTGCGCGGGTTAAATGCTCCTCCTTCTGTGAAGCAAAGTCTTGTTCTTCACCAGCGCAATGCAGGATCTGGAAGATCTCGACGCAGGTTCGTTTGAAGGGGTGAGGCAGCCTGTTGGAAAGGGCCAGGTGTTGCGACATCTTAGAAACACAGATGATCCCCAGCCTCAGACAGACCGCAGTGGTGCTGATCTGCCAGAGAAATATGGCATCTGGGTCAAGACATTTGGTTGTGCTCACAACATGTCAGATAGCGAGTATATGATGGGACAGCTACAGGACTACGGCTACAGGCAAGCCTCCATGCTTTGCCTTTGGAGCACGTCAGCTTCTATTGCTGTTATAAGGAGTAGGCAATACCAGCCACTAAGATCTATTCAATATGTTGTGGGCTCAAGCTTCAAGTTCTGCTACAGCTGAGGTAGACTGGACTGGGCAGGCTGTTGGCCGATGACAAGCAGGATGCAGCGGATCTATGGCTAGTCAACACCTGCACCGTCAAGAATCCCAGCCAGGCGGCCATGAGCACGCTGGTGGCGCGTGGCAAAGCCCTGAACAAGAAGCTGGTGGTCTGCGGCTGCGTGCCCCAAGGAGACAAGAAGGTGCCTGAGCTGCAAGACCTGAGCCTGCTGGGTGAGCATTCCTCCCCTCTTCACGTTACTCCCACCCACGATGAAAGCTTCCTTGAGAATCCCAGCAAGTGCGCACTGCAATGATCATGATGTCCTCCTAGCCGCTGGGCGTTACCATGACGGGGAAATGTGCCGGTGCCTGCAGGGGTCACGCAGATCGACAGGGTGGTGGAGGCGGTGGAGGAGACACTCAGGGGCAATGTGGTGCACATGCTAGCCAAGAAGAAGCTGCCGCGCTTGGACCTGCCCAAGGTAGCCTCCTTCAACCCCTAAACCTTCCTTGCATACAATCCACCACCAAACCACCACCGTGCAAATCTGCCATGTGCATAACCTACATTGCAAGAACCATGCATGACAAGGGCCTGTGTTAGGACATCTCCTTCAGCGCACAGGAATCATTGGCTCATTTAAAAATATACCAGCATGGCAGAGGCAACTTTCACAGTGCTGGTGTGCAGGTGCGGAGAAATGCGCATGTGGAGATTCTGCCGCTGTCGACGGGCTGCCTGGGGGCGTGCACGTACTGCAAGACAAAGCATGCGCGCGGCCAGCTCGGCTCCTACGAACTCAGCGCCCTTGTGCACCGAGCGGCTGCCGCTGCTGCCGACCCGCTGGTGCTGTTCTTTGCCACCCCAGCACACCATTGATGAGTTGTATTGCGCATGATTGGGGAGCAGCGAATGACAAGACTTCGGGCGCCTTGTTTGTAATTCTGTCACCATAGGGATGAAGCTCAAAAAGTGCTGCAGAGTGTGCAATACGTCCATTTCAGCGAAGGAACGTTGTGGGCATTGCACACAAGCTGCAGACATTGGAATGTCACTTGTCAAAGGTGGACGTATTGCATGCTCTGATTCGGCTCCCCAGTACCAAGACGCAGACACCTCATCAAAGCAATTCAACCACGACGTAAATATCATATGCTTTATCAAAAGCTGTCTTCGAAGGCAGATGCGAGGTGAATTGTTATTCATGGGAAGTCTGCGGCTGAGGCTGAATAAATCTGGCAGGTGAGGGAGGTGTGGCTGAGCAGCGAGGACACGGGCGCGTACGGCCGCGACCTGGACACCTCTCTGCCAGATCTGCTGCGAGCGCTCACGGCCGCACTGCCGAGCGACGGCCGCACCATACTGCGCATCGGCATGACCAACCCGCCCTTCATCCTGGAGCACCTCCCCGACATCGCCGAGGTATGTGCACTCCCACGGCTCTCCTGAGACACTTCCGCCTGCGTGCATCTCCGTTCGCCCATGCTTCATGAGGTTTCCGGCAGATTGTGGCAAAATGCATCTGCAGTGCTTCACAAAGGAACTGCGTGACTCTGCCTGTGGCTGTGCAATATTTTTGCAGGGGCTCAAGGTCTCGAAAGTCTTGATACTTGTGCCATATCAGGCAGCTGCAGAGTAGTGCAGCTCCTGTATATGTTTGCATGTGCGCGGCAGGGGTGCGGATAAATTGGGCATTACTGGCAGCTGAGGGACTGATTGTGCTGCTAATGCGCAGGCACTAAATCACCCCTGTGTGTTCTCCTACCTGCACGTGCCCGTGCAGTCCGGCTCGGACGCAGTCCTGGCCGCCATGAACCGTGAGTACACCTCCGCCGAGTTCCGCAGGTATGCCCCCGTTTAATATCTCACTCTGCACCTCCCCTCCTCACACCCTCTTGCCCCAGCAGCACCCCTGCTGCATGCCATGATCCTCTGAGCCCGCAGAAACGCCCGGGGCCGCTGCGCATTGCCATCGTTGCAATTGCATGCAAAATGTAATCTATGGGTATTTGGGGCGTCCTGCATCCTGACAGATTCGTTGAGGAGAGACAGAAGGGGCACACCATGCAAAATTGGTCAGTATGCCATGTGATGTAAAGCGTGCAAGATGGTGCGTCTGCTCTTAAGATGATGTGTGGGGTTATGCAGAGTGGCAGACACGCTGCTGGAGCTGGTGCCTGGCCTGGAGCTGGCCACAGACATCATCTGTGGATTCCCGGGCGAGACCGACGAGGATTTTGAGGCCACGATGGCGCTCGTGCGGCAGTACCGGTTCCCCCACACCCACATCAGCCAGTTCTACCCGCGCCCTGGCACCCCCGCCGCACGCATGAAAAAGGTGAACAAGCGCCACAGTTTCCTCTGCAGTGCAAAATTGTCCTGTACGTCTTCAGCCCTTGTAAAATTCACCACCTCACGATCCAGTGCTTTTCTTAGTAGAGTGCCTAGTGCTTTGATGCTGGTTCCTCATGGGATGACCTCACATGCAGACAAATGTTCCTGTGATGTAGGTGTCCTGTATGTTGCACGCATTGTGTATATACCATGCACCCATTCTCCTTACATTGCTGCTCGCACTGCTTGTACGTATTGCATTCACAATTGGCTTATTGTGCGTGCAGCTGCCCAATGGGGTGGCAAAGGCACGCAGCCGCGCTCTGACGGCGCTCGTGGACGGTTTTGGCGACTGCTACCAGCGCCTGGTGGGCAGCCTGCAGCGCGTCTGCGTCGTGGAACTCGCCGCCGACGGCCGCCACCTAGTTGGCCACACCAAGAGCTACATCCAGGCAAGCACCTTTTCCTGCTGGGCAACCACTTATCCTTCCTGCTAAGTCCTCGTCAGGGTGCTGCTGGCCTGTGCCACTTGCCAGCTGATCCTTCCTGATTTGACAGCCAGTGCTGGTGTTTCGCAAGGTGCAAGCATTCCATAACTGGCCGCAGGGGAGCTCAGAGACCAGAGAGGAATGGAATGTTTTTCATATGATGAGTGGCGAGTGTCATGAAGTGCAAGCTCGTGCACTGCAGGTGCTACTGGAGCCGCAGGAGGGCCTCATGGGCAGTGTGGTGACTGTGCGCGTCACAGCCGCCTCGCGGTGGAATGTCACTGGCGATATAGTGTCGGTGGTGTTCCAGCCGCCCGGCGCCCCACCCGTCCGATGCACCCCCGACATACCCAACGGCGCCGCCACCTCGGCCGGGGAGGTGCACCCGCGGCAGCACAGGGAGCCCCAGTCCCGCTCATCCCCTTCCCGAGCACCGCAGTCGCAGCGCTCCGGCAGCAGTGAAGCAGCGAGCGTGAGGAGCAATGGAGAGGCCGCCTCAGAAGCAAGCAGCCAAACCAGGAACGATCGCTTTGCTGACGGGACGACAGGGGCTGCAGCAGGCAATGGGGATGAAGGGCGGGTGAATTGCATCAGAGGAGGCAGCTTGACAGAGAACAACAAAGCAGAGTCTGGGGCTTCATCTTGTGGCAGGGAGGATGATGCGGTCCAGTCAGCAGGCTGCGGCTGTGCAGCAGACAGCTGCTGTCAGCGGGAGCCAGTGGCTACAGATGACAGCGCTGGCGGCAAGTTCGGCCACAGCCATAGCAGCTGCCACTCTGCAGGATCAGACAGGAGTGACATGAGCCGCCACAAGGAACCCCGCGATGCACTTCAGCATGGGTCTGCACGACCCTTAGCATCCAACAGCAATGGCAGCGTGAATGCGCCTGCTGCCAGCAGCTCAGATGCCAATGCCACAGGGCAGAGACAGCATGCCTCGTCAGCTGGTCACATGAAGAACCGCCCTTCAGCAGTGGACCCTGCAAGGGGGCTCCAATCCCCAGCCACAGCACATGCAACTAAAGCAGCAACGCATGTCCCTCCTCATGCAGCTGCGACCAGCCCAGAAAAGCAGCTTTCTGGTGCTCTCAGGAAGGGCGGCGGCCACTCCGTCGCTAGCAGCATTGCAGACACGAAGCAGTCTGTGTTGGCTCCACGCCGCAGCAGCGAAGCGCTGAAAGTCTGCGCTGTGCCGAGCAAGGGCAAGGTGATGACAGAGCAGGGTAGCTTGCAGGGAACATCGTTGCAGTGCAATGGCAGCTCAGCATGGAGCGGTCAGGCTGTGGATGTGCTGTTGTCTGCTGGGATTTTGCTGGGCTTGACAGGTGTCCTCATCAGCGGCATGCTCATGCTGCTGTCATCATGACTCTGTTGACCGGCTCAAGAATGCGATGGTGTGGATGAGTGTTGGCTGAGGAACAGGGATGTCAAGATGATACTGGCAGCCATGATCTTTGGAGGTGATATTCACAAATACCGAGTGCATTGCACGGTGCACCTCATCTATGACTCAACTTGGAGGGCCTGTAATATAATTGTTCATTAATGTAGAACACACTCAAGCTGACGAGCACTTGAGATGTGAGACATCATGAAGAATGTAACTTTGAGGATGTGAATTGAAGGAAGGAATGAAGTGGAGGTGGGTTGACTTCCATGCTTGACCTGCCAGCTTCCCAGTCTCCTCTTTTGGCTTTCTATATTTAGCCCCACTGGGAACGTTGGAATGAATGTACCGGATGCAGCTCGGGTGCACGTCATTATGATATCAAGGCCTCCGAAGTGCAGAATGCTTCGGAAGGTGGTCAGATCTTAAGGCAAGGGTGATGGTGATCGTGCAGTCGTTAGAGGAGGTCTCGGCAGTGCGATGAAAAGCATTTTCCCGAGCAACTTCTCTTTGCAGCTGAAGGAAAAATTGAAGGTAATCTTGAAAGATGACATTGATCGCACCTCGACGCTTGCCATCAGCAAGCCATCTTCATTCCGTTCTTACGCTAGCAGAGGGCTTTTCTCCGTGAAGAAGTGTCGAAGGGAAAGGCTCCTTATGGCAGCATTTAATATTGGTGATGTATGTCTGGTGAATCCAGGAGAAGAGCACAAAAGAAAATTGTGAAAAGGACGTCGCAAAGGAGCGCAAACAGACGAGCTGCCAAGCAAGAAGCGCAGGCACGAAAGAGTCAGGGAAGTCCACGCCACGGGAAACCAAGGTAGCTCAGCCGTGCAAAAAAGCTGTTTGTAAATCATCGATTCCACAATCTCAATTAGACGGACCCTGATAGTGCATGACAGCCTTGCCGGAGAAGAAGGACTGACCGGGGCAAGCATGCTCCAGATGCAAAGGGACCTTGATGTTATCAGCTGCGTATCTTCTCTCTGACTTTGCCATTTTGGCGCGTGCAGGGCCCAACAACCACGCAGGTGCAAGTCCAGGTTCTGGTGGGCAGGTCCGGCAGCGGACAGAAGAGCAAGTATGACTCCTGCACCATCAGTGACTTTGAGCAGGGGCCCATTCTGGGCACGGGCAGCTTTGGGCGCGTGTTGCTGGTGCACACCAAGGCCAGCAGGGAGGTCTGCGCCATCAAGGCACTCTCAAAGGCCCACCTGGTCAAGAACCAGCAGGCAAGGCCCCCCTCACATTGACTTCAAAAGAAGGGGCTGAGAAATATAAGGGCACAGCAGCACCTACATTCAGCTTGCAGATGCACCTTGCCTCTTAGCAGGCACAGCGTGTAAGAATTTAAGAGATAATGTCACACCTTCAAAATGCGCTAGCCAACGTGCTGGACATTCTTTCTGTGCAGATCAGTACCGTTCTATATTCTTGATCAGGGGGTAGGATATGTGGCAGCCTTGACCTGCAGCTTTCCAGCAGATGGCATCTGCCAGATGCACCTTGCCTGTGGCAGGATCAGCCTGTAATTATGATCTTGCCTTTTTCACGATTTGGGCTGAATTTTACTACGCCTCGCAGATCATACATCTGAGGGCGGAGCGGGATGTGTTGAGGATGGTGAATCACCCGGGCCTGGTCAACTTTCTGGGCGGGTTCCAGGACGACAATTGCGTCTACTTTGTCATGGAGTATGTCTGCGGCGGTGAATTCTTCAGGCACCTCAAAGCTAAAGAGAAGTGAGGCCTGACTCTGAGACTCTGCTCTTTAGTGTCGCTAAAAATTCCACGCTACGCAGAAATTGTCTACAAGTCTTCAGGGTCATGGCAATGTATTTTTCATTTAACCGCGAGGCAGCCCTTCCTCCCTTCTCGGCGCTCGCACTGCCTTGCATGTCTCGCATTCTACCTTGCATAAACAACGACAAACCCCTTACTGATGTGCAGGTTGCCAGAAGACCATGCCAGATTCTACGCAGCCGAGGTGCTGGATGCATTTGAGTACCTCCACAGCAATGACATTGTCTACCGTGATCTGAAGGTGAGCACCAAATGTACAGCAGGCCCATGAAATTATTCGTTGCAGGTTAAAAAGCATGTCCCGGCTGGAAGGGGCTGGTATAAATGCTGAGCACCTTGCCACAGTTATTGGTCTTGCTTGGATCTGGCACGTCCATCAAGGGGTAGGAAATATGGCAGCCTTTACCTGCAATGTTTGTGCGGACGCACCTTGCCGCTGGTAGGGATGCCGTGAGAATGATAATTAATAAATTAAAAACATGGGCAGATCACAGCATGAGGGGAGTTGTGTCTTCTGCAGCCGGAGAACTTGTTGCTGGACAGCAAGGGGCACATCAAGGTGACAGATCTGGGCTTTGCCAAGATTGTCGGCAGCGGCAAGCGCACATACACCCTGTGCGGCACGCCAGACTACCTCGCCCCAGAAATCATCCTCAACAAGGTGCACACTGCCCACACTCTTTGTGGATACTTCTAGAGTCATCCTACTGTACGAGAGACTCACTTAAGCTGCTGTATAAGTCATTCACCAGCGGGTAATCTGCATGTCCTTATTTTCTCAGGACGTGGGGCTGTGATGTGGATAATTTTTCTCATGATGTCATGGTGGGTGCTAACTCTGATTACTTCTGTAGAACTAGATTTAGGCTTTGAATCAATCCTGAGTAGGCTGAAAGCAATGTGACGTGACAAACCGACTGACTCACTGAGTAGACTGTAAGGGATGTAACATGACTGATCTGTAGGGGCATGGCATGGCAGTGGACTGGTGGGCGTTTGGGGTGTTCCTGTATGAGATGATGGCCGGCTTCCCGCCCTTTTATGATGAGGACGTCACCAACACCTACAAGAAGATCCTCAGCGGCCGTTTCGGGTTCCCCGCCCACTTCTCTGTGAACGCTCGCGACCTCATCCGGAAGCTCTTACAGGTGCAAAAATGTCTCTTAACTTTGCTTCAAGATCCGAGAATTTCAGCTGGTTTCTCAGAGCCCCAACTCAATTTTTACATTCGTGGCTATCCATGCTCTTGCCGACTCTGCCTTGCCCCTGCTGTTGGTTTGAGCAGCAAAGGAACCATGCAGCGTGCAGGATCAGGGTAACAGGAGGGTGAAATGTGCTCAATTGACATGGCATGCAGGCTGATTTGTCAAAGAGGTATGGGTGTTTGGCTGCTGGACCAAATGACATCAAGAATCACCCCTGGTTCAAGGGACTGGACTGGAATAAGGTGGCCAGGAGAGAGGAGACGCCGCCCATCAGGTGTCTTTTGTAATGTTTCCTGCCTAACGAGCTCACATTCGTGTGCATGACAACACTTCTGTTGACATTTTGGAATCTGAGGCCTGCCTCTTACTGAAGGAGACCGTCTGAATTGGCTGATGCATGGGCTGGCATGCAGGCCTGTGGTGAAGGCTGCTGATGACAGATCTAATTTTGATGACTACTCGTCGCTGGGCCCTCTGAAACACGACTTTGAGCTCTCCATGAACGAGCAAGCAATGTTTGCGGGCTTCTGAGCAAGACCAGCAGACTTCTTTTGTACTTTGTATCGATAGGTAGAATGTGCCTGCTTTGCAAAGTAAACAACCACACCCTTGAATCACATTTATGTCATCGGATGACATAAATGTGCATGGCAGTATTCCCACTGGGCCAACTCATTGTGTGCACAGATTGTGACCCAAGAATGGCTGAGACCATCAATTTCTTGACATCAACTGAGCTTAATGTGATACTTTCTGACAACAGCACTTATATTTTCCCCTATGTTTTGCAGCCGACAAACTAATAAATCTCATATGTGAAATCTATGGTGTGATGAAAAAGCCTCCCTTGCTATCCTCTTTCACCTGCATGGCCACACAATCAATGGATTTGATGCTCATGAATATAGTCTCGAAATCCACACTGTAGGTCCTTTATGGTAAATCAGCAAATTTTTGCTTGCATCAATCAGCTGATGACTGCAGTGTGTATTTTTTCTGCCGCGGGTTTTTAGCCCGGTGAAAATAGCAGTTACCTGTTGCAATCTGTCTAGGAACCCATGCACCCGCATTGTGTGCGTATCGATCCAGTCAGCAAGCTTGTCCTCAGAAACGTTTGAGTCAAGTAGAGGTGGCTTCAGCATAGTCTTCACCACTTCATACCTGCATTGCAAGATGTAATTGCATGGTGTCCAAGCCCACAATAGGCAGCACACTTTTAGTCCAGGCCAGAGGTTTCACAAGACACAACAGTCGCCTGTGATAGTCGACAAGGGCTGAAGGTAGGTTCGTACCAGCCTGGCTCTGATGCTCTGTCCTTTGGCATCTTTGCAGGGCAATTTCTGAGCCAATCCCAATTCATCATCTGCACAATTCCACCATCTATTGTTAGAGCACTGAGGCGTTCAGGGTGCTGTGTCAAATGACAGGCATGCCATCTGGCTTCACGAATGGATCTCAATCTTCAGTTATTTGAGTCCTACCAGGTAGAATCCAGCCCCCTCATCGTCCCACATGATACATCGCTTGCGCTGTTCCAGTGCTATCCTGTCCATCTGCGGATTGGAGTGCAAGCAGAGCGTCAATGGCAGTGAACCAATAAACATTCCTCATATTTCGCATTTAAAACATTAGGATCAAAGAGGAGATTTAGATGGGTAGGGCTTGCCTGTTGCAACCTGTCATCGCTCCATCTGGGTTTCCTTCCAGGATTTTCAGTGAGGATTTTCCGAATTTTGTCATCCGCATCCGCATCCCAATTTTTGTTCTCCTCAGACTGGTCCGCCTTTTTGTTTCTGTGGGCATAAATCCACAGCGTGAGGTTCAGGAAGGCACCTTTCAGTCGACTGTCTGCAACATCGCAAGTGCTCAATTCATCGACGTACATATTCTCTCACCCTGATGCGTAAATGTTCTTCGGAATTGTCTGACTTCCCATGCGCTTGATTATGGGCGCATGCGTGCCCCACTGCCTTCCCAAGGAGGCAACCGACGTACTGTCCTTCGTTCAGACGCCCTGCTTCTTTTGTCCCCCAATTACGTTCCTGAGGACGTAATGCTCACTTATTGTGTGCTTGTCTGGACGAAAGCTCACAACGCTAATGGCCTGAGCTCAATTTTGAGCACAGCCCGGGTTACGGTTACATAACCTTTTGAGGGGGCGTAACGCCATCAACTCATCTTCCTTGCCCTCGGAAGACTGAGCACGAGGCACCAACGTGGAATAGGGATTGGGCAGATGGGTATCACAGTGTGTGAGGGCGACATGTTTACAGAAGCAAATTCAATTGCCAGTAATGCATTGTATATACAAGTGCCCTCAGCTTGCCCGATCATATGATCATGCTCATCCGATGAGTCATATGCATGATCATGATGCCAGCATGCATAAGACCTCTAGAGTTCAATTTGGCCGACCGCTGACAGCACAGGGTGCCTTGCAGTCCAGCAGAACACAGGTGTCGTCAATAGAGACACAATCTTGGTGCACAGTCATAAACATGCAGTACCTCAACCATAGTCCAAACATCGCCAGAAAGTTAACTCGATTGGCATTGATATCCTCACTGGCTCTGCAGCAACTTTATGCGTTCCCGAAGCGACAGCTTCTTGCCAGCACCCATCCTTGCACTGCCTGCGCTCACTGAAAACGGCAACGATGGGCCCAGATCCACGCGAGGCAAGGAACCTCTGCCAAGGGTAGAATCCTGTTTGTCTGCTGCAGGCAATGAGTGGCTTTCTTTCTGAGTCGCACTGATTTCAGCTGGACATCTCTCGCCATTCGCCGTGCTGCCATTGTCATTTGCGCTAGCATGGTTGCTCCTGCACGCGCCAGTGTCTGAAGGCCCTGCTTCCGGTGCAAGTCTGTCATGCGGCTGTCCGCTGATCGCAGCAGGCGCTGCACTCACAACTGAGGGGGGTTCTCCCAGCAGATCAGCCAACAGGCTCCTGCAAAAGTCATTTGGCGCAGACGGCTGTGCTTCACTTGTGGACCCTGCCATGACTCTTGCCCCCTCATCAGCACCACCCTGTCCTGAAGGGACTGCTTCCACATGTTGAGATGAGGGTATGGGCACTGTGCTTTCTGCTGGCTCTCGACTCACAAATGCGGCGGGCAGAGTCTGCTGCGCTGCAAGTCCCACTGTATTTATGTCCTCAATTGCGACCTGTGGAATGACTGCTTTTGTCGGTTTCTTCCGCTCTGCTGGGGCATCTTGGGAGGCATTGGGTTCTGCCCAAGCATGGCACTGACTCAGCAGCTGCTCATCCGTGATGTCCAGCATTGCCTGAGGGCTACACCTGCATGCGCATGGTTGAGACAGACAGTCCCTTCAATGCTCTACGATATCAAGAGCAAAATCAAAAGCCTGCGCTTGCCAATGTGACCTCAACCCAAAGAAAAGATAATTTGTAGCATGGTGGAGTATGTCTCTTTACCTGACAGGCCGTCCGCTTTGGGAGACTGATGGCAGTGGTAAGTTTGGCGGCAATGGTAGCCTGGGCGGCTCAGGCTTGACAGCAAAGGCATATGAACGGTCTTCCACAGGCTTCTTTTGGAATGTCAGCCTTGTCTGGACCTGCTTTGGGCTCTTCCTGTCCGGGGAATCTGCTTTGGCAGGTGCCTCGCTGGTTTTCTTTTTCTTGGACTTGGCAGGGATCTCTGGCTCAGGAGCTGGTGGCTTTGGCTGCATAGAACCCGGAAGCCTCCTTTTTCGTGGCTGTATTGGAGCTCCATCTGCCATGTGGCTGCACTTGTTCTGTGCCTGTATAGAATGGAGATCCACCTGAGCAGTGGGGCCACAACAGGATGCTACATGTCGATGATGACACATCAGGGTTGTAAGATGCTTTAGAATTTCTCTTCACAGTAGTAGTTTCACCCGCCACAGGTGTAAAACGAACCCAGTGCTGGCCTGTAGTGCGTCACCTTTTCTCTGGCTTCTTATTTGTGATGGCAAGATGCAGTCCACTGTAAGCGCGGATGAAAGTCAGAAACAATGCTCTTCCTAATGGTGCATCGCAGATCATAAGCGAGTTCCTTCTTTAGGTGAAGTCGGGATCAAAGTTCTACACATGTCTCCAGGACAGTATGGTGCGTGAAGAGCATATGCGCATGTAGCGTGCAACAATCTGGAATTGTTATGTTTAATTTGCCACGTTAACAAGAAGCTGTAATTTACAAGACTGCAAATGTACCTGAACACAGGAGAGAAGAACACAGGTTCCTTTCTAAAGGAAGGTGGTAACGTAAGTCCCATTAGCATGCACATGGACTGCAAAGCACAGCAGATCTGTTCTACCAGACAAACACAAAATTTATAGACATCCACAACATTGCGATAATGACTGTTACACCAGTCAACAATCACACGTCACAAGGTACTCTAGCGCCAGCTGCAGCTGCGCAGCCTGCAGGAGCACTGCAGTGGCACTGTTGAGCACATGCATGCAGCTAGACCAAGACACAGACCTGCATCGGTGTGGCAGGCCTTGAAGCCAAATTGCTGAGTCCTTTTGTAGGGACGGTAATGCATCATGCAGGAAGCAGTGTAAAATGTAGAGTCCCTTCTGAGTGAGGTGCTAGTGCAGGCTGCGAAGGATGCTGATGACACGTGCAGCGTCTGCCTGCATGGCAAGATCCAGAGGGCTGGCACCGCCCTCATCCAGCAACCGCATCGAATCCGCCGCCCAGCCAAGCAGGCTCCTCACCGTCTGCACAGATACACCGCCATCAGAACCACGTCCTTTATAACAAACAAGGGAAAACATACATATTATTTGAGAGAGTGAACGAGGGGAAGGGCTGCCTCGCAACAACAGCATGATCCCCTGGCTCAAAGGAAACTTATAAATGAAGTTGCATACACACAACCACAAGTGATTATAGACCATTAACCCCAGAGCCTCGTGCTTGTCACAGCATGGAAAGCAGGATCCAAATTCTTCCCCCAGCCAAGCACAGAAGCACAGAGATGGTGCGCACCGCATCGTTGTCGTTGAGGGCGGCCCAGTGCAGAGCCGCGCGGCGCTTCTGGTCGACTGCACGAGCGTTGGCGCCACGCTGCAGCAGCAGCTGGACCACTGGATCGTGGCCAAAGAAGGCGGCGTTGATCAGAGCTGTGATGCCCGCCCTGTTCGCTGCATCAAGGGATGCTCCTCGCGCCAGCAGGACCTGCATGTGTCCACACGGGCCCTAAACAAATCCGGGGCCTCCCCAATGTACACTGCATGAGGCGTATTGTGGCAGAGAAGTGAAGAAGGTTGCACATCAAGAATGAGTGTGCGTTCGCTACGTTTGACGGACTGTTTCCCATGATGCCTTGCAAATGAATTGCCATTGTCCTGTAATCAATCGTCTACAAGTGCCCAGAATGGCACAGTATGGAACGAGAGGAAGCAGGTGGGGGGTGCACCTCCACAACGCCAGAGTAGCCGCGTCGGGCTGCCACATGCAGAGGGGTCTCGGCATCCAGGTTGGCCACATTGGGATTGGCTCGGCCAGACAGCAGCGAGTCGCAGACAGGCACATGCCCCGCTCCAGCAGCCTCATGCAGCGGCGTGTCTCCCCTCAGATCAACTGCGCACCCACCAACATCATGGCTTCATCAGCAATTTAGGGCATCACACTTCCCTGTTGTCAGAACCCTGCTAGGACAAAAGGAGTGGTCATCGGGATGTAAGCGCAGAGAGAGTGAATGAGATGACTATGACAAAGTTCGCACCGATGTCTGGCTGTGCATTGTCGGACAGCAGCAGGCGGACGATGTGGTCATGGCCGCATGCAGCAGCCACATGCAGGGGAGTCTGCCCAGAATAGCAGGGGCTGTTCACATCCACTGCGCGCTCCATCAGAATGGCCAGGAGTTCCTTGTTGCCTGTCGCGGCTGCCCAATGCAGCGCTGTGCCACCTGTGGAATATGCATTGGTCTGCTCAAGATGAGCATCTATAGATAGGATCCCAAAAGGGCTATCCAAGAACATGCACAGATCTATGATCCTACCGAGAGCGACATCGCGGGCGTTCAAGTTGGCCTTCCCGTCCAGGAACATCTCCACCATGTCGCGGTGGCCCGCACAGACTGCCTCGATCAGGGGAGGTGTCATTGGAGGGAGTGGTTGCGGTGCACTATCCAGCCCAACGCCACTGCTCAAGATGCCACGCACACGACCCATATCGTTTTGCCGCACAGCATCCACGAGGCCCTGCGACCGATGATATAATGAATCGTGAGAGCGGGATTGCCTGCTGCGTGTTGTGATAACCCTTCTTCAAGAAGGGCATGCTGAGTCTCGAATCAATATTTCCTTACAGCACAGCAAAGGCAGATCACAAGACACCTTATTTTGGCACATAGTATTTCTACTGAAGCTCTTGTTGGCAGGGATGGACACAGCGACGCTGAGTGGCAAAGGTAGGACATGATGAGTACCGTGAATGGATGCATCTCCATGTCAGTCTCTTCGATCACCCAAAAGTCGGCTCGCACGAGATCTGCCATGTCTGCCCTCGAGAATATATGTGCTGAATGCAATGGGTTTATGTGTCTCAACAAGGATGTGCAATCGAGGCAAAGACAGCGTCGAGGGCCCTTTGCGCAAGGTATACCAGAAGTTGACGTTATGGTACAGTATTTTGGGCCCTTGAGGACTTGGTTTATGTTCAAGAGCGTTCCAGAAGGCCAAACGATGATTTGCGAATGATATATTACTAATTTCAGTCACGTGCTTAATACTCTTTCTTTTCTGCTCTGCTGTGTCAGGGATGTACCTCTGATGGCCAATTATATACTTGTATATAAGAAGACTTGTCGTAAGGTCGATGTGTTCCAATCCTGGGAACGGTGCAGCTGACTCCAGGAGATGACTTCCTATTTTCCTTGCCCATAGCTGCTCGTGTTGCTCGACAGGGACTCCATTGCTCTTTACATACATTTAAAAAACTTGAAAATAGTCCAGTGTTGGTGGATCACCAATACCTGGATCGCTCACTGCTTGTACACTAGCAAGGAGAAAGAGACTTCGGCGAACGACTGAATAGGAATCCAATGCCGGGCGTTGTCAATAAGCAAGGCATCGATGCCACCTTGGTCAAGATGGAGCTGGATGGGGCACATCTTGTCAGCCACGTATGTGCAACTCTCAGAAAACAGTGCCTTCCCAAGTCTCCTGCAGTCCTTTGGTCTACAGAGTGCATCTCTGATGCTCAACTATTGCGGGTCTCAGGGGGCTGGAAAGGGGAAGAGGGTGATGGGAGGTGTTCCCCAGCCAGCTGCAGACCAGGCAGAGCTCAAACTTGAGCAGTTGGTGGACCAGCGCGACATGGCTGTCAGCATGGACGGCGAGGCTGCAGAGCCGGATGTAGACAGGCGCTCTGAGATTCTCGCCCTAGCAGATGTGCGCCTGCCTGGCCTGATGGTGTGCCGGATTGCTCTGCTCCAGGAGTGCGTCAAATGATGACTCATGAAGCATCCGCATGCAGGTGCAACTCCCGCTGCAAATTGGCACGCGAGTGGATTGCAGATGGCGAGATGGGGAGTACTACACTGCAAGGGTGGTGGAGAGGCGGCTGTTGGATGGCTCTGAGGTCCATGAGTACTACGTGCACTACCTCAAATGTGCGTGCACCCATCTGTGGCACTCTCATAAATTTGACATGACGTGGAGGTCACTACTTGTTTGGGGAGGTGTCATGCCCACATTGAGGATCAATTCAGGAGGTAGTTTCAGCTTTCAGTGTCCCTGCCTTGGAGCTCACACAGATGCCACAGTGACACATGTTGCGTGGCATTGCAGTCAACAGAAGGATGGATGAGTGGGTGAAGCTGGAGAACTTGAATTTGAACACAGTGGACGTGGCAGACATTGAGGGCCCAGACAACAAAGGGTGAGAGCTGCTAAAACCTCCTGCTTCCATGCTGGGCCAATCCCCATCCAGTCCCCAAGCTTATGTGTGCATCAAGCAAGCATGGCATGCACAGGTGCCTGGCACTGCTGCTTGGCCTGTGACACTGGTAATGATGAAAAAAATGCATTACTGGCAAGCGCATCAATAGAAGATGGGACAGGCTCAACCAACAGGGCACCTGCAACACCTTAGCACACAGGGACATAAAATTCAACAATGGAAAAGAGGATGGGGAGATTGAGGACATCGTTGTGTGCAGGTCAAAGAAGCGCAGGGCAGGGGATGAGTTGGAGGATGAGCACCACGGCGACTTTGATCCCAACGAGCTGAGGCAGCACGAGGAGTTCACCAAGGTGAAGAACGTTGACAAGATCGAGCTTGGGCGGTATGAGCTGGAGACGTGGTACTTCTCACCACTCCCGCCCGAGTACAACAACTGCAAGGTCAGCCCCGTCCCTCCTGCCTGTGCCAGCTGATTGCGTCCCTTGCACATGGCAATGTACATGTGGCTTGACAGCAGTATTCATGTTCCCATGCGAAGACTCGGTCACACAGAATTTGACAAAGTGTACACGGCATGCAGTGTCTATACTTTGCGGAGTATGATCTGGCGTTCTTCAAGACCCGGGATGAGATGATTCGCCACCTGCGCAAGTGCAAGCTGCAGCACCCTCCCGGCGATGAGATCTACCGCAATAACACCAGCCGTAATGTGTCCATGTTTGAGGCACGTCCCCTTCTGCCCATCACATTCATTTGACTGTCCTGAACGCAGAGAGTTCGGCGCTGTGCACTCTGTGGCCCTGTCCTGCAAATCATTGAGCTGACTCAGCTGACTTCTGAGCAGGTGGATGGCAAGAAGGAGAAGCAGTACTGCCAGAACCTGTGCTACCTGGCAAAGCTGTTCCTGGACCACAAGACGCTCTACTACGACGTGGACCTTTTTCTGTTCTACGTCCTCTGTGAGAACGATGAGAGGGGATCCCACATCGTTGGGTGAGCACTCTTCAATGATTATTGTCAATGCATGCAGGTCAATCCATTATCATTGAGTTGATGGCTGTGCAAGGCTTCCTGTACCTCTGTTGACTTTCATGATTAAACTGCATTTTGAGGCTTGAAAAGATGCTTTGCGGCCATTACTCTGAATTATGTGGGTTTGGCTGTGCATCAGGTACTTCTCAAAGGAGAAGTGCAGCGAGGAAGGCTACAATCTGGCTTGCATCCTGACGCTGCCATCATATCAGCGCAAGGGCTACGGCAAGTTTCTGATCGCGATGAGCTATGAGCTGTCCAAGATTGAGGGCAAAGTGGGCACGCCTGAGCGGCCCCTGTCTGACCTGGGCAACGTGTCCTACAGAGGGTACTGGACCCGCGAGCTGCTCAAGGTGACCACCCCTTGCCATCCGCAAGCAAAGCCGGGGATGCTGTTGCTTTGCCTCTTTCACCTTCATGCAATATCTTGCATGTTTTTGAAGTAAGATGCCAGGATCAAGATAACCAAGTGGGTATACGATACATGCAAGGCAGAGCAAGCTTGAAAAGGGAGAAAGGGCTGCCTCCAATTTTTATTTGGTGCCTCCAACAAGCAACATGCAGGAACTAATTCGGCCACCTTGCAAGCAAGAGGTCAGTTATGGCTAGTAGAGGGGCGAAACTTACTAAAGACCAAGGAGTACCACGTCTTCTATCATATACTTAGCTCTGGCTAGCGCTGCACTGCAGGTGCTGCAGGTGCGCGAGGGCAGCGTGTCCATCAAGGAGCTGAGTGACATCACCGCCATCAAGACGGATGACATCATCAGCACCCTGCAGCACCTCAACCTCATCCAGTACCAGAAGGGGCAGCACGTCATCTGCGCCGCGCCATCCGTCATTGACCGCACCCTCAAAGCCGCCGGCTCCCCTGGCCTCGAAGTGCGCCTCCCATCCTCTGCCAAGAACATTACCAGATGAGATAGGGAGGGAGAGAGAGAGCGCGCAAGAGCCTAGTGAGGAGAGTGAGAGCAAGAACACATGACATCTTTGCACGCCAAGAAGGCTGAATAGATGTCAAGGGTCTTTCTATCTCAGATCCATGATGAATTGGGCCACCCGCACCAGATTGGTACATCAGACCTCTGTGGCGCTCCTGTGCACCGGAATGCTGCAACTCCTTTTGCAGCAATGACTGATCTTGCGGGGTGAATAGCTGGGCTCGTGGTGTGAGAGATGCTGGGAATGCGCGCAGGTGGATCCGAGCAAGATTGTGTGGACGCCATACTCGGCTGAGGCTGAGTACCGGCAGTTCAGGAACTAGCGCTGCTGGAGAAGATGTGGAGGATTGCTTGGCGCAAAGAGATCCTCTTGCCTATTTTATAGGTCACTCCGTTGGCATGGTCATGTTTGTGTTGTGCTGTGCTGAAACAATTTCTGACTGTCAAGTGTATAATAGAATGAGGTTCTGTTGGGATGCAATTACAGGGGATAATGCGTGATGAGATCTCTAGAGTGAGTTGTGTGAACAGGACTTGTCATGAGCAGCATCCAATTGAGTGCTTTTCTGCTGCAGTAAGTTATGCAATATCAGCTGCACAGTGAATGTTTAGTTGTCCTTCGTCAGAGTCTGCGACGCGTCAAACTGTTGTGTTTTGCACAGTGAATGTGATATATATACGTACAGTACCATTTCCATTCCCCAAGTGATCACTCATTGCACTGTAATCTGGGTTGACATGTCATACATGTTCAACATGTAAGTTAGAGGGGAACGCCTCCTCTTGATCAACATGACTGTAACTTGCAAAGAAGGGACTGACATATACATGCACACACCATTTTACCGAACTCCTTATTTGAGGCTCACTGGTCAAAAGCAAGTGATGTGTCCTCCCACAATAATGGGCCATCTCTCATCCTTAACCTCCGAGCACTGGCATACGCAACCAAATCGGGTCAAGTTTTGACCGTCAAAAGATGCCAGATGTGCAGGCTGCAACCTGCAGGCTGCAACCTGCAGGCTGCCACAAAGTAGAAGCAGACTGGGCTGAGGGGCAACTATTATTTTGCTTTCAAAGGGGACACCATGACAACAAGAGTGCATGCTCCTGCAGCTCATAAATTGGTACAGCTCAAAATTGATCGTGCATCTCAATGGCTGCACATGTAAGCAGCTAACGCACATGGAGGCACCTGCGCATGTCTCAAGTGTATCTTGACAACAAGCACAAGAAAACTCCAGAACAAGGGCAAAAGCCCAAAACCTCGTTTGAGCGCCATCAATATGCGCTGTCCAATTCCTCTTTCCTTTGAGCAGATGCTTTGTCCCTCATGCTTTTCCGCCTGCCAGCGCGCTCCAGCCTTGTCACTTTTCTCTTTTCACCTCTGTGGATTTTGCTGCCGTCCTGGGCGGTCTTGGGCTTGCTGGGCTTTTGTGCAATGAGGCCGTCGATCAGGGGGACAAGCTCCTTCACAATGACTCGCATCCCATAAAAACTGGGGCTGACTGTGTCAGCGGTGAGCAGAGAGGGGACAATGTCCTGCTGCCCATTCCCATTGTCCACATGGGTCAGAAACTTGTCTCCCACGTCAAGATAGTGCAGCCACAGGCTGTTGGCCCTTGCATAAGCCTTCAGCCGTGCATTGGCAGCAGTGATTGCTTTGCTGCATGTGTTCGGCCACGTCTCTCCCTTTGGCAGCACCGCCATTCCCACTATCTGGGTTGTGGGCATTCGCCTGCGGTATCAACATGATTTCCAATTGACCAACCGACTTTCTATATTCTTCCCTGCGTTGCATGCTTGATTGACAGGATGTTGAAAAGGATGGCATAATGGATATACATAACGATGTGTGTTCAAGGCAATTGAATCGGACTTGTAATTTCAGCAGAGCAATGCCAGGATGGGAGAGGGCCTGCCTGTGCATGTAGACCAGCAAGCCTCGCAGCTCAGCAGCTGTGCGATTGGCGGCACCAGAAGTGGAGCACTCGGGGCTGGCCAAGTCATTTGAGCCGATCAGAACCACAGCAACACGAGGATGCTTCTTCCTCGGCAGCTCGCCGTTCTTCAACCGCCACAATAGGCGCTGCACTGTGTCACCTGCACTCGCACAATGATGGCTTCATCTACTCTCTGTTGATTGCAGGTACAGCCCAAACCACACCAGCATGTAAATTGCAGAGATCAGTGATTGCCGATTAGAGCTTTCTAGAGAGTGACAGCACAAAGCCAAGCCCAGGTCTGTAGAACCGCACCTGCAATGGCCAGTGTGTGCACAACATATGGTTTTGTGCCGAAAGCCTCGACCCATACGTCCCTCACAGGCCCAAAGTCTGACCAAGAGCTCCCCATGTATGTCCCTCTGAACACCCCCAGAGCTCAGATGTCAAGCCACAAATAAGGCCAGTAAATTATGAGCTACACGCCAGGCTGTCTGGTGGGGAGTACCTGGTGCTCTCCATGATGGAGTCTCCATAGAAAACTACATCAATCCCACTCCCCTTGTCAGCTTCCTCAACTTCCTTCACCAGCTGCTGGTGATGCTGCAACCATGCTTCATCCTGACCCTTCCCCCTCCGCCTCCTTCTTCGCTGAAGCAGGCTCCTATGCGCGCTGCCTAGCCTGCCCCCATTCTCCTCTTCTGCACGCACACGCTTCACATCTTGCTACAGCGACTTCACTTTACCGCGTGCCAAATTAGTGCAGGCACATTGGAGTAACATCAATCAATGTCCAGCAGCGATATTGCGCCCTCACTTGTCGTATCAGTAGAAGCGATGTTGTCATCAGAACTCCATCTCAAAGTTGGTGGGTCATGATCTGCCTTCTGATTCTGAAGCTGGCGTTTGGTTTGTACTCGGATCTGCTCTGCAGGCACGTATAGAGTAGATCCAACAAGAAGCAGAAAGGCCAGTGCTCCCACAACGCGTCCGGCTAAAGGCGTCATGGGCGACTGGTGCCGCACGCCTGCCCTAACATCGATGGATTGCTGGTGAAAAACCTTGTGACTGGGGCACCTTCTGAGCACGATCTTAAGCAAGAACTCCCGAGAAAGACCTTGGAAACAAGCTTACAGTCAGAAAATATTTTCGAATCAAAATCTAGCACAAAAATAAATCACAAGATGCGATCCTGTGATAAGAGACAACATTGCTATTTTCGCCGCAAGATCTATGCCATCACAGACTAGGTGAAGAGTTCTGTAAAATTCTATCAGGTGATGAGTCATAGTCACATAATTGATGCATGCTGAGCTCAGCACTCAGCCAAATCTGGAAACTGAACTTTTGGGGCCAAGGGATGCGACAGTGTTGATCAACACTGCGTTTGCGATTGTGGATTGTGAATTCCCATCAAAATATTGTAGGACATTGGAAATATGGCATTGAAGGCATCACCAATGTCAGTCAATTTGCGAAGCGTGCTGGGCACTAAGAGGTGATGATGCACCCACGTTCATGTCTATTTCGTGCAAACTACTATCGCTTCCAGAACGATAAATTGACATAAACTTTGCACAGGATCTTCTCCCGGACTTCGGTAGCAAAGCGGACACGATCGCAGACTGTGAGACCGAAGGCTACTGCGTCTGTGGCCGAGGCAAGTACAAACAGTCAAGCTCTGGCGCCCCACAACGTGAATTGAGTTACTTATCTATTGTTGTCCGCTCTGATATTGCATTCTGTCTTTCAGTTTGCCCTTTACTATCGGCCAAGATGCGTCATATTACTGATCGATCCTGCGATGTGTACTGTGCTGCAGAAAACTTCAGACACAAAATTTGCCCAGTACACCCCTGGTACAGCTTTTCTCTTCCCAGGACAAGGCGCTCAGACTGTGGGCATGGCCAAGGTATGCTGTGCAACTGCCCTGGAAACACCTTCTGTTGGTTTTTCCAAGACCCTTGACACCTTGATGGTTCGTGGGCAAATGAACCTGGAATTCCATCCATGCTCATTCAGGACGTTGTCGAGGAGGTCCCAGCCGCAAAGGACTTATTTGATAGGGCATCTGAGATTCTGGGATACGACCTTCTGAAGCTCTGCGTCGAGGGTATGCCTGTTACCTCGATCCTCCACCCCCTCCCGCATTCCTGCTTTGCTTACCTGTTTGTCACGTGTCATAACTTGCATGTAACCGCCGCTGCTGTGCAGGCCCAAAGGAAAGACTGGATTCAACTGTCATCAGCCAGCCTGCGATTTATGTTGCCAGCTTGGCAGCAGTTGAGAAGCTGCGCCAGACAGAAGGAGAGGTTGGTAGCCCCGCACAAACTCAAATCAAGGTTACTTGTGATAAGACTTATCACTATCTCAACCTACTGGAAATCCCTCATGCCGTTCACTTTGCTGCCCTGCAGGAGGCTGTGCAAGCAGCAGATGTTGCTGCTGGGTTGAGCCTTGGAGAGTACACTGCACTGACTTTCGCAGGCGCACTTAAGTAAGCAAATCGAAAGTTCCAGTCAAATCTATCGAGATTATGTTGGAGGGGGGACTCAGCCAAATGAATCAAGCGCTGTTGCTCTCTCAGGTTTGAGGACGGTGTGAGGTTGGTGAAGATTCGGGGGGAGAGCATGCAGGCAGCGGCTGATGCTCGTCCCTCTGCCATGGTCTCTGTCATCGGCCTGGCTGCAGACAAGGTGCTTAAAATACTGCATCTGCCCTAAACATGTGTAGATGCGTACCCTTCCAAACACGATCCAGAACCTCGTGTTGTTGCCCTTCAGGAACAGGCAGCTGAGTCAATTGGTGTCTCCTGGATGCAGGTAGAGGAGCTGTGCGAAGCAGCCAACAAGGAGGTAGGAGCGGATGAGGGTGTGCGGATTGCAAACTTCCTGTGCAATGGGAACTACGCTGTCAGTGGGGGCCTGCCAGGCTGCGAGGTGGGGTCTCTTAAGTCGGCCACATCAACTTGGAATTCATGCAAGAAGGAGAGCACTGGCAGTGAAGGAGGGGATGGTGAAGTCCAGTTTCTCACTGAATATGTGTGCTGAACACACAGGCAGTTGAGAAGCTGGCGAAGAGCTTCAAGGCAAGGATGACTGTGCGACTGGCTGTGGCTGGTGCATTCCACACCGCCTACATGCAGCCAGCAGAGGAGAAACTCAGGTGCTTACAGTTGAAGGGTTCCTGTATAATCAAATGCCACGGTATGTGTTCCGAGAGATGCAAGAGTGTTGTGTGCCTCAGGGAAGCACTGGCGTCAACAGAGATTGTCGTCCCTCGCATCCCTGTGGTATCTAATGTGGATGCACAGCCGCACTCTGATCCTGATGTGATCAAGGATATCCTTGCCCGCCAGGTCAGTCTTTACTGCCATGTACATGCCAACAGTATCTTCAGCAGTACCTTTTATGCATAACCGCCAAAGTCTCAAGCACATCTATATTATACTTCTGCCCATCAGATGTTGGGATGCAGATGGTGACTGAGAGGCTTCTTTGGTGTCCTGCAGTTGACATCCCCTGTGCAGTGGGAGAAGAGCATGCAGACCATATTGGAGAAGGGCCTTGAAAGGAGCTTTGAGATTGGACCCAACAAGGTCATTGCAGGAATTCTGAAGCGCATCGACAAGAAGCACAGCGTCACAAACATCCAAGTGTGAGCCACAGAAAAAACGCATCAAAGCAGGTTGCAAGGCAAGCCATGATAAAGCCTGCCTTCAGCACTGCCAATGAATGTGTCTGCAAGAATGGGCTACTTGAGAAGAGAGATGAGAGAGTGATGGGGCGTCTGACATAAAAAACAAATGTCTGCGTCTGCTGTATATTGTCTTGTTGATACATTGACGGATCAGCAATATGCTGGAATGGTTCACAATCAGAGAAAGAGGTATGGTTCACGATTGTAAATGTAATCTAGCAATGGTTCACAATTGCACTGTCACTGGTACAGTCAGCAATCATCTGTAACAATGGTGACCTGATCAAATAGGCGCAGTGTGTATTGTCATTTTCTGAAATGCCTTCAAAGGTGCTTTCAGGAGCTGCAGCATCAGCAGTCGCAACACGTAACACATCTGCATATCTACTCTCTCAGCCGCTGCAGTATGTGACATCAAACCTATGCAGCTCTCCAGCATCTACTGTGCGCATGCATGCACTATGCATGGCAAGCAAATCCCAGATCCTTTGACCAGACATCTTCACAAGGTCGTAGTGCTTGGCTATTTGACACTCCTCGTGCCAGTACAGTACCAGCTTCAACAAAGCCGTCACATCTTGATAAAGGCATGGAGCAAGTCCAGCAATGCACCAGGTGCAGGGATCAGCATGCTCTGTTCCTTTCCATGACTGCTCTCATGCAACACAGGCAGTGGGGTCCATGATCTTTGGGAATTGCTGGTCTGAGTGCCCGTGCCCCACATTCACCAGCAGCTGCGCCAGCCACCTATATGCAAAATTCCAGATCAGCCAATATCCTAAATAATACTTGCCTCACAATGAAATGGATGTTGCATACGCGATATTCCGAGATGATTGAACGATCATCATCATTGCTGGCCCCAAGCAGAAGTAACAAAGGCCAAGCAGCCAGCAACACGTGACCCCTTCATTCCAACCTGTTTGGAGGGCCACCATTGGTACCGTGTGTCTCTGCCCTGCCACGAGCAAGAGAGGGATGGTATGTGCAGAAGTGGTATCAAGCAGCACGCACCCGCGGGTCTGGCCGTCCTCTGCCAGGCAGATGGTGAAGGTTTGGTCGGTGAGCAGCTTGGGCAGGCACTGGCGCAGGGCCTCGCGCGCGCGGGAGTTGTCCGACAGGCGCAGGTAGCAGCGAATGATGTGCTTCAGCAGGCGCACGCTCGGCTGTTCCGGCAGCGCCAGAACCATGTTGTTCAGCACTGCGCTCACCGCGAAGAACCGCTCTGCGGTCTGCACCACATACCCCAGCCCCACCTGCGCAATGACAACATATGGCCATCACACAGGCTACTATTGTCCACCATAGAGAATTAGCTGAGCCTCCAGACAGGCTGGCTGCTTTCCACAAGAGCTTTTAGCAGGCGTAAGATGCTGCCTCTGGCCCTCCCTCACACTTGAGCTGCAGTGAAATGATTGCGACATGCGATAATTCAGATTGCAATGCCCCATTTGGGTCGCTGTGACATGCCCAAGGTGGAAGGGGCGCACATTGTCGAGAAGGATCTTCTGGACAATGAAGGTCGCCACGGTCTTGGACAGCTCACTGCCCATCTCCATGGTTTTTAGGCATAGCGGGATGATCTCCGTGGTCAGCAGGAAGTTGATGATCTCTGTGTCATCGACCTGAGACAGAAGCATGCATTTATCAGTGTAAAAACATCACTCGTGGAGATCTTGCCTGCATCATGTTTCAATACTCCCTGAGAACGTTTCTATCAAGAGATACATGAGGTAATGATTGCAAACGGTACATCGTGGTGAATCTTGCACTGGGTGGAGCAAGCTGCACCAAAGATCGTACCTTCACGATGGCACCAATCACTCCCAAGCTTGTGAGTCTGAGATACTCAAACGGTCGAGTCTTACTTGTGGTATTGAGAAAGGGGTACAGGAACAAGGGCACGTGTGCTGCAGCAACAAGTGAAACAGAGTCAGTTTGATCTTCAAAGCAACTATGAAAGCGGTACCAAATCGGAAAGCGATGCCAAATCAATCTCCCGACATTGCTCTGAGTAAAACAAAAGGTTACCTTTCAGGAAGAGGCTGCGAGTGTCCTGATGGGAGGCCAGACACTGCAAGAGAGCCAACGCGTTGCAGACTCTATTTGAAGCGTGCGCAGATAAAACGGGCGGAGACAAGACTGGATAGATTGACACCACTTCTTGTATGAGCGCCGCAACTGTGCCAAAGCTGTGCCACAGGACTGGTGCGAGCTCTGGAAAGCTTTCTCTCCTCTTGCTGAGTTCCAAAAGAGCGTTTTCGCGTGTCCCAGGGTTGATCAGATCCAAGACCAGTTGTTCCATCACCTTGTCACCTGCCATAGTGAGGCATCGCAGCGATCTATCCAGGTTTTCAAACTGAAATTTGCATTCTTCGAAAGCATGGCTGTTCCGTCCATCATCATCCTGATCTGGCTCAGGTAAAGGAACGCCATCGCTGCCCCACGCCACCTCGTTCGACCCTTTGCGTTTGGGCATCGGGCCAAACAGCACCATGCAACAGTACATGTGGCAGTTGAATATTGTCAGTGTTGCACATTTTGTCATGGATTGTTTTGATCACTTGGATGCTGTCAGTACATCCAATCAGTCCTGGGCGGCTGGAGTTGATTTACATGTGTAATTACAACTTCCTTCCTTCCTTTCTTCAACAAGTAGTTCCAAGATAGCATTCACAGTGTCCGTCCCTAGGGCCAAATGCGCTCTACTATTCAAAGTCATAGTTCTGGCATGTGCGCACGGCAGTGGCCGCTTCGAGCTGTGCCAAATTGTGACAAGGATGCAGTCTCACGTGACCACGGTGGTGACTCACATGGTATCGGAGAATACGAGTCAAGATGATCAGGATGTGTGCTGATCAATCACTGCGCTCAACATGCATTCAGCTTGCAGGCACAGGCTTCAGGGCCTCGCCCTGGTAGTCATAATGGTACATGCAGAAATAGCTCTGCGGGCCTAAGCTGGCGCGCCGGTCCAACATGGCTGTTCTGTTGCTCGGGTGGCCGGACACCACCGTGCACTTCCGCAGCAGGGTTGAGGCAGACACCCGCTGCTCCACATGATCAGATGCAAACAGCTCATCCGGTTTGCCGCTGCTCATGAACATGGTCTCCTGCAGCCAACAATCCTTGTTCAACAACTTGTTGAAGGCTGCCAGAATAACACACGAAAGTTTGGCAATTCCTTGGCCATTATGCCAAGTCCAAGAGCTGGAGCATGCCGACGGGTATGCAATAGAGTGGGGTGCACCTGGGGGCGATAGTAGAAGCGGCAGCGCGCGAGCATGCGCTCAGTGCCGTCCACCGGCCGCTCACTCCACAGCGCTTCGATGCGCGCCACCCGCGGCAGCTGCTCTCCCAGCACCTCAACCTCCACGTCATCGCCCACCGCCATCAGTTCCGAACCCTGCAGGCAACACATTATTATTGGAACGAAAGGCCTGTTTCATGTGATGATAATCCCTCCTCTCACCTGTTGAAATCTTGGGTGCAAGCCCTCCACAGCCCTGCGAGTCGTCGAGCGGTCAAGAGAGACTTACCCTGGCAATGGCGCCATAGAATTTCCTGTGCTGGGAGGCTTGCATGCTGAGGCCTGCTGGGGGAACCTTGCTGGCATCCCCTACCCAGGCCAGCTCAGCTGCAGCAGCTGACAGTCTCCTGGCGGCAGCAGCCGGATTTCTGGGGTTGGGCACTGACCGATCACACTGACGTGGCTGCACTCGCGCGGCTCTTCGCGGGCTCCTTAGACCTGCAATATACAAACCATGACTGCTTGCACCCCTCACGCACATGGGGCCACCAAGTCTGAGCAAGCTGTCGCAGAATGCATGTACTGAAGCACCTTTGATGGAACAATACCAACCTGCAGCAGCTGCACCTCCAAAGCTGACGCTGGCAGCAGAGGGGCGGATCTCCAGAGGCATTTCCCCAAATGACTCGCTGTCTTCAACCAGTTCCCCCTCGTCGGCATGTGTGGCCTCTGCCTGCTGCGCCGCCTCCTGTGCCCCCGCAGCACCACCATCTGGGCTGCTGTCTCGCGTCGCATCCGGTGCGGCCTGGGGATTGGGCGCGCTGCTGGGCTCCTCTGAGGGCGCCTGGATCTGAATGGGGTCTGGCAGGCGCCCGCTCATCAGCGCTGCATACATCCAGTCCAGCGGCTTCACTGGTATTGCCAGCCGCCGCGCCTGCAGGCACACAAGAAACTACAGTATCACGACTGTGAACTTGTAGTGCATGAGCACATGCATCACTGTTTGTCAACCTTCATGAATAGGGACAGGTTAGTGGTTGTCAGGGCCGTTTTCTTAGTCATTAGAGCCGTTCTCTTAGGACTCAATCTCAGCTGGCCCATGTTGATGTACCTGGCGCAGGAGGTCATGCAGGTCTGCGTGGTAGGTCAGCGGATGTGCCTTGTCAGAGATGACGAGGTCGCAGGCCGGCTGGCTGATGCTGGCAGCGAGCGACAGCCGCCGTCGCTTCTGTGCGGGGCTGTTTCGCGCTGTCTCCATCTCGGCCATAACCACTGCCCCTGCCATACAAGGGAACCCTCAGTCCCCTCACAACATCACGGCAGAGACAGTGATACAGGTAACATCTGCATTCAAACTACAGTCTGAAGAATCAAAGATTCAAGCAGATGGGAATCAATCGACCAGCGGCTTGTAAGTAGTAATTGGTGATGGGTGTCTCAGCTTTATTTGACCTCCTTCCCGCCAGAACAGTACATGAGAGAGGGGCTTGCCTGCATGCGGCAGGATGGCACCGAACTGCTGCCTGAAGGTGTCAGGGCCGTCCAGGTACACCCGGTAGCCCTGAAAGACCTTGCAGGGGGGCTTAGCGGGCCGCCATGCATCTGCAGCTCGCAGCGACAGCCACTCGCCGGCCCTCACACACCTGTGCGCACCCGAAAGAAAGTTCAGCAAGTTGGGGATATAACAGTCTTCTTTCCTGTGAACGGATGGAGCCAAATGGTCTACTTTGTGACCTGTGCATAACAATGAATTCAGGATCTCAGCCGGTGCGCGCCTCTCCAAGAAGGATGGCTTGATGGACGGGGCGCCAGACACATAGGAGAAGAGGTATTTGATTCGCCTGTCGCACGCCCTGCCAGCCACCACGCCATGCACTGTCTTCTGCTCCTGCAATTGCACAACTTAAATTCTCAGGACTAGTCGAATACGGAGTGTTTACTCGAGATTCTTGCACAAGTGGCACAGCAGGCTAGCAATCCAGAATTGGCACCATAGATGCAAGGATGGTTGCAATGGTGGTCGAGGCTTGGAAGCACCTCGGGCAAAGGGATGCTGTCAATGACACTGCCACCATGGTCTGTGATGAGCTTGGTGATGCGGCGCCGCTCCCTGGCATCCTTAAAGCCTGTCACCAGGAAAGCCTTCCCGCCAAACGCGCCGGCTTTGGCATTGAAGACTGCGGCAGGCTCGGATTTGCGCCTGGCTGCAGATTGCCTTCTGTGCTGCGCCCCAGCAGAGTTGTCCTGAAGACTGGGTGGCTCTTCTGGCAGCGATGCTCTGCGCTTGCGCTTCTGTGGCGGCACCCTGCAATGACAGCATGTGATCTTCAGGCGCCTAGAAAAACGGAGAAATGCAGATCGATTTTGCGTTCAAATGGTCCGCAGAGTGGCTCCCTGCTGCATACATCCCATCAAATGGACAGAAAGAGAGGCGTCATGGAAGTTGGGGGTTTCACCTCTTGGGGGATGCAGCTGGGGAAGCAGCCACTGCAGCGGCAGGTCGGCATGCGCGGCAGCCGTTCTTGGAGTGCCTGCACTTTGAGCAGCCCAGCTTCCGGGGACCAGGCGGCTTCTCCATAGCTTTATGCACAGGCTCCTGCTGCTCTGCAGCCCTGCCGCTTGATGCACCCTGCAGCCCAAGAGAGCAGTGAAGCATGCTTGAACCAGCGAAAAGTAGCTGCAGAAGGAGCACATGGAAGTGCATAATGGTGTGCTAGACCAACATCTTGCGCTAATTGTGACCCACCTCAGCTGCTTCCTGCTCGGCAGGCTGCAAAGATTCTGCCACGTCTTCGCTTGCAGCCTCTGCCAATTGCATGAGTGGCTCGTCATCGCCATTTGCCCGTGCAGACACAGCGCCACTGTCTCCACTCTCCTCAACCCCTTGATCCTCTGGCGGTGCGCATACGGCTGCTCTCATCTGCTGCCGCCTCTCAAGCTCCCTGAAGCTCACCAGTTGGCGCCGGGGACCGCCCGCCACCTTCCCGGAAGCTGCCTCCTCGGCGCCCCCCTTCCGGCCGGCCCGCAGGGGGGACACGCGCACAGGCTGGGTGGCTTGTGCCAGCGTTCCCTGCTGGTAGTCCTCCAGCCTCAACGGCTGGCGTTTTGCGCGCTGCGGCCTCTCGTGGGAGCCCGCAGGCTCTGGGTCAGCGTTTCTGGCCTCCACACCAGTCCTCCTTGTTCGAACCCCCTGCCCAGTTGTCATGCTAAGCTGCCTCAGTGCACTGCCAGCCTCATTATCTGTGCATGGCGTCATGCCACAGTCTGCATGAAGTTGGTGACTCGATCCATTTGCTCTAGTGGCAAGAGGCCTTATACAGAGAGTTCAGGCAGCCAGGGCGCTCACTCTGCTGGTGTCCACAGCATCCTGCGCAGCATCCCTCCTTGTCCCATGCTGCAGAGTTGAGCCAGCCAGTCCTGCATGTCCAGAACGCACCATCAGCAGAAAGCACCATCGGAGACACAATAGATATCACACAATGCTACAAGCAAACAGGGCAGACGGCCTTCAAATATCCTCAGCGCTGCATGGCACACCTTTCACTGGCGGCTGGGCCTGAGCGTGTGAGCGCCGTGAGATGTGAGCAAAATGGACTTGAGGGGCCAGGCCTGCCCTGCTCCTGGCTGGGTTCTCCAGCCGGACATCTTGGCTCTCAGGAAAGCTGCCACAGCACACAAAAGGTATTGAAAGTCGACGTAAGAGGTGTTATGTAGTATATGTGATGCTTGCCAGCACGTTGCTGACGTAGAGCAGGGAGTCTTGCATATGGCAGGGGAGACCACTTTCAGAAAAATACCATGAAATCTGCTTTACCATGCATGTCTTGTTGAAAAGCTACCTGTAAGGGTCTCTGAGTTTGCCAGAACGCAAGCCGCCCGGCAGACCCTGCTGCTGCTGCTCTGCTCTCCTCACGATCGGCAGTGCAGTGGCTGATGTCACACCAAGCCGCACATCTGCCTGCTTTCCGCGCGCTTCTGTGTCCTGACCTGCCAGCTCGGGCTCAGGTGAACTCACTTCCTCATCCTGCTCAGCTGCATGAGCCTTCCTGTCCTCCAGCTGCCTTCCATCAACCCTCGCCTCGCCACCGGGGTTGGCAGTGCGTCTGCGTTTCAGCGTCGGCTGCGCAGGCTGTGCAGGCTGCTTCCCAAATGTGCCGGCCCACCGCCTGCCAGCAGAAGGCGGTCTAACGGGCTGTCTGATCTGCCCTGCACGCCGCAGAACTCCAGCCCTCACCAGCGCGCCCTTCCTCTGCTGCTTGGCCACCTGCGCCTGCTGCCTGCAACACCAGATGTCAAATGCGAGCGCTCTACACATCTCCATCCATGAGTGTAGTTTGAAAGCGCCGGAATCATGAGTGTGGCCTGCTCCGAGACAGATAGATTACCAGATATTAGGCATTACAGGGAACAAAGGGGATTCAGTTGCGGCACCTGGTCATTCTTGGCGCTGCATCTCTGCCAATCTCGCTGGCCAGCGCTCGGGTGACAGGCATGGCTCCTGCCGCTCGCATGCCGCGCGGATGAGCGCCCATGGCGTGCAGCCCCTTCCTGGGCGAGTCCTTGCCGCCAGCCTGTGCCGCACGAGCCTGCACGAGATCAGAGCCCTTCTGGCCCCTGCCGCCCTCCAGCGACAGCCGCCTTCGTTTTGGCGGCGGCACTTCTGCCGCTTTGTCATCCTGCAGGCACTCGTCCACGTGCTCCTGCGCAACTGCATGCTCCTCCGCTGTGCCGTGGTCGGCAGGGTGCGCAGGGGAACCTGTGTCTGCTCCGATGCCCGGGTATGTGTCCGGAACGAAGGAGCCCGGTGGCTCGGATGACAGCGGCGACGCCCCCGCCGCTGCGGGCACGTGCTCAGATGCACCGCCTGCCTCGGCGTGACCGCCCACGTCCGGTTCGCGTGTTGGGTCGATGCCCAAGCTCTCCGGGCTCTCGCGCGCGCAGGGCCGCTGCCGCTTGTCTCCCGACCCGGGCGTGCGGATGTCCTGCTGCGGGCGGCTGTACAGCTGCAGGACGTCCGCGGTGGCCGCGATCTGTGACGGCGTCTCGGGGGAGCCGGGCAGGCCGCCGGTGCGTGCGGCCTCGGCGGAGGGGGGCCCCACGACGCGCTTGGGGGGCGTGAGCAGGCTGTCTCCGGTCAGGGGCGTTGCCTCCCGGGAAGCGGGCGCCAACCCCCAGACCGGCCTCAGACGCAGGCCGGTGCTGCCCACCTCTCGCTGCCAGCCGCGGCTGCCTGGGCTTGGCTGCGACTGATTCGGCTGCTTACCACCTGCAGACACCCAGATCTTGGTTGAGAGATGAAGTGAAGCACAGTCCAAGGCACATTTGCTAGCAATAAACAGTCGTCGGGCGCATGAATTGCTTGTGGATGGGATTGTTGACAGAATAGGGCACTTGACGCGCACCAATGCCGACAGCAAGGCCCGAACTGGCCTGCCACGCAGGAGTCTTGTGCGCAGGCGGCCCACTGCCGCTGGGCTGTGTGTTGGTCGACAAGATTGTGCCCCAGACGTCATCCTGGGAGCGAGCGGAAGGGCCCTTTGCTGCCTTGCTTGGCCCGGCAGACACAGCCGCCTCTGCTTCTGGTGCCCCGGCTGCAGCCGAGGGCTCTCTGTGCTGGAATTGCACGGCATCGCTCTCCGGCACAGAGGCAGGAAGTGCATGTGCTTCTGCCGCCTGGCCACTTGCTGTCCTATCCAGGGCGTTGTCGGATAGCTGCGCCGCTGCAGCATGCCGCTGGGACTCTGGGTACTGCGTGTCCAGAAGCAGCATCAGCGGGAGCGAGGAAAAGTCATCCTCATCATCTGCGGCCCCTGCTGGCGCATGCTCGCGTGCCGGCACTGCCGCCACAGCTGCTGCGGCCGCCTGCTGCTGTGCCTTAGGGGCAGGCTCAAGGGCTGCTTCTTTAGGTTGTTCAGCTGCGTGCGCGCCGCCGCCCTCCCCAGTGTCAATATTTATGGCAGCACAGCCGGCGTCTGGCTCCGCTGCTGCATCAGGCTCGTCTGCTGCTGCTGCATAGCCAGAAGCATGGTCGCAGAGAGCAGCTGGAGGCTGGATCACCGCTGCCAGGAGACTGTCCATCACCCCTTGGACAGCTTCATTCACGTCGCGCTCGCTGAGTGGAAAATCAACAGCCTCAATCCTAAGCTCCGCTGCACTGCCAGTCGCCACGCTCCCAGCAGCGGCAACAGAGCTGTTCACCAGGAAGCTGCTTGTGTGCAGCTGTCCGCCTGTGCTGTTGTTTTCGGGACGAGGTGGCAGTGGAGGTGGAAGCTGACATTGGCTTTCAGAGTTGGCAGCACTGCTGGGCTGAGCTTCCGATGCTGAGCGAAAGGCCTCCGCTGTAATTGATTTCATGACCTGCAACAGTCACACAAGACCATCTTTCACAGAGGCTATCATCTTAACAAATCACCACATAAGATCAGTAAAGAAGGATGACCAAGGTCGTGCCCAAGGTTTGTGAAATAGAATGAGAATCCTCAGGTACCAACAATGAGAAGACCGGCCTCCCACCTGCACGGGCTCACGAGTCAGCTCCCTTTTCTTGACTCTCCCTGTCGCCCCCAGCTCCTCCCGGCGACTGGCGATCTCATCCTCTGTGCACAGCAGAGCAACAGCCTCCTGCGTGAGCCCACCCAGCTCCTCTGTAATTCCTGGCTCTCCAGTCCCCTCATCATCCCAATCCAGCATTTCCTGATCCCTCCTTGCCTCCACCAGCCGCCTCTCCCACATTGAATACTCCTGCATTCCCAGCAACTATTCATCTCTGAGCCTCCAGTGTAGGCCATAATGAAGAAGTACAACTACTGCCTGCTGCCTCTTTGAAACTGATGCATGGCAGACACGAAGCCCACCCATGCCCACTGGGTTTGCCAGACTGAAGAACATGCATTACCTCAGCTGGTATGAGCGCAGGCTTCGTGGCTCTGCATGCGGCTACGGTCTCCATGTCTGTCGTCAGAACGAAGCTGAATACCGCGCCATCAGATACACCACGATGAAGCTTGAGGTTGTACCTGGACGAGCCAAGAGTCTCTCAGTGCTGCCGTCATGTGCATCTCCTCTAAATGTGAAAGGAATAGTTCTTCTCTCACTAGGAAAGCAAAAAGTGGAGGGCCTGGGCCTGGCAGCTTGCAATGCAGCACTTTGCTGCATTGGCGCAGACACATGACACTGAGATGGGGACGGTAAATAGGGGAGCCTCACTCGTCAATGATCTTGGCTGCCATCACTGCGCGCTGGGTGCCTTCTGACTCTGAGATGAAGTCCTCTGACAGCAGTCCCAGGCTCATGGTGGGCCCTCTGCTGGCAGGCGTCCTGGCTGGGCACGCCCCTCCCGTTGCTGGCTCTGGTGTCTTGAGCAAAGTTTGTCCCTGTGCCTGCTCCCTGGCTCCCATTTGAGGACTGTATGTCTGTTCAGCCATGACCTCTAGCCTGGGCTGGACCGGGATGGCTCCATTCGCAGTGGCTACAGCAGCAGCAGGCTCAGAGCTCACAGGCACTGGCAAGTGCTCTTGCCTGTCCTGTGCTGCTGCACTGCAAGCAAGCGCTCCGCTGACCTGTGGCGCCTCTGCTGGTGTGTTATCACCTGCTGCAATGGCTAGCCCAGACTCCAGCTGCACCTCCGTGGCAGCAGCCTGTTGCGCAGGAACCGCCTCAGCCATGTCACTCTTCTGCTGAGTGGGTGGAGCTACCAGCTGTGCTGCCGAAGTAGACGCACTGAGAGGAGCTGGCGGAGGGGTGGAGCAATCCAGGATCTGAGTCTCTGGACAGAAGGCGGGATGTTCCGCTGAAGTGCCGGGGTTGGCGGCTAGCTCTGCCGGCAAGGGCATGCGTATGTCTCCTGCCGGGAGCGCAGCTTCCACCTGGGTTTCAGGAAAGAAGCCACCAGTGAGCTGCATCTCCGTGGCCAGCAGCTGCCTGGCAGTCGCCTCTGTGCTCCTTGGCTCCACCTCAGTGGGAAGGATGCGATCGTCCTGGCTGCCCAAAGACAGGTTCAGCTGCAAGCTGTAGCCATTGTCGAGGGTGCCTCCCATCTGGGACGGGCCCATGCTGCCTGCAGCTCCCACATCTCCTGTCCCTGGAGCTGCAAGGGCTGCAACTGCTGCTGCAGCATTGCTGTGGTGCCTCGCCGGTGCCAGTATGTGATCATCTGCCTGCTCCCTCGACTGAAGACCTGGCTCAGCAGAAGAGGGCAGCTCTGAGCCTCCTGGCTGGTCCTTCGCAGGCCTGACATCCGCATGCCTCCCATCACCTTCACCCATCGCTGTCCCTGCCCCGGCACCGCTTGCATCCAGCTCGACAAGCACCGCCCTGTCCTTCCCAGGGCTGCCCAGATCAGGGGTCTCTGTTCTTCTGGCTGGCGTGCTGGGGTTCTCTGCCCTCCCGCTGTCATCTGGCCAGGGCCTGCTGAGCGGGCAGGGCTGACTGTGGCACATGCGGCCCGGTGGCGCTGCCCCTGCTGGCGGCACAAAGTCATGCGAACTGGAGTCCTGCAACTGCTCTCTCGGCTGCGCACCTTCCACACCTGCATCACATGCAGACAAGTGATTCATGCATGATCAAGGCTGTGTATACCATGAGGTGGATCTGCAAGTTGCCCATTTAGCAGTGCAAAACAAATATGACAGTTCTGTGATTGTAGAGGCTGCAAAATGACGCACACCTGTCTGTGGTGGGTGGCCTTGAGAGGCTGGAGCTGCCCGGGAGCACATGGGTGACAGCACCAGGGACTTGCCTCGCAGGCGGGAACCATTTGGGGACAAACCCAGGATGCGTGAAGCAGACAGAGATCCCCATTTTTGGGAAGATCTGAGAGTGCGAGGGGGGCTGAGGGCCAACGGGCCGCCTGGAGTCAGCAGGGGCTGGAATGCATTCTCCTGCAGAGCAGGACGCTGAAGGCTCTCGCTGTCTTGGCTGCACATCTTTGCTGCTTGTTCCAAGTTCTCCTTGCATGGTGTTTTGGCATCTGTAGACGCGCGATCCTGGTCACTGAGCTGTCCTTGGGTAGGATGACGCACACTGTGGTTGCTCATTTGGCTGTTCGTTCTTACGGAAAGCTCATCATTCAAGAACGGCACATCAAACAGGAAGAAGATTATAGTCTAACAACGCGACAGCAACATGATTCGTAAGGCCACGGGCAGCAAAATTTGAATCTGTCTGCCAACATCTGTCAACCTGCAAGCATTGCCTAGCCGCTCAAATTGAGTCGTTCTGTTTTTCGAGAAGAAAACTGAGTGCCCAGGTTTGTTAGAGATCATTATTTTACTGACAATCATGCATTCAACAATTAGATCGGAGAGGCCACAGCACGCATTTCATGGCAGGGTTCTGATCATGATCAACTTCGCCGTGATCAGAAGCCCTCCTTTCCTTCTCATAGCAGCATTTCTTCGATTCTTGAGCTTAGCCCAACTATAAGCAAGGATATATCACAAATCTCTGTGTCTCATTCTTGTAATTCAAGAGGCGCCAAGCTCCCTGAAGGCCACAGTCAGGGATCGCTGTGTAATTCTGCTAGAGCTCACAATGGAACTACTTCCAGGAAGTCATGAGATCGCCCCAGCTCATGCCTGAATCCTCCCATTATTGCTAGTAAAACTGCAGAAGTCAGAGACCTTCAAAGAAGGGCGGCACAGAAGAGGAAAGAAGTGGTGCACATTTTGGTTGCACAAAGCTTGAAAGGATGAGCATCAAGAAAAGAGCGATCAAGAGTATGTTCCCTAGCGGAAAGTACAAGATCCTTCGTGGAGACAAGGTGGTCATAACAGCTGGAAAGGATAAAGGGCAGACTGGGATCGTCAGCAAAGTCATAAGAGATGAGAAGATCCCAAGGGTGATCGTGGAAGGCCGTAATCTGGTCCGCAGCATTTCCCCCCAAAACATCCTGTGTTGACTGCTATTTCACTGTCCTGCTCGCGCTCTGTGCACCTTTGCAAGGGCCCCAAGTTTACTCACCCCCAGCTACTGCCTGCAGAACAAAAGGGCGATCAAGCGAACAGCGGACAATCCAGGTGGTTTGGTCAGTGTAGAGGTGAGTACTCATGCGCAGGGCCTGTCAGTCCTCAGGGCCGCCAATTTTGAAGCTATGAATGTGCTCACACAGACTGAACTCAGACAAGGTGTCCTTGTAATGAATGTCTATTATGCATCGCAGTCGCCCATCCACTATTCCAACGTCATGATAGCAGATCCGGTCACCGGTGGGCCAGTGAGAACGACATGGAGATATCTGGAAGATGGCACTAAGGTGCAATCCCTTGCGCCACAATTTGCAGCAATATTCACATTCCTGTGATTACCTCAAACAGGTGACGTGACCATGTTGCTGCCTCACAATAAGACTCAGCAATGACTCAACTTTTCAGGCTGCTGGTCTGTTGCAGGTGAGGGTGACCAAGGGGAAGCTTGCTTCAAATTCAGTCGTGCCTCGCCCAGAGATACTGAAACAGCGGAGAGTGCCCCTTCCTTTGATAGGTGAGCCCTCGAACCCTGCGCCTCTGGTGCCGGAAATGGACCTGGCGGGAAGTGTTATATTCCAACCGGCAGCACCTGTATGCTCCTGTAATGGTTGTCGAGACACAGTTTTGGCCTTCAGGATGGCCACGCATCTCTGTTGCTTTTGATTGTCACCTAATAAACCCATTCCTGCATGAACAGGCAGCAGAGACACCCCGGCTGCAGAGGCGCTGAAGCAGACCTACACAGAGGGAGACTTCCCATCGGCCCTGCAAAGGCATTACAGCACTGCAGCCCACCCATGTGGATACAGGGAAGCACAGGGACCGTGGCTTAGGAGAGCTCAGCGCAGCCTTTTTGGTGGATTTGGGTTGTTTAGAGGGTTTGCTGCTTCGGCTGTGCTCTAGTACTAGTAGACATTAGCTCCTTGTGTTCGCTCCTGTGCAGACAGATTTCAAAGAAGCTTGCCTCTTATTCTTTTACAGCTTGCAGCTAGGAAGTGGCTCTAATTCTGTCATGTCAGTCCATCGCTTATAGCGCTCATTGGGAACAAGCAGTAATCAAACAAGCCTAGTGCAACCCATAGATTTGAAGCTTTTCGCAAGAGAGCGTTCAATGAAGTTCCGATGAAACCAGGGAGGGTTCACATGTAAACATCCACTCTTAAAACACCGCACAATTTATCTTGTGGGACTGGATACAAGTTCAAGTCCCCAACAGCCGGTTGTCATAAGACACAGAGCCACACTGCTCATGAGTGTGTCCTTGCGTCATGACTTCTGACGTCCAAGTTATTATGTGGCAGTGAATTCCTAGCTTAGCTGAGCGTCAGGGGGCGGCAGCGTCAGAGTCTTCGTCATCAGCAACCATGGCTATGCCAGCGCCCACAAAGCCTTGCACGCTGCCATCTTGCTCCTTGGCAGGTTCCTCCCCTTCCCCATTGGCAGGCTGCGCATGTGCAGCTTCCTCTGCCTTCTCACCGGCTTTCTGTGCCTCTGCTGCTGGCTCACCTGCAGCAGCAGGAGCAGGGGGCGCTGCTGCTTTGTCTGCAGCCTCCTTCTTGGCGGCGGCTGCAGCTTTGACGGCCTGCTGCTGCTCCTCATCCGAGGTGCTGAGTTCGCGCACGTTGAACTTGGAGAGCTGCTTGTAGTTGGACACCACGCTGAGCGCTGCGTTGCTCTTCAGCAGCTGCACCAAGATGGTCTTGTCCGCATTCGTCAAGTCCACCTTGTGCGGCGGCTGCACACACAATACACCCTTGTCAGCCTTGTGACAGAGCACCGCCAACCACCCGGCACAGTGCTGCTCAGCAACGAGCGCAAGAATACAGCCAGGAGAGAAGTGTCTGCTGCACACAGAGCGCCCATGAGTGCTGAGGGAGTGTCAGATAACATCATGAAAATGATCACCTGGGGAATCTGGTCTACAACGGAGTTGATGACAGCCATGCGGTCCAGATCCTTGCTGGCGCGGTGCTCATAGGCCACGGCAAAGCGCACAGGGGTGGCCCCCTCCCCAGCTGGGAAGTGCACAGCCGTCAGCTCCTTGGCTGTCCTCCCAATCTCTGCCACATCCGCGCGGCACACCTTCTCCACTGGCAGGAACCTGATGCACAGCCTGCACAAGGACCACACTCATGTCACGCAATGCATGATGATCACAATCTACATAAGCTGGCTGTTGTCTGATACCTTGCCATACTTACTTGAAGGTGTATGGCAGGGATGGTGTGACAGCAGTACCTTGTACGGCACTGTCTTGTCTGCTTGACCTCCTGTGCAAGAGCTGATGCAAGCTCCACGGGGCCAGGTCCCTCTGCAAGGCAAAGACATCGACACCTTATCAAGGTTCCATGTCGCAGATGTCTACAGCATTTATTCACAATCACGGCAATGTCACGAACAACTGCATGCTTGTTAGCTTTGGAGACCAGAACTTCACGGGCATTACCAGCATCAGCCTTCATGCTGAGGTACGCAAGGCCATTGACGTTGGTTTTGTGGTACACAAAGAGGCGGTTGCCCTGGTCCTTGAGCTGGGCCACCTCATCTGCTATCGCAGCAGCAATGTCTGTTGCATCGCCGCCTGCTGCTTCACTCGTCTCGCCCTTGCCTGGTCTGAGCTTGTCATAGAACTGCGCAGTCACAGCCCACACATTTCAGCATATCTGCTGCGCGCATCTGCGCTCTGGGACCAGACTCATGTGTATTAAAACACGGCTCTACCTCTGTGAGGACGTTGGAGGCCTCTCTGGCAGCCTGTGGCTCCTTTCCTCCCAAACAAGATATGAGGAAACCGCGGGAACCAGTTGGCAGCGACGCCTTTGCATTCTGCAGGGGCAGACAAGATTTGAGTGAGTATTGAAGGTACAAATTCGGTGGCTGAATATTGTTCAAGTACAATCTAAGTAGGTCAAACCCAGGAGATTAAATCATGCTGGAGCTTCTGATGTTACATACAGCCATACTCAGCAACTCGTTGCCTGCCACCAAAGAATGAGGATCGCACTGTGGTGAAGTAGCCGTGTTTTTTCTTGTTGGAACCGTCACCGTCACCACCTCCATGCCTTCTCTTTCCCATGTCAAGACTTGATGAGTCAGTATCCTTGCCTACCACCCCAGAGATCAATATTCGATCAAGCGTACACAGGCAACCAGTAGGACACGCACTTCCTCTCTGCAAGATCTCAAATATTCAATGTCTTCTGGATCTTGATATGTTGCTAGAGCCCTTCTGAGAAGTATTGGCAGCTGGCTGGGTAGACATTCCAGCTCCGAGACGCCTGCAGCTGATTTGGCTCCCAAGCTGGAGCTGGAGGGCGCTTGAGTTCCGAGATGCCAACATTTATGCTCCCAAGAAAGTTCGCTCTGGAAAGAACACATAAGTTGATCCATCATGGAGGCCAACGTGGAATTTGTGGGGTGGAAGATTGGGGCAAAGGAGGAGGTCAGTGTCTCTCAGCAGGAAGACGATGATGTTCTGCAGACCTTCCACACAACACAGGTGGCCTTTGGGGAGGCCCCTGCACCTGGCCGGCACACTGTGTTCGTTACTACGAGCAGTGGGAAGTATGCAATCGGGACGCTCGAAAAGGGGAAGTGTGAGCAGTTCTCGATCGACTTCATGGCTGGGGCGGCTGAAGAACTCACCTTCTCCCACACTGGCAGCTCAGACGTCTTCATCACGGGCTACAAGACGCAGTCCGTCTTCCTTTCCGACGATGATGAGGGCATGATCATGGGTGAGGACGAGATAGACGACGACGAGGAAGATGATGATGAGGCACCAGAGGGTGTACCCCTGAGGAGAAGGAAGGTGAAGGTATGCCCTTTACGAAATCAGTGAATTACTTGATTTTGTTTGCTGGTGCAGGCGTCTTTTTTGGCTAAGTTGTATGTGCGTGTGGACCGGTTTCCTAGATCTAGATCAAATATTAGGCTAATTTGGGTTGAGAGCTGCTTGACACCATTCTGTGACACTTGGATGATTTAAAAAGTGAATATTGCAACGAGCGTATGACCGAAGGTTCGAAGTCCCTGGTGCCATTGCCAGGGTCCCAGAGCAGCAGACTTCTTTGCTCCAGTGTCAGAGGATGATGACGATGACGATGATGACGATGAGTTTGATGAGGAAGAGAGCGAAGAGGAAGACATCCTGAGGGGGCAGGAGTTCTCAGACATGGATGATGATGATGAGGACGACGATGAGGAGGATGTGAGCATTCTCTCTCATCGCCGACCTCCTGCAATGAGCATTGAAACACACAAGTCCCCCTTAAGTGCCAGTGCCCCTGCCCTCTCAGGGGTCTTTCCTCCTCTGCGCTCCTTCAGATTCTTCACCAGCCGTCACAGTGCGGCACAGGGCTCCTGTTTCACCGCTCCTGTAGGATGTTGCAATCATCTGACTGCATGCATGCATGCATGCATTGCTGTGCAGGATGACGATGACCTCACAGGAGCGCGGTCCTCCATCCCGCTGAAGGCAGCGGCGGTTGTGGATGACGAGGCTGACGAGGATGATGATGACGAGGAGGATGATGACGAGGAAGATGATGACGAGGATGATGAGGTGGAGGCCATCAATGGGCGGCTGGCAGCTGCAGCTGATGAGGACGATGACGAGGAGGGTGAGCTCAGCGCTGACAGGAACCTTGTGTAGACAGTGGCATGCAGAGTGTCAACCAATGGCCCTTGTGCTGGTGATGAGATCCAAGCATTCCGTCCGAGCATTCCGCTTGTGAGTGCCCTTCTCAGTACCGGTGCTTTGACAACAGCTTTAGTATTGTTCCAGAGGCCCTGGCCCTCAGCACTGCCGCCACACAGGCGTGGTTAAATCGAACCTCGTTGGCATTGCTGTAAATGCAATACCGATGCTGGGTGGTTTACATGATGGAGATTTTCACAACTTGGTGGGTTTGATGATTCGCAGATGAGGAGGAGGAGGATGACGAAGATGACGAGGAAGAGGAGGCTGTCACCCCCAAGGTGCCGATCTGTTTGGCCTGTCCTTACACCTGTTGGAAACATGTCCCAGCTCTGCATTGAGGTTCCAAGACAGCGTTCCGATCTGCTTGCACTGTCATTGCAAGTGTCAGAGAGTGGATCTACACAAGGTACGAGGCAGCCACCGTGCGTCAGGTCTGCACTGCAAGCTGACGACTTGTTAATGTGACGGGCGCAGAATGGCAAGCGGCAGGCGGCTGCTGCGCCCAAGACACCCCAGCCCCAGAAGAAGGCCAAGGTGGAGGTCAAGGCGCCCAAGAGCGCGCCCGCCAAGGTGCAGGGCAAAGGTGAGAACTTTGGCATGACCTTTGTACTCGTGCTGCATCTACCAAAGTCCTTTGCAATCCGGATTATGCACACATCCAACACCCTTGCTCGATGAACGAGTCACAAGCAATGAGGGTTTCCCTAATGACAACTTTTGCTTAGTCAGCACATGCCGTTGATGGTGTCGGCATGGATGACACCAGGCAAGGGCGGCGATGGTGCGGCAGACTTCGAGGCCGGCCTGAAGGCTGCACTGGCGAAGGGGCCCATGAGCATTGCGCAGCTGGGCAGTGCAGTCAAGCGCCCGCCCAGCGTGCCCAAGCTGAAGAAGTTCATAGACGACAGCAAGGCCTTCAAGATCGATAGCAAGATGATCGTTTCCCTGGTCTAGTTTTGACGTGTTCATGGCAAAGGCGGGATTTCTTTTGTTCAACCCTTTTCAATCGGGATTTGAAGATGGAATTTGCACGGAATTTGCACGTGTCCTTGCTTTACAACAATATGGGTGAGTATATCAAGGGGTGCCACCTCAGTGAGGGTGTGGTTGCTGTCGAGAAGAACAATGCTTGAATGTGTTTTGTGAAAAGCAGCAAACGAGCTGCAGTCAGAATGTGTGTGGGATCTGTGGGGTCACTGCCTGCGTTGGCTAAGCCAGTCCATGCATGTCTGTGCCCTGCCCTGCTTGCACTAGTGAGAACCACTGCTCTCTTATGCGTGCAAAGTATGGAAATTTCGCTTGCTACCGTCTGTTTATGCTGCTGTTAATTGAGTAACTTGCCATTGGCACAGATGTGATGTTACACATTCGTCCCCTTGATATTTGTGCCTCGAGAATCTCATGATTACATTGACCTCAGTGCTCATATGACACACCCCGCATTTGAAAAGAGCAGTCCTATTTGCTTTTGTGAATGTCTCCATGACGAAGGAGCCATCCACGGAATGGAAAGCAGAGGGTGCAGTTGCCCTCTGCGCTCTTTCGCTAGAAGTTGGAAGCAAAATCTTCCATTCAGTACTTGGCTCTCGTCCGCAACTGTGAGAACGCTGCTCAGGTGCGGACCACATATGAGTTGGACAGCGTCACATATCTGACCCAGCGGTAGGGTTGGTGGTTCTTCTGGTCTTTCAGGATCTGCAGGTAGCGCACTTGCAGGCGTGACGCGCAGTACATGGGGATGGTGAATTGCAGGTTGATGGGGCCAATGCTTTTCTTGATCCCTGCTCCCCAGCCATCTGACAGCGTTGCCCTCACCTGCACACATCGCATGCTTTTGATACACCGCAAGCATGCCCTGTCTGACAAGAATGCATCCTACGGAGGCCCAATGCGCATCTCCTTCAGTAATCAGCATGAATAGAATGTTGACGTTGCTGTTTCCAGTAATGCATGCCATACCCATGCACGTAATCGCCATGGCTGCAAGATATCTTTCAATGATACAATTTACATGGCCAGGTCCCTGGGCGTTAAGGCTTTGCAGCAGCGAAGTGCAGCGCACAAGTGATGCCGGGAGAAGAACTCAGGCGAGGCCAAGATGCGTACTCGCAGGGTGTGCTCGACGCCGCCCGGGACGCGCTTGAACTTCCAGACGAGGCGGCGGGCGCGCTCCTGCCAGTCCCAGGACTGGCCGCCCGCGCCGGCCTTGGCGTCGCGGCCGAGCTCGCAGTGCACGCGCGCAACTTCGCGCGGCATCGGAACCACCACCTCCAGCCCGCTCGCCGCCTTGTCCCCGCTGAAATCCGGCGATATCCGAATGTTGATTATCGCCTGCCGCAGCCCCACCGCATCAGCATATTTCAGATGTCAGCATGCACCTCTTTCAGAGACCATGGACAGGGGTGCACAGTATTTGCATGAAAGGGTCCCCCTCAGATCTTGCCAGCCGCACAAGGTGCTGTATGATGACTAAAAAGGCAATTTGGTTCAAATGCTAAAAATTCAAGCATGATTCCCTGTCTATGATAGCCGCAATGTTATAATCAGGACACTTCATCTCAAGTGTAAGGGAAACAGAAAGGAGAGGAAAAGAAAGCGCACCTTGAGGGCGGAGTTGGGGTCCTCGTCGACGGTGGTGCTGACGCGAAAGGGCGGCTTGAAGGGGTAGGTGGAGCGGTAGTTCATGACCGCAAACTCGCCGTCCGGCGGCACCAGCTGCAGAGTGCGCTCCGTCTCGAACCGGTCCAGCGACACGCTCTGGTGGAAGTTGCAGTCGTCCAGCATCACGGTGTCGCTGCCGCGCCCGTAGCCACCGTACTCCACCGCCCCTGACGTCTCCCTCCGCCCGATCACCAGGCTGTCGTTCAGCGCGATCGCTATTGCCGGGTTGCCCGTCAGATAGCTCTTCACCTGCACGCAATGCCGCATGACAATTGCACGCCAGCGTGGCACACTGCATTGCCTGCCTGCATTGCTCGCAGCCTCATCTGGGCACGCGGGCTGACTTGGCTATCTTGTACATTCTTCCAGACAGGTGGGTGAAAGCTTGTAGACTTTTGTGCATTGGCGATACTACCATGCAGTCATGCTGTCGGCGTCAAGCAATGTGATGACAGGCAATTATGACTCTTGAGAAAGTGAAAAGCAGTGCAGTCGGCAGACTGCTCACCTGAATAGCTCCATCAATCTGGGATGTCTGCACATTTCCGCTTGAGCTGAACGTGCATGAGATTTTCTCCACGATGTCCACAAAGATCTCTTCCCTTGCCTTCCCCTCCGTCCTGCTGGTGTCCAGAATGGACTTGATGACCCCCGTGGGCCCCTTGCCCACCCCCGGGAATATGCCATCGCCTTTGCTCTTCTGCAAAACCCCCACCAATCAAACAGTCATCACCAATGATCAGGTAACCCAACGTCAATCCTCTATGGCATGATTTCTAGGGTAGGGTACCTGGCCAGTTCATCGTTGATGATGTCTTACTTGGATGGTTGAATAGTATGTGGCAATTATATTGTGCAAAGAGAAGGCGCACCGAAGGCTTTAGCATGGTGGGCTCATTCAGGACAAACTCCTTCAGGGCTTCTGAGGACGAGTTCTGGGGGTAGCCATAGTCAATGACTTCATCAAGGAGCTCGTACAAAAGAACAAAGTTCTTGCGCACAGCCTCCTCGCTAAGCAGTCCACAGTAGTCCTGCAGCGATGAAATCAATTGTTGCATGTTACCAGTCAAAGCTAGTTGAGGTTCTCACAGAGCTGCAGCCAAAATAATCCATGAGAGAGAGGCTATGGCCCCACCTTGATGATTCCTCCGATGCGCTTCAACAGCTCCAGCACAAGTGAAGGGGAGACATTTTCCCTTGTGGTAGCAACCAGGAAAACTCCTCCATCCTGCATCATGGCAAGAGGTGGTATCAAGGATCTGCTCATCCAAAAGGAATGGAGAGGTGGCACACAAATGGATCCTGAGAACAACACCGGGGTAAACATAAGGAAGAGAGCTACCTTGACGTAGAGATAGCTTACACCATCCACATTGAATACAGGTGGAGCATCACGACCTCCTTTGTCCCAAAAGTTGACTTTCCTGAAGAAGACTTCTGAACTGGCCTGTGGTCTCATCAAATGTTAGCTTTGGGACATCTGTTACCAAGAATGGCCTAGCAGGCGTGCTGAATTCAGGTTGCTAGGGGAATGCGAATGCAAATCACTGAGTCCAATGATGATCAGGCTTGGGGAGGAACCCACTTTGGGCACATTGCCCAGGTAGTCTCGCATGATGATCGTGTCACCTCTTGGTGACAATATGAAAAATTGCGAAATCATTGTCTTTGCTGGGTTCCTCCTAGAATCACCTCAAGTTCATCTTCACATTTTCCGTCGTTTTGGCAGCATGCTGATCATGAATGCGGTTAGCCTGTGAACAATGAATACAGCAGGTATAAAAGACATCACTGTGAGTATCGAAATATACACATCACCTGCTGGCAGTGGAATCTCATAACCAAGTATAGTGTCCATCACAGCTTGAACATGTCCTAAAGAGACACTACATGCTTCATGTTGAACGAGGGCAGCATGCCACGCTGAATTGCAATCGCTTTCAGCTGATTCGAAAACCGTTGAAAGAGCTCAACAGTGACTAGCTTGTCTCAAGGTGCTCACCTATTCCTCTATAGCTATCGTGACTAAGCGCTTACGTACACTTGCATGCAGGAGCTGTAAGTTTCCGCTGAGGGCTCTTCCAACAGAGTCACAAGTGATCGACAAAAGATAGACAGTATCATGATCGTGCTGAGACTTATCGGTTGCGTGCACGGATGATTGCGCTGGCAACGAGACTTGCGGGCTGATGAGCTGGTAATCAGCCAAGTTGAGGGCAGTGTCCCACCCTATATCTCTCTTCTTTCTTTGCTTCCTACCGATAGATGGCGCGAGGAGACATCGGCGGATCAAGTGGTCTGGATAGAAATGGAACGAGGGTTCAGCGCAAGGTGAGCACTGTGAACTTTGCGCGCTGCCGTTCTCGCTCACTCTTTTCCCTTTCTCGGTGAACGGGCTTCAGCAGTGGGAGTACTCAAGTGATTCACAGGCATATGAGTGTTTTCTGCAAAGTTCCCTAGTCTGAGGAGTGTTCCCTTCTCTCTGCAGGGGGAGTTTGCTGTTGGAAGCACCGTTTTGTGCCAAGCCTCCTTTGATGACACACAGCGTGCGTCTTCACGTAGCTTGCCCTGTAAGATCTGCAGCAATGGTGTTTTCTTCTGTTGCACATGGTTGTGTTGCGTCCTAAGTGCTCTGCTTGTCCTGCAGGTCCAGCAGAGGTAATAGAGCAGAAGGCAGGGCAGGATGGCTCAACGTCCTACTATGTACACTATATCGACTGTAAGGACTTCTTCCCACTGTTTTCCAGGGTTTCTGCTGAATCTTGTGCACTGCCTCAGGCATCAGATGCCAGCAGCTCAATTGTTGTTGTGCTGAATACCAGGTGACAAGCGGCTTGATGAGTGGGTGCAGCAGAGCAGATTGGCTCCCCTCGTCAACAAACTGGTCGATCAAATGGATGTCCTCACTCCACGGCTCTCATCTATGGCATCATTGACCACGTGAGAATCCGCTGTCCATGACAAGCCATACCTGTGGAAGAGGCTGGCAAAGTGCTTGTTGACAGCACACAAAGCACTTTACAGATTGAAGAGACTGGATCTATTGCAGGGAGCTGGGAGCAGATCAGAAGTTGACTCGAAGGCTGAAGCGGCGGTATGATGAGCAAAACCATGTCAGCCAGGACATCAACGACCTGGCTCCCATCGATCAGCACTTGGAGAAGGAGCACCAGGAGAAGACCAAGGTGAAGAACATCCAGGCAGTGGAGGTCGGCAAGTACGAGGTGAGCTCATGTCCTTGTAAGATCTTTTGAAGTCAACTTTGGGATAAACATGCTTTGCTTCTCTGAGAGATTGGCGTCCTGGTATCATCTCTAGGAGAGCACCCGGTGGGGAGGAGGGGCATAAACGCACTATGCACATCGGTGCCACGCCCTTTGCTGTCATCACATTGAAACGTCCCACCTGGCTTGCTACAGATGGACACGTGGTACTACTCGCCCTACCCGGAGCCGTACAACAGCCTGGAGAAGCTGTACCTGTGCGAGTACTGCCTCAAGTACTTTGGCAAGAAGAAGACGCTGCTGCGGCACAGCGCCAAGTGCGACCTGCGCCATCCGCCCGGCGACGAGATCTACCGGTCCCCCCCGCCGGGGGGCGAGCGCGGCCAGCCGCCCTCCAGCGCAGCCACCAGCCCCACCATCGCCGTCTTCGAGGTCGACGGCAAGCGCAACAAGGTGCGCGCAGTGCCTCTGTTTGCGTCTCAATCACAGCTGTGGGCAGCCAGGAAAAGAGACATTACATAGCGCCATCCGGATGACCTCCATCTGCTGCACATGAGAAATTGTATTCTAGCAGCCTTGTTACTGGGCGCATGCACGACATCAGGCATGCCAACGAGTCACTGGTCGGGGGAAAAATGGCACTGCCTGGGTATTAAGTCATACTGACAGGAGCTGGAGTTCAATCTGACACGTGTTGCCTGCAGGTGTACTGCCAGAGCCTGTGCTTGCTATCCAAGCTCTTCCTGGACCACAAGACGCTCTACTATGACGTGGACCCCTTCCTCTTCTACATCCTTTGCGAGCGCGACCAGCAAGGGTGAGCACAAGCATGTATCCTGCCTTCAGCGCTGATGTTCCTCAAGCTCCTGACCGTCCACTTCTCTACCAAAACCTCCTGGGACTTGTGCTGAAAAAATATTTATGGTGTGGCAGGTACCACATCGTGGGCTACTTCTCAAAGGAGAAGTGCAGCGTGGAGGGGTACAACCTGGCCTGCATCCTGACGCTGCCGCCGTACCAGCGCAAGGGCTATGGCCGCTTCCTCATTGCCTTCTCCTACGAGCTCTCCAAGAAGGAGTGCAAAGTGGGCACCCCCGAGCGGCCCCTGTCAGACCTCGGCCAGGTACCCCCCAGCGTGACAACAGCCCTCCAGACTCGTTTCCCAGTCTTCCAGAGTACTGTTGCTGCCTTTATACTGATGCCTTCCGCCTGCTTGGATGTGGCCACGAGTTGGCCATGAGATATACTCAGTCCCACAGTTGCCAGACTCATCCTTGCTGCTTGCTTCTGCTTGCTGTGTGCACAAGCCTTGCAGAGGTTGAAAGCGCCAGCAAGCTGACGGGGCGGCGGCATGTCCGCGCAGGTGTCGTACCGGTCGTACTGGCAGCGCAGCGTGCTGGAGCTGCTGTACACCCACCGCGGCCAGCTCAGCATCAAGGACATCAGCGACAGGACGGCCATCCGCACGGATGACATCGTGCGCGCGCTGGAGGTGCTCAACCTGATCAAGTACTGGAAGGGCGATCACATCATCAGCGTCACCCAGCGAGTCATCGAGGAGCACCTGCGCATCCTGGACAAGAAGAAAGTCATGGGCATTGATGTCTCGCGCTTGCACTGGACCCCCTACGTCCCCGCCAACGCCGTGGGCAAGAAGTGACAGGGCTTGCTGCATGTTGGGCTTCACTAGATCCGGTGAATGCAGCAGAATGGGCACCACCAGATTAGGTGGATGCAGATTGGGTAATCGTGGATGATGGGTCTTTTCCTGCAAGGCTTTGCAAGTAGCCGCACAGCTGCCCTTGTAACAGACTGTAAAAGCTGTGTTCTCCGCACAATATTGATTAATCAGAGGGCTGCAAGGAGTCTGACTTAACTCTGCCTCCTTTGTATGACCGTATTGGGCCCTTTGGATCATGACATGTGGCATCTTTGACTAGATACTGTTTGACTGATGAGAAGATTGTATTTTGTCCAGAGCTGTTGCTTGTCTTTTGTGCCTGGTCTTTGTATCTTGATGAAGTTTATGCTTGACAGCGTTCTTGTGAGCCAAGTGCTGGGAACAAGATGCTGTCATGGAGTCCCTTTCTATTTTATTGTGAGCTGCTGATGAGCTCATGTTCATAGCTGTAAGGCAGAGGCTTTGATGGTACGGCCGTCAGACTCACTATTCTTCTGCTGAAGCACTGTATCTTGCAATAAAAAGCGCATTAGCTATAACAGATTACCAGCCAGCATGGCTGTGACATTACCATGGCAGTAACATGTCCACAATTTTCTTCTCATACCCTTGCCAATTGCAAGCAATCATGCAGGACTTGACTACTTCTAATGTGTCAAAAAATGGTTGATATGTAATCCAGATGCTCTCTGCTCATTTTCTCTCCCAGCACAATGCTACACTTGTGAGATTTCCTCTCATATCCATGCAAGTCTCGCTCACCACACCTTTCCAAAAATGTATCTTAGCTCCAATATTGTGTCTGAACGTTCATATAGATGACAGCGCTGAAATTTTCATTCCAGCCCAGGTAGCTCCTTGGTCACCTTTTTCTGCGATGCCCATCAGAAGCTGTTAATGACTCATGATCGGATGAAGGAAAGGCATGCGAACGAAGATCAGTGCCTGCCTCATTTGCCAGCTGCATGCAACGCGCATGGTACGCAGCAGCTACAGTCATCTAGAGGTACTTTTTCAGGGTGTAATAAACAAATAGCATCCTTATTGGAACGCACCGCAGCAGCTCCCAAGTCATCCACGATGCTGTCACCCTCAACAGCATACTTCACATAGAAGTATGGCAGAGCAGCCACGCCAATCAGCTGCACTGGGAAGCCCAGCAGCTATGCAACGCACACACTGCTTGTCAGATTCCCACAAAATCAGCACATGCAGCAATTCACACCAGCTGACATAGCTTGTCCTGCAGCTGCGTCTACTGCAGTGCATGCCTTGTCCAGCATTTAAACAAAGCAACACACCGCATCCAGGAGAGGCAGGTGCAGCAGCCACTCTGTGATGAAGAAGGCTCCAACGCCAGCAGCTGTCCAGCCCACGATTGCCGCCTTCTTGTCACTTTTCTCGAACTGGGACAGTCACACACAGCTTCCTCAGACGTCTTGCAATTCATGCGGTAAATGTATGCGCGAGAGCTCGACAAACCTACAAATACATACCTTGTCAGCCAAGCCAGAGAGAAGGCTGTCAAAGTCCACGTCTTTCGTTTCAGCACGAGTGATCAGCCTGCTACCTGCAACAAGAAAGGACGGGCGTCTAAAACTCTTTCCATTGTGCTTAGGGACAACCGGAATACATATAAAGACCCAAGTGCACAGAATGAAAGCTTTATCAAAATGTTTGTCTTGTCCGATGCTCAAAGGATCAAAGTGATGAATACACGAACCAGTGATTTCAGGCTCACGACGAGTTGATAAAGCTCGAGTCAACCCCCTTATGTAATGAGAACACATGGGCAATTTATGACGCGTTTGCAACATTTGTAAGAGGCACTATCTCTATGCCCCTAACAGTGAAGGACTCTCGGACGAGTTGGATGCGCAATGCCACACCGTGTGGACAGGAAGCACCCACCCAGCTTTGCGTTCCTCCTCTGCGGCAATGCAGACCTGCCGGAGAAAGCCACATTGATGCGGGAAACGCTGCTCCTCAGCTGGGCTGAGTTGGCGCGAACGCCCGAGGAAGCTAGGCAGATTCTGCTCGACTGCGCGAGTGACATTGTGCAGCTTTTCGCAGATAGACAACAGGTCCCAGTCAGGTCAGGGGTTGCGATCCGAGCTCAAAAAGGGATCCAATTGCAAGCGAGCCCGGTCAAATTGAAACCGAGAGGCTTTATCTGCAACAGATTTTCTTTCGAAGGAACGCCATGGAACAGAGAGCTTTTACGGAACGCAGCGTCTATGGAAGGCAGTTGCCGGCAGCTTCGCCATTCCATTGTCCCAGGCGAAAAGTCGCCACTTTCTTAACAAATTTCAGCGTGATATCAAGATTTATATTTCTTACCTATCACTTTCATGGGATAGGAGAGGAGATTGCCGAGCATGGGTGACAAGCGGCGCAGATTTGACGAGGTGAGCCGAAGCTTCACCATGGTATTTGGTCTGCCTGCTGCAAGCTCGATCATTGAGGGGATCACGTGTGATGCTATAAATTTCATGCATACCGACGAAGCTCCACTCTAGAGCTGGCATCGCCAGCTTATCTGGCCGTGGCTTGTGGCATCAGTGTCAGGGTCAATTCTGAAGTCACCATTCCTTCCTCACTGAGATTGATCCAAAGCTTCCGCCTGACTCCAACCCGGCATGTCATGTGCAGGAAATGAAGTTCATCAAGCGCATCAACCCCACGCAGTATGAGATCGCCATGGGGTTTGTGCCCAACATGAGGGTGCCAGGCATTTGCTACGTCAACAGTGCTCTGGAGGGACTGCTTTTTGACGAGCTCAAAGCCTATTCCAGCTCTGGAGGCCAAGGAGGCTTCCTCCCTGCTGTCAAGCAGATGGCAAACGTGGCGGCAATGCCAGGAATCGTCCAGGTATGTTTGCACCTGCATCAGCCTTGCAGCGACAGTGTGCTAGTCTGACATGTCTTGTGCATGCTTTGGTGCATTTAAGACAGCCTTATGAAGTTTCCCATTGCTCTGCAGAGGTCCATTGCGCTGCCGGATATGCACTCGGGATACGGATTTGCCATTGGCAACGTGGCAGCATTCGACATGTCCGACCCGGAGGCAGTGGTGTCACCAGGGGGCGTCGGCTTTGACATCAACTGTGGCGTGCGCCTCATACGAACCAATCTGGTGCGCCTTGATCACATGCATGCTTCACTTTATCAGTCAACGTGCATGCCACACCAGGCACATGCAGACCACTCTAGCAGGAAGATAAAGGTCTGAAAGCTGGGTGCATGGCTGGCAGACGGAGGCGGATGTGGCAGACAAGAAGGAGGAGCTGGCACAGGCGCTGTTTGACCATATCCCAGTGGGTGTGGGCTCCCAGGGCATCATCGCCACCAACACCAAGGATCTGGACACCATCCTCGAGATGGGCATGGACTACTCTGTGCGCGAGGTGCTCCACTCCCCTGCTCCTAATGTCCTCACCATAACACTCTCAGCAGAAGCATGCATTCCGTAGTCCAGTCAAGAGTGGATGTTGGAGCTCGGCAGGGTTGTGAAGGCATGCAGTGGACAGGAGGCGTGCTATGTGCAGTGTGTGAGCGGTTATGGGCGTGCAGGGCTATTCCTGGGCAGAGGACAAGGACCACTGCGAGGAGCATGGGCGCATGCTGTCCGCCGACCCCTCCAAAGTCAGCCAGCGCGCCAAAAAACGCGGCCTGCCGCAGGTGAACACACCGCTCCAGCATCTCAGCTGTCACCTCATTCTGGCTAAGTTTGCAAGCTGGACAATAAGCAGGGCATCGTGCTTGTGCTAGTAGCAAGACACACCACGCATGCATGAAGCGTGATATGGTGGGCCTGCTGCACAGATGGGGACCTTGGGCGGCGGGAACCACTATGCGGAGATCCAGGTCATCGACAAGGTATTTGATGATGTGGCTGCGCGCAAGATGGGCATCGACCAGGAGGGCCAGGTGCTGCGCATGCCATGCTCCTTCCCTGCAGCTTCACATGTGTCATGTGCAACTTCGCATGCATGCATGCATGCTCGCGTCCTGCCAGGCCGCACGACTCTTGGGTGTATGGTGTCAGCTTTCAGAAGTCCCAAACGCAACATCCATGCATAAGTATGATGCATGCATGTCCCTATTCTGGCCACATGCTGCTTGCCTCTATGCAAGCTGTCACTGCTGCATGCTCTCGTACTTGGGGAGGGGCTGATGTGGCGGCATGTGCGCACAGGTGTGCATAATGCTGCACAGCGGCAGCAGGGGACTGGGCCACCAGGTGGCCACGGACGCGCTGACGACCATGGACAAGGCCATGTCACGCGACGGCATCAAAGTCAACGACCGCCAGCTCGCCTGCACCCGCATCAACTCCAAGGTAGATAATAGCTCCCTCATACCCACCCACCCACACACATACACAGACAGTGAGCGATACCATGTGACCAGCAGCTGTCTAGCAGCATGATGCATTAGCGGAGGAAGCCGAAGCCCCTCGGACAGAAAAGAGCACTTTGGAGTATTGTGTTCATCAGGAGGCATGAAGGTCAATTAAAAGGATGGGAAGCTGATGGCTACTGTAGTGCAGCAGAGTGGACAATGCTACAGCTTGTGCTGACGGCTGATGGCTATGGGCGTGTGATGCAGGAGGGGCAGGACTATCTGGCGGGGATGGCGTGCGCGGCCAACTTTGCCTGGGTGAACCGCTCGTCCATGACCTTCCTGGTGCGGCAGGCCTTCCAGAAGATCTTCAAGCAGCAGGCCGACGACCTGGACATGCACGTCGTCTACGACGTCTCCCACAACATCGCCAAGGTGCGCTCTTCTTCTGCTATCCCACATTTGCTTCCCAATGAGGGTTGATGGATCCATGCTCTGTCACACTGTCGATACATACCTGAACAGCTGCTGAGACAAGGCTTCATTCTTATTTATATCGAGAGGGCCACCTAGAGAACTTCTACATTTTGAACCATGGTCAGTGCAGGAGACCAAAGGAGTCAATCATGGCATTATCAAATATTGTGGGGGATGGACATCTAAAGATTTGATGATAGTGTGATTTTTTCGCAGGTGGAGGAGCACTTGGTGAACGGCGTGCCCAAGAGGCTGCTGGTGCACCGCAAGGGCAGCACGCGCGCGTTCCCTCCGCACCACCCGCTCATCCCCGTCGACTACCAGATGATCGGCCAGCCCGTCCTGATCGGCGGCACCATGGGCACCCACTCCTACGTCCTCACAGGCATGGCCCCCCTGCCTTTCACCTTTCCTCATACCCATGGTTTCCGCCTTTTCTCCAAAGGATGCTTAACTGATTGTGTGATTGTTTTGTGTTTTGCAGCACTGTTACTAGTCTGCAGAGCATGAAAATGGTCTCACAGGCATGCATGAAGTGGGCGTCATGGTGGAGACACTCTGAGATGATGTGGGCTGGGTTGGCGCAGGCACGGAGAGGGGCATGGCGGAAACGTTTGGCAGCACGTGCCACGGCGCGGGAAGGGCGGCCAGCCGCAACAGCTCCAGGCACACACTGGACTACACACAGGCATGCGCACCTTCTTGGCTGACTGCACACTTTTATACTCACAGGCTCACCGGTATATGCACACCAGGCCCCCATGCATGCCATGCCACTGGCTCAGGCATCCTGTACCTTTGGCTGCGATATGGAGTCTCTTGGATTCATTGCAGGAGCGTTGAGCAGTGGGTAGCAGTGCAGTCCCTGCTCAGAGTGTGGAGAGCAAGGGGATTGGGTCTGCGCGCAGGTGCTTGACAATCTAAAGACCAAGGGCATCTCGATCCGCGTGGCGTCGCCCAAGCTGGTGATGGAGGAGGCGCCGGAGTCCTACAAGGATGTCAGCGCTGTTGTGGACACCTGCCACGAAGCCGGCATCTCCAAGAAGACTGTGCGCCTGCGACCCATCGCCGTCATCAAGGGCTGATGCTGCACGCTCTCGGCCGCCGCTGTACATTTGCATTCTCTCCTGGTTTAAAGTTGCCTGCTGGCATTAATTTGCTGGTCACTGTGCTGACCTGCGTAGTGTCACACTGCTGGTGTGGGCCTGCTATGCTTGATCCGGTTCATCTTATTGTTGTCTGACCTTCTGGCCAGGGTGTACATGACTTGCCTGGTCGAATAAACCTCAGAACCCAATCCTAGGAACCCGTAGAGAAGAAGCTGGAACTTTAGACATGAATGGACATTTAGGAAATGGTTTGAAGAGCTGCTCTATCTATAGCTAGAAGAGAAGAAAGCCTTTTGTTTATAGGGAATGGACAACATTTGATCGCTGGGCTTCAGCAAACATATATCCGTTTGTCGATACTTTAAAGTAGAGAGCGATTACAGCAGCACTCACATCAATCAGAGTGGCATTCTATCAATCAAAAGACACTCTCCTTGCAACCCACTTGATCTCAACTCTTCTTTGTCATTATTCAAAACATGGTACAAATTAAACTCAACCTAGCTCTCAACCTTCTGCCTTAGAGTTCCGAACTGAGTCACAAATTCTGAACGGCAACCAAAGAACACCTGCCTTGCAAGACAATTATCTATTTATGCAAGACTTCAATTTTATTGTAGCCGTCCGTGGCCCAATAAACATTGACTGATCAACTGACACGGAGCTTGTTTAGACAAGTTGTTTGAGTTTTGACAAGAGATAGTTTTGTCCACTGCTCAGTGACCCTCAATGCTAGCACTGCCACAGTGTCACGTCATGAGGTCAACTCCATGTGTGTCAGCATCATGGCGATTGTGCTGTCAGGAGGTGCCATGATCACTCGTGAGAGAAGATCTTGGCGAGAGGCACGCCGTCGACCTTGGCGGTGGCAAAGTCTTCGCGCAGGCGGATGTACTGCAGCGCCTGCTTGTGCGACATGTGCAGCGACGTCTGCACCAGCCCGATCAGGCTGTCCGGCGACACCAGCAGAATGTTCACCAGCGCCGCCAAGTCCTCCATCTGCGCAGCAACCCCGCGTTTACCCCTCAGGAGTCAGGCATAACAGAGCACCACCTTGAGCACTTGTGCTTGACTGGAGGCAGGCAGGTTACTTGATCCCTCAAGCCGACAGCTGTCCAAGCGACAGATGATAGAGAAGATGATCAGTACCAGAGAGGTTTCCAAAGCACTAGCAGCCAAGAGAATTGGAGAGGGCGCAAAAATGGTTCTAAGAATGGACCAGGGGACTGTGATATTGGTGAAGGCCGGGCTTGCGGCGCGCCTGGGCATTGGTGGTGGGGGAGTGGGAGTTGCGCAGGATGTCGGCGTACTCGGTCACGTCCCGCTTCCACCGCAGGGCGCCCATCGCGCTGTACACGTACCGCTGCATGTGCCCCACCAGCATCGCGTGCGCCCGCCTGCCCACCTGCAGCCCCACACCATCCCCACTCTCACCATCGCTGCACGGATCACGAGGCAACCACAGCCGCATGCAGCGCAACAGATTACTCCACTGCTCGTGACCGCCCTGAAGAAAATCAGACTGCAGGCGAGCCGCATGCCCTTCCCGCAGACTGCAAAAATTTGCATACACGCACATACAGATTTAGGAGCTGTAAATCATTCGGAGATTCTGACAAATAAGACGTCCACAAGGGTGGCGGAGGGGCGCGCCTCGGTGTCGAAGGAGGCGAGGTTGGAGGCCTGCAGGGACTGCGCGGCCAGGCGCAGGAGCGCGGAGAGCAGAGCTGCCACGAGCGCGCACGCCTCCGTCGGACGGTCCAGCTGCGGCGTGTCCCCGTCCTCCGGCGGCCGGAAGTCCGTGCGCCGCTGCTCCGCCACTAGCGTCCGATCCGCCTGCGCAGGCAATACCCTCTCACACACCCTGCGCCTAATCTAACCCTCCGCAATCCACTACCTTCACAATGCATATGATCCTGACAAAACTCCCACCACCCGCAGACGAGCGCGCCGCACTTTCGCACCCCCTTGAAGACTTGGTTGAGCGGCACTTTTGGCGTGCCCGGGCAAAGATTCACTGTGGTCGTTGGCAGTTGATGCACAGCATGGCTCAGCATGGCAGGAGCAGTAGCGGAATTGCACAGTGCGGCACAGCGCGGCAGATGGCTTCTAATGAACCGGCACACCAGCAGCACAGCCATGTGGATTGAACATGTCAAGTCTGCAGGTGGGCAGGAGGGAAGGTGGCGGAACACGCCTGCTGGAAGAAGGAGGTGAGGGCGGCCTGGAGGGCGTTGAGGACCTGGCGCTCAACGGCGCGCACGAGGGCGGCCAGGCCAGTGGCGCACGCGGTCGCCTCCACGGGCGCGGGCTCCACTCGCGGCTCAATCTCGCGAGCGTAGTGCTGCTGCAGCGCCCGGATTATCCCCGTCGCCGCCCCCACCGCCTCCAGCACGCGGCCCACGCTCCCCTCCACCACCTGCTCATACCAGTGAGCAGGACATAAACAAGCAACCAGGCAGGATGAGGATGTTTAGTTTCCTCTGGACCCTGAGCATTTGGATGACCTCCAAGTAGGGCACCCTATTGCATAACTTCCAAAGCAGGGATGCTTGAAGACAGTCCTGGATTGGTCTGCAGGGCACTTCTTGTCCCTCCAAAGATCTGAACTCTTTTGTTCATCCATTGTCCAGCCGCCTCTAATCCCCACCATCGCCACTGAGGCCATCTCCATGCATGCAGCTATGCGGCTTCCAGGAGTCTTCAGGGGTCCAGCGGGCGTGTGTCTGGCAGTTGGGACAGCCCCGCTTTCCACCAAGAGTGCACGATTACCGAGTGTGAGGAGCCAGCTGCATGTTGCCGCGGCGATGTGAACTGCAAGGTCAAAGGGGGCGCACCGCGTAGGCGGCCTTGGTGATGGCGATGCGGGAGGGGGCGGTGATGGACTGCATGCCGTAGGTCGCGCTGTTGGCTGCCGCACACGCCTGCACCGCCTGCGACAGCCCCGATATCAGGTGGCTCGCCACCTGCAGCACACAGACGTATCTCAGGCGTGAGGCAGCCAGAGGCTCAAAGCACAGACTTGAAAACTTCAACCAATTGGGAGAACTCAACCAACAGGAAAAGGAGAGTACTATCGCAGGTGAATCCACATGTGATGCAGCGAAAGGGCCTCAACCAAGACAGAAGGAACGTGATGCTTGTGGAGAAGACACGGCCATAGTAGGGAAAGGAAAAGGGTAAAACAGCCTGACATGTTTGGGATGGAGTAGGCTGCGTGACCTGCTCAAGGAGGCAGCCGGAGCAGGCGCGCTGCACGGTGGACGAGTGGAACAGCGCTCGCACGTTGGCAGGGGCGGCACCCGCGGGGCTGAGCACCTCGCACCGCGTGGCCGCCTCCGCATTCCAGTCCAGGAACTGTTTCACCAGCTCCGGCGACACCCCCTGGCTCTGCGTCTGCACCCACATGCAGGTTCCAGTCAAGTCTCACTTTTGCAACATTTTAACCAGTGCAGCCCATGAGGGGTTCACTCCCTGCCATCCCGGACTGCACTTTAGAAAATATTCACACTGATAATGCAGCTACGCCCAGATCAATAAAAGGGCCGCTGTGCTTGCAGGTAGGGGACCCATAATTCATTGCACGCCAGCATGGGCGAAATGACGGCTGTTGGGTGAGCTTGCATGCACTCATCAGCCAAGTACCTTGGAGCGGAAGCCAGAGAGGAGGACGGAGGGCATGGAGAGCGTTGCAGGCGTTGCCTCGGCCTGCTGCGCAGCCTTGTCGTAGAGCAGCTGCAGCCAGGCCAGCTCCATGCCCGGGTAGTCGGCCAGCGCCTCCGCAAAGACGCCCTCCGACATCTCCATCACGTCCGTGCCATCCCCCACCACCTCCTGACCCACCCCGGAGATACACCGGTGACATACACTATCACTGTATGAAGAGAAGTCGGAATGCAAGGCATGAAGGCCTTGCGAGCGCCAGATTAGGCGGAAGGGCTGCCTTGCATTGTTAATGATGCAAACGTCTCCCGAGCCACCATATGGCCAAGTGATGGGGCGCTGCAATGCCATTCATGTGAAGAGGAGAAAGGAATAATTGGAGCCATCGTGAGTGATGCAGGGCAGCCAGGGCACAAACAAGATGGCAGGGACAAGCACCTGGAGCTGTTCTGCGAGGGCGTGCGTGCGCTTGTAGACCTCCACCAGCAGCTTGAGGTGCTGCTGCCGCGCCTCGGCTGACGCGTTGGGCGCATGCACCACCAGCATGCGGTCCACAGCCGCCTGCTCAGCCACAAAGTTGTTGTCCCTCATAATGTGAAAACAGTGACAACCTACTTCAGGGACTGCCCGCTCACTTACGTTGTCCTGACTGTCCTTGCCAAGACCGCACAGAAGCCGGGGACATCTCATTGCTTCCAAGTAAAAGCATCCAAGCACTTGTGTGCATCCAACAGCAACTTTCTTATATCGAGTGCTTTCTGCAAATGCAACCAGGCACTTGTGCATGCAACTGCAATTTATAATTGAGTGCGTCCATCTCCAAGCATCCAACCGCTTGTGCATGCAATGGCTTCTTTATATCGAGAGCTTTCATGCAAGAGGAATAAAGCACTTGTGCATGCGACTGCCAATTCTGAATTTAAATCCTCAACACATAAAAAGGAAAGGAAAGGCAGGGTACGGACCTGGACGCGCTGCTCGAAAACGCGCTGGAGGAAGATGATGAGGGCGGTGCGCGGGGAGGGGAAGACCTGCTCCATCACCAGCGCCTCCTCCTTCAAGGCTGCCAATAGGCCCTTGTAGAGCTGCCCCAGGTCGCGCACGGCGATGCCGGCCGTCGTCGCGTCCGTCACCTGCGCGCCCGCCGCGCCCGCCGACAGCTCCCGCACGTCTATGAACATCGGCCGCGTCGATATGTACCGCTGCGCACACAACAGCAGGTGCCGTCACATCCTAGCGGGGCCACTCATGTTAGCATTGCCAATAAAACGCTCAATTTCAATGCAGAACTCTATCATAAGCATGAAGCCGCAGTTCTTGATCCATTCTTAGCCGCAGACAGCTTGGCAGGCGCAGGCACATCAGGGTGCTCTGGCCATGCACCACCACAGGCATTGGTGTGGGTAAAATCCCTCAAAAAAGCCGTCAGAGCGGCTGAAAGACGCCTGCAGAGTCGTGTGAAGGAGGATATTAACGGTGAACACCTGCACGAGCTGGGATTCGCCCTGGCGGAACTCGGCCATGATGCGCGCGCACTCGGCCATGCCGCCCAGGTCGCCAGCCGCCACGGCCGCGTCGAAGCGCGCAATGACGCGGTGCTCCAGCAGGCCCCGGAACGCCTCCACCTGCGCCACCGCCTGCTCTATGCTCCCCTGCACGCGCCAGACACACTGTCGATTTTGCAGGCAGAGAACTGTATTGTGCAAGATTCTGACAAACGTGCCGTGTCTCTCAAGCCCCTGCCAGTCATGTGTAGTTGTGCAATCCTGGAACAGTTTTGGGATATCCCTTCAAGATTAAGACATCAGCCATAGTAAAGATACCGGGCACCGCAGGAGAAGACTGGTTCCCAACATCTACTTGGAGGTCATGCGCTGATCAGGGGGCCAGTAGAGGGGACAGAGCTGGGCACTGCATGCTCCAGCTTAGCATTGCAGGTGCGCGAGAACCCCAAGCGGCGCACCGGTTGAGGCGTGCCCGGCCCGCTGCTGCGGGGGGCCTCGTCCAGGAGGGCCACCCTCTCCTTTGCAAAAGTGAGCTCCTGCCCAATCGTCAGGATGTGCCGCGTCACAGCCTGCATGCCCAACATACCCCATGGTCATCAGAAGATTAGACGTTCAGTGGTCCCCGGCTTTCATGTTCATCACATTGGAGGACCTGCCTTCCAACACCCGGCAGGTGTCGGCAATGCCATTATCCTGAACATGCTCCTCCCACATGACAGATATGCATTAAGGTGTGTGGACCGTCCCAGAGCGCGCACCGCAGCCTCTGCCAGGCGGTTGTCGTCCTGGAACAGCTCGGACAGCTCGGACAGCTGGGCCACGTTGGCAAACTCCTGCAGGTAGGTCACCACCTTGACGCCCTCCAGCGCCCGCTTCCTGAACCCCTCCGCATTCTGACACACAACCCACAGCACGCGTCAGCGGCCATCGAATGCCCAAAATCCTCCAATCTTCAGATCATCTATGTTTCCTACAAAAAAACTAGGGACGGGGTGGACGTGCGTTTGCAATTCTTGTCTGTCACAGTGACCTTCTACCAAACCAGGCATGTCTTTGCTTCCCTGATGCGGTCAACATGTGATAAATGGTTGCCAATTCTAGTGGTCAAGCTGGAGCCTTAGGGTGAATTAGAGTACAAAGCACGGGAGGTTGAGACACGCACATGCAATCGGTCGCCAATTATGGCGGCCGTCTGGCTGCTCTGGCTCATCTGCGCGTCCAGCTGTGAGAACGTGCTCTGCGCCTTCTCCAGCCCCACCTCCATCGCCTCCAGTTGTTCCTGCAGCCATACATCCTTGTCACTCATTGCCCTATCACAACCGACAAGCACAGACAACTCCACCCCAAACACCGTGGTCTTCAGCGATCTTGGCATGTGCACATGGCTTCAGCCCAATATGTGCAGAGTGCCAGCTCATAGGACGAGTCAGTGGCACACCTGGAACTCCTCTTCTTTGCCGCGTAACTTCTCGTGCAGCGCCTGCACTTTCTGGTCCACCATCTTCTCCAGATCACCCATCTCCTTCTCCGCCCTGCACAATCCCAGACAGCAGCTTAATTTCATGGTGCCAGCTGGGCTGCATGAAGGCAGGCAATGCAGGTGAAGCAAACTGCCAAGTGCCCTACCAGACGGTGAAAGCCTGCAAAAAAAATGGCTGATACTGCACTGACCAACACAACGCCGCAACGCCTCCGCAACATTCCTGTTGCGCATAAGAGAAAGTGGAATTCCTCGAATGAGGCGGAGCGGAGCTGGGGCGCACCGCTGGAAGTTGACGAGGAGCTTGTCGACAACCTGCAGCTCGGCCACGAGCGCGGCGGGGGTCGGCGGCTTAGCGGCGGCCTGCGAGGCGGACGGCTGCGCCTGCGGCCGCGACACAGCGGCGATCTGCGCGCGCAGGTTGTGCTGCTCCAGGTCAGCCAGCTTGTTGATGAGCTTGCCCACGCTGAAGTCGTGCAGGAAGGTGTCCAGTGTGACGGCCGCCGTCGGCAGCAGCGCGCGGTCGGCCCCCGGGCGCCCGCCCATCTTCGTCTGCTGCGCTGCCGCGGCTCGCATCATCAGCTGCCCCCCCATCGCCATCGCCTGCTTGCTCATCTGCTCCGAGGTCGGCTCCTGCTTGCGCAGCAGCATCACATCTATTTTGCGTCCCTTGATGTGTAATAAGTCAAGCTCGTCATTGTGCTCCAGGGTCCAGTATATTACTTCCCAGGGGTAACCAGGCACAGAGTCACAGTGGAGCATTCAGCATAGTCCAGGCTTGGGGGAGCCAGCGGCACCTTCTTGGTACATTACTAAGCCAGATTCTTGAGCAAGGGAATGGATGGGAAGGAGGACAGGGCAGAAGCGTGCCTGCTGGCGAGTGACCTCCCTGGAAAGAGCTTGGCCCTGGCTAGGCGAGGCGAAGGACAGCTCGCTGAGCTGCTCGCCGCGGCCATTGGCGAGCGTCTGCCTCTGCTGCGCCTTGCGCTGTAGTGCTTGGCCTGCGCTGGGCGTCAGCTGCTGCCCACGCTGCTGACCCAGCTGCTGCCGCCCTGACAAATCCCTGGCAAGGGGCTGCCCCCGTTTCAGATCCTGCCCAAGCGACTGCCCCGAGAGCGGCCCATCCTGGCTATTACGCTGCAGCACCTGGCTCCTGCGTGGGCCTTCCATTGAGAGCGCCTGTCCCCCAGAGGTGTCCCTTCCCAGCGGCTGGCCCCTGCGAGGGGTCTCCTGCCCAAGAGACTGCCCTGCTGGGGGCTCCCTTGTGAGTGCCTGCCCGCGGCGTGGAAAGTCCTGCGCTAGAGGCTGCCCGCCCGAAGATTCCCTCACAAGTGCCTGACCTCTCATCATAGGCGATGCAGCTTCGGAGGCGTCCCTGCCTCGCACAGTACTCCTCATTGGTGCCCCTGCCTGGCTGTCTCTCGCCAGCGGTGTGCCCCTCTTGCTGTCCCTCGAAAGGGGCTGTCCCCTTGGAATGTCCTGCTCAAGTGGCTGGCCTGAGGTGGATGCGCTTCCATTGTCCCTGTCAGGCCGGTTGCTTCCCAGGGGAGGAGCCTTTCGTGATGAACGGGCCAAAGGTTGCCCATAGTCACTCATCGTTCCTCAGCTTTGCAAATGCTTCACATGACGTTTGCTCAGTTTCTCAACTATGAATTGATGAATTGTCCTCATGATTGTTTTGGAGCTCATGTCCCAGCGATTGAAACTCCAGAACCTCGTTCACGAGCATCGAGATGATCACGGTCCGTGATGCTGAGGGAGAGTACCAGCCACATCACAACCACCTTGCAAAGTGGAAAGCGCTGGACATAATGTATCAAGCTGTCAACACCTCTGAACAGAGGAGGTCGGTGCTGCTATATCTACTTTGTTCATCTTGTTTTCCTAAGATGCGTAAAAGGCCAAGAAAGGAGCTCTCTAGACTTCAGGCACAAATGGTCAAAGAAAATATTTTTTAGACGATTTTCCGTTGAAATATTCAGATCAATTTGCTCCTGAGCTGAGCTCCCAATTCGCTTGTCAAAATTGGAACGTCAGCAACATGCCCGCACGTGCAAATTCTTTACAGTTCCTCGGACGACTCCTCTGAACTGAAGATTTTGTCCAACCAATCATTTTGAGTCTCAGTAACGGTGTGATGCATGTCACTTTGAAAGAATTCCAGGCTTGAAAGTGCTCAAAGAGAAAGTTGTGAAATACGTTCACCAATGGCGTCTGTACAAGACTACGAGATGGCACAGCACGAGGGTGCCGACAGCGAGGGGGATTGGGAGACAGATTCAGGCGATGAAATCGAGGAGGAGCAGGCCGCAAAGTGCTTGTTCAGTGACGATCTGCTGCCTAGCGTGACGGCTGCACTGGAGCACGATGCCACGCACTTTGGCTTCGACTTTCATCGATATGTGAAGGAGGCAAGGCTTTGCCGTGACGATTTACAGATTGGAATGGCTGTGCAACACCCCGCGATTTTGCATGTGTCTCCTTTTACGTGTCTAGTACTACCTGAGCAAATGCTCCTCTGCAGGCAAGACTGGATGATTACGGCGTCATCAAATGTGTCAACTTCATAAGAGCAGCTGTTGAGCAGAAACACGATCCACGCAGCGACCTTGCAGCGGCATTGAGCACTCCTGAGAAGCCTTGGGACGATGACAAATTCCTCTTTCCAGTACTCCAGAACGACAGCCTGTTGTGCCATGAATTCAACACCTCAGAGGATCCTTCGCAGTGAGAAATTCGACATGCTTTGCTTTTGCACGATTGGATTTATATGCACCCATTCAACGCGCTGCTGTGACAATGCCTGGGACATCTGGTTGAGTTGTGCATTGTGTGAGAAGAATACCCGTTTCCCAAATTACAGGCAGAGAATGCCAGAGCTGGCGGCGCCTTCAAAAGCTACAACCGACACAAATGTGGAGCTTGAACAGCTCAAGCAGGAGAATGCAGCCCTGCGCACTGCTCTTCAGCAGGCGTGCCTGGCAGACATGGCCCCCGAGGTGGCCGATGAGCTGCAGGCATGCCCTCTCACCGTACCCTCACTCTTGACTGCTGTGAGCCACCGCAGCATGCAACAGCCTTTGGGTGGACATGAGCAAGACTGTCTGAGGCTGGGCCAGACTGCTGCAGGGGGGCGCAGGCCTGGAGGCTCTGGGGGACATGGACTTGGGTGGCAGAGGGGCCGCGCAGACAAATGGCGGTGCAAGCACCACAGGCACTCACATCAGCATGCGTACGAGGGGCGGCCGGCCGCGCTCGATGCGGGACGCGCGCGTGGAGCGTGCCGATGAGAGTTACTTTGACTCCTACGGCCACTTTGACATCCACCGCACCATGATCTCCGACAAGGCGCGCTTGCTGCCCAAATTCCGCATAAAACCTGCATCACATGTGCAGGACAACGCATGACAAGCATGACAGCACATGACAAACGCATGGCATTTTATGACACTCTCTCACTGCTGGAAGCAGAAGGGCAGATTGGGGCCTGCTGTGTGGCTCTTCAACTGTATTGTACGAACGATTGATTGCAATGACAGGTCCGGACGGATGCGTATCAGCGGGCACTCGAGGGCAATCCAATGCTCATGAAGGGTGCTGCAGTGCTGGACGTGGGCTGCGGCACAGGCATCCTCTCCATGTTTGCTGCGCGCGGCGGGGCTGCCCAGGTCACAGGTGACAGGCACTTTACTCACAGTGCTGCACTTGTGACACTTTTGAACGGTCGTCTTGTTCAAAGCATAGTGATGCAATTTGTCAGGAGAGCTTATGGGAGGGTATGGTTGATGTGCTGCAGCTGTGGAGGGCAGCAAGCGCATGGCCGAGCAAGCGCGCAGCATTGTGGCTGAGAACAAGTTGGACAGCGCCAGCGGGGGCCCCATCACAATTGTGTCTGCACGCATGGAAGACGTGGACTCCCTGCCGCAGGCGAGACGCACACAAGCCACTTAGATTTTGGCATGCATATGGCTGAGGTGACAGCAGTGCAATTGGTTTTCCAGCACGTGCACACTTTCTGCTTGTAAGACGTTCATGAATTTGTTGCAGGTGGACGTCATTGTGTCAGAGTGGATGGGCTACGCGCTCTTCTTCGAGTCCATGTTGGACTCTGTCATTTACGCTCGCGACAGGTGGGCTGCTCCCTGAGGCAGCGGACCAACATTTAGCTGCCTTTTCAGTTTCAAGTGGCTGCACAGCTGGAGTGTGCAGTTTTAGGCATCAGGCTTAAAGAGTGTAAGGCTCTGCACTAATGGCTGGGCGGCAATGCAGGTGGTTGAAGCCCGGGGGAGCCGTGCTGCCAGACCTGGCGTCCATCCACATGGCAGGTGCCGGCGCAGGCGCGCTGGATCTGGAGTTCTGGAACGATGTCTACGGGTTCAGCTACCGCCCTGTGCAGAACCTGCTGCTTGAGGCCTCTCTTAAGGACGCCATTGTGGCGCCTGTGGACGCGCGGCACCTCCTCACGGCCCCCTGCTGCCTGCGCTCGTTTGACATGGCCACCATGAGCGCCGCCGACACCGAGTTCAGCACAGAGTTTGTGCTCAAGGCAGCGCCGTCGGTGAGCGGCCCAGATTAGGCTTGTCACTAAGGCTTGATGACCCCTTCAGCATCACCAGTCGCAGTGTCGAAGTTGTCCTTGGCTGTTGACTGTCTTGGAGCAGGTGGCCTATGTCTGTGTGGTCAGAGAGCTCGATGTTGACATGTACATGTGTGCAAATGCGCAGGCGACGGGGGCGGCCGCAGAGTGCCACGCGCTGGTGCTGTGGTTTGACACAGAGTTCAGCGCGAGGTTCTGCAAGGAGCAGCCGGGGCTGCTGTCCACCTCACCGCTCACCCAGCAGACGCACTGGGCGCAGACCATCCTCACCCTGCGCGAGCCTGTGCTCCTGCAGACCCAAGCCGCAGCAGCAGGTGGCGGTGCGGCGAGCCTGCGTGGCCGGCTGAGCTTCGGGCGGAGCGACAAGCACCGCTGCCTGGACATCTCGCTGGAATGCCAGGCCTACTCCGCGCAGGGCGCCCCCGTGGGCAGCCTGCAGACGCAGCTGTACAGCATCGCGACCGCGGGCAACTGATGCATCGTCTGATGGCGTGGCGCAGACACGCCATCAGACGTGTGGCACAGACAAGTTCAATTGCAGGACGCGCAGGAAGTTCTATTGTCACGAAACCAGCTGTTGTGGCACAGACAATGAGTGGACGATCACTCTCTTGATCACAATATGGTGATCGTGATTTTGCTGAATGTCAAGCAGTTTCCTCTACTAAATTTAAAAAAGTGCATCAAGATTTGCCATAGACGGTTAATGCGTTCTCTGGGTCATAGGTATGTGCATGCGCATCAATTCAGTTCAAAGTAGCAAGCTCTTCAGATGTCAAAGTAAGCAAATTACCAAAAAGCTAGTGGCACCTCCATCAACAGAACTGGTCCTTGCAGGTTTTCTTCTTTCTTGCTGAGCCCCATCCCAGTACCCCTGTATTATACACGGCCATTACAAACAGTCCACGGACTCCCTAGATGATGCGCAGGGCTCAGAACCCGATCGGCATCTGCGCTCGCAGTCGCTCAGATCGGCGAGTGCGCCACACCCAGTCTCGGTCGTACCTGTCCTGGTTGTCACAGAGCGGTTCCCGTGCCTGATAGGCCCTGTGGCGACTGCTGCTGAAGTGTCCAACCCCGTACGGAGGAGACTGTCGTATTTTTAAGGCAGTATCGTTTGGCATTCTAGGTGGTTAGAATAGAAGGAAGGATTGTGGTATCGTATTACGGTTGGTTTTTGGTTCGCCAAGTCGCCCACGCCGTGCGGGTTGCGGCCAAAAAAAAATTCCAGGCTGCTCCAGCGGGGGCTAAAATGCCATCCTCCCTGCACGACGCCTACATGCAGGCCGCCATGGCTGAGACGGCTCTCAGGACCGTGGCGAATCCGCACGACCAGGCGCTCGCTGCCCTTGGCGTCCATCCTGCCCTCCACCAGGCCTCCAGTGTCCCTCTACAGAGCGGGCTCGTCAACCCGCACGACTTTCCATCGCGTTTCAATAATGGTTTTGTAAATACTGCGCTGCAGAGCGACTGCAACGGAGGGGTGCGTGCTTGCCCGTTCTTCTCGCACACCCTGGCTGAACCAAATGGCCTCCACCCTTGCTTTGTAACCGAAAAGACCTTGATCAGTGGTTTGTCTATCAGTGTTTTGTCCAGATGCAGTGTTTTGTCCAGATGCGCTGTGTCTACAGTGGACTGGATCAAAGCCCCACCATGAGATCAGCATTCATGGTGCCTGATTCGCAATGCCAATTGAATGGCAATACGGATCTCTTACCTGGTGTTGGACTGGTCTCGACATGTATGCGTCCGTGTCTCCTTTGACGCCAATGCGGAAACCTGAGCGTTGCCCGTTGGGGTTGACAGGGTCTCACGCCGGCGCAGCAGCAGTACCTGGAGGCTGAAGTGCTGTATGAAGCGGCGCTTCACAACCTTCGCACCCACCAGGTCCAGGACGATCGCCAGGCGCTTCTTGCCTCTCTGCCCCTGTGGAACGCCCCCTTGGGTCCACTGCAGGCCGAGGGCCAGGCAGGGCAAATTTTTCTGCCCCAGCAGTTGGCAGCGCTGAGGCCGCAGCCGCAGCAGCAGCCGCAGCAAAGAAGGTGCTCCGCCTGACCCACATGGCCCACCATCTCCAAATTCATTGACTTGTGCGCCATGTGCCTTGATCAGGCTGGCTTGGGTATAACTATCCCCAATGCAAGAGCAGCTTGTACAAAAGACGTTGCTTTTGACTTCTGCAGGAGAGGCCGCCGTGGAGGGGTCAGGCAGCACGCCTACAGGAACGGTCAAGCCTTCGCCAATCGCCCCAATGGGCCAAGGCCGCAGGGCCAACCTGCCCAGGCGCCAGGTCCCTCCCCGGCCCCTGAAACGGCGGCTGAGCAGCAGATCGCAGGTACTGCCCTCCCCATGTTTCTCCTTTCAACCAATGTCTGCGATGGGGATTGTGCCTTGCCATCAGCTCCACCATTAAAACTCTGTTGCCAGCGGAAGTGTCTGCTCTGCTGTGCAGCGGCCGCCATCTCTGGAGGCACGGGCGTGTTTCTCCCCAACCGTCCGCAGCCACTGCCGCAGCCCACACGCAAGCCGGCCCCGGGTGCGCCCATGTCAGCGCCGTTGCCCATGTCCAGGGCGGCAGCCATCAGCAAGGCCAGGATCCAGGCGGCCGCCAATGCAGCGGCTGGCATGCCGGTGCCCTCGGCCGCCTACGTGCCCACGAGCGCTGACCTGGCGGCCAGCGTGCGCCTGGCAGCCAGCGGGCAGCTGGTGCACGGCGCCAGCAGCCTGCCCCACAGCGCCTTCTTCCTGCAGGACCCCTTCCTCAGCGGCAACAGCAGCCTCGCTAGCACAATCTACACCCCCAACGGCACACAGGACATGCAGGTGCGCTCGCATGATTTTCCGCGGACTACTTCTATATTGCAGGACATGCATGCGTGGTCGCATGAGCACATGCCCTCCCCCTTTGATGTTTCCCTATTGCGCAGACAGCTCGGTGCCGCGGTGGTGCCTGACACTGAGAGCAAGCAAGCAAAGTTGACACGTTCAATCAAGCTCAGCCCTGCGCGTTAAGCATTTACTGTCTGGTGTCCACAGGGCTTGATCAGCCAGCTCAGCGGCGCGCTCAGCGGCGCGACGACGGGGTCGGGCCGCGCATCGCCGCGGCTGACCCCGATGACGACGCCGCGCGCATCGGAGGGGACGGCGGCCGCCCTGCGCGAGCTTATCTACTCCTCCAGCGAGGACAGCAGCCACTCCAGCGCCAATGACCTCCTCATCTCCCACGACGCCGCCGCCCTGCTCCGCGCCGCCTCGGCCGGTGCGCAGCCATCCCACCCTCCTGTCGGTCCCCGTCAGCCTCTCCAGGACCCTCTCGAGATAGAATGTTCCTGGCCCAACACAGGCCAGGTTTGAAATTAATTTGCAATTTTGGGCCCCACTGAAGAATGCCTCCTGGCGTTGCTGGGCCCAAGGAAGGTGCATGCTGGGTTTAGGGGCGTGCCACATGCATGAGTAATGTGCGATTAAAAAGACGTGGGGGTGTGTGGTGCAGGAGGGAGCCTGGGACCATCGCAAAGCATGCTCAACCTGTACAACATGCGCACCAGCGCTGCCGACGCCCGACAGTGCCCGTCTGCCCCGGCCGGGCCGCCCTCGCGCACCGGCGGCGACGTCTTCGGCCAACTGTGGGACACCTGAATAATCCTGAAGCAAGCCAAGCTCTGACAGCCCTGTTTCACTTGGATGAAACAGCTTTGTCAGCCAATTTTTCCCCCTGCCAGCATCTTGCCCCGCTTGCCCTAAGCGCCTCCAGCTCACCGCAGATGGTTTAAGCCAGGAAAGAACAGCACACATGCCAGCATTGTGCCGTGAGGGCTACCTCCTCAGGATAACACGTGGCGGAACATTCCATTGGGCTCAAGACTCTCAAATTAATTGACAGTGTAACAGGCGCTCAGTATTGCAGCCTTGGATGAGGCGCTCAGGAATATCAAGCATCAGAGGCTCCAGGAGGCGGAGCCATAAGATGCAGATTCACTTTTGAGCGAGGGTGAGGTAGTAGAGGACACCAGCATTATTCTGTGGTGTGCCTAGATCTGTTGATGTCTTTTGCTCACCAATGCTGGCATAGGGACTCGGCACCTGAACGTTTCTTCGTCTGGTCTACAAGCACACTTCTGTGCGAAGAAATAAAAGCGGGAGCGCACGTCTTTTTTGACGGGGTTCGTGGTAGCCTCCATCCTTGGTGCTCCTTGGATGTGTCGCCCCAGAGTACTGCAGCCGTAGACTGCCTGGCTTTAACAGGGTCTGCCATGCAGTTGAGCATGTGTGGAGAGAAGTGCGGGTGGCTCTCCATTGTTGGGGGGATCCCTGCCTGATCAGCGGTGTCCAGCAGTGATCTAGCGTCCATCATGCTCTATTTGGTGTGGGTAAAATGAGGTGATTGTGGTATTGACTTGGTGGTGTATCTGTGTGTCCGATTGAAGGCTGCCGTGCCCAGGAAGAGACAGTCTATAAGCAAATATCTTGGGGTATATTCGGTGGTTCACAGGACATGTTGTCCGAGCAGGGTTAGTCACTGCTGCTAGATGCGCAGATGGCAGTGTGCAAAATCTCTGCTTTATGCTGTTCGGGATCTTTTCCAGCTCTGACTTGATTTCATGATCGAGCTTTTTCTTGGGCAACAATTCGTGTCCACCTAGGGTGCCTGCCTCTAAGCAGCTGTTCATCGCCTTCACAAGCAACCTAGGATTCAGGCTTGCAGCCTGATGGACATCTGCGGCCGTTTGTTAAAGTTCCATTGTGGGTAGTAAGGAACACGCATGGGGTTGCTGTTCTACAACAAGCAATGTACAGTTGACGCATGGCACAGGCAGGAACAAAATTGCTGCCAGGAAATTTGCCCTGAGAGCAGAGATACTGACTGTCCCTTCCAGCTTGCTTGTCTTTGCAGCACCTGGGATTGCGTATGGCTGTAGGAGATTGAACTGCTCTTTTTAATCACCAGGTTTCAGCAGAAGGCCTGGGTGTTGAAGCCAGCATGTTCATTGTAGATGGCACGCTAGCCTCCGTGTGGTGCATTCAGAAGAGCTTTGCTTTGGACTTCTTCCTGTTGTCCTGATGATGCGGATCAAGTCAACTGCTTGCATATGCTGCTGTGTGTGGTTCAAGAAATCTCTTGCGTTCTCATGGATGAAGTGCTTAGCAAGCAGGGACCCTGCCCAGGTAATGTGTGTCTCAAGCTGTGGAGGTGTATGTCTGCCAAAAGAAATATGTTCTTGGTGAATTTTTGTCTGCTTGCACTTGTACCAAGCATTTCAGTTAATGGCCGATGGGCGATTATTTGCAGGCGTGTGCAGTAGCTATGTCCTATCACCCTGTAAGTTTCAGAGGGATTCTACTATTGCAGAGCCTCTCTTTGAATGGTTGATGCAAAGATTGGAGGTGTCTCGTCAGACTGCACATTTGCAAGTTACCATGCATGGTTGCCCTCGCAATATTGATATTGCGAGCTTGTCTTTACACACTGTGGCTTACAGATGGCTCATTGCGATTCATCGTAAAAAGGTGATAGTCACTTCAGTCTGCAAATCAGACACAGTGAGACATGACATCATAACGGCAAACTGTCATCCCCTCACAGCATCACACTTTGAAAGTGAATCTGTCTGGCGCACAGCATGACACTTGAAGATTCGGGACAAGTACTGCAAAATTCACATATCATGACAAAGCCTCAGATGCCAGAAAGATGATCACATGTTTAAGAAAAGGCCCATTGGTGGCCTAAAGCAGAAGCTTACACAGGCAGAAAATTAGCTACTTACCCAGCATGATATAGGGTCTCCTAGCAGCTCGTGTCCACTGTATGGCTTGTATGTCTTTCTCCCTGTCTCATGCCACACCATGCAATCCTGTTCACTCCCCCCGCACATGCCACACGCCCCCTGAAGGTTGAAGAGGCATGATCAGATATGATACGACTCTATTTTGCAAGATGCACATGGATTGCTGGTAAATGGGTGACTTGCAGGCCGACATATGCAAAAGAATATCATCTTGCAGCCAGCGAGCCGTTTGGTGAGAAGGCTTGGCTTTGCACACCTTGAAGGTGACCTCATTCTGAACATACCCAACACACACACCCACACACCAGGCACACCATACCACACGGGCACACAAGCGTTCAATCACGTCAGCATTGAGTCGTATACACTGCACAAGCAGAAGGCACGATCAGCTCTGGTGGAAATTTCCTCAAAGCAGGCCAGGCTGTGCTGAACACATAACCTGAAGGTGGATCATGGGACTAAAAAGCTCAAATGAAGATGCAATCAAACTCCTTGAGCTGCCTCATCCAAGAGCCCGCAGCAGGACTTCTGAGCAGCTGCACACATGGCACAGATAGCATGCACCCAGTAGGTACTAGATCACACGGCCAGCAGTACTTGATACCCCCAAGTGCACCTTCGCGGCCCAGGATCGGACAAAGGGGAGTAATCGGACACGCATGCGCATGTACCTGGGGTTTATTACACGAGCATGACGCCGGTGAGGGCGCGGCGGTCAACTTCATCGCGAGTGGAGGTGAAGATCTCGATGTAGCGCGAGGAGCCCGGCATGATCTGGCGGTCCTTGGCCAGCGCCAGGCGCAGCTTGGCGCCCGCGCCGCTGATCTCCACGTAGGCCTCCCCCGTCGGCCGCCCGTCCGGGCCCACCACCAGCTTCACCTTGTCCTCGCTCATCTGCCCGCACGTCTGCACCGGCATGGGGCATGGCTTCTGTTCGCTGAACAGCAAAATTTTTGCATGCATTGAAAATATGTTAGGATGTAGTATCGAAGGAGTATCTGAAATCTGCCACCTCTCCAAGTTGCCTGCCCTCCTCCTATATCTAAATCCTAATATAGGAGTGCACTGCTCCCATTGTGCTTGGAGTGCCCACAGCATGATGATCTGACACCGCACGAGTGCCCCAATGACACACAACGGAGGTGCGGAGAGTTCTTGGCTCAAGCACAGCTAAAAGCTCGACAGTGCTGGACACAGAAACACAGCGCACACCCAAATGACGTCTGGCATCAGGACTCTGGGGTGTGGACAAGGGAGGGCAGGAATTCGCGCACCGAGAAGAAGGAGCAGATGTCGGGCTTGGTGATGGTGAAAGGGATGCCGCGCAGCTTGATCCAGCCCTCCTGGAAGGGCACCGTGGCCGGGTCCAGCACGGGCGCCATGTTGGGGTTCACCATGCCCCCGGTCGCCGGGTTCAGCGCTGCAATGCCGCTGATGCCTGCCGGCAGCGGTGCTGGGCCTCCTGCACGCCCCAGTCGTGCACATTTGAACGATTTCTGCCTTGAGAACGAGGAGGTAATGCAATTCCGGTGAAAGCTCAGTAGCAACAGACGCTTCTGGCCAGGGCCGGCTGTGCCGCTCGCGTGTGCGTACAGGTGTAGTGCAAGCCAAGGGCATGTCTGTCGACGGTGGGGATGACGTGCGCGCAGGTGAACAGGGGCATGCAAGTGGTCCTTCTGTCTCTAGGCACGTCCTTGGGAACGGAAGCCGGATGTGCGCGCACCAATCGGGGATCCCATGAAGCCGGCGGCCGGCGCCTGCGGAGCGGCCCCGGTCCACTTGCCGGCAGCCGCCTGGTTAAAGTCGTCCTCGCTGGCAAAGGCGGCCGTGATTGAGTTGCCGTCAAATTGGCGGCCGTTGAAGGCCTCCTTGACGCGGCTGCTCTCATCCGGCGTGCCAAACTTGACATACACCCGGCTCGGCTCGTCTGCGGCCACCGTCGGCGGCGGCCGTGGCACCGCGATGCCTTCCACCGTGCCGTACTTGCCGCACTCCTCCTTAACGTCCTCCATCAGCTGCGCAGTCGAGGCCACACTTAAGCCCTCTTGCAACACTTGCACGGCCCAAATATCCATGCTGCAAACCCACCTTCCTTGCCTTCGCCCAGCCAGGCTGGGTGGGAGATGCAACATGCCAGCCTGGGCTGTGCAAGAAGCATGATGAATCATGCAGAACCAAGCGTTGGCAGAGGCATGCATGCATGCATTTCAGGTGTGCCACTTAGATCGACGCATTCAAAATACGCAGAGCTCGCATGCAGGGAAGACAGACGCTTGCATCTGTGCGTTCGGCCTCGTCGAGCAGCTGCAGCGCCTTGAGCATGTTCTTCAGCAGCACCACGCGCGTGGGCCCGGTGCCCAGCCTGGCCGCAAACATCTGCGCAGACGCAAGCTGTGCCGGAGGCGCGTGCCCCTGGAAACACACCGCACCCAACTCATCCAAAGGGGGCTTAACATGCTTGCATGCTATGAGATGAGAGGTTGTGGGACTGCACACCCATGGCAGTCGGCGCTCGCAGTGCACTGGGTGATGACGGATTCAAGAGATGCACAGAGCTCTGACCTGTGGGGGCTCGACATAGCCCTTGGGCCGCCCGACGTTGATGTTGCGACCGCACAGCTCCACCTTGTCCAGTGCCATGCCGCTCGTCGCCAGCTCCTCCGTGCGCATCTCCACAAAGCCAAAGCGCCCTGCACAGATCCCCGATGACACAGGTTAAATTGAGCTGTTGGCATCAGCACATTGTATTCCTCCATCACGCACCATACAGGTCACGGAGTCAGGCTCACATTCCTCCTTTTGAAGATATATCACCGATATTCCAATGTGATTGTGTGGCCACCTGAGGGGTCCATGCCCACGTTGATGACAGGAGGGTTGAGCTGTGGGTCTGGCATGAGGTGTGCCAGGGCACCATTGAACAGCTCCCGCAGCATCACATCCGTGACTGCTCCAATAGTCAGGTTGCCCACATACACCTCGCGCTGCTTCTTGCCGCTGGCGGCACCACCCATCAGTGCCTGTCCACCCCAGAAACCTATCACTGGGGTTGCTCCCATCCATCAGATTTGGATCCCAAAAAAAGCACTAGCAGCAGCAGAAGCTCCGATCACTACCAGAAAATCACCTGCTGCTGGAGGAGAAGCTGCTGTGACATCATCTGTTGCTGGAGCTGCTGCTGCTGGATCGCCATTTGCGCCTGGTACTGGAAAGCACAGTCAGGATTCTCCTCTACACTGAGCTTCAGAACAATTCAAGATGCAAGGCACGACATGAATCTATGATGCAAGTGTGTGGTAACCGTGCGGAACGCCCTAGCCCCGCACCTGCTGCACCTGCTCTGCATCACTGAAGCTGCTCTTCCTGTCCCTCCGGCGGCCAGGGCTGCATTCACACAGTCACAGCCATCAGCACGTCTTTGAATTATTTGCTTACTGAAAGTGATTAACTGGGAGGACCTGACGGGTGTTAAACTTTGATAGACTCCATGGATTTCCCCTTTTCCAAACCTTCGGTCCCTGCTGCGGTCCCGGCTGCTGTGCTTCCGACTTTTGCGGTCTCTGGAACGGCTTCTGCTCCTCGATCGCCGCTTGGAGCTCTTGTGCTTATTGTCCCGCGATCGCTCTCTTGATCTTTCCCTAGCCATCGGAAGTTCTGGTACCCCTTTTCTCCAAGCGTGGGAGTCAAGGTGATGTCACAGCAAGAAGCAGAAATTTCCTCAGGTTTGTCTTCGGCATGCCCAATGGATGGTACCCATGCAAAAGATAAAAGCGCGATTACTAAGCCATGTGATACTTTCTGGCGAAGATACTTGCGAACCGACAGTGGTTTTGAATGAGGTGGTGGTTAAATTTACAATGTTGAATGAAGTAAGAAAGTATACTGTTTGTTCTGCAACACCTCAACAATAAAGATGAGGGTTCTCGTGTCGAGGGAATAATGGCTTTGAAGGTGGCATGCCTTCCAGTCGGTCCTTCACCAGCTCAAATTTCTGGGCAGCGCATTTCGACAGGGCTACATCCCATCAGGCCTTCTTTTATCGGCTGTCAACTGCAATTGAGATCCTCTAGACGCACACGCACATTGGGAAGATTGGCTATTGATGGACTTGCGAGCTCAGCTTCGGAGGGGCTCAGAGCAGTGCCTACGCTCGAAAGAGAAACAGAAACATCTGTGTACTCACCACCAGGAGTGTTGAATGAGGAAGACGATGACGATCGTGTCGTTACCACGTTCAGATGGCCAGCAGCTTTGGGAGGACAGGATGTCAGCGTGGTCGGTGAGACTGATACATCAAGACCTCAGCTAAATCCAGAAACATTCTCACTCTGTAAAAAATGAAGACTGGCGCTGTTAAATGTGCTGTCAGGCTGTATTCTCACCCTGGGCCACCGTCCAGGGTTCCTGAGCCCACCTCCGCACATGGTTGAGTATGTCTGTACCCCCTTCAGGATCATTCACAGATTGGCAGACGCCCATAGCCTTGAGGAGCAGCTCAGAGACCAAAGACTTTGTTCGCACACTTGCGCTTCAGCCTGGCACGTATCAGGTGCGCATGCACTCGACCAGCCCATAATGTTTGATGAAATGCACGGAAAGGTATGGAAGCCCTTGAAATGCCTGCATCTGAATCTGGCATCTTCTTGCAGTTCAAGTTCCTGGTGGATGGACAGTGGGCGACTTCACCAGTTGAGCCTATCACTGGAGATGGAAAGGTAAGGCTGCAGTCAGGGGCAGTCGCTGTTCATCAGTGATTACAGTGCAAAGCAATGCAAGTGATCGTCCAACGCTGAAGCTTGCTTGCTCCGTGCTAGGAATCGTTCAATAACCAAAGGCTGGTCGCGCCATCTGCAAGCTTCAAGTGGAAGGCGGCGTGGGGTGGGACCGAAGTATTCGTGACCGGGGATTTCACTGCATGGGCGGTGTGTGCCTCACAGATCAATAAAGCTGCATTAGATCAGTACGATGCAGCGTTAATCCCCAATCCTGCTTCTACTCTCATTGAAGCTCTTATGAAGGATGATGCATGTGTGCAGGAGCTGATACCGCTGCGGCTGAGCCCTGAATCTGGCGATTTCCAGCTGTCGTGCGGCCTGCCGGTGAGAGTCCGCTGCCTTTGCCACACTGCCCAACTGCTATGATGGATGGATGGATAGCTTGTGGCTAAAACTTTGTCCATGTGACCACAGTTGAATGCCTTTTGCAGCCTGGGACGTACAGCTATCAGTATCTAGTGGATGGAACATGGATGACATCACCCGATGCCCCTGTTGGGCCAGACGACGATGGCCACCTCTGCAATAAGGTGACTGGGGCCAACCATGATATCAAATAAAGCGTGTTACGTTGAAATTTCTCTGCTTGAGGAGCTTGCGCTCTGACATAACTCTGTGGCGCCTGCAGATGACCGTGGAGCTGCCGCCAGCTTTCCACATATTCTATGCGACCGGCTGGGAGATCCCCATCCTGCACATGCGCGCCCTCAATGCCGATGGCTCGCCGCAGACCCCGGTAACTCCTTCCCCCATCACATCATGAGAGTGTCGAGTGGATAGCTGTCCACCAAATACATGCCTGTCAGAGCTAAACACTCGACAACGACGGACCAACATGGCTCTCACCTTGCCCGCAAAGTTGCTTGTGAAAGGCCACGAGTACGATTACACGCACTGTCACCTGCACTACATGAATGTCGCTCTATTTTTGCCAGGGGTGGAGGGAGGTGCCGATGCAGAACACTGCAAGCCGGGCGCGTCCGAGCGGAGGCTGGTGGAAGACGGCGGTGATCCCTGCCAGGGGGGACCTCGCGGAGGGAACGCCCCAGTTGGAGTTCTACGTCAGCAACGGGTCAGGTGATGAGATGGACTCGCCGGCGGCCGGCGACACCTACCGCTGCTCCTGCCCCGGCGGCTTCAAGCTGCAGCATGGTCGCCTGCGCCCCTTCCCCCGCGCGCGCGCAGCCCCCACCATGCTGGCACGCCCCATGCGCATCTTAAGCCCCACTTGACTTCTGTCTTTTGAAAGTGCTTTCTCGTATTGTTCTGTGCAAGGTCCTCCAACCCTCCTACACGTGTCTGGAGTTCTGCCGCTTGAGACTGATTCTGTGTGGTGAAAAGTGCCACATCTTCCCACCAGCATGCAATGACTAATTAGAGGCATGGGCAGCTACTACGTATGATGTATGGCGCGCCCTTGGAGAAGAGCTGCATGGAATTGGACATTCCCTGCGGCTCTCCTTGGTAACAATGAGTGCTCAGAGCTGAGGTGCGCGCTGTATCGCCAGGTGAGCGACCTGGATGGGACGATGGTGGGGGACGGGGCAGAGGCTGATGCGGCCACGCTGGAGTTCTGCACGTACTGGGAGGACAACGCGGCGCTGTCGGGGGGCGTGCTCGTGTACAACACGGGCCGAAGCCTCGGCCAGTTCCTGGGCCTCTGGCAGTCCAAAGCCGGCGCCCTTGCACTGCCTGACGTCCTCATCACCGCAGTCGGCACAAAGGTAATTTTCGCTGGCCACATGAGCCAAGCACCAACACAGGCATGGGCTTACAAGTTGCAGTAAAACATACCATCCTTCTCCACTCCATGCAGCCCAACAGAAGCCCTGTGCGACGCTTGATGATGTCGGTGTCAAAAGGCTGTGCTGTGTTGTGGTGCGCAGATCTTCCTATTGGATGTGAAGCTCCAAGACCGAAGGCGAGCAGATGGGCAGATGTGGAAGGAAGACACGCAATGGGCGCACATCCTGGACGAGGGTTGGGATCTGGGCCGCGTAAAGCAGGTATTATTTCGTTCAGCACCTCGGCATATCCTGCCTCTTCTACTCAGCCTCTAATAGTGAGATTTCCTTGCATACAATAAAAACAATTTGTGAGCATTAAAATGGCAATCCCATGCAGGTAGCAGAGGAGACCATTGGGGCAGTGGGGCCGAGCTGTGCACAGTGGCTGGATGACGGGTCGGAGCACCCGCACCGCATTGCGCTGTCTGTGCGCCAGGACAAGGTGCACGAAGTCAGTGAGCGGCTGAAGGAGGGTTTCCTTCAGCGCGATGTGCAGGCATGCACCTTGATATAACTCCTTATCTCACTACTTTCTCACCATACCAGACTGGCCTTTACCTGGATGCACAGCAGGCAACCTGCGGGTGCAAAAACTCTGGCATTCACCTATCTTATGCTTGGCATTGGTGCATGGGTGCCTGGTCGGAAAGCGCAGAAGAGAGTGTCAGCATGCAAGGCACATTGGCGATGCGTGAGCTGACAGATGAGAATGCTGCTGTGCAGGTGCGCATCATTGTGAGCGGGACAGGCGACTGGCGGTACATGGACTGCGTGAGCATCCGAGGAGGCAAGCTGGAGGCGCTGGAGCGGGTGCGCACGCTCTTCAGCGTCCCTCGCGACCGCTGCGTGGCCGCCGGCGACTCCGGAAACGACATCCTCATGCTCGAAGGTGCGCCCGCGAGAAAAAAGCCGCCACGCGCTACACTGCAGCCTTCCCCAAACATCTTACTGAAGTGCTCGCAATGTGTCTGCCTCTGTCAAGAGCATCCTGCCACGCACTTGCGCCGTCAAGTCTGTCGTCCATGGGTTGGGGTCTTAGACACATCAGCTTGGTCACTGCTACTGCGCTACTGCTATGGTCACTGGATGCCAAAGACACCCTCACAAGTGGTAAATGCACAGAGCAAGATTTGGGATTTTCGGTACTGCAACGGCTGCGTTGGAGCTGAGGATAGGGTGATGTGCATGCAGGAGCAAATCCAGCAATTGTGGTCGGGAATGCGCAGCCTACGCTTGTGGACTGGCTGGTGGCGCAGCCTCAGAATGACCGGATAGTGTTCACAACCGCTGAGATTGCGAGGGGTATCCTTGAGGGCATGAGCCGCCATGGGCTCTACTGAATGCGGCACCCAGACACTTCAAGGGTGGCCCTAATCATCTTAAAATGCAGAAGTGTCTGGTTGTGCGAGGTGCTGAAAATTTCAAATTTGAATTGTTTTACTGTACTGACGAGGGGCTCTCGTTCTTCTGCTTTCATGACAAGAGCCACTCGCAGTCAAGAGACAGGCTGTATCAATTGCGCTGTTTGCAGATTGCCAGTTGTTTCACACCCCGATTTGAGAGGATGCAGTCCAGTTCTCGAGAGCTCTGTAGATGAGCATGTGAGCTCAATAGAGAATGATGTAAGTTCAGTGTTGCCGCAACGTGACAGACCAATTATGAGCTCATGAGTGGATCAAGAACAGTGGAGTCATAATCACTTCAAGACCTGTGCGGTGGTGATGTCGAGTCTCACTGTTGAGCCTTTCCTTGTATCATGGTTCCAGCTAGAGCGCTGTATCAGAGACATTGCTTTACCTGCAATAGGCCTGATGACCATTATCCCTTACTTGGACTGAACTTCTCAATGTGAGATGTGACTCCTAATCGAGGACCACTGCCACACCATAAATATAAGCATTGTTTGAGCCCTGAAGGTTAGCATCCTTTGATTCAGATAAGGAATTCACAACAGCCCTGTAATAAAGTGACACAATTGCACTAGTGCTTTGAGCGGGGCCGAGCAAAAGACATTGCAATCAGTGCACTTGTCACAATCATGCCATATGCATAAAGTTGCCCTTTGCCGCATTAGTGCATTGTGCAAAGTACTGACAGTGCCATGCTTTTCAAAATTTCAGGCAGCCTTCTCTAGAAGCTGGATGGGAGCCAGAATATTCTGCTTGTTGGTCTCCACTATGCAGCCATTCATGAGCATCTCATCCACGATGAAGTGCGCCTGCGGCAGTTCACCCAGACGTTTTGAAATGATGTGCATGGCAGCAAGCTTTCAGAAGACAGTTGCAGGACAGGTGGGTGCACACCATCTCAAGGTTGAACATCAGATCCAGTTCGCAGACATTGCTGAAGTACCGGTCGAGAGTCTCCACCAGACAGTGGATGAACTCCAGAATCGCAAGCTCGTTCTGCAAACACCAGCTCTCCCTGTCAGAATCTTGTCATCCTCACCCTGGCAATGCTCATAACGTGCATCTTGGACGATATTATTTGCTGGCCACCGGCAATGTCACCAGACCTCTTCATTGTCAATCCCCACGAGGAAGAAGAGAGAGGCATATCTCCTGTATACAACCTTGAAGTTCCTTTGCTGTGTGAATGAACACTGCATGGCAGAACATAAGCAATGTCAGCTGTAGGATATGCAATTAAAGCAGGTTTAAACCACGAATTCAGATGGCGAACTCCTAAACTGTGACAGCCAAGTGTGAGGCAGCGTAGAGAAAGAGTTTCGGGGACATGCGGTAAATGCCTCACAATTTGGGTCACAAAGCAACCAACAAAGTATATGTTACCTGCTTCTCAGATCTAGCCAAGCACTTCCTGACAATCTCGCCCTCCAAAGCTCTTCTTTCCTCCACTGACAAGCTCTGATCGGTATACTTTGCAAGCCGTGTCTGGCCTTGTTTATTAACCAGCAAAACAAATTGTATGGTCATATTTGCGTTTCTAATCAGACCAGGAAGATCGCATTGGATCACAATCTTCTGTAGTGACCCATCAAAATGCAAAAGTTTGACAATTCGGTCAAACAACTCACGGGCAGCTCTGCACAGGTGCTCTTGGGACCAGCTGTTGCACAGATATATCAGAACAGCTACAGAGCCTTCAGACGTTTCATGGCAGGTCTCAGACCGCGCTGTAACATTTCCAAGAAATCACTCATGAAGTTACGGATTTTCAAGTGATTACGGTCTTCGTTACGGGTCGAAAGCGAAGAGGGTCACAGTACCAAGAATCCAAATTGTCGCATGACCGCACTCATCCTGGCCCGATCTCGATGAATTTTAGTGCGTGGGAGGCGAAAACTTGAATGGTCACTGTATGAGACAAAACACGTGAGGGAGGTCACCTTGACCAAGGTGTCTTATTGTCGAGTCAGGGAAAAGCCCCTTTTCCGTGAAAATCTCAGGCACGATGTTTATGTTTGGATGGGTAGGAAGTGCTCTTGCTTCCTGCGCAGCGACATGCGCATGCAACGCTTGCAGCATGGCGTCAAGGGCAGCTATGAGGAAGTCTGCACGCCTTGCCTACTGCATCCTTTTCACCTTGGCGATGGTTCTGGCATGGATACTGCGCGACTTCGCTAAACCCATCATCGACAAGCTGCCATGTGAGAGCATGCCCAGAAACCTGACACCTTTGAGTCACGTGACAATTCCCTAGTACGTGGATGTCCGAAGAGCTCGCCTTTGTGTGCGCATCTGCCCTAAAGAAAGGATTTTTCGATGATATAGCAAAAGTTTACAACAGCAGTCTGAGGTCTCACTGGGGTATTGGAGTGCCTGAGGCATGCGTAGTCCCAGGTGTGAATAACGCTGAGGGAAGCCTTGATTTTGCAGGGATCATTCATGCGATGGGGCACGGTGAACCCAGCGCAAAGTGGTATGGTCAGCAAGCAGTGTACCGCGTCAGCATGGGCAACTTTGTGAGCCTCTCGATAATCACCTAGTCCACGCTAGATTGGAGGATATGTACTGCTCAATGAGTGATGCAGTCACGAGGGGCTCAAGAATATATTGGGGTGTTACTTGCAGCTTTTCTTCGGGATTATGTCACTGGCAATGGTGGGCGTCAAGTACAAGAGTGACAAGCGGGATCAGTACTTGCAGCACGGTGGTTGGTTCTTGAAGGTGGCATTTTGGCTTCTCTTCAACATCCTACCATTCTTCTTCCCCGTCAGCTTTGTGAATGGCTACGGTGCGGACGCATTCCATATTGTGACAGCATGCGTTTGAAGGATTGCTGTTTTCTTGTTACTAGGTTTACCACATGTTTTGGCATACCCTTGCTGGCCTTAATATATTGTCTGGTCATCACACAGGTTGGGTGGCTCGCGTGGGGTCAGCTTGCTTCTTGTGCGTCCAGATTTTGATGCTCCTTGATTTTGTCACCAAATGGAATGACACCTGGGTTGACAAAGAGGATGAGAGGTACGTCCTACTGCTGCTCTTACATGTGATTTGTACAGCTCCATAAACAGACTGTTTGTGCAGATTGATCACCACATGTGCAGGGCCTTGAAGCATCCCTCTTATGGGACTTTGCATGCTGACCTTGGGACGTGTGTCAAAAGTGGATGGTCACTTTGCGGGCTCTGATGATGCTGTTCTGTCATGGCGTGCAGGTATCTATGGGCATTGCTGACGGTGACATGTGTCTCCTATCTCGGCACTTTTGGATTGGCGGGCATCCTTTTCTACTTCTTCACACCTGTGGGAGCTGACGAATGCTCCTTCAATGTGTCCATGATCACCTTCACACTGATCATTGGCATTATCATCTCGGGTGTCTCCATGTCCAGCCTGGTGCGTGCCACATCCCACCCTCCATCCTGCTCTCTTGCTTTCCCTGCAATTACTGATGCAGGGATAGAGCACTGATGCTGGAGCAGAAGATGCTGGAAGCGAGGCACCAGAAGACAGGGCTTTTGCTTGCTGTGTCGGTGCAAACACAGCAATCAAAACCAAAAGACGGGAATGGCCACACATTTGTGCACGAAGATGACAGCCGGTGTCTTCAGCAGTGCCATGCCATGCCATGCTCAAAAGAATCCAGCTGCACAGCTGGAAACAGTTCTTCAACCATCTATGTGCGCGTAGGCCAAGAACGGCAGCCTGTTCCCATCGGCCATCTTCACGTTCTACTGCACGTACCTGTGCTACTCTGCGCTGGTGTCGGAGCCCCACGACTACCAGTGCAACGGCCTGGGCCAGCGCCTTAATGCTGCCTCCGCCACCACGCTGGCCACTGGCATGCTGCTCACGCTGGTCTCCGTGGTCTACTCGGCGCTGCGGGCAGGCTCCAACACGGCGCTGTTCCGGCTGAACTCTGAGGAGGACTCCGATCCTGTGGAGCAGCCCCTTTTGGATGATGACAAGGGCAGGGCCTACATTGCGGTGAGTGCTGATCACCCCTCTCCTCATGCCTCCACACGCCACCTCCTTGCACATTCTTCTCCTTCTCTTTTATTGTTATGCTTTTCTTTAACTTGTTCAGGCTTGTCCTCACAAAATCGTGCCATCAGAGGAACCCCAAACTCCTACTGTACTTGCTCCTTTCGTTCATGTTAGGGTATTATCTTTGTTTCCTGCCCTGTGGGGATCATACAGGCTTTCAGCGGAGGTACTGATCTCCAGCATGGCACTGCAGGAGGAGGGAACATCAGCAGGGCTGGATGGAGAGGTGGGCATGAGCAGGACGGCGCGCACCGCTGACGAGGCAGAGCGTGCAAAGCAGACGGCGGACGAATTCACGCCGGTCACGTACAACTACGCATTCTTCCACTTCATCTTTGCTGTGGCCAGCATGTACCTGGCCATGCTCATGACAGGTGAGCCCTCCTGTCTCCTTGTGATGTTCGGGGCACTGGCAGGTTGTTTAAGCTTATTGATGCATATTTAGCCTGTCCAGCGAAGCAATTGGATGTGCTGAAGAGTGGTGAGCCTTTTGGGAAAATGATTTAATAACGCCATTGTGTTATGCACAGGTTGGGGCACTGGTGCTGAGGAGCGGGATCTGATTGATGTGGGCTGGTTCTCTGTGTGGGTCAAGTTTGTCACACAGTGGGCCACCGCAGCCACCTACTGCTGGATGCTGGTTGCACCAACATTGTTCCCGGACAGGGAATTCCTCTGATCTGTACCCTGCAGGCTGGAAAATATTCAGGGAGAGTTTTGGTGCTTTTCAAAAGATGCTTTGAGAAGTCTGACTGTTCTTTTGATAAGGGAAACTTCCTTGTAGTTTGACAGCCTGACTACCAATTACTAGTAAGTGTTCTTGTACATTATGTGATTCGAGTCGTGATAATCACAGCTTTTGACCATGAAGACCGGTTTGACATACAGCAAAACTTTCAGTCAGTGCCTTTAGAGTTTGTGAGGGTTTCATACCGGTACCGTATGGTGTGACCAGAATCATTGACTCCTGTGATGGATCGTTGTTATGTGCCTTGCTGAACTCAGTCATGGTGCGGCAAATACTTATTGTTGGTTTACTTTTATTATTAGATTGATGGTTGATTGATGCTTTATCTCCAGGGTTCTACAGTTGACTCCTGTAAATGAGGGAAAGAAGCCTTGAGAGAGAGAGAGAGATTACACTTTTTCCAGCCACACAGGGCTGATTAAGCGT